>UMIF01037143.1_pt1 | contig 23101 bp, 20 predicted proteins | sample 1965721 | NCBI WGS metagenome assembly UMIF01 (sample SAMEA4836119, study PRJEB28245) | human gut metagenome | biome: gut microbiome; material: fecal sample | place: Denmark | collected 2008
TATGCGTCTTCAGAAAAATATTTCGATACCGCATTTTCTCCCACGATGAAAAGCACAGGACGCGGAGATATGGTCTCAATTTGCGCGAACGGGAAGAAGTTCATCATCGGCGCAAGGCTCGTGTAGGAGTAATAGCCCGTAGAGTTGGGATGCTGCCCGCGCTCGGGATTGTCATAATAATCGAGGAAGTCAATGGCAAACTTTGGCGTATTCTCATCCACCTTTTCAGGCAGGGCGCGAATATCCCGGCGCGCAGCTCCACCATATTCCGCCGTGCGCTGACGACCGATCTCATCGAGAATCGCCATACGCTGCTTGTAGGTCTGCGTGTCGCCCACGCCCTGACGGCGGGCACGCCCCATATCGTACATACTGATGGTGGCAAGAGCCTTGATACGATGGTCTATCTGCGTAGCACTGACAGAATAACATCCTCCGCCACAGATACCGATTACACCTATCTTATCTGCATCTACAGCCGGATGATTCGAGAGGAAATCGACTGCCGCGCTGAAATCTTCCACCCTTACTTCAGGTGATTCCATGCGACGCGGGTAACCGCCGCTCTCACCGTAATAGGACGCATCGAACGCCAATGTCACATAACCCATTTCCGCCAGCTTGCGGGCATGCAGCCCTGAAGTCTGCTCCTTGACACCGCCGAAAGGATGACCGACAATGATGGCAGCATATTTCTTTGCCGAATCATAGTTTGCAGGGAAATAAAGATCACCGACCACATCGATCAGAAAACGATTATGGAACGTTACTTTCTGTTTCTTCACGCCATTCTCGACTGTCTCGACCGGTGTTTCCGGGTTGGCGATCAATCCTTTGCTTTGCAACAATTCGTTCAAAACCAGTCTGCCGCCATCGGCTTCGCTGCGTCCGACGTGCTTTTCGACTATAGCCAGCACACCGCGTAATTCATCCGGTGTTACGCCCACATTCAGCGCGATACCCATGTGTCCTTTCAGCATTGATTCTACGCCTTTGCCCAACGAGGCTATCACGGCAACGGTCGTCAGCTCCCGTTCGGCATAGGTCAATACATCCCGCTCGAAAAGGTCAGCAAAGAGGTGTTCTTTGAGGAATACCTCGATTTCCGGAGCCAGTACTGCATAGTCGGCTTTCGGCGCATCTGCCGGAACTCCCGAAATTTCTGCAAGAATATCGCGTCCACGTTCGTACTTGCTGCGGGTATCGGTTATCGGCGACGCTTCGCGTCCCCAATCGTCTTCGATACCTTTTGCCTTACGCTCGTCGAGTACCGCAACCAGTGTTTGCAGTCCGCGCAGGGCACGGGGAAAACCGCAATAGGCGTAGGCGTGTACCATCACTTCTTTCAGCTCACCGACGGTCATGCCGTCATTCAGCCCGTCCGTGAGGACGGGTTTCAGTTTGTCGAGGTCTCCCGTACTCGTAAGGGTTGCGACCTCTGCAATGTGTTGTCGTTTACTGTCCATAACTTGTTCTGCTTTCGGTGTTTGAGAGGCTGCGATTCCGCATCCGAATAAGACACCGAGTAGCGTTGTCATAATTTTCAATTTTATTCTCATAATCTCTACCATTTTATTTATCTGTTTTACCTGATGCAAAATTAGGCTGGAATTTTCACCCCGACCGGTCATGAATTACGGTTTGAAGGATAATTATTACGGTTTTGTAGTTCACTGACTACAAAACCGTACACAGTAATTGAGTAGCAATTCGATATGTGAGGCGATGATTGTTGCGCTATGCCGGTCGATGGCATGGTGCAACTCTTCTCCGATTTCCCGCAGATTATCGGTTATGATTCTCCTTTCGTGCTCCGACAATGCCCCCTTACAGCAGCAGCGTTTCGGGTAGGTCTCGATACGGTTTTCAAGCGATGTGTCGCATAACAGATCGGGATGAAACAACACACCCGAATAGTATCCGGTATGTAGATGCCGGTTCAAGGGTATTTCAACCGTTTCACCGGGATAAACCAGTCGTAGCCACTCTTTTTCAGATGCTTTTTCTTGCTCTGAATCGTTGTAATACAACAGTCCGTAAAAATTGCACATCATCCGAATATCCTCGGTCAGATTTGCCTTTGACAAATCGACCATACAGATCAACGGATGCAGTGTTTCATGCCCCGTCAATTTATTGAACCTATCAATGGTCATAAGTCCCGAATTATTCATTTGTATCATTGTTCTTTCTTTTATTCAGTTTTCCACGATGCAAAATTACAGGCTGTCCGAGTGCTCCATAGGGTATGAATTACGGTTTCATGTATAATTATTACAGATTGGAACCGATAAACTGAAGATATTTTCTACATTTGCATAGAAACAATGAAAGAGACTGTTATGGAGAAGATTATGCAACTGAAAACGATAAAGGAGTACAATGATTACATGGGCGTGGAAACGAGGCATCCATTGGTCAGCGTCATCGAGGGAAGCCGTATGCCGCACCCCGTACCCCATGCACGCAAGCACGTGGGGATGTATGTGGTCTTCCTGAAAGAATTACGGTGTACGGACAATTTGACCTATGGCCGACGCTCCTACGATTTTCAAGAGAATACGTTGGTGTTTATCGCTCCGGGGCAAGTGTTCGGACATGAAGCCGACGGAACGACTTTTACCGGTTCGGGCTGGTGTCTGCTGTTCCATCCCGACTTGCTGCGGGGCACACCGCTCGGCCGCCATATGCAGGATTATACTTTTTTCTCCTATGCCGCCAATGAAGCGTTACATCTCTCCAAGCAGGAGCAGCAGACCGTCATCGACTGCCTGACAAAAATCGACGAGGAGACATATGACAAGGCAGATCGCCACAGCAACCTGATTATCGCTTCTGCCATCGAATTGTTGCTCAACTATTGCATCCGTTTCTATGACCGACAATTCATTACCCGCAAAAAAGAGAACAAGGATACACTCGGTTCTTTCGAAGCCTTGCTGAATGACTATTTCATTTCGGATAAACCCTCTAAATTCGGTACACCAACCGTTGCTTATTGTGCTGACCAGTTGCATCTGTCTGCGAATTATTTCGGAGATTTGATTAAAAAAGAGACCGGTTTATCTGCACAAGAATATATATTGGCAAAAACAATGGATACAGCAAAAGAGCTGCTTGCCGATCCTACAAAATCTGTCAGTGATGTGGCTTATGCTTTAGGGTATCAATATCCGCAGTATTTCAGCAAGGCTTTCAAGCGTGTCGTGGGATGTTCGCCGAAGGAATACAGAGATTCAAATTAACTTATAAATAACTATGTAATAGATAATTAAGGTAAAATACTTATGATTCTTCCTTTAGCATTCATCTTGTTACCGACATAATAATCATTTTTCTTCGCTAATAGGTAAATGTGTATCGCAATACTTCTTTCTATATTGCAAAGGAGTCATATTATGATATTGCTGAAACAACTTGTTCAAGTAGCACGGGTCGGTATAGCCCATTCTGTTTGAAATCTCTTTAATGCTCATTTGAGTGCCGACAAGCATGTCTTCCACCGTTTTCAACCTGCTTTTTTGGATGTACTGTTTGAAATCCTCTCCAAAATTCCGTTTAAAGAAACGTCCTGCATAAGTGGGGGAAAGGTGAAATTTTTCAGCCACAATATTCAATTTCAGGAGTTCGGGCTGGTGGATATGCTGCCTGATGTATTTTAGCATATACTGTGCCTTGCTACTGTCCGCATTATCATGCTCCGGGGCCAATGTGGAAAGATTTCTTACAGCAAGCACAATGACACTGTTCACGTAGTAGTTCAGCAGATAGCCCGACATCATTTTCTTTTCAGATACCTCCCTGACAATTAGCTCAATCAAACTGTGAAGCATTTCCGCATCACTCTGTTGAAACCGGATACAGTATCCGGCTTGTATGTCGAGAGCCCCTTCAGCATATCTGTTTATATAATCGGTTACATAATTCTCCGTGAACCGGATAAACAAATAACGGCTATGTGAACAAGTCCGAAACAGGTGAACTCTATTGGGGGGTATCAGGCATAAGTCGGCGGCACAATAGTTATGATGTTCTTCCCCGCCATTTACGGAATTGACAACAAAACTTCCGGTACCTTCCAGAATATAAGCCATTTCGAAAAAAGAATGCTGGTGCTCTCCAATCGGAAATGTATCGTGCTCCCTTAAAAGTATTTCAACCGGCTGATATAGATTTTCTTTCCACATAACTTATTTTTCCATGTTTATGGTACAAAAATACAATAATCTTCATTTCCATGACATTTAACTTTGCACAAAAAAACAGAAACATGAGAATATTAAAATTTATAGTAACATTTATTTTACTTATGGGAAGTGTATCTAATAGTTTAGCACAAGTATCTTCAGGAAGGCTGAAAGATAAAGTTGCAATTGTAACGGGAGCTGCATCCGGCAATGGAAAGGCAATAGCTGTCTTATTCGCCAATGAGGGAGCAAAAGTTATTCTGGCAGACATCAACGGTATAGAAGTAAGGAAGATTGCAGACACGTTGCAACAAAACCAATCGGACGTTACACCGGTTGAAGTGGATGTAACCAGAGAAGATGATGTACAGCGGATGATAAACTCGGCTTTAGGGCGATTTGGACGGATTGATATTCTGGTAAACAATGCCGGAGTTTTTGATGAACTTCTTCCGGCAGGCGAGGTCAGCGATGAGATTTGGGACAGAGTGATTTCTACAAATCTTACAGCGCCGATGCGTGGAATCCGTGCCGTTATTCCTGTATTTGAAAAACAAGGAGGAGGAGTCATTGTGAATACAGCTTCCATTGCCGGCTTTACGGGAGCAAGGGGTGGAGGGGCAGCCTACGTAGCCTCCAAGCATGGCCTGATAGGACTGACAAAAAATGTGGCATTTAATTATAAGGACAAGAATATCCGTTGTAATGCGGTGGCACCGGGCAGAGTCGAGACAAACCTGCGGGTAAACAGTGAGAACTTAATCGGATCAAAAACGGCTCATGACAAATCCATTGATAATTGGAGAGACATTGAGACCAAAGTTTCGGAAGGTTATATCACTAATATGCGGAAATGCACTCCTGATGAGATAGCCAAAGTTGTACTTTTTCTGGCATCTGACGAAGCCTCTTTTGTCAACGGTTCCATATTTGTAGCAGACGGAGGTTGGACTTCTTATTAAAGACATAACAATAGCATATGGAAAAGATTTGTTGGAAAGGACATGCCGCCATGTTCGGGGCAAATGCCATGTGGGGGTTGATGTCTCCCATATCCAAATTTATCATGTTGGGAGGAGCTGTTACGCCTCTTGTCGTAACTGATTTACGTATCGGGGGTGCGATGGTTCTCTTCTGGATAGCTTCTTTTTTTCAAAAACCGGAACATGTCAGCCATAAGGACTTGGCAAGCCTGTTTGTTGCCGCCCTTTTAGGTATTGTATTCAATCAAGGTTGTTTCATATTCGGTGTCAGTCTAAGCTCACCCGGTGATGCCTCCATTATTACTACCAGTATGCCTCTATGGGCTATGGTACTGGCTGCATTGATACTGAAAGAGCCCATTACCGGAAAGAAAGTGTTGGGCATTGCGGCCGGAGCGAGCGGTGCGTTGTTACTGATACTTGGAAACGGGCAAAACGGGCAAGGAACATCGGCAACAACCGCAGGCGGCACAATGATATGGGGCGATTTGCTGGTGTTGCTGGCGCAGTTCTGCTATGCCCTTTACATCGTATTGTATAAGGATTTCGTGAACAAATATTCGCTGGTGACCATTATGAAGTGGATGTTCACCTACTCGTTCATATGCATCCTGCCATTTTCTGCCAACAGCCTGATGCGCACGGACTGGAGCAGCCTGCATCTTCCCGAACTGGGTGGCTTGTCCTTTATTGTCGTGGGAGCTACCTTCATCAGCTACATGCTGATTGTGGTCGGACAGAAGAATCTCCGTCCCACCGTGGCGGGCATGTACAACTATATCCAACCACTTGTTGCCTGCATTGTTGCCGTTTGTTGGGGTATGGACTCTTTCAATTTCATCAAGGGCATGGCTGTTATCTTCATTTTCGGCGGTGTCTATCTGGTTACTTCGAGCCGGAGCAGGAAGGAACTGGAATCCTATAAGACAAATGGCAGCGAGAAAATCTGAAAGTATTCTTATTAAACGTTGTCACAATAAGTAGATATGCATAATGCCGGATTTGAAGATATTCCTTTCAAATTTCACTATTCCGGAAATTATAATGTAATCATAAACGATGCCCCCAAGGTGAGCATATTCATATATTCACCGCTATTCCTACTATGTGACGGAAGCAAATTGTAGTCGAGGAAGAAACGGATGCCGTAATGCTCTTTTGCCTTGAACGTCAATGAGACCCCGCTTCCCAAAGAAAAGCCGCCTCTTGCGGAAATCATACGGTCTGCCAGTTTCAGTTGGGGATAATGCACATAGCCGCCCAACAGCTTGCTGCCCAACAGCCAGCGCGACGACAACGGATAGGAGAAGTAGCTTCCTCCGCTAACCGATACCGCATCGAAAGTATTATTCTCCGCCCGGTCTTTATTGACTATTATAGAGGTATTGGAAACAGCAAACCGTCCCCCGGCACCAATATACGGATTGAAGAAATAGGCACCCTCCACACCTGCCGTGCTGCCTGACGAGGTGCTGAACTCCGTTTGCTCATCGATGTCATAACCGCTCAGAGGTATGTTCAAACCGAAGTACAGACTCACGAAGGAAGGCTTGTCCAACCGTTCGAACACGTTTTCATTGGCAAAGCGGGTAATTCCCTTTTCCTTAAATATCAGGTCGGCAAGGTAATAACCAATTTCTGTCGAGAGTATTCCTATGCCCGCGCCGGTCAGCACGTCACTCAGCCAATGCTTGTTATTTGCCATCCGCATAAGGCCGGTTACGGTGGCCATGCTGTATGCCCCGACACCGATCCACGGACTTTTATGTCCGTACTCCTTATTGAACATGGTAGCGGTCATAAATGCCGTGGCAGTATGTCCGGAAGGAAAAGAATGGCGGTTGGAACCATCCGGACGCTCTACGTTGGTCGTGCGTTTCAACGTGTTCACCACACTTCCCATAAGGATGGCGGAAAAAGCGTCGGAGACAATCATCCTGCCCCATGAACTGCGGCTTTGCACACCGGCGACTTTCATACCGAGCATTATCGCGGCAGGGGCATACTGCATATAGTCGTCCGCATGGCGGTCGAACCGGGGCATATAATCGTTGCGCAGACTCCGGAAATGGTCGTCCTCACTTTTTACAATCAGGCCTCCGACAACCAGCGGAACGCCGATGTATGTCATCTGATAGAAATGGGAAGACGAGAACCGGTCAAGTCTTCCGCTGAAATTGCTTGTTGCGGAGATACGTAAACTGTCCTTTCTCTCGGCAATCAGGCTGTCTGCCGAAGTCCGGGCCGACAAAAGGGTAAAGCTGTAAATGCCAACGATACATAGTACTATCTTTTTCATGCTGCCATAATCTTTTTGAATTACGGCAGCAAAGATATCAGGCGATTTTGGGGAAAGTTTGAAGATTTACCGGAATATCACCACAAACTGATGTTTTCCATCAGCATAGGCGTATAAAATCTTCCAGCCGTGATAATCGCATACTGCCTTGACAATAGAAAGCCCGAGACCGTTGCCCGTCGTCTTTTCCGAAGGACGATAGAAACGGTTGAATATCTGGTCTGCATCCAGTGCCGCGTCATCGGACGTATTGGATACCATCAGCCGGTTGTCCGACAAGAATACGGTTATCTCCCCACTCGTCTTATTGTGGCGCACGGCATTCACGACGAGGTTGTTTACCATGCTTTCCAACAGAGAACGGTTGGCCTTTATCGGCAAGGAAGCCGTTGAAAAGTTTTGCTTCAAGATCAATCCTCCGGAGAGACTTTCGAGATAGGGCTGAAGGTCTTTTATCACCGTTATGACATCGACGGACTCCGTACGGCTGAACTGGTTGTTCTCCATCTTGGCCAACAGAAGCAGGTTTCGGTTCAAACGCGACAAACGGCTGTTCATTTGGTATAAATCCTGTATGATGGCGGCTTGCCGTTCGGTTAGCTCCGGCTGTTGGAGCAACAGGTCGAGCTTGCTTTGGAATACAGCCAATGGCGTTTGTAGCTCATGTGAGGCATTTTCCGTAAACTCTTTCTGTAACCGGTAGCTGTGAAGACTGTCTGTCATCAACCTTTGCAGGGCGATATTTAGTCTTACAAATTCTTTGGTGTCACTTTCCGCTAATTGTGGACATACTCCGTTTTCCAGCTTGAAATGTTCTATCGCCTCCAGTGTTTTATCAAACGGTTGCCATAACCGGCCGGAGATAAAACGCATCGTCAGCACGATAGCCACGCCCAATACCGTAACGATAAGTGCAAACTGTATCATGATACCATGCAGGATATCCTCTTCAAGGTCGAGGGCCGGAACCGGTTTCCCTTGCTGTACGGCTTCGATAATATCTATTATGTCCTCGGCATAGAAACTCTTGGTCAGCCAATAAAACAGAGGGGTTGCCAGCAGCAGGAGTATTGCCACGCAAACGATGAACTGCGTGAGCGATTTGTACATCAGGCTCTTCTTTTTCATAGTTCCGTCCATTTATATCCCGTTCCATACACATTCTTAATGCAATCTTTACATCCCGCAGCGGCAAGTTTCGCTTTCAGGTTCTTGATGTGGGTATAGACAAAATCGTGATTGTCCATCATGTCCGCCATTTCGCCACTAAGATGTTCAGCCATGGCGCTCTTCGATATGACACGGTCTTTATTTCCAATAAAAAACAATAGCAGTTCGTATTCCGACTTGGTAAGTTCTATCGGCGTTTCATTCACTACAGCCGACTTGTTCAACAAATCAATCCGTACTCCATTGCTCTCCAAGATATTGTTTGCCGCGAACTCCTTACGGCGGATAATGGCATAGATGCGCATACTGAGTTCGGGCAGGTGAAAAGGTTTGGCAAGGTAGTCATCCGCACCTATCTCCAATCCTTTCACTTTATCACCCAGCGAGTCTTTGGCCGATACGATAATCACACCTACCGGGTTACGTTGCTTCCGGATGTCACGCAGGATGTCGAGACCGTTGCCACCGGGCAGCATCAGGTCGAGCAACACGCAATCGTACTCATACAGGTTTACCTTCATCTTGGCATCGTCATAGGTGAAAGCCTGTTCGCACAGATATTTTTCACTACTGAGGTAGGCTACGATGCTATCCGAAAGACTTCGTTCGTCTTCTATGATCAATATCTTCATACTTTTCTACTTTATTAACATTACAATACTGCCACCCGTAATGAGCAATGCCCCGATGATAACCCGCAGACTGGCCGGCTCTTTCAGAAACAGAAAGGAAAGGCAGATGGTAATCACCACGCTCAATTTATCTATCGGTGCCACACGCGACACATCCCCCACCTGCAATGCCTTGAAGTAGAACAGCCACGAGAGACCTGTGGCAGCACCGGACAGAATAAGGAATATCCATGTATGTCCGCTGATGCCTTTCACCCCAGCAGTATGGTTTCCGGCAAGAACGATTCCCCAAGTGATAAACAAGATGACTGACGTGCGGATAGCCGTAGCCAGATCCGAATTGATATCTTTTACCCCGATTTTAGCAAACACAGCCGTCAGTGCGGCAAAGAGGGCCGAAAGTAAAGCATAATATTTCCACATAAATTTCTATTTATCGCAAAATTAGTGATTTACTGTTATTTCATTTACTCTTTTTATAAATTAATAGCATGATACTGGGCAATACTAACAGCAGCAAGGGCAAGCCGACAATAAATCCGCCGATGACAGCTACCGCCAACGGTTGTTGCATCTGTGCGCCGAGGCCGATACCGAGTGCCAATGGCATCAGGGCAAGTACGGCGCCGATAGCCGTCATCAGTTTGGGACGGATGCGCAGGGCGATGGCGTAATCTACAGCTTCGGATACATCGCCACCCGTGCGGCGGTTCATTCGATATTGCCATACGGTGAAGATAGCATTCTCCGCAATGATGCCCACCACCATGATGATGCCTGTGTAGCTGCTTACATTGAGTGGAACGCCCGTCAACCACAAAGCCAGCAGACAGCCGCAGATACCCAGCACGGAGATAAACAGTACGGTAAGCGAGATGCGCCATTCGCGGAAAAGGAACATCAATACGGCGAACACCAGCAACACGGCGAGCGAGAGAATCATCATCAGTTCACGGAACGACTGTTGCTGTTCGGAATAGGCCCCTCCATAGGAGATGCTGTAGCCTGCCGGAAGATGAAGCTGCGCATCGAGAGACGTTTGCAAGTCTGCTATCGCACTGCCCAAATCCCGGTTCTCCAAGCGGGCGGTCAGGGTGATGTTACTCTTCAGGTCTTCACGTCTCTGCTCTATCTCCCCCGGAATGACACGAACGTCGCAGAAGAAGCCGAGCGGACGGGTGCTGCCATCGGGCAGGAATATGGGCTGCTGTTCCAGCCATTCGGGAGAGTTGTCTTCGAAGTCCGTGAAACGGAGCAGGATGCGGCGCATCTGCTCGCCTTCCTGAACGGAACCTATTTGCAGTCCGCCCGTCATGACTGCCTGTGCCGGGTTAGGCTCTATCATATTGGCAGGCTGACAAAGGGGAACACCGCCCGTATGTGCCGTGAGCTGTTCCTGAAAATCGATCAGCGAAATGCCGAATTGCGAAAGGCGTTCCTGATTCGGGGTGAAGACCAGTGAGGCTCCGGCGGGTATCAGTCCGTTGTCAATGTCCACAATGCCCGGTACGGCTTCCATGACCTTCTCCACCTGTGCTGCTATCTTCTGCAAGGTTTCGTAATCGTTTCCGAATATCTTCACTTCGACGGGTTGCGCGGTACTCATCAAGTCGCCCAAAAGGTCGGCAATCCGTTGCCCGAAGCCGATGGTCATCAACGGAACGGCTTGCAATATTTCCCGGCGCAAGTCGCTGATGACTTCGGGGGTACTCGTTTTCCGGTCTGTTTTCAGCTGAATCAGATAGTCGCCGAAATTGCTCGGTCGTGTCTTGAAGGACATGCCGAGCGCCGTACGGCGCGAGTAAGTCTCCACATCGGGATGTGCCATGATGATACGTTCCATCTGCCGGCAGAGGCGGTCGGTCTCCTCGATGTCCGTTCCTGCGGGAGAATGGTAGTCGAGCACGATGGTTCCTTCATCCAAATCGGGCAGAAAGCCCGAAGAGAGCTGGGAAGAAGCATACCAGCCGCCCAAACCTAAAAGCAGGACGAACCCGGCGGCAACCAGCGGTTTGCGATAGACGACGGTCAGGAAATGAACTTTCCGGATGGAGTTCTCCTCAAGCGTTTTCACGTCCAGGTCTTTCGGGCGCAGTTGTTTCTTATAGCCGATGACGAGGTGCAGCACAGGAAGCAGCAACCATGTGACGAGGAACGAGGCGACAAGCGTAAGCTGCATCGTGTCGGACAGTTCCTTGAAAAAGCTGCCTGCCAGCCCGCTCATCAGCCGGAACGGGAAGTGGATGACAATTGTCGAAAGGGAGGAAGCCACCATGGCGGGAAAAAGATTACGGATGGCATGGCGCACGACAGTGAAGCGGTCCATGCCGGGACGTTCTTCGTGCTCCCGGTAAATCTGTTCGATAACGACAATGGCATCATCGATAATCAATCCCACCGAAGCGGCCATCGCACCGAGCGACATGACATTGATGGTGATTCCTGCCAGATAACAGAGCAGGATGCTGAAAGCCACCGTAACGGGGATGGTCAGCATCACCACCAGACTCGACCGCCAGGAGCGAAGAAACAGCACCATCACGATGATGGCGAGGAACAATCCCTCGTAGATGGTTTTCAGTACGCTGTGGATGCTGTCGCCCACGAAGGCACTCTGATTGTAATAGGGCTTGAGTTCATAGCCTGCCGGAAGCTGCTGCCTTATCTCGTCCGCCTTGCTTTCCACCTGCTTCGCGAAATCGATCAGATTCACGCCCGGTTGCTTCACCAGATCGACAAGTACGGCATCATTGCCATCAGCATTGATTTTCAGAAACTCCTGCTGTTCCTGTATCTCGACAGTCGCTATATCGCCCAGACGGACAATGCGCTTGCCGTCGTTGCGGACAATCACATTCCGCAATTCTTCCATGTCGTTGATACGTGTATCGGTCAGCGTCAGGTACAGGCGGTTATAGTCCGCCACGTTGCCGTTTCCCAATACATAATTCGTCTGTGCGAAAGCGGTCTTTATCTGTGCGGGAGTAATGCCGAGCGCCGTCATCTTCGCGGCATCGGGCTTCACGACGAACTCCTTCGCCTTGCCGCCGCGTACCACTACATTGCTGATACCATCTACTTGCGAGAACATGGGACGTACCACGAGGTTGCCCACATCGCGCAGGACAATGCGGCTGTGTGTCTTGCTCTCCAGCGTGAATCCATAGACCGGGAACAACGACTGGTTCATCGCCTCGGTGGAGATGACCGTACCGTCGGGCAGAAATCCCTTTATCTCATTGATACGGCTCTCCAGCTGGGTTTTCAAAGCATAGATATCCAGTCCCCACTTGAAGTAAACGTCTATCACGCAACTGCCCCGGCTGGTGCTGCTCTTGACGACGGTCGTCCCCTGCACCTTCTTCACCGCGCTTTCCAACGGCTTGGTGACGGTAATCATCATACGGTCTACGGGCTGCTGTCCGGCATCGGCTATCACCGTGATGCGGGGGAACAACACTTCGGGAAACAGGTTGGTCTGCATCTGCGTGTAGCACCACGCTCCGGCAAGCAGCAGAAGCAGCCCTACGAACAGGATAGGGCGGCTGTATAGCTGATGAAGGCTTCTTTTCTGTATCGTGTTCATAAGGCGGCCTCCTCTTTTGTAACGACAACTTTCGCCCCGTCCTCCAGACCGTATCCACCCGTGAGGATAATGCGGTCTTGCGGTGACAAGGCATCTGATTTGATTTCGATTTCTGAAGCGTTGCTGTTGCCTATCTCAATGGGTACTCTGACTGCCGTACCATTATCTGCCAATTTCATCACCCAATGCTTCGTGAGCGTTTCATCACTTTGCACGGCGCTTTTGGGAAGTATCAAGCCTTTAGAAGAGGAATCGTTTTCTGTAAATACAGCCTTGACATTCATGCCTTCCGGCAGGAAAGGCGCTTTTGCCCGTGCAATTACCCGCTCCGATTGCGATACCATGTTCATTGTTACCAACGGGGCGTGGACGGTTGCCGTCAGCCGGGTTCCGTCGGGCAGTTCCAGCATACATTTGCTTCCGCTGTGCGCATACCGTTGCTGTTCGTAAGGGACATTAATTTCGAATACAAGGCTTCCGGCTTCGGCAACGGAGCAAAGCACAGCGCCTTCGGTGACATAACTTCCCGCCTGCTGCTGCACATCGAGAACAATACTGTCGCGTTCTACCTTTATGGGAATGACTGCATGGTTGCCATTTCCCAAAGCGTGCTGTTCTTTACTTTCTATCCGGTAAAGTACATCTCCGGCTTTCACCCTTGAACCGGGCTGTACAAGAACTTCCGTGATGAACGCCGGAATCGGGGCGCTGACCACCGACTTGTTCTGGTACATCGTAGTGGCTGATAATATGATTTCCTTCTCGATTTTGCCGAAAGCCGTATGAGTCAGCGTGACTGCCGTTCCGGGCTTCTCTTCCTGCATGTTTCCGTTAGATGTGCCTCTTTGCCCGCATCCGCCAAGGCTTACTATAAGCAATAATAAAACGATCTGATATTTCATGACTGTAATGATTTGATATTACCAATTCCAATAATTATAGGCGGCTATGACAAGCTGCTTGTTCGTACGCAGCAGCAGGCGGTCTTTCTCCGTCTGAATCTTATTGCGCAGCACGGTGATATAGTCCAGTACGGATACTTGCCCGGCATCCATTTCCCTGCCGTAATCGGACAGTACGGATTCGTACTGCGCAAGCTGGTTATCCAAGACCTTTTCCCTTTCATCATATCTGCCCAGCTCGGAGAGACATTGTTTGATTCTCATGTTCCGTTGATATTCGGAGTTCTCCCTGTAAGTCCGTATGGTGTTCTGTTGCCACCCAGCCTGACGTTCCTTCAGGCGCTTCTGCCTGCCGTCGAAAATGGTCCACGAGAATGTCACCCCTGCACTCAACCCGAAATGGCGATACCAGCCGGAAAAGTCACCGACTTGAAGACCGCCGTTTACGAACAGGTCGAGCTTGGGCTTGTATTGAAGGTTGAAGGAGCGAAGGGCGACTGCCGTATTCAGGCTGTCTAACCGGTATTGTTCGGTAAAAAGACTCGATTTCCCGTCGCTGCGCAACCGAACGGGCTGGCTTATATCCGACAATGCCACATCGGTCGTTTCATCGATGCCGCAGAGCAGATTCAGATCCATCAGATGGGTATGGTAATCCTGACGGGCGGCGGTATGCAATTCGGCATTAGCCTCTTGTTCAATCATCAGCAGGTTCAAATCCGACTGTTTAGATAGCCTGTTTGCGACTAACTTTCGAACGATTTCTATTCGGTGTTCGATGACCGTCCCGACAGAATCCGTAAAGTCTATCTGCGCCTTGTCGAGCAGGCAGAGCAGGTATTGCTCCGTTACGGAACGTTCCAACTGGTGTTCTTCCATGCGGATACGGTTATTCGCCATATCCGTGTTAATCTTTGCCTGCTCTTGCGCTATCTTGTAGGAACTCCTACCCAAAAGGGGCTGCGTCCAAGTCGCTCCGGCATGGAAAGATCCACTGCTCTCTCCCAAATCGTAACCGTAGTAATCCGTAGCCGACCGCGCATTCCATTTGAAGGCGGTTCGTCCACCGTCCTTCGAGATAACCGGCACGAACAGATAGTCGCCGTTCAGCTCCAAACGGGAGTGTGTGTACATGGCTTTCAGCCGTTTAAGTTCCGCTTGTTCTATCTCCGTCTGATTCCGGTAATCCGTTATCAGCGGACTGTTCTCTTTGGCTGTTTCTATATAGTAATACAGAGAACATTCTTGTATCTTCTGCCCATACGAATACAGCCAAACTAAACTAAATGTAAGGGATAATAATAATCGGTTCATATTCTACTTTTAAGTTTTCGGCAAAAGTAGAACAGAACTTTGAAGAAATTTGGGAGAAAATGAAATTCAATGATATTCATATCTATATATTCGTTGCTTAGGCACTTATATCTCATACCGTATCCTTTCCGTAAAGAATGGAAAATCACCATATTTTCACTACACTGCCAATGATTTTATAGAAAATCAATGCCTTTCGCAATTTAGATTAGACTTGTTACGATGAAAAATATAAAGGGTACTGTAATTGAGTGTCTAATAAAAGAAATTAAGCTATTAGAAGAAAGCAACTAATGGCCTTTTTAAAAAGGATTATATATATTGAATCTCTGTTCTCTATAAGTTTCTCTCTAAATAATTGGTGTATACTTTTAAAATAAGTATTTAGGTAAATAAAAAATAAATGAGAATCATATTGCTTTCAATGATTTTTTGTACATTTGCGTTTAAGTTTAGGCGTTCTTTATACTTAATGCAAAATATGACTAATACGAGCAATTTGCTCGTTTCTAAATCGTTACCTATTGTAGAATATATGTTTTATAATCCATTGAATTTCAATCAGGAAATAGATTTTGAATATCTTGCAACGTGAGTCGTCAACCGTTTCTGTATTCCGCAAATATCGGCTATTTCCTTTAGGTAAGCATTCATCTTTTGGTTGCTCAGCACAGGCAGGAGCACATTTTTTGCTACGCAATCCGGTTGGTTAGAATACTTGTCTATCAGCTTGGGGGCAGGGGATATGACGGAGATGTTACACATCTGTTTTATTTTTTGGCAGGCATTCCGAATCCACAGATTATCCTCATTATCCCTTACAAGATGCTCCTTGCTAAACTGCTGGACATCCGCAAAAGCCATGCCGGTCAGGCAGCAGAAAGCAAAGACATCCCGTACCTGCTCCAGCTGTTTGATATCGAAATCCTTATCCATCAGCCTGTCGAGTTCCTCTTTTGGAGAGAAATTCCACGTTAACTTCATCAATTCTGAAATGGATACCATAGAACGGGGCCTTTTTTATCCATTCGTTAGCCCATGCGATACGTATCACTTTTTTCAGGTTCTTCAGGTGTTTCAACGCGGAATTGTTCTGACACCCTATGGAAGTTTTCAGCCAATACTCGAAATCACGGATGAACTGCCCGTCCAGTTCATTCAGGAAGAAATCATCCTTATGATAACGGAAATGGATAAACTCTCTCAGCCTGTTTATGGAGGTTTTAAATTTTGTTACAGTTGATTCGGCATATTCCTTGCCGATTAAGGGTATGGCACTTTTTATTATGGCCCGCATAGACTTCCAGAAGGGTATATTGTACCTTGTCCCTTCCATAATATCTGTCACGGATAATGTCTGCCGTAACAACCTTGTTATCTATCTCCAGTTCCCGGTGTATCTGCAATACCTTGGCACGGACTGAATTTATGTAGTGGTTAAGTTCCTGCGAGCTGCGGTCTTTTCCTTTGGAACATTCTTTTGACTGGTTCCAGAGTTCCACCGGCACACTGCGCTTGATCACAATCTCCGCTTTCCGCTTGTCAACGGTGATACGCATACAGACGGGAGCCTCCCCGTTTTTCAGCAGCGTCTGTCGCTTGATGTAAAACAACACACTCAGTGTACTACGTCTTTTTTCAACTCCCATACTTCTTGTATTTTTAGTGGTACAAAGTTAAATCGTATTGTTCCAAATCAGACTATGCAAAATATTGAGAATCAGCGAAAACAAAACTAAATCGTTGGACTTTTTTCTTCCCCGAAAAATCCAACGGATAAGCCAGTGCCAACTGCGTTATTCCGCTGCTTTTAGATGTGGTGTTGGGCAAAAAGAAAAGTCCTAAAGTATAATACTTTAGGACTTTTCTTTTATTTTGCTTCATAAGAAAGCGGTGCGTACGGGACTAACGGAGTTTTTAATCAGCACTGATATTCAATATGTTATAATAACCCTCCAAGAAAAGCACCCAGTTCTGCACCTGCTTTATTTCTATGTTTTTCCGATAGGAGTTTGCCTTGTTCCAACAGAGTAAAGATAGGGATTTTTATTGAATTATCAAAAAATATGAATACATATTAGGACAAAATAAATGAACAGGTATTTAAGAAAGAATATACATAAAATTTTCTATAGAGAATATGTATCTTATTTAGGTAATTATAAATACTAAAGTTTAGCATATACATCCCCATATATCTTTATCTCATCTTTAAATTTATATAACTGTTCAATCACTGCATCTCGACCGTGAAATCTTTTCTGTTGCCGCAATGATTGTATCTCTTTACAAGTCAAAATCTTTATTATTCTAACAAGATTATCTACATTCTCATTGTTTTCCACTGCATAATATAGAGCGTACTTCATAATTTTAACAATCTTACCCTTGTAAATAGCTATACACCTTTTTGAGAAAGGTACGCCTTCAATATAGTCTGTGGGAATATTACCAAATCCAACAAATGCTTCTATTCCATAAGTTTTAGATAACCTCGCAAGACTTTTGGAATTATTTTTATTAGAATTGCAGGAAAAACAAAAGAAAACCTTTTCTCTAAAAACATTAATATTATTAGCATCTATGAATACTTCTTTATCATAGAAATCCTTATTTTCTTGTGCCGCAGTGAAATCAATAGTCATTTCACCATATTTAGCACAAGCCCCATGGAGCTGAGTATCACCACCATGTCCCATAAAAAAAATGAAATGACTTTCCATAGATTGCTGGATACATCTTTCATGGTCATCATCAGAAAAATGGACTTTATAACAATGCCATGCATCTCCAAGTATTCTTGTTTCAAAAGTATGAATACGATTAAGAAACGAAGTTGAACTACTCTTATCAAGAGGGTATATTGCAAACACTTTACTCATAATATTGTATTGCAGTAATATTTGCTATTATATGATCTGTAATACTTTTTTTTAACGCAATTGTTTTAGCACCTCTTGCAAGAAGTAATTCTCCAATTTCGCTAATTTTCTTATCAGAATAACCAGGTATTGAACATTTAAATTTTTCATTATCTATTGCGCGTAATGAATCTGCCAACCTTGCATCAATCGTCATATCAGGCTCTTTAACAATAAGTTTCTTAAAGTTTATCTCGAACTCCCCTTCACTACTCAAATAATTAATTTCGTTTTGAGCAAGTAATCTTAACATTTCGACTTGCTGCTCAAATCCAATAGCTCTCTTAGTGATAATATCATTGATTACGTCTTTTATTTGAGCAGAATACATAACTACTTGATTGCGATAATAAGGTAATAAATCATATAACATCGCTATTAAATCTATACCTTTAAGTTCATTATCTATAAGGTTATAGTCAGTTGCAAAAACATCTAAATGTGACAAGAATTTTATTGATTTTAATTTATCCTTTAATGTGTCTTTATCAAATTTCAAATCTCCATTTTCTTGTCTTATTGAACAATCATTAGGATTTATCTCCTCATATATTAGCTGTATGCCATCTCTTTCAAGACTCTTACTTATTCTTTCAAGACGATCTTTTTGAGATTGTTCATCAATCAAAATCAAATGTCGCAATTCCATTATTTAAACAGTATTTTAAAGTGCATACCCTTATTATTAATAGGCGTGTCAATTTCTATGGATGCACGTAAAGATTTCAATGTTTCTTTTATTAAGTACATTCCAAAGCCTGTACCATTTCTACCAGATTTCGCAAAATCGAATATTTGATTCGGCTCTTGACTGAAAGAATCTATTAATCCATCACCATCATCGTAAATATCAAGTTGAAGAGAATTATTTTGACGAGAACAATGCAACCAAATATTTTTAGCATGCCAGTCTTCTGAATTTTTTACAAAATTATCAATTAGCAGTGCTAAATCAAGTTTACTGCCATAGACAGCAAACAACTCAATATCAGATAAAAAATGACATTTAACAGTACTTTTTATTTCTTCTGCTAAATATCCCTGAATAAATAGTGGTAAATTAATTTTCTGAGAATCAGATTGAGCTAAATCGCAACTAAGTATAAGATCTGTAGCAACTAATGCCTTTTGAGAAAGTTTCTTAATATGAGATAATGACTCAAGAATCAAATAACTATTTTCTTTTCCAAACTTCCCTTTACTAACAAGTTGTATTAACTCATCAACCTTAGCGTTTATCCTACTATTATTATTTTTAACATGATGTATCAAAGCATCTGTATCAGGATTAGAAGCTTTCTTATAAAATTCAACCTTTAAACTCTCTAATTGTTTTTCTTTCTCGATTTGTTTTCGCTTACTTTCTTCTTCTTTAGCTCTTTTCTCTGCAATAAGACGAGCATTTTCAGCTTTAACTTTTTCATTTTCTGCACGTAATTTATCCAATTCAACTTGGCGTCTAAGCTCCTCTTCGGCTTTAGCTTTTGCTTCTGCGATACGACGTTCTTCTTCAGCTTTCAAAGCTTTAGCTTCAGCTTCAGACTGAAGACGCTTTGCTTCCTCAGCTTTTTTTTCTGCTTCAATTTTTTGTTGTGTTAATTCTTCAATTTGTCTTTTAGCATCTTTAATTTTACTAATAAGTTCTTTATTTCCTGTTCTTTCAGCTATTATCTCTAAATCAGAGATGAACTGTGGCTTAACATCTTCAGGTGAGAAACTAGATGATACTAAGTTTGCAAGTTCAGTATTGTAATAAAGGACCTCAACATTGTTGTCTGAGGATAGAGTTTTAATAAGGCGTACAAAATCAATTTTACTACCTAAACTTGAATCTATAACATATGATGGACTCTCTGAGTCTTTATCAATTCTTTGGAGCTCTTTTCGAGCAATATCTGCAATATGCTCATCTTTATAATATTCATTTCTCAAAAAGGATTCCCCCCATAAAACACCAACAACATATCTTTCAAGCCTTTTTTCACTTTGTTTAAACAATTCCAAAACTTGGCGAGACATAGGAGTATCCACCAATCCACTATCACGACTAGATACTTCTTTTAATTCACTAACATCTTCAACAAAAATGTCAACACGTCCCATTAGATCTCTACTACTAAGATATCTAGCCCGGCCTTGTTGAGCCCTAAAGTCTATTCCCCAGCTGTCATCACCTGTTTCTCCAAATGGAAGAATACGAAATCCATTTCTAAACAAAAAGACAGATCCATAATTGATTGGATCAACCCCCATCAATCTAGAGAAATTATATTTTGCTGCCCTATTTAAAAACGATAAAGATACAGTTCCATTCTTTATCAAGGGATATAAATTATTATGCTCTTTGATTCTATAAATATCAATTCCTCGGTCGGTCAAGGTTGTATAAACAACATCATCCTTAACTTTTACATCTATTTGAGTTGTTTTGAGCTTAAGGATTTCTGTAATACTATTCTTAAGAGGACCGTTTACAAGCTCACGATCATAACTTATCCCTTCTCCCAACAATTTAGCATCTCCTTCCTTTTCTCTTTCACAAACAAGATCAATTACAAAGTCATTTATTTCAGAATATGGATTAATTAATTTTTGCAAAGAACGTTTAAGCTCCAAAATGTGTTTTCTAGTCCATGGTGTTTCATCATCATGTAGATCTGTAATTTCAATAATAGTACCATGAGTATAGTTACTTGGAAAAACGACTGTAGAATTTAAAGAACGATGCTTCACATTTACATTTACAAATTCAATTTTTTGGTCTTCTTCAAATTTTGCCCAATCAACAAAAATTTGTTCTACTTGAGTCGCATCATTTGTTTTTGTAGTTATTGTTAGGAAACGCCCTAAACGGTCACAAGAAAATCGACCAATACCTTTTGCTCCAGCATAATATCGTTTAATTTTATCTCTATATGATTTTTGTTTTTCATCAACCAAATCTTCGGAACCATCTTTTTTAGCTGAGAAACCAAGAAAAAGCCATTTATTTATTAAATCAGAATAAGACATACCTTTACCATTATCGGCAATAGTGATTTTGTCTTCTGAAAAAGTGATGATAACATGGTTTGCATACGCATCGTATGAGTTCTTAACTAACTCAAAAATGGCAACATTATCACTTGTTATCAAATCTTTGCCTACAAGATCTTTTAAAGCAGAACTTATTTTGAATTGCAATGTATCTTCCATCACTATAACATTTCTTTTAAAACCAATCCAGCTTGTTGTGCAAATAATGGTGGAATGGCATTACCTACTTGGCTATATCTCGGTACTTCTATTTTTCTCATCTGTCCACCTGTCGTATATTTGCTTTTAAATTCATACCAATCCGGAAATGATTGAATTCTAGCACATTCACGAACGGTCATTATTCGGGGTTCTTGATAGTGCAGATAATCATCGGGCATATTTGTAATAGTAGGAGCGATAGATTGTGCATCCAACACTGTTAATCCCCTTTGATGTATACCCCATTTCTCTCGTTCCTTTCCGTCAATTCTTTTATTTCGAATAGGATAATATGCTAATAACTTCTCGAAACAATGAACCTTTTCCTTACAATGATGGGCAAAGCTATGACTTTGAGGTATTATTCCCTGCACATTTTTACGCATATAAACCTGATATTCATTTGATGGGTTACCATATATACCAGATTTGAAACCTTTTCGATCAGGGGTATCAACTTCACCATTGCTGCGAAGCAAATCTGAAATAGCATCAGCAATTGAAGGATGCTTCGGCAGATTATTTTCTAAAAAAAATTGTTCTCGGTTCTTCCATAGCCTGGTTATAAACTGCCCAGCAGCATTCTTTTTCCCATTAAGGATACCCACTAATATAAAACGTTTACGACGCTGAGGGACACCAAATTGGGAAAAATCGATTACTTGAGGACAAACATCATATCCTAACCCTTTTAATTTCTCAATGACAATTGTAGAATATGGAATAGAATTTGGATTCTTCTTTTTATCAAATGCATAGGTAAAGCCTTTAACATTTTCAAATAAGAGAAGTTTAGGCATTACCATAGAAATAAAACTTATATATGCAAATACTAACTGATTCCTAATATCGTCCTTTACTCTGCGTCCAGCCATTGAAAACCCCTGACATGGAGGACCTCCCGCAACCAAATCAATTGTACCTCTCAAACTTTTAAGTTGTTCAGCATACAATTTATTTACTTCAAGAATATCTAAAGGTTGTTGAGGAAGCCAATCAGGCCAGTTAAAATGATTTTTATTTTCTATCAAATTATGGCAGAGAGTAGCATAAGCACAAGGATTTTTCTCAATCGCAAACACACCACTCCACCCAGCCAAATAAAGACCGAGAGACAAACCTCCACATCCTGCGAAAAGATCAATAACCCTAAACTTATCCATTATCAAAATTACGCTTTATTACTATTAAAATTTCTAAACTCCAGTATTCTTTACCTTGAGATATTAAACACCAATATATAAATTGTGATACAAAAATAACTGTTTTTATCGACAAATACAAGTATAATAAAATTATGCAAGGACCCAGCCATACCGCTTTTCACAATTTCACACCATAAAGTTTGTCCTTTTCCAGAAAGAAATCTATCTTTGGAAAATGAAACTAGAAAAAGAAATTCTAAAAGAAAACGGCCTAACAAATATTGATGAACTCATAGATTCCCAGTTCGGCAAACCCGGAACACCAAAACGTGAAATGTTCCGGAAAGAAGCCCGTACTTATGTGAACGGACATGCAAAAGTTCCGGAATGTCGGAACTCCCAAAGGAAACGGGAATAACCAGCTTTTCCTGTCCGTTCCAGCGAGCCAAAAACACGACCTCCATAGCGTCAAATTCTTCTCTGATGCAGATGGAGAAAGGTGGTTATTTGAAAAGTCCGCATTTAGCAGCCTGATGCATCTAGTTGAATACTAATATTCTACAAGGTTCATCAGTAAATCATGTAGGAACTGAACCTATTTGGGTAAGCAATGCCGAACTATACAGATTCAAACACTTGATAATAAATACGTTACATTATATTCAATTATTCCAATACAAAATGGGACTATAGGTTCGATTCCTGGTGGCACCACCAAAAAGCTT
>UMIF01004957.1_pt1 | contig 20241 bp, 10 predicted proteins | sample 1965721 | NCBI WGS metagenome assembly UMIF01 (sample SAMEA4836119, study PRJEB28245) | human gut metagenome | biome: gut microbiome; material: fecal sample | place: Denmark | collected 2008
TAAATTATCGTTTATCTTATTATTTGTTCGGATTTTCATTTCCATTTTATATAATAAATCGCCTATTCTTACCTGTTCTTCATAATCAGGCAAATATAAATACAAAAATGAAAACATATCCTCATTAAAACTTGCTCTCAAAGTCATTATCGTATTGCAATCTAATACTTTACGAAAATACTTACTTCTCAAAAAGAAAGCAATATACTTCGAGTACACTATTCCCGTTGTTTTCGGTCTTAGTCTTTTTACAAAGCCACTAAAAGTTGCTTTCGGATAGTCTATAACAGCAACACAACTCATTGCCAAAGCATCAACGGTTTCACTTGTTCTTGTAATAAACACATCATCTTTTTTTACAGAAAAAATTTCTTGCTCTTTAAGAGATGTATCCATCAAATCTGGTAATTCTTCAGGCAAAAAATAATTATTAAACACGGTGCTAAATGATATAAACGGGGAACCGTGTCCTGCTTGTTCTTTTGATGAAGATATACCTGAACTCATTTCATATAAATCACTAAATTTGTACTTTGTAAGTTTACTCATACTTTACCTTCTTTAACTGCTCCATAATTTCCGTTTTCAGTTTGTCGCCCTCTGCAAAATATTCCTGTAACTTCTCTGCATAGGCATTCATACGAGCATTAAACTCGTCCTGTGACAATTCAACATATTCGATTTTTACATCAAAATATTGTCCAGCCGCAAGCGAATACTTCTTTTCTTTGATTTCATCATAGGTAACAGCAACTGAAAAATCATCAACAGCTTCTTTATTAAGGAATGTATCGACAATTTTATCAATCTCAAAATCACGAAGTCTGCGTTTCTGATTATTCCCGTCTTTATATTCTTCTCCCAGTTTTGAAGCATCTATCAATACAACCTTATCTGTTTTTCTTGAATTATCAAAAAATAATACTGATACATTAGTTCCGGTATTAGCAAATACATTGGAAGGCATACTAATACAGCCATAAACTATATGCTCGTCCACAATATGTTGTAATATTTTCTTTTCTACACCTGACTTTGCGGTTATAAATCCGGTAGGAACTACAATCGCACCTTTTCCGGCTGATTTCAATGAATTAAGAACGTGCTGAATGAACAATGTGTAAATTGCCATACTCTCTTTCTTCTTAGCAGGTACTTTCGGAACTCCCGCCCAAAAACGAACAGGCATTGCTGCTATACGTTCTCTTGTATCTGAGAAATCCATCTTAAAAGGCGGATTTGAAACTACATAATCAAAAGTTCTTAATTCCTGTCCATTATCACTCTTGTGATACGGAGCAATCAGTGTATCTCCCTGAATTGCGTGGTCAAGAGAAGATACCAGACTGTTCAGGATAAGATTAAGTTTCAACATTTTATTGCTTCGCTGTGAAATATCCTGAGCAAAAATCGTACACTTATCTTCACCAATTTTATGAGCAAGAGCCATCAAAAGTGTTCCTGTTCCGGCTGATGGGTCATAACACTCAATGCTGTGTAAATCAGTTGCATTTCCAACAAGCAATCTTGCCATAATCGTTGCAATAGCGTGAGGTGTATAATACTCTGCATACTTACCACCGCCTGCGGTATTGTAGTCCTTTATCAGATATTCAAATATATCTGCGAAGAAATCATAGTGCTTCTCAAATGCTTCTTCAAAAGAGAAATTTACCAACTTGTCAACCAACGCACGGGCAAAAGGTGCTCTTGCTGTATCGTCCGTTACATACTGTGTCAGCTTTTCAAAAAGCGGTATTTTAGTATTCTGAGCAGTCTGAGTTGAAAATATATCAATGTTCTTATCCGCTATATCTGTCATCGTGCTGTCAAAAATCAAATCAAAATCGCCCTTTGCCTGCTGATTCCATAAGTTGGCAATAAGATGTTCCGGGTTAAGTAATGGAATATCTGACGGTAAACTATCAAAAATATCCAATCGGTCATCTTCCGACATTTCGGCATAAGCAAGTTCCCATTTTTCGGCATTTTTAAGAACAGGACTGACTTTTTTTACTTCATATCCGAATTTATCATTAAGAAACTTATAAAGGAAAACCTGAGTGATAATTTTATATTCATTACCATCGTTTCCCATACCATAGGTCTGACAAGTTGCTTTTAAGGCATCTATCAATTCTATGGTTTTTTCTTTTATCGTCTTTGTTTCTTCCATTGTGTTCTCCTTTATGCCACTGAATAAGTCTGGTTGTACTGATCAAGATACTGTTTTGTAATCCTGCTCTGTATAAATACTCTATCCTCACGAGCACTCGCTACTCCCAACTTATCAATGCCTGCTTTTATTTGTGTCATAACCGTTCTCTCAAAATATGCGTCTTTCTTCAATATATCATTTCTGTCATACACTTTCTGGTCAATATCAGACTTAATAGAAAGCAAAACATTCATAATAGACATATCATACTCTGAAACAATCGGCTGTTTATTTGCTGCTTTTCGAGCAAGATTTTCTTCCCTGATTCTTTTATGAACCCTTGCGAATTTCGCATCGCCATTATATTTCCTCAGCAGAACCGTGTTTTTCTTCTGCAATTCATCAAGCTTTTTTAGAATATCTTCCAGTTCTTTTCCTTGCTCCTCAATCTCAGATACACTCTTAGGTTCAAAGCCGTGTTGCTTGAAGCGAAGCAAAAATGCTTCCTGCAAAGTAATAAACTCAGGGTCATCAGGGTCGATATTCTGTGTAAAAGCACGAACAGTCTTTTTATACTTTTCTGTTACTGCGTCTTTACCACCGACAATTTTTAATTCTTCTTCACTGATTTTGCTGAAATTAAATGTAATATCCTCCATTGCTTCATTGACAAGCAATTTCGTGGTATCATCACTTGCAAAAAGTTCCTTCTGATTTATGCTATCAATATGATGTTGCACCTCTGAAATCAATGATGGCAATTTTGTTAATTCCATTTTTGCAAATGTTTCCTTTAACTCATCATCGCCAAAGGTTCTTACCAAATTACAACAATCACGAGCAGCAATAAGAATTTTTTTAAGTTTAAGCAATTCCTGCTTATCCTCAATCGTGGATATTTCAGAACTAAATTCTTCTGCATTATCTGTGGTATAGTTAAAAAGAACCTGCTGCACTTCCTGCATTTGTTTAATGAGTTCTGCCGGGTCTTCAATAACCTGTTTGAATGTATCTGTTTCATTTCCAGCACCAACTTCATTCGGGTCATTAAAACGGTTCAGCTCTTTGAGGTATGCTTCATTTGTTTCCTCAAAATTCCTTTTTATATTTGCAAAATCAATGACATAACCATAATGGTTTTCTTTATATGGTCTGTTGACTCTTGTAATTGCCTGCAACAAATTATGGTCTTTCAATTTTCGACCAAAATACAGGCGTTTCAATCTTGGTGCATCAAATCCGGTAAGAAGCATATTGAAAACGATAAGAATATCAACTGTCATATTATTTTTGAAGTCATCAATAATCTTATCTCTTGTATCTTTGTCATCACTATCGTGAAGTATAAGTCCAGCTCGCAAATGACTTTTCATAGAAACATCTTTATTAAGTTCCGTTTGAATTTCATCAAAATATGCAAACAGCTTCCTTGCCTGCTCACTTGTTTCACAAATGACCATACCGCCGAGCGTATTATCTCCCTGAATTTGTCTAAATCTCTTTAGGTCAGAAATAATATATCTAAGCAACTCTTTGACATAGTTATCGTGTTCAACAATCTGACTTTTCTTTACATCTTTCTTTTCTACCAAGGTTTCAAGTTTTTCATAAATTTCAGAAAGTCGCTCCTTATACTGCGTTTCTATATCCTCACGGATAATTTTCAGCGTATATCCATCTAAAATTGATTTGTCATAATAGTATGTATGAATATAATTACCAAAAACTCTCCAAGATTCTCTTTCTTCTTTCAAAAGCGGTGTTCCTGTCAACGCAATCTTAATCGCATTTTTATCCGCATCAAGAAGATTAGCCAAGAATGAGCCTTCTGGTTTATATCCTCTATGTGCTTCATCAATAATAAATACTCTCTGCAAATTCGTTGCATACGCAGGAAGGTCAACTTTTGACCTATCTTCAGCAAAACGCTGTATATTTACAACTGTAATTTCTGGTTTTCCCGTATTTCCCTCTTGTGCCTGATTGTTACGGAACTGTTCCATAAGTTCAGCACGGGAACTTGCTGTTTTTACAACCAATCCACGAGCTTCAAATTCTTCTGAAGCCTGTTTCAGCAAATCAAGGCGGTCAACAATGAAATAAAACTTTGCAACCTTATTTTGCTTGCTAAAATAGTCAGAAAGAACATAAGTCAGGTAATAAGAAAGGGCTGTTTTTCCACTACCTTGAGTATGCCATATAACACCTGAATTAACACCTTCATCAATCTTACTTCTTACTGTTAATGCAGCAAACATCTGTTGATAACGCATTATATGTTTCTGCTCAATAAACTCTATCTTGCCATTTATTTCTTTATGAAAACGAACATAGGCAATTCCATATTTTAATATAAATAACAATCTTTCAGGACTGCACATAGATGTCAGTACTCGATTGGTCGGTGTATAGGTATCTAAATTTGTTTGATATTCCGGAGAAGTATGAATAACCTGACAATTAAAGTCAGTCAATATCTTCTTTTCAACAATCGGGTCAATAACCTTATATGGAAAATCTGCATTATAAGGTGCAATATCCAAATTTGTAGGATTTTCTTCTCTGAAACAGTTGAACGGTGCAGACTGTTTTGCCGTCGTACAATAGAATGCCCCCTGAACCGGAACAATACCACCCATAGTGTCATATTCCATATTATTAGAGAAAATCATCAACTGTGTAATATTCAAAAATCTCCTAAATTTTTTATTAGGAAATCTCTTTTGGTTCATTCTCTTGCTTTCTGCAACCATACCGCCGTGATTATTCGGCTTCTTTACTTCAACAAATACAAGTGGAAGTCCATTTACAAACAATGTAATATCAGGTCTAAATTCATCTTGGTCACGCTTACAAGTGAACTCGGCGGTAAAATGATATGTATTATTCTTTGGATTTTCAAAATCCACCAATCTAACAGGCGAAACAGACGATAAACGCTCGTAAAAACTGCGTCCTATATCATCATTATCTAATTCCTGCCTAATAGTTTTCAATGTCTGTTCCGCTTCTCCTGCGTGGGTAGGATTAAGCCGTGCGAACTGCTCCTTGAAAATGTTAATTAAGATATTGGTATCAGGGTCATATACTGTGCCTGCCATATCTTCAGTTATTTTCCCGAAATAGGTATAACCAAGGCGTGTCAAATGAACCATTGCTGGCATTTGAACACGGGTAGCTTCGTTAAACATATTTTTCTTACCACTTGCCGCCATCTTCAAACCTCCTCATATCATTCGTCTAATATGACTTCACATACATCGCCAATATCACAATGAAATACTTTGCAAATTCTCATAAGCACATCAAGGGATACTGTTTCATTCTTATTTAATTTTGTTGCAACAGACGATGAAATCTCCGCAGCACGCATTAAATCTTGTCTTTTCATTTGATTATCAATCATAAGTTTTTGAAGTTTGTTGTAGCTTATTCTCATCTGTAACGCTCCTTCGTATTCTCCGTTCCTTTTTGTTACAGTTACTCATTTGACATTATACTATAAATAATCTATTTTTTTCAAGATATAGGGGTTTATTCGCAACTCTCAACCGGAAAGATGTCACTTTTTACCAACACCTAATACGACATTTTTGAGGATAAGAAAACGTAAAGTGCGTTTCATCGTATCCAAAACATCTTACTATTTACTGTAACCCTGTGCTGAAATATCCATTTTCCTTATCTACATTATAAATGGCATAGCAGTCAAGGGCATCCGGTATCGGGACATTGTAATAATGAAAGCCCAGCCAATTCTTCATTCCATCCGGCATATCTGCTGTCGGTGCACCCGGAAGATACACCGTAAAGGTAGTACCCCCGGCAATTCCATACAGCTCTGTGAAAGTAGTTGTATAGCCATTGTCATCTGTTGTTTCTTTGCCAAGCTCATCATCATAGTTCAGGGTATCCAGCTCCATGGTATATGTATATTTGTCAATCTGCGTAATATTCTTAAAGGATCCGGATCCACTGGAAACTCCCCTGCCACTATAATTACTGTCGTGAAACGAAGCTGTAAAGGTTCCATCCGGTTTGATATCCATACTGGAGCCCCATGCACCAACTCCGCTTGACATAAGAAAGCTTTCCGGGAGATCCTCCGGTAATGTCATCTTTACTTCTCCTGCATTTCCGGCAGATATCTCTTTTCCGTCTTTAGAAGCCCTCTGAGTTTTGTCCGCCTTATCTGTTTCTTTTTGTGTGATCGTTCCAAGATATTCCATAGCCTCATCATAAGTCATAGCGGTATCATCCAGCGTACCAAGAACCTCCTTGGCTTTATCCTTGCCCTGTCCATTATACATTAATAACGTATCAAAATTCTTCTGCAGCTTCTCTACCTGAGCATTATACTTATCCTCTGTGATCTCAGAACCATTCTTTTGACATGTGACAACAGTTGCTGAATAATCGTCATTCGGACCTTTCCTTCTTGTCCAGGTTGTTGACTTCTGAAGCATGCCGGAATCATCTACCGTGAATTTGATATAACTGTCTGTATAACTCTCATCTCCGAACCCACTATATGCATATAAGGTTCCCTTCTTAGTCGTAAACAGATAATAACTGGTTCCGGAAGCGGCATTTATATCCCAGCCACCATATTCTTCCATATCCGTTCCAAAGATTCTCTTTGCTTTTGTTCCGTCAAAGCTATAAATATCCATCTGTGCAATTGAAGCTTCGTTCTGTTCTGATCTTACCAGGATCATCTCCGGCACACCATCACCTGTAACATCGGCAAATACGATCGGCGTCTGTTCTTCTTTTGCAGCCTTTGTGGAATAATCATATTCATACTGCCAGTAATAATTGTCGATCTGTGTCTTATAGGATTCAAGTACCTCTTTGTATGCTGCTTTATAAAGACTTTCATCGATAGCTGACTCTGTAGTTATCTCCGTTGACGCTTCTGTCGTTATCTCTGTCGTTGAAGCATCTGCTTCACCGGTGGTCGTCTGATCTGATGTATCATTGGTTGCTTCTGTTGCTTCCTTTTTATCGGTAGCTTTTGCCTTATCCTGTGAATACTTATAGGCGATCGTACCGCCTGCGACTCCGCCTACAATCGCGATCGAAGCGGCTGCGATCGCAATCTTTCCTGTCATGGTCTTTATAAATGCCTGTTTACCAACTGTAGCTGCTACAGTTTTTCCGGTTTCTACTGCACCCGCAGCCGATCCGGCAGTTCCTGCCTGTGTGGCTCCTCCGGCTACCTGTCCGGCAGTTCCTGCCTGTGTAATTCCTCCTGCTATCTGTCCGGCGGCTCCTGCCTGTGCAGCCCCACCTGTAACATTGCCTGCCATCTGCATAGCACCACCATGAATGATGCCGGCTGCAATGTTTCCACCAAGACCTGCCATCTGCTCAAATACATGCGTAACGATCATATTTCCACGTTCTGCCATAAGCAGATATACAAGAAGACACATCGGTGTGTAGCTGTAAAGCTTGTAGCCCTTCTTCTGAAGCTCCTCTGCCTTTGCCTTGATATTCTTACGTCCATAATTCAGTCTGGACTTTACGGTGTTCTCGGAACAGTTCAGTACTGTGGCAATATCCTTGATACTGTAACCCTCCAGATGGAACATAAGCACACAGATTCTCTGTTCATCCGACAGGGAATCGATCAGCTCCCGCACCATATCCTGTGTCTCCTGCACGGTACATGCCATCTCCGGCTGTGTGCTCATGTTTTCATCTTCCAGAGTATACTCAAAGACATCCCCTTCATCATTTTCATTCTGCAGATCAGAAAACAAGACTGCCTTTTTCTTCTGAAGTGCATTGATGGCAGTATTTGCCACGATCGTACTCATCCATCCCGGAAATGCATTTGCATCCTGAAGACTATCTAATCTGGCAAATGCCTTTATATAGGCATCCTGAAGGACATCCATTGCATCCTGCTCATTCTTCATATACTTCATTGCAATGTAGAGTTTATTCCGATATGTATTCTCATATAAGAACGTAAATCCTTCTTCACGCCCTGCCTTTGCCTGTTCCACTGCCTGTGTATAATCCACACAGCTTCCGCAAAACGGACAGTTGTATTCATTCCCCTGTAAATCATTTCCACATGTTCTGCACTTCATGTTATCCTGCTCCTCCTGCTTTTTATCTTATTTCTGTAATTTATATATTATCTTTATACCTTTATTTATCTGGACTGCCTGTCATGCTCGATCCGGTCAAATAATTCTTTCTTGCGTTCCGGATTGTCCGGCAGCTCCTTTCGTTCTTTTCTTAACAATGCAACAAACGCGCACACTGCCTTCCACACATCCATATATCTCACCTCCTGTTTATTGGACAGATCAGGTGGGTAAAAAGTTTTAAGTTTTTGGATATTTTTTACATGATTATAGCATACCACAAAATCAGGATAACATTATATTCTATTTCTTTATCTTTACAGTCTTATATTTGCTCCATGCAGAATAACATTTCTTCTCGTGGGAGCCTGCCTTTACATAAGAACGGACACGGACATAATAAGTCTTGCCCTTTTTCAGATCCCAGAATGTACAGTTATTGTAATTCTTAAATGGCGCATCATATACTTTCTTATTTTTCTTGAATTTCTTATCCGTTGCGATCTGGATCTGATATCCGGTCGCCTTGCTCTTGCACTTCCATGTTACCTTTAACTTTCCGGATGAAAGATTCTTTACCTTGTTTACAGTGGTCTTCGGAACATCTGTAAATGTCGTCTTAAATGTATACATTCCGGCATAATTTGGATCAACACTATATGGCCAGCCTTTGGTCATCGTGATGTAGTAGGTTCCCTTTGGCAGGAAAAATGTGTATTTTCTGGTTCCCGGTGTAACACCCGTCTGAATATAGTGAATGTCGCCATTTGTATTCTCGATCACAACATTCATTTCCTTGATCTTGCTGTTGATCTGAATGTTCAAGTACCGGTTCTTTGTCATCTTCATCTTATAGATATCTGTTGTCTCGTTAAATGCAAACTGTCCTTTATAGGTCGTACCTGCCTTATAGGTAAATGCCATCGTTTTCTCATCGTTCTGTGACAGCCATGCCTCGGAACGTGTTTCGCCGGATGCCTTATAAGATGCCGTAAATGTGAATTTGCAGCCGGTATAAAAACCTGCACACAGTGATAATTTATAATCACCTGCTAATAATTCTGCCTTATAGCTGCCTTTTCCTTCTTTGACTGATGCTGTATAGATCTCATTATCATACATATCGCTGACTTTTATATAATTAAGCCCGGTGTGTGTCTTTCCAATTCCCTCCGTCACAATCGCAAGAGAAAATGTACCGGATTTCTTCATCGTAAATGTATACTCATATGTATTCTGTGCATCCTCCAGCTCACCACTGTAACTCTGACCCCATACGATCTGCTGTGGACTGTTTAACACCTCTGCGGATACCTTTCGTGCAGGACTTACTGCACACATCATCACCATTAAAATTACTGCTAACATGATCTGTTTCATTTTTCTACTCATAATAATCTATCCTCTCTTTCTACCTTCTTTTTATTCAACTGTTTCAGCATCCATCATCTGCTCTTTATATGCCTTACGGATCGGAATGATCGGCAGTCCGATAAAGACCATGATCGAGATGAAGAAGGATACCATACCTGTAACGATGTCATATGGAAATGGTACGATGAGCCAGCCCCATTTTGCTATCTTGCCTGCCATTCTCACCGCAGTTCCAAACCCTCCGAAGAAGTAGGAAACAATACCTGCCATAACTCCATACCCCATCATGGACATCGGGATCCTGCCACCAAAAATACCGGAAAGGACAAATCCTAAAACGGTTAAACAGGTTGCTCCCAATGCGATGTACTGTGCGATTTCGATTCTTCTCATTTTCTTCATTTTTTTATTCTCCTTTTCTTTATCTGAGGAGTATTTTTTATCCGGAAATTCATCCATAAAAAATGCAACCTCTGTATCGTTTCACCTATATGACACAGAGGTTGCAAAAAAGTTTTATATTTTTTGAAATTTTTTTAAATTAATTTTTTAATGCTGTAATCGGCACAACATATACGCCATCCGGTCGTTTATATGCTGCATTAGACAAACCACAAATAACACACAATATTTTTGCAGGCTTTCCTTTGGGATCTTTTTCAATCTTTTTGTTTATATCTAATAAACTCTTCGCAGCGTCATCAATCTGATTTGCACCTAATTTAATTTCAAATGCGCACCATTCACCATTACTAAGTTCAACAACTGCATCTATTTCTTTATTATCATAATCCTGATAATGATATAATGAGGCACCAAACGATTCTGCATATATTTTCAAATCCCGTTCACAAAGAGACTCGAATAAAAATCCAAGTGTTTGCAGGTCATTGACCAACATCTCCGGTGTCGCATTCAACAAAGCGCAGGCAAGAGAAGGATCACAAAAATGCCGTTTCTCCGCTTGCTTTATTCTAACAGATGATCGGATATTTGTTGAAAATGGCATTTGATTATCTATAATAAAAAGTCGTTTGAATATATCCAGATAATCAGCAATAGTATCCTTATCAAGATCAGTATCATCCATTTCTTTCACATCTCTTGCAAGTGAAGTATTGGTAACTGTAGTTGCTTCGTTTCTCGCCAAAGATCGAAGTAACAGTTTCATTTTCTCCTTATTACGTTTTACACCATCCATTCTATATACATCATCGTCAATTATGGCATCAATATATTGAATTGGTAAAAGTGCTGCCTGTTCAACAGGTATGTCTATATTACCAGGCCATCCTCCCCGAATAATATACTTAATTAAGTTTTGCAGATTTACTTCACCAGTCATAACCGGAATTATATTATCATTACATAACTCTTTTAATGAAATTTCGCCAGAGGAATCACCAGATTCGTAAAGGGACATTGGATGCATCTTTATTCTTGCAATTCTTCCTGCACCACTATGCATGATTCCCTTATGATTAGGAGTTGCCGATCCTGTTAATATAAACTGTCCCTTTTCTCCTGTTTGATCAACCTTATATCTAACTGCATCCCACAACGGCGGAACTTCCTGCCATTCATCAATTAATCTTGGCTTGTCACCATTCAATACCAAATCCGGCGACATTTGTGCCAGCGTTCTATTTTGAAAATTACCTGCAGGATCTCCCATATAAATTTCACTATTACTATGGTAAGAAGAAGTCCATGTTTTACCACACCACTTTGGTCCTTCTATACATACAGCACCAAAGCTCTCCAAAAACTGTTCAATTCTATTATCAATTATTCTTGGTTTATAAGCATCTTTTATCATATTTTTATTATCACCTCTAATACGGATTATATACCAATCGGAGAGTTTTGGAAAGTATAATCGGAGAGATTCGTAGTTTTCAATCGGAGAGTTTTGGAAAATGCAACCGGAGAAATTTTGAAAATTCAATCGGAGAGTTTCGGAACTTTCAATCGGAGAGATTTGACATTTTCAACCGGAGAAATTTTTTGTAGAATGAACTTTTTCTTATAAAGTAAAAATGCCTTTGACTGATCCTCATAAACAGCCAAAGGCACTCTAATAATTTTTTATTATTTGCTCTCTTTAAAACATTTCAATGCATCTGCATAAGACATTTCCCAATAGTTTGATCCAGCATTCCAGCCTGCAATCACATTTCCTGATGAATCACGCTGAATATCTGCCACCTGATCATATAAACCATTTGGAACCCTTGATGCCATATTCTGTAAAATCACGCCATTCTTTCCATGGTGTATTTCCTCTCGTTTTTCTTGATATTCTTCCCAGCTCACAGATATACCATCCCGTTCTGCAAGCAGTGCTGATTCTTCATCCCCCACTTGTTCTGCATGACAGATCCAGACAATCGGCTGCAGATAATCTCCACTAGATGAAGCCACATCGAATTCTATCATCTTATCTATGACCCCAATCTCCGTATTATCACTCTGTCCATCGCTGCAAAGTATATACATCCGGCATCCATTTTCTGAAACTTCTCTAGTGCAAACTAATACATATGGCGTTCCTTCTGCTCCCCATTTGTCCCGGTTCTCATCTGACCTTGTATCAAGTTCTCCACTATAGACCTGTATTGCTTCATTATCTATATATGTATATATATGAAGATCAGCTTTATTCGGATCTGATTCATCCTGTGCAGCAAAGATCAGTTCCGGAGTATCGTCCCCCATGATGTTAATAACAGAGATTGCTCTGGGTTCTTCTGTCATTGTCGGTTCATTCTCCCTAAATTGTGAATTCTTCCAGCTATAATTCTCAATTTCCTGCCTGTATTCTTTTATTATTTCGGTATATGCATCCTGCCAGGTATTCTTATTGTGATTATAGATTGCTACTCCGGCTGCTCCACCTGCTACTGCCACTCCGGCTGCCGCCATCGTGATCTTACCGGCTACTGTCTTTAAAAAGGTCTGTTTTGCCGCTGTAGCTGCCGCAGTCTTTCCTCCTGCCGCTGCACCTGTTCCGACTGCCGATCCTGCAGCCCCGGTCGCTCCGGCACTTCCGGCTGTGACTGTACCACCGGCTGTGGCTGCACTTCCAGCGGCAGATAACGCACCTACTGCTCCACCATGGATCAGTCCGGCACCAACTACACTTCCAACACCTGCCAGCTTGTCGAAGGTTCCTGCTACCAGCATAGTTCCTCGTTCTGCCATGAGCAGGTAAGTAAGAAGTGCCATAGGTGTGTAGCTGTACAGCTTGTATCCCTTCTTCTGAAGTTCCTCTGCCTTTGCCTTGATATTCTTACGTCCATAATTCAATCTGGACTTTACTGTATTCTCTGAACATCCAAGAACGGTCGCAATATCTTTTATGCTGTATCCTTCAATGTGGAACATCAGCACACACATTCTCTGTTCATCAGACAATGATCCGATCAGCTCCTGTACCATTTCCTGTGTTTCTTTTGTTGTACATGCCATCTCCGGCTGGGCTGTCATATTCTCATCTGCGATCGAATATTCAAATGCCTCCCCATCCTGATCTTCTCTCTGCATATCCGAAAAATTCACTGTATGGCGATCTCTCAATGTATTCCTTGCGGTATTTGCAACGATGGTACTGAGCCATCCCGGAAATGAATTTGCATCCTGAAGACTGGAAAGCCGTTCAAATGCTTTCACATAAGAATCATGGAGAACATCCATTGCTTCATCTTCATTCTTCATGTATTTCATCGCAATATACAGTTTATTTCGATATGTCATCTCATACAGATAGGAAAAGCCTTCTTCTTTTCCGGCTTTTGCCTGCTCCACCGCCTCTGTATAATCGACTGCCGCCCCACAAAACGGACAGTTATATTCATTTCCCTGCAGATCATTCCCACATGTTTTGCAAATCATTTGTAGCCTCCCACACGCCTGTTGTTTCTCATTTTTTGTATACTTTTAATAGAAATATGTCAGATCCGTTTTTTCTGTTTAGCCTATTATAGCTTTTACTGTACTAACGTTCAGATTTGTTATCTCGACAATCTGATCCAAAGAATAGCCTTTCTTATGCATATTCAGTACAATCTCTGTTCTTGCCTTCTCTTCACCTTTGGCTTCGCTTTCTTCCTTGATACCCTGACTTAAATTACACATAATACTCACTTCCTTTTCTACATTATTTCCCTTAACAGGAATATCATACTCCGTACTGACCCGTTGCAGTTTTTCTTCTGCAGATAATTTTTCCGACAACAATGTGCCAAGCAAACGATGCAGTTCGTATTTTTCATCCTGCTCTGGAATCTCCTTGCCCAGTCCAATCATAATAATATTAGGAATATCAAGATCACCTTTCCATTGTTTTGCATCAATAAGATCGTCCTGAACCAAATGAATATGACACATACTGTTTTCCTGCATATTCATACATATCCAGATAGAATATACCGGTTCTATATCATCATAATTCATGCCGGTAAACTCCCGTTCCTTCTGTGAAGAAATCATTCGTCCCACATAAAAAATAGCACGATTAATAATCCGATATTTATCTGGTTCTTTCCTCTGAGCTTCTACATTAATAATGATCTTTGATCTTCCATTCCTCATCCGTACATAGAAAATTATATCAAAAAATGTAGTGCCTTCATTCATCTCTGCATTTTCTGTATTCATTCCTGTAATACGTGTACTGCCATACTCTATTTTCCGGTTTGTTGCGCCTGGTTCTACAGGTACCTGCCCAATGTACGGTTCTCCTTCGATCAAAAGAACAACTTCATCTGCTGTCATTCCTTTAAACTCATCGATTGTACGGATAAGAATATGTGCCAGTATGACTTTCTCTCCCAACAGGCATTTTGCCGCTGCATCATACTGTGCCTCTTTTTCTGTTTTGGTGAGCGTTTGTCTCAATTCTGTAATCACGTCTAATCATCTCCTTTCATGATTAAACGGATCTACATATTTCTACCACGTCTCACCGTCTCTCCAGCTTTTATTGTAACGTAGTTCACAAGGGATAGCAAGATTAAGAAAATAAAGGCAACAAAAAAACTGGCATACAGATCAGGTATCTTTTCTTCCGAAAATATGATGATCCGTATGTCAGTTTTTTGTACTTATTTATGTAGGGTTGTATTATTTCACATAAACCTTCTTAACTGTACTCCAGCCAGAGTAATAATAACGTGTTTCATAATTATGATTTACTCTTACATTCCGTGTTTTATAAGCACGTATACGAACATAATAAGTTCCTTTTTTTAATCCATATGCGCTTACATCCCCACTATTACCATAAGAAAATGATTTCTTTCCTTTTTTAAACTTCTTATCTCTTGCAACCTGGATCTGGTAACCCTGCATATCTGAATTTCTTTTAAATGTAGCTGTAATTCTTTTTCCAGTATCCTTTACTTTTTTAATCTTAACAGTTGGCATTACTTTTGAAGAAGTCTTAAAGGAATAAATACCTGTCCCACTCGTTCTCTCAAAAGTAATATAATATGTTCCTTTTGGCAGGAAATATTTATATTTATGAGTACCGGCTGTAATATTATACTCTCCAATAGTTACATCTCCCGCAGTATTTTTTATAGTAATATCCATCTGCTTTATCTTGCTGGATAATGTCAGATTCAGATATGAATTCTTTGATACTTTCACTTTATAGATATCAACCTTATCGCCGCAAGCCAATTGAGCCTTGATTTTATTCCCAATCTTATAAGGAGTTGCCATTCCAAGCTCATTATTCTTTGCCATAGAATGTTCTGACTTTGTTTCTCCTGCTGACTTGAATGATGGCACAAATGAGAACGATGCTCCTGTTCCTGTTCCCCAATGTCCTACTATCTCCAAAGTATAATTTCCAGCTAACAAATCAATCCATACGTTCGTCTTGCCTTCTGAAACTCTGGTAGAACCTACTACCGATCCACTCTCATCCAGGAAATTCATCTCCTCAATCTTTGTCCATGCACATTCACTTACAGAATCCACATTAAATGCAAGCGTTACCCGACCAGACTGTTTCAACGAAAAATTATAACTGTAATATTCCCCTCTGTATGTGATCACTCCGCTATACGCACTGCCCCACGTCAGATTTGATCCCTCTGTTGTTCCTGCTGCAGATGCCTTCTGCACTGGCATCACTAACATTACGAATGCTGCTGCCAGCATTACAATTAACCCTTTCCATAAGCTCTTGTTTTTCATCATTCTTCTTCTCCTTTTCATTTTTTTGATGTTTTTATATTACAACAAATATTTACAGCTGCAAGAGAAATATTTTATTTTCCTGCCTTCTAATAAGTAAGACAGGGCGAAGTTGAAAAAGGTTTTAAAGTTTTCAAATTTTTTTAAAAATTTTTTTCACCTTGACTCATACTGTCCAGATAAAACGAAAACGCCGTCTATGATATTTTTACCACAAACGGCGTCCATTGCTTTTACTGTTATTTTGTTATTTTGTTACCTTAACCTTGGAAGATAAGCCTTTACTCTTAAACAACTTCTGATAAGAAGAAACCTTCTTCTTCGGTACTTTAATTGTAGTAACCTTCGTGATGCCCTTAAATGCATTCTTGGAAAGCTTCTTGGATGTGATCTTTGAAGATTTGATCGTAATTGTCTTCAGCTTCTTACATCCGCTAAATGCCTGATCACCAATCTTCGTTGTCTTCGCCGGAAGCGTAATACCGGTAAGAACTTTACAGCCCTTAAATGCATATGCTCCGACCTCCGTTACGTTCTGTCCCATAGTAACGGTTTTAAGTTTTACCGCTCCGCTGAAAGCATTCTTGGAAATCTTACTAACATTGCTTCCGATTGTAACCTTTGTTACCTTCTTATTATTCTTGAAAGCACCCTCTGCAATCTGTGTTACTTTGTATTTCTTACCTCTGATCTTCACGGTTGCCGGAATGCTGACAGTCTTAGCCTTTTTATTTACAGGTGCTTTATATGCAACTGTTTTCTTGGATGTGCTTATAACCTGAACCTTTGCAGCTTTACTGTCATCAGAAACCACATCCCCCTTCTTGATCGGTTTTACTGTCGGTTTTTCCGGTGCCGTTGGGGTCACCGGTGTTGGATTCGCCGGTGCCGGCTCCTCAAGTTTTGCAATTGACTCTGTCTTTGTCTTTTTACAGACGCTGCAGGTATATGTCTTTACACCCTCTGTCTTTGTAGTCGGCTGTGTTGTAACCTGTCCTTCATCCCATCTATGTCCAGTTGCTTTCAGTTCTTCTGTATCCACAATCTCATTACACTCGGTACATCTATATGTGATAGAACCATTTTTCTCACAGGTTGGCTCAACTCGTGTTCCATTATCTTTGATATGTTGCGTATGTGGTGCCTTAACCTTGATTATTACTACATATTCGTCAGATGTATATGCTCTTTCTTCTGTATAGGATGTTACTGTAATTGTAGTCTCACCGCATCCCGTTATAGTAACTTTACCGGTCTCATCTACAGCAGCAACCTCCGGATCAGCCGAAACATACCGTAATGCAGAGAGCTTGGATTCAAGCGCTGTATCCTTTAAAGCCACATCCAGTGTAAATGCGCTATCGCCAAATACCTTCTCATAAGTCTCCGTACCGGTTAATTCAAGTCTGGTAGTCGGAAGAACCGTTACCGCAATCCTCTTTGTTGTAGCACCCTTACCTGTACTTGCAGTGATAATGGTCGATCCCTTGCCTAACGCAGAAATGGTAATTCCATCACAAGCAGCTATCTCTTCGCCGCCTTCTGCGACCTTATAGTCAATAACATCTGTTGATCCATCGTTAAGTTTGGCATCAATCCAGATCTTCTCACCCTTATAAAGCGTCACCTTATATTCACCGGCTGATGCATCCCACGCAAAATCATCAGAATCGGATGTGATCGTAATACTGGTTCCCTTTACATACTTTGTTAATGTAACATTTATCGAATGTGATAATTCAGAATCTGCATAGTAGTTTACTGCACTATCCTTAATTGTTACATTAACAGCGATTTCTGCTGTTCCTGCCTTTGAATAGGATGTATCATAAGCAGTCGTGATAACTCCGTTTGATACATTTGCCACGATATTTGACTGATCGGATATCTTCTTATAAGATACAGTATATTCATCTGCTGCAAGGCCTTCGATCTCGCCAAATTCTATCTGAAGCTCATGCTTCACATCATTCTGAACTGTAAATTCATTTGATCTTACAAGTGCATCTATATTCTTAAGCTTCGCTTTTGCAATTGTAAATGTTTCTTCCTTACTGTTTGTAGTATGAATACCATCACCCTTGATCGTAAGTCTACCGGTACCGGCATTCACATTCTCACCATACTCTACCGTATACTGATCGTCCGGAACAACTGCGCCATCGATTGTAACTTCGATATTTTCCTTATCCGGTGTCTGCTGCGTTCCATCATAGGTATATTCGCCATTTACTGCTACTACTGCCTCTGCAAGATCATAGTATAAGGTTGGCTGTGTGATCACTATTGTATACTGGATCACTACTGTTTTTGCTTTATCTACATATATATCTGCTACATATGTTGCCTCAACCGCATTCTGTCCGACTACTTCACTTGATACAAAATCAATCTGACCAACTGAATTGGTAAATCCCTGTACCTGAAGACGGATCTTATCCTTCAGTGCTGAGATATCACCGACATTCTTATCTAATGCAAACTTAACAACATGCTCCTCATTATCTACATCTGTAGCAACAAATGATTCGCCGCCCGCAGTAAGTGTGGTCTTTCCCTGATTTAAGCCTGCAAAATCAAATACAGTTATTTCATAGGATGCTGTAATATCATCACTGTATCTGTCATCTGCAATATACTGAAGTGTTACCGTCTGTGCAGAAACACTGTTCATATCATAGCCTGTAACCTTCAGCTCTTTATCAATATCAACCGGTGCAGTCTTCTTATTCTTATAAGTCTTTACTACCTTCAGACCATTCAGATCAAACTCTGCCCCTTTGGCAAATGCTGTCTTATTTGGGAAACGTTCGATGCTGATCGATTCTACGGTTGATTTTGCCTTAACCGCAAATTTTATCGTCTCACCACGATATTCAGATACCGATAATACTACATTGTACTCTCCTGTTTCCTGATTCTTTGTAACATAACTGCTGTCATTTATAATGGACTTGCCATCCAACAGGATATCTGTGATCTGGAATCCGTCATGTGCAACAATGTTATTAATTGCATATGTACCGGTAGTAGTATCCTCCAGGCTGGACTCATCGATGATCAACTGGTTCTCTGCAAGATTTCCCTTTGCATTGTAGGTTACACCATCATCAATATCCAGTTCAAGGTATACTGCAATCTCCCCTTCCTCCGGAGTCTGATTCTTTCCCTTTGTGATAACACCATTTCCGGTATATTTACCATTCATAAAGAACTTACCATAAATATTAGCATTTTCTTCCAGATTAAGAGAACCATTCAATACAATGATACCATATTCGGAATCCATCGCCATTGTTCCCTTAACTGTTAAAGTACCATTGATGATCAACTGTGCATCACTGTCAGCTGCCCAGACAAGCGCACCCGGAAGTACATCATCATGCTGTGGATCAACTACAAGTTCAACGTCCTTAGGAATGATCAGCTTGGATGATGACGGTAATTCTAATGTTGTTCCTGCTTTAATATGTGTACTCTTGCGAATGGTTGCTGTTCCATAAACCTCATATGTCTTTCCTACGAACAGAACAGAGTTAGAAACAGTTCCCAGAACAGGAACATCCTCTGCCTTTGCTCCACAGATATTATCACCGATAATTGTAATATCAGAAGCAGATGAGCCATTCAGTGCTCCTACTGCAATACCATTTTCAGCACTGAGGTTGACTGTTGCATCTGTTAAGACATTTACGTTCTTAACATCTCCTGCATAAGCACCGATTGCCGGACCATTTGCAGCAATAACTATAAGCTTTCCTTTTGTCTCAACGACCTCGCCGATAATATTAATATCCCTTGTCTCTGAATTCAGACCAGCTCCGATACCGGCTCCATTTCCTCTTGCTCTGATACTAATAAAACCTGTATTTGAAATATTGATATTTGTTGCCTCTGATACAGTATCTGTTGCTCCGGAACCAATACCGGCTCCGTTTTCTGTACCATCGACAGTCAGATTTCCTGCATACTCTAAATAAATATTGATATTATCAACGGATGCATTCTTACCGGAACCGATACCGGCTCCGTCTGTTCCTGCTGTTACCGTTACAGCTACATTTCCTGAAATGTAAATATCGGAGGCTGCACCTGCCAGACCGGAACCGATACCGGCTCCATTTGCTCCACCAACTGCTGTTACAGTTCCACCTGATATCATAATATACGATACCTTTGCATTTGCTCCCGAGCCAACACCGGCTGCATCTGTGCCGCCTGTTGCTTTTTTTACAACACCGCCTGTTACCTTAATCTCTGTTGCTTCTACATCAGATCCGGAACCGATACCGGCTCCGCCGTCTCCACCGGTCGCTATTACAGTTCCTCCTGAAATGGTAATACCGGAAGCAAGCTTTGCTTCATCATTTATCCTGGATTCTCGGATTAACATGACGA
>UMIF01033863.1_pt1 | contig 20207 bp, 15 predicted proteins | sample 1965721 | NCBI WGS metagenome assembly UMIF01 (sample SAMEA4836119, study PRJEB28245) | human gut metagenome | biome: gut microbiome; material: fecal sample | place: Denmark | collected 2008
TACCCCAGTGCAATGTCATAGGTCTCCTGTGCGGTATTGTAAGCCAGTGTCCGCAGTTTTTGGGTCTCAGCTGCGGTCAGTTTCCCCTGCTCCAGTTCCCGTTTTGCCTTATTGTAGGCGGTTTCGGCAGTGGTTACATTTTCCTCCGCCTGCTCTACTCTCTGTTCCAGCTCTTCCTTCTGCTGCTCCAGTGAATCTGCCGTGGACTGTGCCTGCTCCGTCAGTTGCGCATAATAGACATATCCGTAAGTATCATCGGCTGCGTTTGTACTGTTCAGGCTGTATTTACAGTTCGACAATACCTGTGCCGCATCCTCATAGGCTGCCGTTACTTCCTCCAGCTGTGCCCGGTAATCTTCCAGGCTGCTCTTCGCCTGCTCCAGCGTGCTCTCCGCAGAATCTACCATATTCTGAAGCTCCTGCAATGTAGTGCTGTACTCGGTATCAATATAACTGCCGTAAGCAGTGCTGCTGTCATAAGTGTATTTTGCCTGTTGTTTTGACAGGGTCTGGTCGGCTTCCACCGCCTCCAGATCCGCTTTTGCTTTCTCAACATTAGACTGCAGTTCGTCTTCCAGGTCGGAGACGCTGTCTTCTTCCAGCAGGTACAGGGGATCTCCCTCGGACACCTGCTGCCCAACGGAGACCACTACCTCCGCCACGGTCAGGGTAGAATCATCACCGTTGCTGCCAGAGCTGCTGCCTCCCATATTGAAGATCTGCCCAAACATGTCTAAGCCTCCCTGGGCTCCGCCGCCGGAAGCACTCATGCCGCCAAATCCACCGGAACCAGAGCTGCTTCCGGCAGTACTATCGGAGGAGCCGCCGGAGGAACTGCTGCCGGAAGTATCCGTTCTCTGCAGGGCACTCATATCCAGATCAAAGGTCTGATCTACCGTACCAATGTCCACGGAACCACTCTCCGTCACACCTTTGACCAGTGTACCGTATTTTACCGTGGTCTCTTTATAAATGACTTCCGTATCGGAACCACCGGAGAGACCAATGGCACCTGCCACTACAGCGATCGCACAGACACCGCAGATACCTGTGGTGAGCTTGCGTCTTTTCGACCAGCTTTTCCATGATCCGATCCAGCTCATCCGATTTTTTATAGTTTCCTTGATCTTTTTCCCATTTTCATTCTGCTTCATAACTGTTCCCAATCATTCCTGTCTGTTTCTCAACATTTGTTCCATCCGCCTAATTTATTGTCCTCCGGGACCGCCCGGCATTCCGCCGCCGAAACTGCCGGAACCGCTGCCTCCGGGACCACCTTGGGGCATGTCACCGCCTCCCGGCATCTGCATATCCTCCGGCATCTCGAACTCCGTATCACTGCCGATTGCGGTATCAGAACTGCTGCCGGAATCGGCAGTCTCCTCCGTGCTCTTGACTTCTGCCTCGGAACTGACTTTACTTGCCAGGTAGATGGTATCGCCCTCTTCCAGTCCTGACAAGATCTCGATGTCCACACCGTTAGTGATACCGGTCTCTACCTCCGCCAGTTCCCTGCCGCCCAGTGCTGCCTTACGATAGACATAGGTCTTGCCGTTCTCTTCTACGATCGCCTTACGGGATACATAGAGGACATCTTCCTTTTCTTCGGTAACGAAGATCACATCTGCGGTCATGCCGCCGTAGAGCTGCTCCAGTTCACCTTCCACGCTGATCTCCACAGTGTAGCTTACGGTATTACTGTAATCGGAAGTAGCCGTGGTATTGATGGAGAGAATGCTTCCAGTATAGGAATCCTCCGGGTATGCCGTAAAGGTGATATCTACCGCATCTCCCACCTGCAGATCCACAATATCCTCCTGGGTCACATCCACGGAGATTCTCATGTCATCCGACGTTGCATAGGAAAACAGAGCTCCTGTCGTCGTCAGACGGTCTCCCGCTTCGTAGCTGACCTCTGTGATCACACCATCCTCTGCGGCATAGAGAATACCATCACTTCCGATGAAAGCTTCAAAGGCCTGTAACTGTTCTTCCCGTTTTTCTTTCGTCTCTTCCGCTTCCTGTAAGGTCTCCTTCAGATCTTCCACGGTAGCGTTGTAGGTAGTCTGGGCATTCTGTCCGTTGATCACGGCCTCCTGATAGGTCTCTTCCGTATCCAGCTTGTCAATAGTTTGCTTCGCCCTGGCTGCCGCCAGCTGATTCTCCAGATCGGTGATGGCACTTTCATTGTCCGTTACCGCTGTTTCCGCCTGAGTCAGCGCCGCTTTTGCCTGTTGATATTTTGTTCTTGCGCTGAGATAACCGTTCTGTATTGTCATGAAATTTACTGTATTATCGGTTCCGGCACCTTCATAGCCTTCCTTTGCCGCTTCGTAGGTCTCCAATGCATCCTGATAATCTTCCTGTGCTTGCGTCAGTTTCTCCTGCAAAGATGCGGTATTCGCCTGCTTCTGCTCCAGCTGCACCTGCAGGGATGCCACATTGTCCGTCACGCTCGTACCGGAAGTATTGCGGATGGATGCCGCATAGGAAGCACTGATCTTCTGCGTATCATAATCAGTCTGGGCTTCCAGCAGGGACAATTCATAAGTACTCTCTGCCTCCGCATAGTCTGCCTTCGCCTCCACTACCGCATTCTGCAACAGTGCCCGAACCGCCACCACGCTGTCTTCCGTGAATTTCAGAAGTTCCTCGCCTTCGGTGACACGCTGCCCGCTGGCGGCGTAGATCTCCTCTATCTTCAGATATTTCTGTACGGTATCATCGTCATCCTCGTCTCTGTCATCCTCGTCATCATCACTGACATCCAGATCCAGATCGTAATCTATGGATTTTGTGTTGTATTCCAGAGAGCCGCTCTCCGTCACACCTACCTTTAATGTACCACGCTCCACCGTCTCTTCTTTGTAGATCCACTGTTCTTTCTGAAGTAACGGTGCAATAAACACGGTATAACAGGCTGCCAGGATCAGCAGAAACAGTGCGATCCCCGCCAGAATCAACTTTTTCTGCTTCTTCGTGAGGGATTTCAGTTTATCAAAATGTGGTCTTTTTAATTTCATGACTGTGTATGTCCTCCCTGCATGCTCTGTCTCTGCTGTAACTGCTTGATCTCTTCCTCCGTCATGCCGAAGACTACGGTGACGGATTCGTTGGCACTTAAGCTGTCCTCCTCATCTTCCACGTTGATCTGTACCGTCACGCTGTAAGTGACACTGGTACGGCTGTCAGACGAGGATACCGGATTGATGGCTGTGATCACACCGGTATATCCGCTGCCTGCGGAGGACTGCACATAAGCACTGTCGCCTACAGTCAGTTTTGCAATATCCGACTGATCTACCGATACGGTGACCATCAGCTCCTTCGGATTGCTGTAGACGAATACGACTGCATCGGAAGTCAGCGTCTGCTCCGCCCGCACCATGGTCCGCAGGATCGTTCCATCCTCCGAGGCATAGAAATATCCGTCTCCCACACTGCTTTCAAACAGTTCCAGATTCTCTTTGGCATCTTCATAAGTACTTTTCAGAGCTGCCAGATCGGACTTAGCTTTTTCCACCGTAGTATTATAATCACTCTCTGCCCGTTCTGCGCCGGACAGGGAATTCTCATAGGTCAGCTTTGCCTGCGCCAGCTGGATCTCATAATTTTCCTTCGCTTCCGTGACTGCCTGCTGAAGGCTGGGAAGCTTTAACTTCAATGTCTGTAAGTTAAAAGAAGCATTGGTGACTGCATCCTCATATTTTTCCTGTGCTTCTTCCAGATCCTTCAGGTTCTGTTCCAAAATGCTGTATAGGGATGCCAGAGTTTTCACATTCGAGGAATTGCTGTCCTGTCCACTGCTGCCCAGCACATTGCCTGCGGTTCCACCTGCTTGCACAGATCCGGCTGACCCGCCGGTGATCTGGGACCAGCTGATTCCCCACTCATCCAGTTTATCCGTCAGTGCTTTCAGGTTCTCATCATAGATTGCCTGATATTCATCTACCTTGAAATAACTCTTATAGGAACCGTCATTAACGTATGTCTCATATTCCGCTATGTCATCCTCGGCATCCTGCAATTCCTCTTCCGCCCTGGTCACAGCACTCTGCAGACTTGCTACCGTCTCATCATAGACTTCCTTCGCCTGCTGTCCGGTAAGGATAGCACTGTCTCTTGTGTACTCTGCGGTGATCAGGTTCTGCTCATGTTCAATGGCTCCGGTACGATACGCAAGTTCCGCATCCTCCAGCGCTCTCTCCAGTTCCTTTCTGGCTTCCTCCACACTGTCCTCCGTAAGCTTTAAAATCTTATCTCCTGCCGTTACCTCTTCCCCGGAGACCGCATAGACTTCCTCGATCTCTAGCTCTGCCGTCAGATTTTCCACATCGAAGGTCTCTTCCGTGATACCGACATTGGTAACACCTGACGCAGCAGTCATATCCTCCGTGAAGGTCAGCCCCGCCATATTCCCCGGCATGGAAAATTCTGATTGATTGCCGTTTCTATGTAATATCACCACTGCTGCCACAGAACCTCCACCCAGCGTAAGTACCAGTACCAGCGCAATGATGATCCATTTTTTGTTTTTCTTTCGGGAAAAAATTATCTGTTTGATCTCTTTGTTCTTCACGGCGAACCTCCGATTGCTATTCCGTCCAAATTCCATTGTTTTCTCAAGTATAGTTGGATTTTGTATTGAAAAAGTGTTCGCTCTGTGAAAAATCTGTGTCCTATAGGAGCTTTCCCCCTGCCTGCTTCTATGCAATTACACAAATAACGCACAAAAAAAAGGTCCTGTTGGAGGCTGCTTTCGCAAAAGTCTCTAACAGGACCTTCTATCATAAGCTTACGAATCGTGCTATCGCGCTACTGTGTCCGGAAAAACAAATCACCGCTTCCGGGAGATGCAGATATCCTCCAGATTCTGCGCGCCCTCCGGTCCGATGGGTCTGCCACCCGTGGTGATGCCCCATCCTGCACGGATCTTGATAATATCGTCGATCTGTCCCTGGGACAACAACGTCTTCTTCCCTAAGATAAAGTTATTCATCATCAGGATCTTCGCATAATATTCCGTGGTCTCCATGCGGTAATATGCCTGCATGAGGTTATCTCCCCAGGTCAGTGCGCCATGGTTTGCTAACAGTACAGCATTGTATTCCCGGCAATAGGGTGCCACCGCTTCCGGCACTTCCTCTGTGCCCGGCAGGGCAAAATGTACTAACGGCACACAGCCTAAGGACAGTACCCCTTCCATCAGTACCGGTTCTTCCAGACTGATGCCCGCACAGGCAAACGCCGTCGCCGTCAGAGGATGTGCATGTACCACGCCTTGTACCTTCGGGTTCTCTTTGAATACTCTGAGGTGCATCTTGATCTCGCTGGAAGGCTTGTGCGTTCCCTCCAACACGTTCCCGTCCAGATCCAGCTTTACCAGCATGTCCTCTGTCATAAATCCCTTAGAAACTCCCGTAGGTGTTGCCCAGATCTCATTATCTCCGACTTTACAGGAGATATTTCCGTCGTTCGCTGCCACGAAGCCGCCCTGATACATTCTGCGGCCTACCTCTAAGATCATCTGTTTTGCCTGTGCATCTGATATATATTCCATAATTTTCTCCTTTTTATATCTTAATCAAATTTAATATATTACTTTGTTACCCTTTTCCTTATCCAGCTGGTATAGCACCTTATCTATCTTGGAAAATGCAATTTCCGGACACTTTTCCTGCTGATATTCCCAACAATCTTTTATGTATTTAAGATAGAGTTCCGTCAGCATGGGGATCTTCGTCATGGTTTTGGGATAATCCATAGCGTAAAGTTCCCGATATGCCCGCTGATCAATAATAGGGAATACCTCCGGGTAATAAAAATGCAACACCGTACTTGCCATCGGAAGCTGCATTCCCTTCGTTTGCAGTAATTTTTCTATGACCTGTGCTGTCTTTTCATCCTCCAATGCCTGCAAAGGCGTTTTAATCTCCTTTAATGAAAAAATGGCATCTATCAGTTCCTCTGTCACCTGCGGTCTACGATTCATCTTCCACAGGACGATCTCGTTGATAATATCCCTGTTCTCCCGATAGTCACCAGCTTCTGCCACCGCTGCTCGATTCCTGATATCCGTACTGTCATCGTATGTAAAATGGCTAAGTATTTCCTGATAATTCATAGTTCACCTCAATGTCAGTTGGCATTCATGCCGTATTCTTTCGTACCCAGTTTTCTTTTCCATAAGTTTTCCGCATTTATTATAATATCATCCGGAGTGGACATGGAAAATATCTGCAATATGGAAAACTGAAAAAATTGGTACCTGTCGGGATGATCACAGATCACTTCTCTCATCAATTTGTTGTTCCCATGAAAAGTGTCCACATAGCATTCCCAACGCTCCAACAGACCTCTGTTTCCATACGCAGAACCTACATATTGTTGTCCGTTTTTCACATCAAGAATCAGATATACTGCCTTTACATTAGAGAGAGCAGTGTGCCATAGCTTATAATCCACATCATTTTCCACTACTTCTTTTAATTTTTCATAGGGCAGAACCACATTTTCATATCCGACAAATTCCTCATTGTGGCTGGTCTGTATTGCTACAATTTCTTTTTCCGTGGTTCCCTTTTGATGCCATACTCTGGTAGCATCTCCCCATTTAATAATTAACCTATTTTCAAATTCTTTTAATATATCTGCATATTCCAATTCATAATAATCCCCAGGGGTTTCAAAAGCTTGCGGACAGGGATAATCTTTCGGCATCACTTCCAGGCACCTCGGCACAACAGCACCTACTCTATACAATTTATAGAATCTTGCCTCAGTCCCTTTTCCACTTATAAACACCGCCCAGTAATCATATCCTTTATTAAAATCCTTCTTCTGCTCACCGGTATATTCCTTCACCATATTCTTTTCATAACAGGCACGAAAATCTTTATCATTCATCGCATGTCGAATTAACTGTACCTTTGCCGGATCCAATCCCGCGTTTATTAAAATATCTGAAAAATGTAAAAGTGCCATGAAATATCTCCTTTTTATTGAAGTATCACTTAATGCATTTTATTTAATCAAATTCGCCATTCTTCAATCATGTAAATATATTGACTCACTTGCACTCATTATATCATATTTCAATCCTTTTCTATGTAATATTTCTCTTGATTATACGCTTTGCGTACGTTATATTATTTATAAATCTATACGCTTTGCGTATATATTTAAGGAGGTAAAATGAATACACAAGATACTTTGATAAAACTAAGAACCAGCACAGGAATGACCCGAAAAGAGTTTTGCCAATATTTCGGAATTCCCTACCGCACTTTACAGGATTGGGAGTTAGGAAACCGTACTATGCCAGATTATTTATTGCGCTTAATGATATATAAAATTAAGATAGAACAATTACGTAACCAAGATACCACCTCCGATTCAGGTAAATAAGTAATATTTCATAGGAACATCTTGACAATATGTTGTATTCAACATATTATGATATTAACAGAACGAGGAAAACTAATGTACGAAGTTCTTTTTTACGACACCATTGACGGAAAATGTCCCGTTCAGGATTTTTTGGATTCTCTCGAACCTAAAATATTAGCGAAAACCTTAAGGACTATTGATCTGTTGGAGGCAAATGGTCCACTCTTACGTGAACCATACTCCAAACACATTCAAAATGGACTCTTTGAATTACGAACAAAACAAGGATCTGATATTACCAGAGTTTTCTACTTCTTTTTTATAGATCAAAAAGTTGTATTAACCAATGGTTTCATTAAAAAAACGAATAAAACACCGATTGCGGAGAAACTTTTAGCACAAAAATATAAGGATGATTATGAGCGGAGGTATGGCAATGAGCAATTATAGGGCTTATAAGGAAAAAGCTTTACAAAATCCTGAGGTAAAAACCGAATATGATGCTCTCCAGGCAGAATACGACATCATCCAATCATTAATTGATGCAAGAGCAAATCAAAATATTACACAAAAAGAGTTATCTCTTAAAACAGGAATTCCACAGGCTGACATAAGCAGAATAGAAAACGGTACCCGGAATCCCAGTTTGAGTACGCTGAAAAAGCTGGCTCAGGGACTGGGGATGCAATTAAGACTTGAATTTATTCCCGACTCCGCGAAAAAAGTATAAAAACAAATATAGCAAAAGATAATTAACGAATAGCAAAAATTCCTTCGGGGCATACTGATTCCGGAGGAATTTTTATATGAAAGATCAGATCAAGTCTTACTTACAACGTTTAAATAATGGAGAAACTTTGGAAAGCGTCCAGGCGGATTTCGTCCGGGAATGTAAGGATGTGGATCCTTCCGCAATTATGCAGGCCGAACAGGAGCTGCTACGGGAGGGTACTTCCATCGAAGAATTGCAGCGGCTCTGTGATGTACATTCCGCCCTGTTCCATGGTTCCGCGACAGATGCCCAGAAATTGCACTCTAAGGACATACAGGACCAACGGCTCTCCGCTGCTGCCGCCCTGATCCAGATCTCCGGGCATCCCCTGCAGACTTTTACGCTGGAAAATGCAGCACTGGAAAAGCTGATTGCCCGCGCGAAGCAGGTTCTGGAAAATGGAACAATAGATGACGGATCATTAAATGAGCTGCGCCAGATTGCTATCCACTATGCCAAAAAAGGAGATTTACTTTATCCACATTTGAAGGTGCAATATGGGATCAGCGGCCCCTCTGCAGTCATGTGGACAGTGGATGATGAGATCCGGGATGAACTGAATGCTCTTGCAAAACAAAAAGACCAAAAAGAAACCGATGCATGGAAACAACGTTTGAATGCCGTATTGACCCGCATGGAAGAAATGATCTACAAGGAATCCAATATCCTCTTCCCCAACTGCGCACTGAATTTCTCGGAGGAGGAATGGTATCACATTTACCGGGATGCCAAAGATTATGCGGAATGCTTCGGTATCCGGGGTGATAGTTGGGAGGCTGCGGAAGCACATCTGACCGACACTGCCTCTACGGCTGACACCATGTCTGCGGAACACGCTTTTACAGGTAGTGAGACCAGAATCCACCTCCCCGGCGGCAGTCTGACCCTGTCGCAGCTGACCGCCATGTTGAATACGATTCCTTTGGAGATTACCTTCGTAGACATCGATAATGTCAATCGTTATTTCAACGAAGGCCCCAAGGTATTCAAACGTCCCGGCATGGCATTGGGCCGGGAGGTCTTCACCTGTCACCCGCCTAAGATTGAAGAACGGGTTCGCCGCATTATCGAAGAATTCCGTGCAGGGAATCTGGACCAGGTACCGGTCTGGATGGACAAGAACGGCCGGACTTTTCTCGTGACCTATTATGCCGTCCGGGATAAAAACGAACAATATCTTGGTACACTGGAGCTGGTACAGGATATGGAATTTGCAAAAGAGCACTTCCGCTAGGACAGTGCTCTTTTCTCTTCTTGTGCTTCCTCTACATAAATACGTGCGTTTTCCAGATTCCACCGGATCTCTTCTTCGGTAACAGCACGTTTTACTTTCCCGGGATTGCCGACGACCAGGGAATTATCTGGGATCTCCACATTCTGCGTCACCAGTGCTCCAGCACCGATGATGCAGTTTTTCCCGATCTTACAGCCGTTCATCAGAATGGCTCCCATACCGATCATGGTATTGTCGCCGATCTTACAGCCGTGGACGATCGCACCGTGTCCAATGGTCACATGGTCTCCGATCTCCACCGGATATCCACTGCCCAGATGCACTACCGCATTGTCCTGAATATTGCTCTCTCTGCCGATGACAATGGAGTCCCGGTCGCCCCGGACCACCGCATTGTACCAGATTCCGCTGTTTTCTCCGATCGTCACATCTCCCAGCACCACCGCACCGGGAGCTATAAATGCTGTATCATGGATCTGCATATATATTTTCTCCTCTGTTCTATCTATATTTATTATGCTACTCTTCCTTACAAAGTGCAGTTTACCACATTTTTCCTAACCATATAAACCTTATATTTTACTTTTTTTCCTACCAAAAAGGAGACACTATAAAATGTCCCCTTTTGTTACAATCTTTACAGACAGTCTCCTGTCTGGCATTGTATCTCATATTCTATTCTGCTCATTCGCAGTAAAATGAGTCCCTGTATCCCGGCGCTGTAATATTTGATTCCATGCTCTGCAGCATACTCTGCCAAAAGTGCATTTCCAATATCCTCCGCATCCGTGATAATGGCATTCGGCTGTACTGTTTGCAGCCACTTTTGTCCATTTGAGGTATAGGTGCCGTGATGATTCGATTTCATTACATCTGCTTTCAGAAGATCACCATATTGCTCTGCCAGTTTTTCTTCCATCTCTATATACAAGTCTCCACCGGTGAGATATTTTGATCTTCCATAGACAAATTTCATCAAAATAGATACATTGTTCACGCTCTCATCATTTCCGACACATTTCTCCAGATCCTCAGTCGTCGGATGATATGCGGTTATACGTACATCCCCTACCGTCCACTGATATCCCGCCAGGACATTTTCATAAACATGTGTCCCGTTCTGCTTAAGATATTCCTCAAATAAGGGCTCCTGCTTACTGGATGCTATATAGGAGCTCCGATAACAGGCATCAATCCCTCCTCCATGCTCATACAGATATTGTGCCACAGCCAGGGCTCCTCCTGCATGATCATCATGCGCATGAGACAATACAAAATAATCCAGATGATGCAGTCCCAGATCCTCCAGCAGTGAAATAATATGTGCACTGCAGGCAATGTAACCGGCATCTATCATCATTGTTTTGCCATTCGGGAATACCACAAGCGTACAATCTCCGCATTTTGCCCGGATTCCCGCCTCTGTCAGATCCGGTGTGAGAAAATACAGATTACCGTCTCCGCCGTAAGACAACGCTTTTTTTACACAATAAACCATCTCTTCATAGTGATCTGCAACCGAATTATCATTAGTCTTTTGGTATCCTGCAGGTTCTTCCTTCAGGCATCTTCGTTCCGCTGCCAGAAGATATTGATTATCGGATGCGGTTCCACTGATCAGAATTTTCTCCCACTGTGCCTCCGTTCCATGATAAATAACCGTATGAAGAGCCTCATCTTTCGCAAACGCTCTCATATCAATATTTTTCAGGCTGACAGGCAATTCCACCTTCTCCAGTGCCGAACAATTATGAAACGCCTTCGCACAGATAATGCATATTCCTTCCGGCAATTTTACATCCCTTAATGCGGTACATCCGCGGAAGCTATACACCCCGAGATAGACAAGCGTCTCCGGCAGTTCTACTTCCTTCAGTGAAGTACAATTCTGAAAAGCACAATCTCCCACGCTCTCCATTCCCACACAAATCCTGACCCGGCGGATTTCATCTCTGATTTCTTCCCATGGTCTCTCTTGATGTTCCGCCCAGTTCTGCATCTTTCCGGTCCCTGTAATCGTCAGGCATCCTGTTTCCTGCGTGAAACTCCATTCTACATTATTCAATTTTTCATTCATATTCTTCCTCGTATCCAAAGCGTTACAGCTTCAGTTTCCATACAAACTTGTTTCTCTCCAAAGGATAAATACTTTCCGATATTTCAATAATCTGTCCCTCTTCATTCCTGGTAACAGAAGAAATCAGCATCGCAAGAGCATTTTCCTTCATTCCCATCAGATGACTCTCTCTGCTCTCTAGCGGACGGGCCGTCATTTCTTTTTCCAGGCTGAATCGATTCTTGGAATGATCATTGAGCGCCTTCGTCAGAGATGCCTTCGTAAAATCATAGTCAAACAAAAATGCATCACTCTCCGGCATATAGGACGTTGTCAATACAATCGGTCCTTTGTCAAAAGAATCCTTTACGTATCTGAGACGGCTCAGTTTAATGACTCTGCTGTCACCGTTTTCGAACTTTTTCGCCAGTTCCTCCGTCATCTCCATATAACGGAATTCCAGCACTTCCGTCTCTACCTCAATGCCCCGGCGAAACATTTCATTAAAAAAGCTCTCAATAAATACCGTCGTATCCTCCAATACGCGTGGTGCTGTAACAAAGGTACCTTTTCTCTTAACTCTTTTCAGATGTCCATCCTGCACCATCCGCAGCATTGCCGTACGCACTGTGGAACGACTGACACCAAATTGTTCACAAAGCTCCACTTCTTTCGGAATTTTATAACCGATCGGCCATTCTCCCGTATGAATCTTGTTCATGATATATTCTTCAATCTCTGAATATCTGGCTGCCATATTTCCCCCTATTAACACTTTCCTTTTCGTTTTCTGTGTTTTTGTTATCCAATCTCATTATGATATTACATATTACTAACAGTATAGCGAATTTGGGAATTTAATGTCAATAATCGAACGTACTAATATGTACGAATTTCAAAAATTCTTGCAAAATGGATACCGTAAGCACGGTGAACCGTCACCTTTATGGTATCACAAATTACATTTCCCAGCGGAATTCTGTTCAATCGCTGATAATTGTCATGTATTTCCTTGCAAAATACTTCTTTTCCTTCTCTGAAAGCACGCACATCATAATCCCGTACAAGTTCATCCGGCAGTCCCTTTACCTGTCGGTTCCGTACATTTCTTGTAAGAGATGGCATGATCTCTTTTGTCAGGTTCGTATCAAATGTCAGCTGAATCTGATGTAGCACCAGTTTCCCGTCATAGGTAAGGGTTATTTCGGCACCCTGTTCTCCTATCGGTGCCTCCCAGCAGTTACTTTCTTCCTGCTCCTGTCTGGCAATTCCGTTCAATACTTTCCATGGTTCATTTCCATGTGTATATCCGGATGCAGCTACCTTAGCTGACTTTGCATAATCGGCCGGATCCCGGTTACGGACTCCCGGAATATAGCAATCATCCCGCAAAAGCTCCTGTTGTAGTTCTTCCATATGTTCCCCGATCTGTCTAGGGGTACAGCCATATCTGACAGCCATTGCTGCTGCCGTGCCTACCGCCTGTCCTCCCACAGCGCAGGTTCCCATAACTCTCGTTGATCCAAATGCCATTTTTGTAGTACTGATGTCACGTCCCGCCAGCATTACATTTTCCAGATCCTTTGCATAATAGCATCTCCATGGTATTGTATAACAACCGTTGAAATTCAGGATCTGTGAAGGAATCTTATCCGTATCCAGAAGTCCCCTGCGCACATGCTGATCCATCTGCCAGCCACCATATGCTACTGCGTCCGGGAATATCCTGTTGGCTAGTACATCCTTTTCATTCAACAGATAATCCCCTTCAATTCTTCTGCTTTCGCGATATCCCGGCACAAATCCGACCCAATCCAGATCCAGATTTTCCACACCGTGGTTTCCCACATTTTTCAGATGATCCCATACGCCGTACACACATTTCAGCAATTCATCACGGATTTTCTCACCGTCACGGATAATATCTTCATCCTCACCACCCAGTTCAATCCACCAATATCCGGAGTCCACATTGGAAAAGTGTGGCAGTCTCCCGCTTCCTTCTTCGAATTTGGTCAGCTTACCGCCTTCCATATGGGAGGCAATACTGTTCGCATGTTCCCGGTATTTCAAATCTTCCTCCGTGTAATGGTTTGCCCATTCCGGACACACAAATTTTACCGGCTCTCCACGGTCCACAGCGGAAAACAACAAAGTGTTTCCCATCGTATCGCTGTTCGGTTCTTCCGGAGCATCGGGTTCCTTAAATTCGTCTCTTCCTTCACTGCCCATACGCCCCGTCGCACCGCACATGGTAGCTAAGGTACCGTGCCCTGTGGCATCGACAAAGATGTCTCCGTAGATGGTATACTCGGTTTCCGTACTGTTCTGATGACAGACTACGGCCTTTATTTTTTTTCCTTCCAGGATCACGTCATCCATATTCGTATTCAGAAAGGATTCCAGATTTTCCTGAAAATGCACTTTTTCCCAGATGACGGAATCAAATACCGGAAACGATGCATAGGGATTTCTGCGTTTGTTTGCCAGCAGAATCTCCAGCAGGATTCCTGTCTCTCCAAGATTTTTTTTGGCACCGTGGGAGTTGGCTCCCACAATGTGCATACGGATCTCCGAGCTGGCGTTGCCACCAAACATAGAGCGATTCTGTATGATGGCTGTTCTGGCTCCTTTTCTGGCGGAAGCGATTGCCGCACAGACACCGGCCAGGCCGCCTCCCACTACTACAACTTCATATTTTCTGGTTTCACTGTGAATTGACATATTGTTCTCTTTATTTTCTCCCTTATAGCAATATAGCAGGCACAGAGTCTTCTCCTGTCCTGCCACACTGCATCTGCCATTTTCAATTTATTATCCCTTAACCGCACCTACGGACAAGCCTTTCAGGAAGAACTTCTGTCCGAACAGGAATACGATAAATACCGGTACAACCGCCATACAGCAGGCCGCCATGGTCAGGTTATACTGTGTTACCTCTGTACCGACAAACTGGTTCAAAGCCAGAGGAATCGTCCATTTCTTCCAGTTGGAGATAAATACCAGAGGATCCAGGTAGCTGTTCCATGCATCCAGGAACTGTACTGTCGCCGTCGCCGCTATCGTCGGCTTGACAAGTGGCAGCATAACCTGTGCAAAGGCTCTGTATTCACCGGCTCCATCAATTCTGGCAGCTTCCCGCAGTTCATCCGGAGTACTTAAGAAGGACTGCCTGAGCATAAAGGTGGAAGATACCGCTATGATCTTCGGTACGATCAATGACAAATGGGTATTCATCCATCCCAACTGCATAAACATTATGAATCTGGGAATCAGTGTCAGCTGTGAAGGCACCATCATCTGCGCCAGATATATAATGAACAATACATTGGAGCCCTTGAATTTCAACTTTGCAAATGCATATCCGGCAAGTGTTGCGGAAGTAATTGCCACTACCGTACTGATTACGGCTACCTTGATAGAGTTAAAATAAGCCAGACCGAAATGATAATTTGTGGAGCTGGTCGTTCCTATGCTTAATACTCTCTTATAGTTATCCGGGTAAAAATACTTCGGGATCCACTCAATAGGGATCTTCATAACATCCGCTTCTGTCTTGAAAGATGCTGAGATCATCCAGACAAAAGGAACAATCATAACCAATGTAACCAGAATAATTACAATAGTAATCAATATTCTGGCTACCTTTTTGGAAACAGGTACATTCTTCCTCATCTTAATCCCTAGCCTTTCTCTTCTTTATTGTTATGTACCCACTGGATAATGGTCACAATAAGCAGCATCACAAACAGAATTACGGCAATTGCCGAAGCATAACCCATCTTATAATACTTAAATGCTGATGTATAAATATAATAAACCAGTGTGTAGGTAGAGCTTCCGGGACCACCGCCTGTCATAACGTTCGTATATCCAAATACTTTAAAGCTGGATATAATACCTGTAATTGTCAGGAAAAAGGTCGTAGGCTTCAACAGCGGAACCGTTAATTTGAAAAATTTCTGAATAGAATTCGCTCCGTCAATCTCAGCAGCCTCATACAAATCTCTCGGAAGTCCGGTGATTGCGGCGCTGTACATAAATACGCGGTATCCCAGGCTTGCCCAGATTACGACCAGCATGATCGCGGGAAGTGCCCATTCATAGCTTGCCAGGAATCGGGGAGGATCCTGCCATCCGAGAGCCCTCATCAATTGTGTAAAGGGTCCGTATTTAGAATACAACGCCATCCATACAACGGAAATTGCCACAATATTACAGATATGCGGCATATACATAGCGACACGTACCACACCCGCTATTTTCTTATGACAAAATTCATCAATCAGTACCGCCATTATAATTGCCAGGAAAAGTCCGATGGGCACGGTTACGACGGTGAAGATCAATGTATTTTTCAAAGATGCAAGGAACCATTCATCCTTCCACAGATTGATAAAGTTTGTCAGTCCGATGAAATTCCAGTTGCCGAGTCCTTGAGAGAAATTCCAGTCAGTCAGGCTTACATATAAAGAAATTATCAGCGGAATCAGACTGAAACATATTACACCTATCAGACTCGGTGCCAAAAAGGAATATGCAACCAGGTTCTGATGCAATATTTTTCGTCTTTCTCCTTTAGTCTTCTTTTTCTTGCTCTTCATTTGCTTTATCCCTCTTTTGTTCGTTTCAGAGCAGGGGACGGTTCGCCTGTGAAAACGACCGCCCCTTCCCACTGCTGTTTTTATTTTTTTACTTCTGACTGCTTAATTCGGTCTGGATCAGTTCGTTACCTCTCTTCTCCATGTTCTGAACGGTCTGATCTACAGACTGTTTTCCATAGCACATAGCATCAAACTCTTCGAACCAGGCAGAACTGATTTCAGAGGAAGCATTTCCTTTAATAGCGGCAACACCCTGCGTAGTATCGAGAGACAGATAGTTCTCCATGGAATCCATATCAATGGAGCCCTGTGCCTTCTCCTTCAGCACGCTCAATACTTCATCCTTATTAACACCATTCCACAGAGGGATTCTTCCGCCCTGTACCAGAGGGGACATACCACCCTTTAAATACCACATTGCAAACTCAAAGCTTGCTTCCGGATACTTTGTATTCGCTGAAATGCTCAGCAGGTCTCCTGCACCGGTAGTACCGATCTGCTTACGATAAAATTCGGTGTTGTATTTCTCATCATCGGGAACGGGTGCCGGTACCAGTGCAGTCATGAAATCATGAGGATAATTCTCCTGATCCATACACAGTCTCATCTGTGCTACACCAAGCATGATGGCACATTTGCCCTGAAGGAAAGTATTGGCAACGCTGATATCCTCGGAGAATTCATCTTCGATGGGAATCGCATAACCCTTATCCAGCGTCTCTTTTACAAGGTTAAGACCTGCACGATATACATCATTATCGAAGTTTACCTCTGTACCTTCTTCATTCTTGTAAATCTGATTTGCACCCAGTACACCGTCTAATGCATACAGAATACTCTTACCGCTCTGCTTACGTGCCCAGCATACTCCGTATACCTTATCCTGGCCCTCGCCATGTGTCAGCTTCTCGGCATCCGCAAGGAATTCGGAATAGGTCCATCCATCATAAGGAATATCCAGTCCTGCTTCCTTAAACATATCTTCATTGATCAGAATCCATCTTGAGTTCTCGTATTTGGTGGGGAATCCATATACGGCACCATCATCGTAGTGATACTCTGCCATATTTGCCACACCCAGCTCATCATCCAGATTGAATCCGATATCATTGAGCATACCGGACATATCCAGCAGCAGGTTGGAGTCTACACGCTTGTCCATTTTGGTACGTCCGCCATAGCCAATGAACAGATCGACATCACCACCGCCCATTAAGTAGGTCTCCAACTGAAGGTTACCGTTATCATCATTTACATATCTTACATATTCTACCTGAAGTCCTTTGTCTTTGTACTCCTCATTGAAGTTGGCACACAGATCATCATATCCGTACTCCGGCTGAACACCACCCCAGAAATGAAGCGTGATCGTCTTTCCGTCTTCCGTGCCATACCATTCCTTCTCGGATTCTGTGGTTTCTGCTGCTGCGGTTCCTGCGGCTGCTGTAGTATCTTTTGCTTCTGTAGATGCATTTGTGTCTGTATCTGCTTGTCCACATCCTGCCAGACAGGTACCTAACATTGCCATTGTCAATGCAAGCGCAATTTTCCTCTTCATAATTGTAATCCTCCTACATTTTAGTTTTCTATGGTTAGCCTGAGTTTTTCTCAGGAATACACCCTTACTTCATAAATATGTACGTCTTTTTCCCCATTGGTGGTATGAATCGTAATGGTTACTTTATCACATTCCGTAGGCTCAAAGGTTACAACGTTCTGTCTCTGGTCATTTTCTGTCACTTTCTGTTCTGCCATCTTCTGTTCTCCCCGCCAGAGTGTCACAGTGTAATCTTTTACCAATTCGGGAGGTACTCCTATCCTCTGCTGGAGCTGACGTTTCTTCGATAAAGTAATCTTGATCGGATAATTAAAGTTGGAATCAAACGTCAGTCTGACCTGGGATACTTTTTTCACCGAGGCAAGCTTTAAGGTTAACGTCTCTCCTTCCGGGCTTATGCCATCGGAGCTCCACATATTTCGAATTCCGTTTTCATCTCTGGACACTCCGTTGATCACTTTCTCCGGAGCGAACCCTTCTCTGGCAGAGGTTGCACTGATCTGCGCGGTTCTCGCCAGATCCTGCGGATCGGTGTTTCGATAACCCGGAATATAACAGTCATCCTTCAGCAGAAGCTGTTGCAATTCCTCCATGTGCTCCGGCATATCTTTCGGCCCGCAGTGATATTTGATGCAAAGTGCCGCTGCGGTTCCCGCTGCCTGTCCTCCTATGGCACAGGTTCCCATAACTCTTGTGGATCCCATTGCCATTTTGGTAGCACTGATATTTCGTCCCGCCATCATCATATTGGGAATATTTCTGGAGCAATATGACCGGTACGGAATCGTATAGGCTCCGTCAAAGCTGACAACTCTGGAAGGAAGTTCATCAAAATCATATAGACCTCCGGGAGTATGGATATCCATCGCCCAGCCGCCGTATGCTACAGCATCCTCGAATACCCTGTTGGATAAGACATCATTTTCATTTAATATATAATCTCCTACCAGACGCCTGCTCTCTCTGACACCGGGCAGCATACCGACCCATTCCAGATCATAGTTCTCGGCTCCATGGTCACCACCGTTTTTCAGATGATCCCATACCCCATAGATACAAGACACCAGCTCATCCCGGATTTCTTCATACTCATCTATGATATCTTCTGTCTTGCCGGGAAGCTCGATCCACCAGTATCCATAGTCCACAGAGGAGGTACTGTAGGAGGTCATACGTAAGTATGCCTTATCCACATCTCCCTTTGTCTTAGCTTCGTGCACGGCAGAGTGTGTTCTGTATTTGAGTTCCTCTTCCGTAAAATGTCTGGCGATCTTCGGTCGTTTAAAATTCACCGAATGTCCTCTGTCCACCGCCTTGAATAACAGCGTATTTCCCATACGGTCATTGTTGGCCTGTTCCGGCGCATCCGGTTCATTGAATTCTGCCCTTCCCTCGCTGCCGGTACGATATTCCGCTCCTGCATAATATCCCAGGGTCGCATTGCCGGTACAGTCAATAAATATGTTCCCTCTGATCTGCCAATGTGTCTCTGTCGTGAGCTGGTATGCGTCGATTTCACGGATCTCATTGCCTTCCATCCGGCAATCCTCCATCGCGGTACTCAGATACACTGTCAGATGTGGCTGACTCTTCACTGCGGTAAATAATACCATATCCCAGATCGAATAATTAAAATAATCATTTCTGCTCTTGTTGTCAAGCATGATTTCATGGAGAATTCCGCTCTCTTCAAGCTCCGGTTTCGCAAGATTCTCGGATGCTCCGCAGATATGCATTCGGATTTCACTGGATGCATTTCCTCCCAGTACATGTCTGTCATGCACCAACGCTGTCCTGGCTCCGTGTCTTGCAGATGCAAGTGCCGCACAGATGCCAGCCATTCCACCACCGATTACTACAACATCATATTCAGCTTTTTTAACTTTTCTGTTCTCTGACATTTCGTTCACCTTTTATGTTGTAACTTATGTCTATATAATATGCTTATGCATGCAATATGTCAATACATATTTTAAAATTTATGCTATAAATGTCTGTAATATTTAGTGACATAATAGGAAAATTGCCTTTTTTCTGCATTAAAACCATACAAATATACTTCAAATTATACTTCTTCCAGATAATGAATACCCTCTATCTGACTCACTTCCGACAAAACCTCTGCATGATTTCTTCTTTTCTTCAGATCCAGCATCATTGTAAGGACAATATCGGATCCCTTTAAGGTCTTATCTCTCTTTTTCTCCACAGAACTCAGCTCATATCCACACTCATTGATATAGTCATAGACTCCCCTTGTCATTGACTTATCAATTTCCATATACAGACCAATGTAACGATTGTACTGCTCCTGCACACGACTGACTCTGGCAATTCCGAACATTGTGACAATGATCAGTGCAAACATCATCAGACTGACCTCCAGCATTCCGGATCCCAACATAATTCCAAGGGTTGCCGTTGTCCACAATCCGGCAGCCGTTGTCAATCCTCTGACCTGATTTTTCCCGGTAATAATGATGGTTCCCACCCCCAGGAAACCGATACCGCTGACCACGCCGGCGGGAATACGTCCCATATCTGTACTTCCGACGCCCAGGGCTGTCCCAAGGTAGATATTGACGACAGCGGAA
>UMIF01025653.1_pt1 | contig 17090 bp, 9 predicted proteins | sample 1965721 | NCBI WGS metagenome assembly UMIF01 (sample SAMEA4836119, study PRJEB28245) | human gut metagenome | biome: gut microbiome; material: fecal sample | place: Denmark | collected 2008
CGCCACATTATCTACCTGAATCTGTTCATCGTATGCAATTTCCGCAAAACGTTTGATAAGCTGGATTGGAAGATTATCTACGCAGAAATATCCTGCATCTTCCAGCGTTTTCATCGCTGTTGTTTTTCCTGCACCGCTCATTCCTGTTACAATTACAAATCTCATCCTAGAATGCCCCCAGTGTCTTTATCTCAAGCTCCAGATCCACACCGGAGCTGTCTTTTACCATTTTCTTTACATCGTTTACCAACTGCATGACGTCAGCCGCCGTTGCGCCGCCTTTGTTCACCACAAAACCACAATGTTTCTCTGATACCTGGGCTCCTCCTACAGTATAACCGCGAAGTCCTGCATCCATGATCAGTTTGCCTGCAAAATATCCCTCCGGTCTCTTAAAGGTCGAACCTGCCGACGGATATTCAAGTGGCTGCTTTGAAATTCTGGATTCTGCCAGTCGCTTCATCTCTGCATCTATCTGAGCTGCATCTCCTGTCTGAAGCTCAAATTCAGCTTCCAATACAACCAGACCATCCTTCTCAGCCTTACTGTGGCGATAACCAAATTCCATATCCGAACCTGAAATATCATAAATCTGTCCGTTTTGATCCAACACTTTTACGGATGAAATAATATGCTTCATCTCTCCTCCATATGCTCCGGCATTCATATAAACAGCGCCTCCAACACTTCCCGGTATTCCTGATGCGAATTCCATTCCGGTCAGTTCATGCTGTTTTGCCGTTACTGCTGCTTTGATCAGGGATGCACCGGCCTGTGCAGTGATCCTTGTTCCATCTACTATGATTTTAGACATTCCATCTGCTATATGAATGATCATTCCTCGATATCCATTATCCGATACCAGTAAGTTGCTTCCGTTTCCCATAATAAAAAATGGAACATTTTCTTCTTTACACAGATCTACAAGCTCTGCGATCTGTTCCGGCTTTTCCGGTTCTGCCATAAAATCTGCTTCCCCGCCTATCCGAAAAGTTGTATATCGGTTCAAAGGCTCTTTTGTTTTTATTCTGTTTTCTCCTGTGATCGCTGCTGCTCTCTCATAAAACGATGTCATATACTTACAAACTCCTGACCTGTTTTTATTCTGAACTCTTAGGAATCTTACAAACCTGATAGACAAAACAAAGCCCTTAATATAAGATTTTGCATGCTGTTCCGGTTGATTTCTCAAAATCTCGAACGCTACCACACAATATCATACATTAAAGGCTTTTAGAATTCAATATTAAAAATGTATAGAAATTTCAGGGTGTTTCAATCCAATTTATGTAATTTACACATAGTTTACTTAATACATTTTACTGGTTCAGTATACTACATGCGCCACCATACATACCTGCATCATTACCAAGTGTAGCAAGTGCGAACTTGGTCTGTCTGCATGCATGGAAAGCATACTGTGCAAAATATTTAGCGGTTGTATTGATAAGTATATCTCCTGCTCTGGATACACCGCCACCGATCACGAAGATCTCAGGATCTACTACACAGGCAATCTGTGCAAGTGCTTTTCCAAGAACCTTTCCATGGTTCTCTACCAGTGTTGCCGCAACTTCATCACCTTCTTTTGCTGCGTCAAATATCTCTTTCGCTGAGATATACTGAATCTGACGAAGCTTGGATGGCTTGTCTGTTGTATTTAAAATGATCTTTGCCATACGAACGATACCGGTTGCTGATGTGTACTGCTCAAGACAGCCCTTGTTGCCGCATCCGCAGACTTCTGTCTCGTCATCATTTACACAGATATGTCCAATCTCCCCGCCTGCACCGTTGGTTCCTGCGAGCATCTTTCCATTTAAAATAATACCACCGCCGACACCGGTTCCGAGTGTTACCATGACGATATCCTTGTGGCCTTTTCCGCCACCCTGCCACATCTCGCCGAGGGCTGCCATGTTCGCATCATTTCCGGCTTTCACAGGAAGGTCTAATAATTTACTGAGTTCTTCTTCTACATTGAAGATTCCCCATCCAAGATTTACACATTTGATAACAGTTCCATCTGCCTTTACAGGACCCGGAACACCCATTCCAACACCTGCCACATCAGACTTCTCGATCTTCTTCTCTGCCAGTTTATCTTCAACAGATGCTGCGATATCGTTTAAAATATACTTTCCACCTTCATCTGTTCTTGTTGTGATCTCCCATTTCTCAACCATCTCGCCCTGTATTGTAAACAGACCGATCTTTACAGTTGTTCCTCCGATGTCTACTCCAAATACATAGTTTGCCATTTTCTACTGCTCCTCCTTATTTGCATTGCCCTTCATGATATTCTGCGTCACTCTGTTATATAATTCCTGTGCTGCATTATATCCCATCTTCTTCTGTCTGTGGTTAACCGCGGCAGATTCAACAATAATCGCGATATTTCTACCCGGACGGATCGGGATGTTATGACTTACGACTTTATTTCCAAGGAATTCCGTATACTGGTCTTCCAGACCCAAACGGTCATACTCCGTATCCTTGCTCCACTCTTCCAGATTGATAACCAGATCGATATTCTGATCCAGCTTTACACATTCTACACCAAACAGGGATTTTACGTCAATGATTCCGATACCACGAAGCTCGATAAAGTGTCTGGTGATATCCGGTGCACGTCCAACCAGAGTAGCATCACTGACCTTCTTGATCTCTACCACATCATCCGCAACCAGACGGTGCCCTCTCTTGATCAGTTCCAGAGCAGCCTCTGATTTACCGATGCCACTCTCGCCCATGATCAGAACACCTTCGCCGTATACATCGACCAGTACGGCATGTACGGATATTCTTGGTGCCAATTCTACATGGAGCCAACGGTCTACCTCATGTACAAATGCAGATGTAACTGCACTGGATGTAAGGACAGGCACTCCATGCTTCTTTCCTGCTTCTATAATAAATTCATACGGTTCGAGATCCCGGCAGAATATCAGACATGGCGGTTTATACGAAAAAAATTCATTTATGATCTTGATATTTTCTTCCTCTGTATGCATTGCTGCGATATAGGCATGTTCTACATTTCCGCATATCTGGATACGTCCTGCATCGAAATGTTCAAAGAATCCTCCAAACTGTACCGCCGGGCGGTTCATACCCGGATCCTGGATCAGCACCTTATCGGTATCGATCTCCGGTGTATAATTCTTCAGATTCATTTTCTCTATGAGTTTGGATACTGTTATACTGTAAACCATCTTCTCCTCCTGTTTTCCCTAGTTTCAGTTCTTGTTTCATTATATTCTACAACCTATTTATCGTCAATTCATCAATTCATTTTTTCAGGAAAAAAGCCACCTGTTTTCTGTATCTTGTGTTATACTGATTTTTATGTGTGAACCTGTTATTTTTAGAATAAACAGCGGAAAGGAAATTAATTCAAAGTATGTTTAATTTTGAAGAAGAATTAAAAAAACTGCCTCATACACCGGGTGTCTATCTGATGCATAATAAGACCGATGAAATCATCTATGTCGGCAAAGCCATTGATCTGTATAACCGGGTACACCAGTATTTTCAGGCAGGATATAAACGCTCACCTAAAATCGAAAAAATGGTCAGCCACATCGCGTGGTTTGAATATATCATCTGCGAATCCGAAATTGAAGCGCTGGTGCTGGAATGCAACCTGATCAAGGAACACCGTCCGCACTATAATACCATGCTTACGGATGACAAAAGCTACCCATACATCAAGATCACAGTCAACGAGGATTTTCCTCGTATTCTGTTCTCGCATCAGATGCACCGGGATCATGCCAGATATTTTGGTCCTTATACTAATGCAGGTGCCGTCAAGGATACCATTGATCTGTTAAAGAAGCTGTATCATCTGCGTAGCTGCAACAAAAAGCTACCGCAGGAAACAGGGTTGGATCGTCCATGTCTGTATTACCACATTGGGCAATGCAAGGCTCCCTGTCAGGGATACATCTCAAAAGAGGACTACGGCAGGCAGGTGGAACAGGCAATTCATTTTCTGACCGGACATCACCGGCAGACGGTAAAGGAGCTGGAAGAAAAGATGAAACAGCTTGCAGCCGACATGGAATTTGAACAGGCGGCAGAGGTTCGTGATCTGATCGAAAGCATTAAGCATATCGCATCAAAACAGCGTGTTGACAACACAACAACCGATGACCGTGACGTGATCGCGATGGCTGCCAACAACATGAACGAGGGCGTTATCTCTGTCTTCTTCATCCGTAACGGCAAGATGATCGGCAGAGAGCATTTCCATATGACCGGTGTGCAGTCGGAATCTTATGGAGATATTATGGCTGCATTTTTAAAGCAGTATTACGCTTCTACTCCATTTCTCCCTAAGGAGATCATTCTGGAGCATGAAGTAAATGAGCAGGAGCTGATCGAACAATACTTAAGCGAGCGGCGTGGGAATCTTGTACACATCCTCACCCCTCAAAAAGGTGACAAAGCCCAGCTGTTAAAGCTTGCGCGTGACAATGCCTTTCTTGTTCTGACACAGGATACAGAAAAGCTGAAACGGGAGCAGGCACGAACAGAAGGCGCAGCAAAGGAACTGGCGGAGCTGATCGGAGTTCCGTCGGCCAAACGGCTGGAAGCCTTCGATATCTCGCACATCAGCGGCTACCATTCGGTTGCTTCGATGGTGGTCTTTGAAAATGGAAAAGCCAGGCCAAATGAATACCGCAAATTCAAATTAAGAACGATCGACGGACCGGATGACTACGCCAGTATGCGTGAAGTTCTGACAAGACGATTTACCGATGAACGTTTTAAGGTCTATCCTGACATCCTTATGATGGATGGTGGTAAGGGACAGGTCAACATTGCTCTGGAGGTTCTTAACGAGCTGCATCTGAACATTCCGGTCTGCGGCATGGTAAAGGATGACTACCACAGAACCAGAGGTCTGTATTTTAACAATAAAGAAGTGGAATTTCCGAAAAATACTCAGGCATTTGACATGGTCACCCGTTTGCAGGATGAAGCCCACCGTTTTGCCATCGAATATCACAGAAGCCTCAGAAGCAAATCTCAGGTACATTCGATCCTTGAGGATATACCGGGCATCGGCCCTGCCAGACGAAAGGATCTGATGGGCTATTTCAAGGATATCGCAAAGATCCGGGAGGCATCCGTCGATGAACTGATGCAGGTGTCATCCATGAACCGGAATGCTGCCGAAATGGTGTACGAATTTTTCCACAAGGAATAAGATAATCTGTATGCAGATATTTACCCAGTTGTATTAGAACGAAAAAGCCACCAGAGGTCTAGGTCTGTCATATTGCATAGCTATTATTCCGCAAGACGCTTTCGCTCTGTTCCTCAACGTAGCGGTACATAAAGCTGCAAAAGACGCAGCTTAAGTACCGACGCTCGGAAAGGCTTGCTTCATAACAGTATGCAATATTCCAGACTGTGGGCGGTTTTTAGTTCAAACAAGGTGTAGCGGGTATATATCTTTGCAAATATCTGCATACATACAACAAGGAGATTGAAAGATGGAATATAATTTTTTTGCTATGATTTCGAGAATGAAATACATCGACCGCTGGGCGTTGATGCGGAATACAAGGGAAGAAAATCTGTGTGAACACAGTCTGGAAGTCAGTATTATCGCTCATGCCCTTGCCGTGATCGGCAATACTTACTACGAAAAGGATCTGAATGCGGAACGGGCTGCTCTGATCGGGCTATACCATGACGCTTCAGAGATCATAACCGGTGATATGCCGACTCCGGTCAAGTATTATAATGATGACATCAAGGAATCATTTAAAATGATCGAGAAAACAGCCTGCTATAAGCTGTTAAACAAACTGCCGGATGAGATGAAGCCACAGTATGAACCGCTCTTCTTTCGTCAGTCCGGGGATGAATATATCTGGAAGCTTGTAAAGGCTGCGGATAAGCTGTCCGCTCTTATCAAATGTATGGAAGAAACTTCTGTCGGCAATCCGGAATTTTCCAGTGCCTACGAATCCACAAAGGCTGCTGTCGACAAGCTTGCTGCCGACCTTCCGGAAGTTACCCATTTCCTGTCCGACTTCCTCCCTGCCTACGGCAAAAACCTCGACCAACTTCAATTTTAATTTTAGTAATGCCGTTTTTGGCGTGGCATGTAATACAACTATTATTCCGCAAGACGCTTGCGCTCTATTTCTCGACGTAACGGTACATAAAGTTGCAAAATACGCAACTTAAGTACCGACGCTCGGAAAGGCTTGCTTCATAACAGTGTATTACATGCCACGCCAAAAACGGCATTTTTAAAACTACCACAACATATTGCAACTATGCGGTGGTATATGTTTTAGGGGATATCAAAAATACCGCACATGGATGGTTATATTACACACTGTTATGTAGCAAGCCTTTTTCCACGCCGGTTCTTAGTGAACCGCCACAGGCGGAGAACTTAGCATCGCTGCGTGGAAATAGAGCGTAAGCGTCTTGCGGAATAATAGTTGTGTGATATAACCGTCCATGTGCGGTATTGCACCTATCTCTGTGGTTCCACCTGAGCAAGAATCGACATGAATTCTTTGCCGGTGATCGTTTCATGTTCTATAAGGAAGCTGGCGATGGAATCCAGGGCTGTCATATGAGCAGACAAAAGTCTTTTTGCTTTATTATAGGAATCTCGCAGCATATCACGGATCTCTTTATCGATCTTGGTAGCGGTCTCATCCGAACACTGAAGGGCAAGATTTCTGTCCAGATACTGCCCTTCTATCGATTCAAGCTGCACCATACCGAATTTGTCTGACATACCATACATGGTTATCATGGCTCTGGCTGTCTTGGTCGCCTTCTCGATATCATTTGATGCTCCTGTTGTCACCGAGTCGAATTTCAATTCTTCCGCTGCACGTCCGCCAAGCAGGGTTATAAGCTCTGCTTCCAGCTCTTTCTTGGATTCCAGATATTTTTCTTCTTCCGGAACCTGCCATACATAACCCAGAGATCCCATTGTTCTTGGAACGATTGTAATCCTCTGGATTGGCTCAGTGTGTTTCTGAATTGCAGCAAGTAATGCATGTCCGACTTCATGATAAGCAACGATCTGTTTTTCTTCTTTACTGAGCAGACGATCCTTTTTCTCTTTGCCGGCAAATACAACCTCTACCGCGCCGATCAGATCCTGTTGAGAAACCAGGCTTCTGCCATCTCGAACGGCTGCCAGTGCTCCCTCATTTATGATATTTGCAAGATCCGCACCAACTGCACCTGAAGTTGCAAGTGCCAGTTCATGAAGATCAACGGTTTCATCCATCTTGACATTCTTGGAATGAACCTTCAGTGTATCGATTCTTCCCTTCAGATCCGGCTTCTCTACGATAACTCTGCGGTCAAATCGACCCGGACGAAGAAGTGCCTTATCAAGTACCTCCGGGCGATTCGTTGCTGCAAGGATTACAATACCCTTTGATGTATCAAAGCCATCCATCTCCGCAAGAAGCTGATTCAAGGTCTGCTCCCGTTCGGAATCTCCGCCATGTCTGGAATCTCTGCTTCTTCCGATCGCATCGATCTCATCGATAAATATAATACATGGTGCCATCTGTGTCGCCTGTTTGAACAGATCTCTGACACGGGAAGCACCCACACCGACATACATCTCTACAAAGCTGGAACCGGACATAGAGAAGAATGGTACATTCGCTTCACCTGCCACAGCTTTTGCAAGCAGGGTCTTACCGGTTCCCGGAGGGCCGACAAGCAGCGCACCCTTCGGCAGCTTCGCACCGATATCCAGATATTTCTTTGGATTGTGAAGGAAATCAACCATCTCTGTCAGAGACTCTTTTGCTTCTTCCTCACCGGCTACATCCGCAAAGGTAACGCCCGTCTTCTTCTCAACGTAGATCTTCGCATTGGCTCTGCCTACGCCGCCGCTTCGTTTCATGATCATCGACAACAGCAGATAGAATGCAACGATCATCACGATATAAGAAATGATCGTACCGACCATAGCACTTCCACTCTCATCTACACCTTCATATTCTGTTCCATATTTGGTCTTTGCCTGACGAAGCTTCTCTGCCAGACTGTCATCCGATATTCTGGTTGCTGTATATTTGGTCTTACTGATCAGCTTATCATCAGCATTATTTTCAAATACGATCTTGCTTCCGTAGATCTTTACAGAACCAACCTCGCCCTTATCCAACATCTCGATAAACTGACCATATGTGACTTCCTCTTCTCTGCCGGATGACACCCGGTCAAATACGCGCCAGAATAAAAATGTCAGTAAAATGGAAATAACCAGGATCACAATGATCGAGCGGTTGTTTTTCCCTTTATTTCCATTATTATTGTTATTATTGCTGTTGTTATTATTGTTACTGTTTTCCGGTAAATTATTGTCCAATCGGAACCTCCTTTTATACAGTTCTTATACTGTATCTTTCTTTTGTATGTATTTCTGATAATTTCGCATTCATTATAGACATATTCTTTTTTGCTTGCAATATAATAGCATTTTTGTTCATGAAGATTTAACCTTTTTATTGCTCTACATACATATCAACGTACAGATAGCCTCCCAGACGTGAAACCGATATCTTCCATTCTCCAATATGTACTTCTGTATAATTATTTCCCGTTTCATCTGATGTATCCGTCGCATCACGCAAAGTATGGAGCCCTGCTATAATAGAATCGTAACCACTTCCGGATTCCAGATCCGGTTCATCAAGAGCATTTGCAATTATCGTATATATATCATCCATACGGTAATAATCATTGTCATCCTGAATCTTCTGTGCGATCATCAATGAATGGATTCTGTCAGAGTTATAATCTCCATAGACCGCAACACGAAGGAATCCCATATCTGCATAAAATGAATCTTTTTTCTCATAGCAGGTATTTCCATCGTCATACTTATAGAGTCCAAGATATCTGCCATACTCATCCGCCTGCAGATCGATTCCCATATTCTGCGCGCCTGCAAGCATATCAGATTCAAAATCCGCCATGGCTGTGCCATCATAATGACCAACCAGAGTACATTCCCCGCCATCCTCTGACACTTCTTCTGCTGAAAGTGCCGTGTAATAATTACCTTCTGTTCCCTGTTTTTCTCCGGGAGAAGTATAATACATATAGCCGTCCGGAGCAACAAGTGAAGCATCATCTATGTCTTCGTTGTCCCATTCCGTATCCTGATCCATATAAGTATCATCTTCTATATACTCTTCTTCTGTATCTGCCTCATACGAATCATCCTTTATATGATCAAATATGACCGGTAAAAATTCGCAGCATAAACCAATAATGACACCGATAATAGCAAGCGCAGATGCTTTCTTTTTCTTATTTCCTGTATTATATGAAGTTCCCGGTGCACGATTCTGCCAGGATTTCCATTCTCCCTCTGTCGATTTAGTCTGTCCGTTCTGTATGTCAGAATATGCTTTCTGTTTCTCCTTCCGGTTGTAATCTTCGTTATGATCAGATCCGAATCCGTCATGAAAATCCTTTCGCTCATCCCTGTCGAATTCAAATTCATCATGGCAGTCAGATACAGTATCTTCTACCTCCATCTTATCCGCACTATAATCATAGACATCTCCGTCAAAATTATAATCTCGCTGATAATCTACATCACTTCGTCTTTCATTCAGATAAAATGTATGATTATTCTCGATTGGAGTAACAAACCGCTTACATGTCTTGCAAAAATTAATACTATTTACCGAACTGTCACAAATCGGGCAAAGCTTTGTACCCATATACCGCACCTCTTTTCAAACAAATGTACTTCTGTCGTTTACTTTAAAGCCTTTTCCATATTTCGTCAACACCGGAAATGAATGGTGCAGCTTATTTCTCCGTGCTTGACACTCTACTATAAACTATCTATTATTATCTGAGAAAGAAGGTCAAGACAATGCCAGGATTTTTGATGCACCTCGTAGAAGGCGAAATGATTTTAAATAATTTAAAAAAACAAATAAATATATCTAAGACATTTACAGAAGAATTCATGCTTGGATGCATCCTTCCCGATGTCACATCGGATAAAGAGCGAACGCATTTCCGTCCATTATACCAGAAATATCAGATCACGAAATATCCGGACATGACAGCGGTTTATGCTCTGTATGGGAATCAGGAGCTTTCTCCTATCGATCTGGGGATTCTTGCTCATTTACAACTGGATGCCAGTTATGTGACGGATTTCTGGCAGCATTTTTTTGTCTTTGAAGATGAATCCGGTGCTCCCTCTGTCGATACCAGGCATCCCTTATTTGTAAGGCTTCTCAAAGGGCAGGAGGCACGAATCCCGCTTGCGGACTTCTTCTCTGACAAATGGTTCTATGGCGAGTATGACCGGATCAATCCTGTTCTGAACAGACAGTTTCATCCATTTGTCCCGGATCATGTATCATACCGGGCGGAAGATATACATATCAAAGAATGTATACCCGAAGATGCCGGAATGATAAAAACAAGTTTATCGGCATATGTCGGAACCGCGGAGGCAATCGTGTCTGAAGATCAGGCCGCATTCGGCTCTGGTAATCAGGCGGTCTGCTCTAATACACAGAACTCTTCTGATGATTGTGAGACAAAAATCTTTCCTTATAAGAATATCATCTCCTTTTTACAGGATCAGGCGGACAATTATCTGGCAATTCCCTATATGAAAAACATCTTATGTAAATAACATCCGTATGCCTAACGGCAAGCATTATAAACTATAGAATAATCATATATAAATAAAACTCCATCCACAGCAGTTTCTATTCTATCTGAATATGATCCGCTATGGATGGAGTTTTTTATAAAGTTTTCATCTATTTGATTTTTGCTTTTATAACCTTTGTATAAGCACCATAGGTTTTCTTGCCCTTATATGTCTTATACGCTCTGACTTTGAAATAACAGGTCTTACCTTTCTTTAATTTCTTCTTGGTAAGTGTTAATTTCTTTGTCTGACCGATCTTCTTATATTTGCCCTTCTTGGACGTAGCCATGTAGACTTCATAACCATCGGCTCTCTTTGTCTTCTTCCAGCTTACTACACAGGTCTTTGTCTTCTTGGATACTGCCTTTGTCTTCTTAACAGCACCCGGCTTTGTAACAAATGTGTATGCTGTGCCGGAACCTTTGATCTTGGTCTTGCCTGACAATTTGTAAGCATAGATCGTGTATGTATACTTGGTTGCTGATTTCAGCTTTGTTGCTTTATAAGAAACTGTTTTTGAACTTACAGTCTTCACAAGCTTCGACTTTCCGGTCGATGGATTCTTCCTGTAAATCATATAACCGGATGCGCCTGATACCTTCTTCCATTTCAGGGTTGCAGATGTTGTCTTTACACTCTTTACACTGATTCCTTTTACCTTACCCGGCTTTGTTACAGTAGGTGTAACAGGCTTTGCTGCTGCCTTGATCGTAAATGTCGCCGAAGCGCTTCCAACATAATTACCCTGACCTGTAACCGTAACAGTTGCCGTTCCAACATTTACATTATTGCTATATGCTATGGTGTAAGCTGATGCCGGAAGAACCGCTCCGTTTAACACTACTGTTATACTTGGTATCAATGCCTGTCCGGTATAGGTCTGATCTGCAACTGTTATCACAGCGGATGACAGATTGATCTTCTCCGGTGTTGGATCATTCTTCTTTACAATCGTAAAGCTTCCGGTATAGGTTCCGGTATAATTGCCCTGACCTTTTATCGTGATCGTAGCTGTTCCCGGATTTGTATTATTGCTGTAGGAAACTGTATAGTCCTTATCCTTTGTAAGTTCTACAGCTTCTCCATCCATTACAGTTACTCCCGGTCTACATTCTGCACCGGTATAATCAACACCTGAAGAATAATGAACCTGACATTCTGTGATATTCTTTGGTGTGATCTCGTAAGTTCCTGATGCTGTACCTGAGTAATCTCCACAGCCTTCTACAGTTATCGTAGCCGTACCTGCACCTATATTATCCTTTACTGCTACAATTGTATATGATGTATTATCAAGTACCGTTCCATCTGCTAATTTTACAGTGATATCCGTTTTTTCCGGTGTCTGTACACTTCCGTTATATACAAATGTCTTATTTACCGTTACTGTGGCACCGGTAATATTAATAATGTCCTTACTGATCTCAAACTCTTTGGTAAACTGACCTGTATAGTTACCCATACCTTTGACAATAGCTTTTGCCTTTGAATATTCCGTTGTTACAGCTGTATTGTTCTCGTAGGTAACAGTATAATCATTTCCAGTCAGTTCTTTACTTCCATCATAAACTCTGACTGGAGGCTTACATTCCTTACCATCCTCATAGGATACCTTTGAGGCACATCTCACATCAATGCTGCTATCCTGTAAGTTCTTAGCCGCAATCGTGAAATTGCCTGTCATTGTCCCAGTGTAGTTATCAACACCTGCAACTGTAACTGTGGCTGTACCTGCATTTGTATTATTATCATAGCGTGTAATCGTGTAGTCACCTGAACTTAACTGTCTGCCATTTACGCTGACTGTAAGATCAGATGCCTGCGGCTCCCATGCCTTTCCATTATAGGTATAAGAACGATTAACATTTACTGTTGCTCCGGCTATACTCTGCGGGTTGATCGTAAAGTATACTGTCTTCTGACCGGTATAATTATTCACACCTTCGATGACTATTGATCCGGCATCCTTGCCGGCATTGATATTCTCTCCATAGGACACAATCTTATAATCAGTCCATAAACTAAGTTTCTTACCATTTCTGGTTACCTTAATTTCATCTGATGTCTTCGGCTGTATCTGAGATCCTTTATAGGTTGCATCTTTCACCTCGCAGATAATATCTGCTGCCGCAATTGACTTCTTCTGAATCTCAAATGTCTTTATTGTACTTCCTGTATAATTATTTGTTTTGCCTGTGATCGTTACCGTTGCTGTACCTGCATTTGTGTTATAAGAAGGCTGTACCTTCAGTTCAGACAGATCTGTGATCTTCTTTCCTGACTTTGTCGTGATCATCTTCACAACCGGAATGATCGCATCCCCTGTATACTCAAATGTATCCTTTTCCAGTTCTGCTACTGCTCCTGTAAGGTCAATTGCCGTGATCTCGAATGTCACTTCTCTTGTTCCTGCAAATGCATCTTTACCGGTGAGCTTCACAGCAATTACTGAACCGACTTCATATCCTTTGGTCTTATTTATCACAGCTACATCATAAGATTCTTCTTCTGCCAGAAGCTTTCCGTTCTGTGTCACTGTTATAACCGGTGTTACTTCCTTTCCACCATCATATTCCAGATCTGATGCATTAACCTTAATGGAACTGTCATTAATATCTGTTCTGTTTCTTGTGATCTCAAAGTAATAGGTCTTAGTTCCTGTGAAATTACCTGTACCTGTTACATTAATCTCCGCTTTTGTGGTTTCATCCTGATTGTTATTATAAGTAACTGTGTAATCGATTCCTTTTACAAGGGTGTAATTGCCGAGTTTCAAAGTGATCTCCGGCGTAATTGTCTGTCCGTTATTCCACATCATTTTTCCGGAATATTCGGCGGTACAACTATCAATCGTTGCTTTCTCGATCGTGAAATCTCCTGATGCCGAACCACTATATCCGTTTTTACCTGTTACAGTTGCTGTAGCTGTTCCCGCATCTTTATTATTTGTATACTCAACTGTATAATACTGCGAAGCCAGTGTCTTGCCATCCAATACAACAGATATCCGATCAGCTGATGGTGCAAATGCCGAACCAGCATATATCTGTGCCGGAACCGTTACCCTGGCTCCTGCAATACTCTTACTTACAATATTAAATGTCTTTACTGCATTACCTGTATAGTTGCCTGTTCCTGTAAACCGGATCGTCGCTGTTCCGGTTCCGACATTTATGTTATCTATATAATCTGCTGTATAGTCAATTCCTTTTACAAGGGTTCTTCCGGCAATTGTCAGTGTCGGTTCCGGCTTGATCTCGCTTTCAGTAAATGTCTGATCTGGAATAGCACTGATCGTACAGGTGTCGTCTGAAAGAGTTGCTTTCTTGATCGTAAAGGTTGTACTTGCAGTTCCTGTATAATTACTATTTGTACTCTTTGGTTTTACTGTAATCGTAGCTGTTCCTTTATCTACATTATTTGTATATGTAACATCAAAAGCATTCAGATCAGTTATTGTTGTTCCATCTTCCGTTACAATGCTTGTAACCTTAGGTTTTTTTTCAGATCCATTATAGATATTATCATATTCTGCATATTTAACGGTTGCACTATCAATAGAAACGGAAGTGATCATATACAACAGGTCTATATGATCTGTATAATTACCTTTACCAGTGATCACCACAACGTACGACCCCGCTTTTACCGGATTCGATGAACTATACTGGATCGTATAATCTTCATTCTCAACCAGAGTAATGTTCCCATAAATTACAGATATCTTTGGTATGATCGCCGAACCGGTATATGCGAATTTCTGACCGGATACCAGACCTTTCACGGTACAAACCCGATTAATATTCGCTGCATTGATCTTGAACTCAATCAAACGGGTTCCTGCACAGGTCTGTTCATTCCCTGTCAATGTGATCTGACCATAACCAACATTCTTGTTCTCCCCGTAAGTAACGGTATAATCCTTATCCTTTGTAAAGGTCTGACCTGCTATCGTTATCGTACTTACATCCGGAGTGATCTGTTTTCCTGTATATGTCTGATCCGCTATTGTAAGAGACGCATCTTTAACATTTGGACGTGGTGATGTGATCGTAAAGTATGATGTCACACTTCCTGTATAATTCCCTTTAAATGTAACAATAACTTTAGCCTTATCACCAGCATTTATAGTATCCTTATAATCTACTGCATAATCTTTTCCGGTTTCCAAGGTTATTCCATTTACAACTACAGCTGTTACAGCAGGCTTAAACGCCTCACCATTATACTCATATTCCGTTTGTGCCAGTGTCACCTGTGCGGACTGTGACACATCAAGTGGCAGCACCCGATATGTACCTGTTGCAGTTCCTGTATAATTAGAATCTGCCTTTGCTGTGATCGTAAATGAATAATTGTCTCCAACTTCTGTAGGACGTGTAGGATAACTGATCGTATAATCTGTACCATATGTTCCACCAGTTAATTCTTTTCCCGATGCTGTATCTGTAACAGTAATTACAGGTGATGAAACATTAGAACCATATGCATATGTCACATCACTTGCTGTAACCTTAATGGTCGGATCACTCAAATCCTTTTTATTGATCGTAAAGTTCTTTTTTACCGAGCCTGTATAATCACCCATTCCACTGATAACTGCAGTTGCAGTCATTGTACCAACATTTATGTTATTTCGATATTGAACCGTATAATCCTTATCCTTTTTCAATGTCGTACCGGCATAGACAACTTTTACATCCGGAGTCACCGCTGCACCGGTATAAGTTGCATCCGATACTTTGATATCCGCCTGGGAAATATCCTGATTCTTTCCGGCATCACTGATCGTAAATTCTTTCTCAACCGAACCAGAATAATTACCTTTTCCTGTGATCACTACTTTCACGGTTCCCGGCTGTATATTATCATGAGCTGCATCGCCATATGTAACTGTATAATCTGTACCCTCTTCCAATGTTCCATCAACTGTTGCTGTTGGATAATATGTTCTGAATCTGGAATCCTCTATTGTAATCTTTGGTGCCTTTGCTGTTCCATCATAGGTACAATTCGTATATTCCATGGTGATATTCTCGGACGCAATATCTGCCTTTACTACCTGCCAAGGTATTTTCTTACTGTAAGAAGAAGCCGATGACCAGTTAGAGCCTGATTTTCCTGTAATAACAAGATTGCCACTTTCTCCAACTCCTTTTAATGCGTTTCCCTTTGTCAATGTATAATCCTTATTTTCAGTTAACTTTTTCCCTCCATAGGATACTTTATCAATAAGTGGATTCATTACTCCCGGTTTTACATATGGCACATACAGGATCGATCCTGTACTGTTATAATATGCATCACCTTTAAAAGCAACGTCAGCTTTTGAAATATCGCCCTCTATAATATGAAAATATGCATACTGAGAACCTGTATATCCCCGACTCTCAATACCATAGATCCAGATCTCAGCTGATTCTGTTCCCTTTCGAAGCTCTACATTATCCTTATATTCAACCGTATAACAATTCGGGCTGATCGTCTGTCCATTCACGGTAACAGAAATTTCCGGTTCAATCGGAGAACCTGTATACCGGAAGTTCCCTGTGCTATTTGTCAGATTAATTTTTACGTTATTCGTGTCTTCATCACTCAGATCGATCAAGTCTGCCGCCTGTACGGTTTCTCCGGCACCTGCCGCCAGCCCTCCCCACTGGAATACTGTCACTGCTACCATTACAATAGTTAGCAGCCACGCCGTTACGAATCTTACACATTTTTTCATATTATGCAACCCTCCATGTCTTCGTTTGTCTGCGGAACAGACCGCCCTGTAAAATAAAAATTCCAAATACGGAAAATCCGCAAAATCTAGGTCAATTTTACCATTTTTCCGATCTTGCTTCAATCCGCATTTGGAACATTTTTACAAATTATTCTTTTTCTGTATAAAATACCCGGATCAATAAATCAACCAACGCTTCCTGATCCAGTTTGTATTCATCAAAATATGTGTTTCTCTCGTATCTACCCGGAAGATCTGTCACATCCGACTCCGCCACATTCAGATCAATACCATGCATCCGGTAATATAAATACAGGATATCATTCCGATCCAGATTTGTCTGCATATATGGTTTTGCCGCTTCATATACAACCTTTGCTTCTTTCCTGCTATCTCCATAAAGCTGCAGGAAACGCTCAATCCATAAAGTAAGATACTGTTCCTGTCTTGCCATCCTGTTTGCATGTTCCCCAAGAGTCTCCACTCTGGTCGCCATCTTCTCTACATACTTATATGCATCCTCATCTTCAAGCGTCACTGTATCCTTGGCAAATACATTCTCACTCACCGTATCTTTGGCATATAGGGTAACACCTTTTACCGCGTCATTGATATCCGCAATTCCTTCCATATCAAGTGCGATATAGCCATGGA
>UMIF01015619.1_pt1 | contig 16962 bp, 23 predicted proteins | sample 1965721 | NCBI WGS metagenome assembly UMIF01 (sample SAMEA4836119, study PRJEB28245) | human gut metagenome | biome: gut microbiome; material: fecal sample | place: Denmark | collected 2008
TGCACGCTCTACCGTTGCGGCAGATGTGTCCTCAAACCCTTCTAAGGATTTGGACGAACTACTTGTATACCTGTCCGGCTATATGGACGGAAAGGACGGTAAGTAATATGCTGCCTACTTCAACTTTAAAGCGTCTCCTGTCCGCAATTGAGGGCTACGAGAACGAAAATGACATTCGTTTCAAGCCCGGCACATATTACTTCTGTATGGATTTGCGGCAGTTCGATGACCCTTCCATTGGTTTTTATCCTGACATTGATAACCGGTTCAGAAATGGGATTGAAGCATTAGAGTATATGTTTGAAGAGGGACTCCCTATTTGGCTTGTGCGCACTAGCACGAATTTCCCGCAGAACTATTACACCATTGACAAGCTGGAAGTGATGTTTCCTAATATCTTAGATTGAGGTGCTGTCATGACAATTTCAGAACTATATGAAATGTTCGATGATATTTCAGATTACACTAAAATCAATGTATATGTAGCTGCCCCTAATGACCATTTTATGGCTAACGAATTATTTTTTAGTGGCAGATTTAGTGATATGAGTATCGAGCTTACTCAAGCGCACGTTGTGCGTTTTAGTCATGATTATTCACAAGACACATTGACAGTTATTATCTAATAGATGTTTAAAGCCATGTTGAAAATGTTAAAACCCGCTTCCCGCAGCCCGCCTTTTCCAAAAGTCGGGAGATACAACCTATTGTCTTAATGACGATTTGCCGTCATTTTTACCCTAACCAGAGGTTGTGTCCATTCTACAACATTTCTCTATCCCAATTGCAACAATCGTTCATCCCATTTTAGCCAAAATTATGGTACAATAAGTGTGGGGATTCATCCCACAACACAAACATTTTCTAAAACAGAAAGGAAAAAACATTATGCGCAAGTATTACATCACCCGCAAGTCTGCCGTCACCACCGTTTCTTTGAAGGTCGTCAACAGCACCACCTTTGAAGTGTCGGACGATTCTATTGTTCTGGATGGCGCTTTCTCTGACCCCGCTGAGACCATGAAGGTCGTCAATAAGGTCTGGGAAAAGACTGATGTCAAGCCCATCGCCGTTACCGGTCTGTCTTGCACCATCAAGACCCTTGCAATGACTGCGCAGCAGTGGTTCGATGCTGCTGAGGTCGTGGACGAAAAGGAAGTCACTGCTGAGGAAGCAGCAAGTTTTGGCAAGCGTGCTAAGAAGTCTGACGCTGACGCACAGTAACACATAAGAGAATAGGTGGTAATTGTTATGAACATCATTGCAAAGTCCGCAAACATCACTAACCCCATGGATATGTACGCGCTCACCAAGTCCCCTGAGCGCTCCAAGCTGTCTGAGGTTTCCGGTCAGGTTCTGGAACTTGACAAGTGGCTGGTTTACTCCGAGCCTAACTCCAAGGGTGAGGAAGTCACTCTCGTGTCGATGACCACCAAGGACGGCAAGGCGTACACGTCCAACAGCGGCACGTTCATCCGGGACTTTACTTCTGCCGTTACCATGTTTGCAGAGTTCGGCGCAGAGTTTCACACAATTCAGGTCATGAGCGGCCGTTCCAAGTCCGGCCGTGAGTTCATCACCTGTAAGGTGATTGAGTAATTCTCTAGTTACGAAAGGAGGTGATGCGCTATGATTGTGATTAAGGCATAATTGTGCGAATGATAACCTACTGCTTTTCCGTATTTATAGGTTATACTAATGAATAGACCGAGAGACGAGCCCTAGCAAAACATTTGATTGATATAATGTAATGAATATAATTACCGCTCCACTGCCTTTTCGGTGGTGGGGCGGTAATTTTTAGAAAGAAGGTGAACAAGATATGAACAACAGGCAGTTAGAAGCAGCAAGGCACGCGCGAGAACTGGCTAGTGCAAAACGCGAGTTAATGCACGCAGTTAACAAGCAAATTCAGGAAGCGAAGGGCAGAGGTTATGAAACAAGAGTAGCACCTCAGCTTGTGCGTTTAATGGGCATTAAGGGTTATCGTAGGCGTGATATTCAAGCTATCAACAGGATAGTTAGAGACCCTGATAAACTGTCAGAATATGTGGCTGTTTTTGAACCAGCAACAGGTGAGTTAATTTCAGGCGGTGAAGCGTTAGAGCGTTATTCAAGATATGAGCAGTCTGCAATATACAAGGCTGCACCAGTTGAAGAAATTCCGTCAGAAGCAGAGCGCACTTTAACAAACTTTGCGGAAACTGCACAGGAAGCGTTTCCGGATGATTCTGTATACCAGCGGTTTGTAAATTATCTTGATAGGGCAATTGACCAAGATACTACAATTGCAGACGACAGCTTTTGGAAACTATCGCATGATACTATTGACACTTACCAGTCAGGGCATTCTAAGACAGATAGAGGTGTTCAATCCTCTAAGTCGTATTGGATGTTTAAAAATCGTGATAAGATTCAGGAAATTAGCAGTGCTTTGGTACGCTTGATTAACCTAGAGGGCGAGCGGTCAGTAGTTGAGCGTCTGCGCGATGCTGGTGAAGAAATTATAGAGGACGTAATAGTTGCAGCAATTGGTTACAACGAAAGCTCTTCTAGGGCAGTTCAGTCAATCCTGAATGTTTTGCTGCCATCTTCAATAAAAAATAGGGCAATGGCAATGGGTGATGTTGCTGATATTGCAGATGATTTTGAGGATTTTGAAGAATGATTTCAGACAAGTGGCGCACCTTTAGTGCAGACTTTGAAACAACAGTAGACGAGGACACGTCGACGCAAATAAGTACAGAAGTGTGGTCAGCCGCTAGCGTGGAACTATGGACAGAAGATGTGATGGTGTTTCACTCCATCGGTGAACTGTTCCAATACTATCTATCCTTGCAAGAGAATATAGTGGTATACTTCCACAACCTGAAATTTGACGGTAACTTCTGGCTGTACTACCTACTCCATGACGCTGGTTATAAACAATCATACGACTGCCAAGAAGGTGACATAGCACACGGAAAGTTTCGTAAAAATGGGCAGATGCAGAATAAATCCTTCAAGTACTCAATCTCTGACATGGGTCAATGGTATACCATAACTATTAAAACAGACGGACACTATATTGAAATTCGAGACAGCTTAAAGCTGCTCCCCTTTTCCCTGAAAGCAATCGGCAAGTCCTTCCAAACTAAGCACCAGAAACTTGAGATGGAGTACAAGGGAAAACGGTACGCTGGATGCCCTATAGCACCAGAAGAATTAAAGTACATCGCTAACGATGTTCTAGTCATTAAAGAAGCGCTTGAGATAATGTTCTCAGAAGGTCACCGCAAACTAACAATTGGTTCTTGTTGCTTAGCAGAATACAAAGAAACAATGCAAGAGGATTACAAGAATTTCTTCCCAGACCTATATGAAATACCGCTTGACCCAGAAGTATATGGTTCACCAACAGTAGGTGACTGGATACACAAGTCATACAAGGGTGGCTGGTGCTATCTAGTTAAGGGTAAAGAGTGCAAAGAGTATCACAACGGCGTTACAGCAGATGTTAATTCTCTCTATCCCTCTGTAATGCACTCTGAATCAGGCTCTGACTACCCAGTAGGAAAACCAGTATTCGTGCACTTAGAAGATGACACAGGATACTCACAAGCCAAGTATGACCCGTTCTGGTTCCAGCCCCAGCCAAAGCCCAAGCGGGTGTTCGAGTTCGGGGACTTCTGCTTCTTCCGCATTAAGACCCGATTCTATTTGAAAGATGGGTACTTACCGTTCGTACAGATTAAGGGTTCATGGCTGTACAAGGGCACGGAAGCACTAGAATCTTCTGACGTTCTAGGTAAAGACGGTAAGTATCATGAGTTCTACACTGATTTAGATGGAAACTTGCATGATACTAGAGTAGAACTAACATTAACGCAGACAGACTTTATCTTACTTCGGGAACATTATGATTTAGTTGACTATGAACTACTTGACTACTGCACATTTGCTTCCACAATAGGGATCTTTGACGAGTACATTGATAAGTATGCAGCAATCAAAAAGACAAGCAAAGGCGCAAAGCGCACTCTTGCAAAGTTGTTCTTAAACAATCTATATGGCAAAATGGCAAGTAGTAAAAATAGTTCATTCAAACTTGCTTACATGAAAGACGATGAAACAATAGGTTTCTACGAGGTAGACGAAAATGACAAAAAACCGGGATACATTCCAGTTGGTTCAGCTATCACTAGTTATGCCCGCAACTTCACAATTCGCGCTGCTCAACAAAACTATTATGGAAAAGATAAGCCGGGATTTATCTATGCCGATACAGACAGCATACACTGTGACTTGCCGCATGAGAAGTTAAAAGGAATTAAAGTGCATCCCTCTAATTTTTGCTGCTGGAAACTAGAATCGAGTTGGGATTTAGGGTGGTTTGTACGCCAGAAAACATACATTGAGCACATTGTAGCTGAGGACTTAGAGAAAATTGAAAAGCCATACTTCAATATCAAATGCGCTGGTATGCCGGCTAAATGCAAGAACTTATTCGCTGAAAGTTTTGACCCTAAAGTTGCAGAAGATATAGAGAACGGTGTTAACCCTAGAGATGAAACACAAACTTTAGCAGAATCAAAGTTGACACCAGAAGAGATACAGTTTCTTAGCAAAACTAGAGGAATTAAAGACTTTAAAAGAGGTCTGACAGTTCCGGGTAAGTTGTTACCTAGAAGAATTAAGGGCGGTGTGCTTCTGGTTGATACTGAATTTACTATGAGGTGAGAACATGACTATTATTCATCAAGAAAAGACTATTGAGCGCGTTCCTCTTGGTACTCTTAAACCAACAGATTGCTTTTACTTGAGCAATACTGGAGATAGGGTGTGGATGTATGTAGAGCGCCGTGTTAATGGTAATGACATTGATGATGTATTTGCTATTGACATGGTAACAGGTGTCACAAAAGAAATTCCAGATACTACTTTAGTTGAAGAAGCAGAAGTAGCTATGATTGTTAAGGGCTGAATTTATGGAAACACAATTCAAGCAGTTTAAAGACTGCAAAGAACACGACTTGTTACGATACGGCAGCAAGCTGTACTACAAAATTCCAGTAGCATATTATATTGATACTAATAATTCTGCTGGAATGTACAATACTGTAAACGCTGAGACCGGTGAAATTGGCTGGATTGACGGCTTACGGAAAGTCGAGGTAATAGCGCAATGAAAGAGAAACTTCCTAAAATTTGTGATGCTTCCACATCGGAAGTACTTCACTGTGAAAACACAGACTGTCCCTATCACATCAAGCACTATGGTAGTTTGGGTGACTGGCTGATTGTGCATCCAAGCAATGTTGACTGTAAAGATAAGGAGAATGAAGAATGACAGTAGAATGTTTAGTATGCGGTAGTATTTTTGACGCACCCAAGGGCAATTGCAAGTACTGCCCAGCTTGCCGTGGTGAGATTGAGAGAAACAAATATATTAACGGTGGTTTTCGCAAAGCTGCTGAAATTGCTATTGCAAAACATAAAGAAGAACATGATTGCACAGTGCGTGCTAATAAGTTACGCAAGGTAACTGTGTCTATTGACTATGTTGTGCATGAAGCAAAAATGCACGGACGCTCTTATGGGCATGAAGTAGCTGTAATGGAAGGGAGACTTTATAAATGATTGGATTCTTTGCATGGTCTGCAACCATTGGCTACTACCTATATCTTTGGAAGAGCAGAAAAGTGTATGAGATTGACAGATTGACGCTTACACTGTGTTTATTGCTGCTACTCGTTTCTTATGTAATTACTTTATAAGTAAAAAACAAATCCATCTGGGAGTGCAATGTACTTACCCAGATGGATTTTCTATATCCTTAACCGAGTACTATCAGGGCGTATTGCATATACGAACACACATAGCTGACGGCTCTTCACCGTTGCTATCCAGCCTGTGTCAATGATAGAAGCTCAGTGGGATAGCGTTAATATGAAAGCATTTTGAGGATAACTTCTTTGCAGATAAGGTTCTTAAACCTGAAAGCACCTCTGTCAAAATAGTACCGCATATTCTCAACGAACAGTCTGAACTGATTTAGCATAACGTAATTAACCCTATGGTCATCAGTTGTAAGTGCCATCTTAATACGGCAAGTAGAATCAGGTCTGTCATCACAGTAGATAACACCCTGATTGGGAAATTCTCGCAGAGCGTATTCCTTGCCCATATATCGGATAGTGCCCAGATACCTAGAAGAACCAGTGGGGGTTTCAATGAATGCAGAACTGTCGTTAAGATATACAGCTTGCGTCAAATACACATCATAGTTGTCGCCACTGAATGCGCTGTTAAAAGCAGATTCTTGCTGTGCCTTAGACGCACTATCAACATATCCCTGTTCAAGCACCCAGCCAGTGCCACGAAGGAAGTTTACATTGTCTGTAAGACGTGTGCTAACTCCCATAGCAACGTAGTATGGATTGAGTAAAGTAACAGGGTTTGACAGCATATACACAGGTAGGTATCTACTCTGAGCGCCATCACCACGAGCAACAGATGTGTGAATAGACCTGAACTTCTTTACTTCATCTGCACAGTAGTGATTAGTCTCACTCTGAAATTCATCCATTACCATCCTAACAGTGTCACTAAAGAAGTGAGAGTATTTCTTCAACTGGTCAGCATTATTAAGTGCTACCGCGTATCCACAAACATTGCCGTCAAGAATCAGTTCATAGAAAATGCCCTTAGCTCGTCTACGTTCTGTCATTACATGACCCTGAAAGAACAGACGCTCAATGTCCTTAAAGAACTTGTCTGCACAGTCCTCAAGTTCATAGTTAAACCGCTGGATAAGCATGAACTTTTCGCCGTAGTTAATGAAACGCTTAACGCAGTAGCGATTAAACCAAGTAGTCTTACCACCGCTTCTGTTAGTGGTGCACATATAGATTTCTGGCTTGTTGCCGTTAATGTCCATCATTGACAGCAGCTTAGAGCCGTCATAAAATTCAGGCACAAATTTCACGCTCCCATTCTGTTCCATGTGGAACATTTTCCACATTCATTATAACATAAATACGTTGAAATTTCAAGAAAAATGTGGTATAATAAATTAAAGAAATGCGGAGAGGGGGTGAACCGAATGGAAACTTTTTGCTCCGTTCCAACGGAGATTTATATTTCGTTGGCTTTTATGCTGATTGACGTAGCGACCGGAGTTCTTAAAGCTGTAAAGAATAAAGACCTTAACAGCACTAAGGCAAGGGAAGGAATCTATAAGAAAGCGTCTTTCATCTTGTTTATTGCGTTTGGATATTTGTCTGAATATGCAATGCAGTTTGTAGACCTTGGCTTTAGCTTTCCCGCTGGTGGAACTGTGTGTCTGCTGGTGATTCTGACGGAAGCAATTTCTGTGCTTGAAAACTTGGGTGACATTAACCCAGACCTTGTTGCACTTGTTGCGCCGTTCTTGTCAGCATTAAATGGAAAGAAAGACGGTGAATTGAAATGAATCTTGGCGTTTACTGGGTTGAAGATGTAACTGCACCTGATAACCTAGATGCTAAAGTATCTGAGCATTTCAAACTGCGAGAGTTTAAATGCAATGACAACAGTAGAGTAGTTGTTCTTAACAGCGAACTTGTTGCAGTTCTTGAAATGGCTAGATGTCACTTTGGCAAAGCTATCAAAATCAATTCCGGTTACAGAACTGTTGCATATAACTCAACTCTAAAAAATTCCAGTCCTAACTCTCAGCACACTCACGGAAATGCCGCAGATATTGTAGTCACTGGTGTTAAGCCTATTGATGTTTATAAATACTTCAATATGTCTTATCCTGACACTTATGGTGTGGGCATTTACAACACTTTCGTGCATATTGATGTACGACCCAACAAAGCACGTTGGGATAACAGAACTAAGGAGAAATAACAATGGAACTAGCGGATTTTAATGCAAAGACACAGGCGTTGCTTGCACTGTTCCCTGAAGGTGCAGACCAAGGCGAAGCGACCAACATTTTGGCAGAACTGACCACAGGTTTCAGTGAAGAAATTGCTGCAAAGGTTTCTGCACAGAACACAGCAAGTGACCTTACTGCTAGAAACAACAAACTGAAAGAAGATAACATGAAGTTGTTCTTACAGGTGACTGTCCCCCAGACAACTAGTAGCTCTGACCCTATTAGACCTGAGAACGACCCTGACCCCATCAATGCTTTGTTCAATGGTGGGAGACTTAATTTGAAAGGATGATATAATATGGCAACTGCTGTTGATGTTGTTAACGCTGTAATTAACACCAGCACCGCCCTGAAAGAAAATATCCCTCTGGCTACCGCTGCAACTTTGCAGACTACTGGCGGCGCAATCATGAGTTACACTCCCTACATGAATGAGTTTATCTCTGGTCTGGTAAACCGCATTCTGTTTCAGGAAGCGCACAACATGGTATATGAGAATCCGCTGAAGGTGTTTAAGGGTGTTGACGTCCCCTACGGCACTGATGTACAGGATTCCATCGCAAACCCTGCTGTGGCTACTCCGTATGATTCTACCGCAATGAGCGATGTGCTTGCACCGGCAAACCCCGATGTTAAGACCGTCTACTACCGCCGTAACCGTCAGGATAAGTACAAGGTCACTGTTTATGACGAGCAGCTGACTGGTGCTTTCCTGAACGCAGAGACCTTCAGCAACTTTGTCAGCATGATTCTGAACACCCTGACCAGCGGTGATAACATTGACGAGTTCAAGCTGATGAAGGGTCTGGTTGGTCAGGCTATCAACGATGGCAACATTGGTTCGACCACTGTTAAGACTGCTGATGTTACTCATGAGGAGTTTGCAAAGAGCATTATCACGGGCGCCCGTGCAAAGTTCTTGCAGTTCCAGTTCCCCAGTTCTGCATACAACGCTTATAAGAAGATGGCTGATGCAGCTGGTGTGGCTGGTGCTACTCCGCTGACGACTTGGACTTCTCCTGACCGTATCAGTATTATGCTCCGCGCAGATGTTGCAGCATACACCGATGTTGAAGTTCTGGCAAAGGCATTCAACATGGGCAAGGCTGAGTTCCTTGGCCGTCAGGTGATTGTTGATTCGTTCGGTGACACTGGCGATGCTGCTAATACGCTGGCGATTATCATGGACAACACTGCAATTCGTACCCATGACAATACCTATAAGATGGCAGAAACTCCGTACAATGCGGCAACCCTCAGCCGCACTTACTTCCTGCATCACTGGGAGACCATGGCATACAGTCCGTTTGCCAATGCTCACGCGTTCATTGAGGCTAAGTAAGTCATTATCTTAGTGCTTTCATCTCCTAATACTTGGTAGCTGTGATAGGGCATCTTCACAGTAAGGGCGGGAATGGGGTAAGTAAAGGAGTAAAAGAATGTTCACACCTACTACGAATTTGAGATTGCTTAGCACTCCACTTGAGAGTGATTACAGCAATACTTTATGGTTTCCGAATGTAGCAGCGCAGACTGCTTACTTTACCGGTAAAATTGTCAAAACATTTGACGACTTTAATTACATTAAGAAAGACAACACTATTGTAGTTGCAGAGGAAATTGACAAACTCTACAACTGCAATTATATCATGTATAAAAACTCTAACTTTACTACACGCTGGTTCTATGCTTTCATCAATCGCATGGAATGGGCAAGTAATGGCAGCACCAGGCTGTATGTAAGCACTGACGTTATTCAGACTTGGTTCTTTGATATTACTTACTATCAGAGTTATATTGACAGGTGTCACTCTAGTACTGATGTTGTAGGTGATAATATTGTAACTGAGGATTTCAGCGGTCTTGGACAAGGTGGATATCAACAAGCCGGCTCTCAAGATTTACAGCCAAACTGGATTTCCGTCTTTGCTACTACTGACTACAATGGTAATCCAATTCCGGCAACAGATGCTAGCGGAATTGTAAGCGGAACAGGCGTTGCTGTTAGAATGGCTACTGACATCCAAACACTTACAAGCCTTGTTAATCAATATGTAAAAAACGGCACTGCTACTGCTATTGCAAAAATTCAGCAATACCCAGTGGGCAATCATTCGCCAATAGTAACTTTTTCTAAGAGACCTACTTCTATTTCAGGCTATACTCCGAAAAATAAAAAACTGCTGTCAGGCGCATTTGTACAGTGCTATATTGCAATGTACGGCCAAGAGATTAACTTTAATCCTGAATATATTAACGGTGGAAATGTTAATTTTCAGATTGCTGTTGACGAAACTAGTGGAACAATCGGCGTAATAGTTACAAATTACGGAAGTTCCGATATCGCAAATATCAGTATGACGGCAGTAGTGCCTGAAAGCACTTGGGCTTATAACCAGTACAAGAACGACTACAATTTGCATAGTGCTTCAAACTCTATCTATGTGCAAAGACAGCAAAATGTCAGAGCGGGAAATACTGCACAAGCAGTTGTTGGCTCTATTGGCGCTATTGCTGGAATGGCTGGCAGTATTGTTGATGCTGTAAACCCGGTAACTTTAGCAACAGGCAAAGTTGGTGCAACAATTCAAAATGTAACTAACAACGCTAGCAATTTAATTTCAAATGCCACAAACGCTGCTATTCAGTTTAGCGGAATTGATGACATTACACAAGATTTAACAGCTATTTCTGAGAATTACAATGCACCTGCAACCGGCGGCGTAGCGGCATCAAATATGTTTATAAGTTCTGGAAAAACAGCACTGTCTTACGGTTTTAAAGTTCCGCCTGCTGACTTAATTAAAAGGTGCGATAAATTTCTTACCGTGTACGGATATAAGCAGTCTGAATACAGAAGCATTGACCTGCACGCAAGAACAAAGTGGACGTTCATTAAAACAAAAGGCTTAAATGCCACTGGCAACTTTCCAGATGCTGATATGCAAATTATCAAACAAGCGTTTGACAAAGGTATTTTCTTCTGGGACTATACCGCTACTTTCGGAAACTTTGACCAGAGCAATCCTATTTCAATTGCGTGAGGTGAGATAAATGCCATCAGCTGATACGCCACAGGCTAATCTTGAATTACTTAAAAGTAATGCAAGTAGAGGAACAGGTGCTTACGCGACTATCAAACCACAATATCCCGGCTCATGGCACGATGATATCCAAACCATATCTAAAATGACAGGTGTTCAACCTAGTGAAATAATAAAGTTGAATCCTTGGCTTACTTCAAATAACTTTGTCGCTGACAATCACGGCTACGCAGTTATTAAATTAACTGCACAGACCAGTGGTTCATCTAGTTCATCTGGCTCTGATAATGACGTCCCTAAAGGGTATTATGCTACTAATACTTGGCTATTTCCCCTTGGTGTTGGCAGCTGGTATGTTTCACAAGGATATAAAACTAGCCACACAGCGCTTGACCTTACTACTGGCATTCCGGGACGAATTGCCGGTTCTCCTGTGTATGCTGCAAAAGCTGGCACAGCTGTTAGTATCAGAGATGACAAAGACGGCTCACACGGTGGTGGCTGGGGCAACTCAATCTTAATCAGACATGATGAAACTATTGATGCAAACGGTGATTGCTATTATACTAGATATGCTCACTTAGCTTTACTTCCAACGCAAAAAGTCGGTGACAAAATAAGTCAGGGCGACCAACTTGGAAGTGTAGGCAATACTGGCAAAAGTTCTGGCTATCATCTGCATTTTCAGATTTATCACACTTCTGCAACAAGAACAGATTATGGTAACTTCACAGGGAGTGCAGCATTCTCAGTTAACCCTAATGACATTCCAGACTTTCCGGGAATTCCTTGGAAAGAAAATCAAAAATCGTCTGTTGACTATACAAAATCGCCTTACATTTCAGACGATGACATGAACACTATCATTGGTGCTGTTAAAGGCGATGGCACTGTATCTCAATCAAAGTACGATGAAACTGTAAACAGCATTGCAGATAAGATTTGTAAAGCACAAGGCGTTAAAGCTGGTTCTAAACTTGAAGAACTGATTCATGATTTTATTAAGAAACAGCTAGACGGCATGAAAGAACAGGGCATAAATGCTGTCAATCAGCTGCTGCAAGGTGGCAACTTCTACTACATCTTTGATAACTTCTGTCAATCAGTGGTAAACAATGCAATCTGGTATATTGAAAACAAAGTAGGCGAAATTCTTACATCTGCTGGCGAAAAATTTGTTGCTGACACTAAAACAAACTTAAAAAGCTGGGTGTTCTCTTCTACTAACCTAGACCCCACAAGCGACACAGCAACAGCATTAGGTTCTTACCTAGATAGCTATGTTGACATTATCGTACAAAACGGCTGGTCTGCTGTTAGAACAGCTATTTCTACTGGCGATGTACAACAAGCTTGCCAGATTTTCTTAGAGAATACAAAGCGTGATTCTATTGACTTCATGTGCAATGTAATGGCACATGGATGCGCAACAGCTATCACGTCATACATCCCAACAATTATTGATGACAGTAACACAGCGCAAATCGCTACTGACTTAGCTATCGGCATTTTGAACGTCACTGTTCAGTCTATTGGCGGCGTTCTTAAAGGCGATATCTCAATCGCACAAGCCGCTAAAAATATTCTGTCTCAGGCTGTCATTAGCATTACTTCTGCCGTTGTTACTTATTATCTAGCTCCATTTCTTTCTGATATAATCACTAACGCTATCATTGCAGCAATTGAAGCAGCTGGCTTTACAGTAGGTGGCCCACTAGGCGCTATTATTGCATCTCTTGTTGGTCTTGCTGTTAAATCTCTGCTTAACTTCCTATTGCAAAAACTTATTGGATTCTTCAATCAGTGAGGTGATACAATGTATAAATATGACAATGAACTTGCTGAAAAGCAAGCTGACCAAGCCGCTTACTGTGACTATTACTCACGTCTTAAAAACCTTGCCAACACTATGTTCAAGTGGCACAACCTTCCTGACAGCGTGAACGAACGGTATCTTGAGTATTGCTTGTTTACTTACGGCAGAGCAGTATTCTTTGACGCTCCTAGTCTCGGCTATATGGCACTTAACTGCGCACTGGAAGGAATCAACTTTTATCAAGAGCCAAACTCTATCAGACCCATTACCCCTGTAAAGGTATTTGACAGCATACCGTATGATAACTGTGTTCTCATTCGTAACACGCCTGATATGTACCCAACTTTCCTGACTACTATCAGGTATGCTAAAATGCTGTATGACATTGACCAGAGTATTGACGTAAATATCAAAGCACAGAAAACGCCCATCCTGATTCTTACTGACCAGAAGCAGAAACAATCTGCAATGGCTCTGTATCAGAAGTACAACGGCAATACGCCTGTTATCTACGGTAACAAGGACAACTATGACCCTAACAGTTTTAAGGTTCTGAGGACTGAAGCACCGTTTGTCGCTGGACAGTTACAAGATATCAAGATTACTAAGTACAATGAGTATCTTGGATTCCTTGGTATCGGTATGGCTGATTACAAGGCAGAGCGCAGAGTTGCAAACGAGGTTAGTCAGTTTGACCGACAGTCTAATGCACTTGCGAACATTGGGTTGTCTCAGCGTAAAGAAGCGTGCAAAAAGATTAACATAATGTTTGGGCTGAATGTTGATGTAGAACTTGCAACTAATACTTACATCACTGAGGGCAGCAAATACAGCAAGAACAGCTACAACGCTACTTACACTAAAAACTATCAGGACAAAACTGAAACTAATGAAGGCGAGGTGTAATAAATGGCTGTTTATACGATTGAACTTGACACGCTTATCAAAAGCGGTTATGATATCGGTTTGACTGATTATCCACTCCCTAGCTATCTTACCACTGAGGACGAGAAAGCGAGGTTTCGTGATGCTCTTAACAAGAAAATCATTGCACACTACCGGTTCAATGAAATTTGCTGTATTCCGCCTGACAGATTCAAGCATTTCTTGAACACTACTATGAACGAGATTATGCCTGTTAAGAATCTTCTGTATGACGCTCTGGCTGAGAACTGGAAGTTCTATACAGGCAGTAAGCTTCAAGAAGATATCGAACACGCAGATGATAACAAGAGAGAACTTGCAAAGTCCGGTGTTGATACTGTTGGTAACATTACTAACAACACTTCTTCCAACAATGGGTATGTTCTCAATGTAAGCTCTGACACTCCGGGTGCAATGCTTAACATTGAAACAGATATCGCAAACAATACTTATGCAAATAACGCCAGCAAAAACAAGAGCAATGGCACGACCACTGGCAACAGCACCAGCACCGACACGACCACTTACAATAGCAAAGACATTGACACTTACACTGGCACTGGCAATAGGCACAGAACTGTAACCGGATTGAATGGGAAGAGCTACGCGGAACTGTTCAAAGAATATCAGGATTCGCTGAGGAACATTGATATGGAAGTGATTCAGGCTCTGGGTGGCTGCTTCATGAGCGTTTTTTAAAAGAAAGAAGGTTTGACTATGAGTAAGTTCATTAGTTCGGCAAATGCGAGTATTAAGGTTGTTGACGATGCTAGCTACATAGTGAATGACGCACTGCATATCAACGCTGTGTTCAGCGCCAGCGCTATCGTGAAAGCAAATACCGATGTGCTGTTCATCAACCTGCCTGACTGCGGTGCGCACGCTGAGGTGGGCTGGTTTAACACTGGTATTGACCATGCTACTGCGGATGCTAGTGTCAAAAAGACTACGAGCAGCGTTGACGGCTTGAATGCGATTAGCATTCAGCTGGGTACTGCTACTGAGGCTAATCATGAGTACAACGTTGAGGGCTGGGTTAAGCTGAAGTGAGGTAATAGGGATGAATAAAGATAGCATGAAACGGCTGAAACAGCTTGTTGATGTTACCATTGACTTCCTCAAGCTGGTCAGCAAATATCTGGGCGAAGCGGTTGCGGCTATTCTGCCGTGGCGAAAGCCGAAGAAGTAAACTGTTTGTGTAACACAGTATAAAGAATTACAGGGCGGGAAGGGTAAATCCTAAAACATGGATATAGGAATTTAACAAAGGCATATGAAAGGAATGAAATACGATGGCTAATAAACCGGGTGAAGCTAATTTCTTCCCTGATGTTCCTGCGTATCCTGAAATGGGTATGTTCCAGCCTGTGTATGGTAAGTTTGACTTGACGACTTACATTCGGGGCGCTAGTGACTACGAGATTATGGCTTTTCTGGTAGGTAAGTATAATGCCTGTCTGGAAGCATATGGAACTGTTACTAAACTGAGTACAGATACGATTACTGCGTGCAAGCAATTACAGGACTGGATTAACAGCTGGTTCGATAATCTGGATGTTCAGGAAGAGCTGAATAAGAAAATCGACAGCATGGTACAAGACGGTAGCTTTGGAACGCTACTGCACCAGACATTCGATGCACAAATTAACCAGCAAACAACTAATGCTGTTACGCAGTGGCTTGTAGCGAATGTTACTCCTACTGGCAGTGCTGTTGTAGTTGATAAAACTCTCAGTATTGAGGGCGCTGCCGCTGATGCAAAAGAAACTGGCAAAGCAATTAATCAAACTTATCATGGCATCACACTAACAGCAACAGAAGGAATTATCAACTTCAATATTGATGTTGAAAAAACCTACCACATCATTAACAATGGACCTTTTGCCGTGACATTAACCCTTAAACCGTCTAATATTCAGCTTGGCACTTTCGCAACTGGTACTATTTCAGATATTACACCGACCGCTAGTGCAAACGTCATCCAATACTACGCAACTGGCGAAACCACCTTTACCCTCTACGAAAATGGTAGCGCACTAGCAAATGTTATTGCTGAAAAAGCAAACTCTGAAAACACAAAACAGATGTTCTACGGCGCTTCTTTTAATAACAACGGATACCACAAATTTAACATTGTAAACGGCCATCGTTACCTGATTCACAATAACGACAAAAGTGCTACTATTACTCTGTTCACATCAACTATTAAAAGCGTTGCATCTACGGTTGACCATAATTTTAGCATTGCACCTAGACGCTACTATGTGTTCACTGCTACTGGTGACGCAAACTATTTATCCACTTATAGCAACGTGGAAAATAGCATTATTGAGATTTCAGACTTGGAAACTGAATACGGGAAAATTATCGAAAATAACGGCTTGCACGTTACTGTTGAACCTGGCACCGCTGGAACGTTTAGTAAACTTACCGAAGCACTCGCATTTGCTCTTACATTAAAAAATACCGTTATTCACCTTGGTTATGGGTACTGGGACGTTATCAAGGAATTGGGCGAAGAGTATATGAATAACGTATCCAGTAAGCAACAAGGCCCTGTAATTGGCAACGGATGCAAGCTTATTTGTAATGACAGAGCAACAATTGCAGCAAACTACACTGGCACTAATGATACTATTAGAGAGTTCTTCTCTGCACTTAACACTGGTGCCGGTGGATGCAGTATTATTGGCGCTAGAATCGTTACTAGCAACATCCGCTACTCTATTCACGATGACCGTGGTGAAGATACTGATGCTTATATTAACGAGTTCATTGGATGCCGCATTAGTCACACTAATGGGTTCTACGACAGATGCATTGGCGGTGGCTTCGGAATCAATGGCATTGTTAATATCAAAGATTGCAGATTCACTGGCAAAGAAGGTGGCGCTGTTGTAAGTTACCATAACAGTGCAGACGGTGCTTGGAATGATACTGCATCACAGAGCGCTATGTCTTATTTAACTTTCACTGGTAATTATAGTAACACTGGCACATTCTATGTCGTGCAGTTCGGAAAGAGCACGGCGCATAGCACTGCACTTGTCACTAACAACTATCTTAAAGGAGCACCTTATAGTACGAATGGCAGTAAGTATTACCAAAACAACATTGACTTGATTGCTTTCAATAATACTATCATATAAGAATTAAGCCTGCTACTGATTTAAAACAGTGGTGGGCTTTTTGTTATAATTACTATGCACTACTACGAACGCAACAGTGATGTAATAGCTTGTAAGAAATCGCTCAAGTGCCTTCTTCTTTAC
>UMIF01012110.1_pt1 | contig 16525 bp, 13 predicted proteins | sample 1965721 | NCBI WGS metagenome assembly UMIF01 (sample SAMEA4836119, study PRJEB28245) | human gut metagenome | biome: gut microbiome; material: fecal sample | place: Denmark | collected 2008
TTCCTCGTATCCCTGACTGCTAAAAACAGCAAACAAGATTATGATGGATCGTTGTCGAACAGGTTTTATGATACAATGTTATAGAATTGCGTTTTTCGGTCAGCTTTGATAAAAAAATTTCTAAATAGTTTATTTTTTTGCGTACTTTTGATTTTTTTCGACATATATATAAAGAAAATGAACAAACCAGTCTCATAAAAAGTTTTTGTCATTAATGTCATAAACTTTAAAAGTAAAAAGGAGGCAGCCGAAACTACCTCCTAATTATATTATCAAGCCGTTTTATCTACAGTAAGGTCTTGTGTAATATTATTACTGTTGGCAGGCAATGGTAAAGTTGTCATCAAAGCATTATATAACTTTGGGCAGACGTGTTCACCAAGCACCTCGCGGACAAAATGCTCATCAGGACCAATCAGCATACCATTTTCCCAAGTCAACCCGTCAAAATCTTCTTCATCGCTTTTTGGTGCGTTCAACGGTTCCAAAAAATCAGCTTCACATCCAATCAGAGCCAATATTTCGGCAATGGAGAGAACACGGCTGTCAGAATATGTACCATCGCTTAACGGACGTCCGAAGTGAACACTATGAACATCCCCAATATTACCGCTACCACTTTCAATCACATTGCACGAATAAGCTGGATCAATCCTAGTATACGTTGCCATAAATTGTGCTCCGGCCGGTGAACCATCTTTGTTTTTAGGTTGATACTTTTTGGCATTATTCCATGCGGTGCAACCAGTTGGAGTATGCCTTAAAAATTCAACTTCATGGGCTTCCAAAGGTAATCCATAATGCCATTTGTTATCCGAATCAACTTCGCCAGCTTCAAGGGATTTCATCAAGCCAATGATTTCAAATACCGTCGGGCGGAATCTATGTTTCTTCGGAAATTTCCACTTTCCCAATTCTTTTTTACAGGCGAGGATAATCGCACGTTCGCGATTCTCTGCCGTTTCGTAATCAGCTGCCGATAAAATTCCCACGGTAACATTGTATCCAAGACGCTTGAGCTCATCAATCACATATTCCCCGATAGTTTTCTGACCAAGAATATTTAAGGCAAATTCAGGTCTATCTTCTAGCCATCTGGGAACATTTTCAAAAACTATATAGTCTGGGCAGGTTATTTCTACAAAATCCAGAGCAGATTTGAATAAAGCGGAGCGTTCCCCTTTGCCTTTACTTGCAGACGTATTGAATGTGCTACTGTCTTGGCAAGGGCATGATATATAACAAATTTTATTTTTAGCAGCTTTGTGCGCTTCAACAATACGCTCAAACACAGCCTCATCTGAAATACTTCCCTGGATTACCTTACAAGATGGGTACAGACGTTGATGAGCTTTAGCTCGACGCTCCTTCAACTCATTTGCTACCGTCATACGAATTTTCGTATGTTTCTCCAGCAAGCTTGTGCCTATACCTATGTTTGCGAACAAAGATGTAGCTCCTATCTCATCGCTCAGATTCAACTCCTTAAATTTGGTCTCAAAATCTTCCGATTTAGCATGCCAACGTTTCATATTTGACGGCAGCGGTTTAGGTTTATTATTGGCTTTTCTTTTGATGAAATCCGATAATGCCAAAGAACGGGTTAGTTCATGTCCTGTTTCAAAAGCATAGACAATCGCCTCCCAAATATGTTTCAACGTTAACTGCTGAAAATCGCGAATCTGTCGAGAACCCAAACGTGGGTAACGTTGTTTTATGGCCTCTGCCTTAGTGAGTTTACCCTCTTCAGCACGACACTTCGAACTTTTTCTAACTCCATATTGCCTATCAATACGCAATAAATCTTGGCCAATCATAAATTCAGCCAATAACTGGTGAGCTTTTTTTATCTGAAGCTTATTATAACGTTTATTATATTCTTCGTCAGACAACGGAGTCTCTTTCAAAAGTAACATTTCTTCCTTTACGGATTTTGAAACGTGCCCCAAAAATTTAACTATCTCATCCGGATCCGTTGAATAATCATCAAAGTTATCGTTTGCATGGCTTTCTTTTAGCTCCTCCAATTTTTCAGGTGCGAGCTGGCATTTTTCAAAAATCTCATCCAATGATAAATCTTTAATGCACTCTGGTAGATTATCGCCTGTAAGAATTATCTGCTTTTGAGCCTTGATCCATTGCTGCGGATCAGCAACATCCTCGGCATCAGTTGTGTCTCCTTTTGGAGGGGTTTGTAGCCCCTCCATATTGTCATTAGAGTTTGAAGTAATAGTTTCCTGTACTTCGGTTTCACTCATAACAGTAGAAGCCTTAACCTCCGCGGTTATATCGTAGTTTTCAGGCTTTTCGGCCAAATTTTCTTTTGCCATCTTTTTATTCCTTTTTTATGGCATTATGCCTTCCCAGCCCCTTGGCTTTCGCTTGACATATCAGCCTTATCGCTGATGGATGATATGATAACTCATTGAAAAACATAGTCAAAATGACGATAAGTGACAAAAATGACAGCTAAGGGGTGACAAAAAAATCAAAAAAAATTTAGGATGAACGATGCAAATATAAAAAAAATGCAAAAGGAAGAGTAAACTTCATTAATTTTTTGCAGTATAAAATATAGATTCGGAATTTTTTATATCGATTCGATAAAAAATTTTGTTTTTTACATTTTATCTATTGGGCGGTGAAAATATTTTTCCAAGTCATCTTTGTAATATCTGTACAATCCACCAACTTGTACAAATTTAGGACCAATTTGTTTTAGACCACGAGCATTTTCTTCAACTTGGTCTTCTTTATGCCGGGATATACGGTTTTCTCGCCAACGTTTTATTTGACGAATATCTACTTTCAAAATATCAGCAAGTTCCTGTGAGGTAATATATTCTCTTTCCTCAATACATTTTTTTCTTTCAACACTTAGTTTAGAATAAGCATACAATAAATTATTGTATCGTTGTTGTATAACCCGTTTGCTTAGTTCTGCTTCAAATAAAAATGCATTATATTTATGTAAAACGGTTTTTATATTTACCTTGATAATTAGAAGAAATAGAAAACAAATTTATAGCTAACTCTTCCCAAGTTATGTATCCTTCCTTTTTACATATCCGCTTTATTGTTGTTAAGTAGTCATAAATTGTACTTGGTCTACCTGTTTCTGTTTTTTCAGATAAGCCTTGTTTTGTTAACCAATTTCTAAAATTCTCTCTCAAATTATCCATAAAATGACACTCCTTAATTTATTTTATATTGCCAAGATTTAAGAAAAAGTAAAACCGAAAATTAAAAAGAAAATTAGACTTTTAACATAGCTATGTCAAAGGTTGAAAGGCCTACTCAAAACGCATAAGCCTATTTTAAGCCTCGCACGTAAAGGCCTCTCTCAATTTTGGTTAGCCATTTTTAAGCCTAACCGGTACGGGCTGGTAGGTAGGTGTATCCCGGCCGGAGAGGATGGGAGCGGTAGCCGGCAGGTCAGAGCCGCAAGCCATAGCCCTTGAGCCTGGTCGTATGAGTGAAAATAAACTGTCGTCAGCGTCAAAAACTTTTCTTTTATGTTGGTTTCAAATCTGTTTGATAATAAAAAAGTATCCCAAAACGACAGACTGTATTCGAACTGATTAAGCTATTGAAAAACAAGGATACTTAAAGAAAGTAGTTCGTATGGATAGTAAAAAAGGCTAGTTTTGAAAATATATTATACGAACCACAAAATATCCTTAAAAAACAAGAGGTTAGACATCAAAATCTAACCTCTGTTCAGTCTGGCTGGAAGAAAGGGCAATTTACATGGCAAAATTTAATTATAAACTATGAGCTGTTTCTTGAGCACCGTGAAGAAATTCTCATTATGAAGGAATGTCTTACGCTGATTAAAATGACAATTTAGTTACTTCACCACACTACATTCATCTATTAAAATTAGTTTTTTGTTTCCTTTCGCGATATCTTTCAAATGCTTTGTAAATCCGCTTTTTGAAAATATGCCGTAGGTTAAATCATATCCTTTGAAATCGTCAACTTGGCATTTTTCCACCAGCTTTGCGTAAACATTAACGTCAACCGGCTTGTCATCTTTGTAATATTTACATTCAGCTGCAAAAATACGCTTGTGGCTTTCATCAATGGCAACCAAGTCTATCTCTTCATTTTTGTTCCAATATGCACCGATACGAGAGGGAACAAAATCGATTTCTTTACATTTGCATAGTTCTGCAAATATGTTGCGGCATATTTCTTCATAAACAAATGCTACGTGATTATCAATAAAATTGGATTTCAGTTTATCTTGTACAAAATTCAGATTATCCAGTTCAAGCTCTCCTTTGTAAGGAAAAACAAACATAAACCAAAAGCGGATAAAAATATCTCGAATAAAATATAATCCTTTACGGCTTTTTTCCGGATTTTTTTCGGTGGCCGGAACACGTTTTTCCAATAAGTATAACCCCTGCAAAGTTTCCAGATAGGGACTTAATTTGTTGCCCTCCGTGGACATTGCCGAGGCTATCTCTGATAGTTTGTGATTATTTTGAGCTATTGCTTTCATAACCGAATAATAGTTTACCGGTTCTTTAACTTCCTTATTGAGTAAAAACGCCGGTTCTTCGTATAAAAAGCCGTTTTTATTAAGAATGACACGGGAGATATTATCCATTAAAGAATTTTTGTTATCAAAAAATTCCAAATATTTCGGAACGCCTCCAGTTACGGAATAAAGCTCAACCACATCGGAAAAAGACTTATAGTAATAATGTTGTCTGATATCGAAAAAAGGTAATGGAGCTAATCGGATTTGAGATGTACGGCGACCATACAAGGGACTGTTTTCGGCTAAAACCTGTTTCGTCATCATATTAATATATGAACCGCAGATAATGACCATAATATCTTGCTTTGATAAGATTTCATCCCAGGCTTTCTGAAAAATTGAAGTGAAAGCGGGATTTGTGTTGACCATGTACTGAAATTCATCAAGAACGAGCACTTTTGTATTTTTGCTTGGAACACCGGCAAACAGTTTGAAGAGCTCAATCCAATCATCAAAATTAGCCTTGGCGATAAATTCCTGATTGGCAAATTGGGATAAACTTAAAGCGAACCGCTTCATACTTTGATGCTCGGATTCTTCTGTCGCCAAGAAGTATAGGGCGGGCTTTCCTTTAATAAATTCTTGAATTAAAGCAGTTTTTCCGATACGCCTGCGACCATATATAACAACAAAGGAATGTTTATTATTATATTCTTGCTCTAAATCACTAAGTTCTTTTGTTCTGCCAATAAATTCCATACCATCACCTGTATAACTATCTCATTTAATATAATATAGATTAGACTAATTTAAATTATATTGCAAGAGAAATTTTTCAAATATAAAAAATATCAAACAATGCACATTCTTTAACATTTTCTCTGAAATAGGCAAAAAATATAGAGGTATGAAAATGCTCTCCAAAGCTCGTGTGGCAAAATGTTAAATTTTGTTCGGATTACAAACTTTGTTTAACATTTACAACGTTTTTCTACTTCACCCCAAGCTCTTTCATATATTTGTCATAATTTGCCAGAGCGTCATTCGTTTGCTCAATGATTGCGGAAACCTTCTTCTCCGCAAATCCGAAAGGCACGGCGGTTTTAATCAAATCGCTGTCGGTAATATCCGTTCCTTTGCCATTAACCATAGATGTCTGTTCTCCGTTGATACCCTGCGAAGGCGTTAAATCATATGCCGGCGTCATTTTCCAGTTGTTGTTTTGATCCAGCATAAAAGAAAAGTTTTTGCTATGGTCGTCTTTGTTGCCGGCTTTGACGTTAAAAATCATCAGCCGAACCATTTTCTCAACTTCCCGAACATCTTTGGTAAGAATTGAGGTCAGTTTTAATAAACCGTCATAGTTAATGCTGGATGTGCGGTGGTTGGCATGCAATAACCCACAGGCCGTATGAATATGCACTTTTTCCGCGCCAATCCGATCAAAACGTTTGACGCCGAAATGACCGATGCAATTTTTTGAGGGAAATAAATATGTTTCCGGCATTTCAATACCGGCGTCTTTGGCCATTTTTGAGTAAACATATTCCTGAGCACCGATGTTTTTATTATCAAGAGATGACGCAAACTTAATCAGCCACGGGCTATAACCGGGTTTAGCCAAGTTACCGTGAATGAGCGTTTGTTTATCATCTGAAACTAACGCCACAATTTTGGGCCGCGCTCCGCCGGATGAACCGTTAAGCGTTAGAAGCTTATCTAGCACTTCCGAACTCTTACCGGCCAAAATATGATTAGCTTCCAAACAAAGTGAATCCAGTTCTATATCGCCGACAAATTCGCTGTCATTTTCGGTGATGGGTTCATATTCCAATGCCCCCATAGCATTAAGCCCAATCATGGATAAACGTTGTAAAGGTGTGATTTGTTGCAAACTCAAGCCTTTCTTTTGTAATTGTCGGTCTAAAAGCAGACAGCCCCAACCGTCGGGCAAACTATCATTAAACACGCCGAAAAGACCGTCAAAGGTTTGTTTGGTGTCTTCAAATATTTGTGATTTGAGCGGCAGCATAAAAGGGGACAAATTTATTCCGGTTGCAATAAACTCCAGAGAATATTCAAAAAAGATACGAGGTGCCTGTTCCTCTAAAATCCCGACAAAGTGCCGCTTGCCGTAAGCATTCAAAAAAACATTCAATCTCATTTGATGCTCCCCCGCTTGCGTTTTTTCTCTTCTTTGCTTTCAAACAAACTGCCGCGCGGCGCATTGTTTGCAAACAGGGCGGAAAAGTCCTCCAAACATCCTAAAGCCAAAGCAATATCAATCAGCGATTTCAAAGAAATCTCACCACTTCGTTCAAAACGTTTAATACTTCCTAAACTAACGCCCGAACGCAACGCTAAACCTTCCTGCGTCAGATTTTGCTCCAAACGCTTAAACTTAGCTCTCTCAGCAATCTCTTGCATAACCTCTTGCTGTGATTTAAGTATAAAAGACAATATATTATCTCCAAACACAATTATCTGCCATTTATAGATATTATATTATCTGTTAAAATAAAAGTCAAGAACGCAATTTCCTGCCGGAATCACATTTTTCAAAGGAAGAAATGGCAAATCCTCACATTTTTTTAAGGAAATGCTTTATTCCTCATTTTTCAGTTCTGCAAATTTTTGCGCCATTGTCGGATTATTCTTTGTAAGCCGTTTAACGGTTAAATTTACAAAGAGTAATAAAAATTTTTTATCTTATTTGCCATCATTTTACGGCGTTCTGATAGGAATTCTTGATAATTGTTATAATCCATTTCATCTATATTTTGCGGAATACAATTTAGTTGCAGATTATTATAATAAGATTGTATATCTGTAATTGTTCCAATCTTAACTTCACCATTTTCACATTGTAATTTAGCGTCTTTAAAATATTCACAAGGAGCTTGTTTTCCAATAGATATATTTACAGCTTTATCCAAATATGCAAAGTTTGCTACTTGGTTATAAGTTGATTTATCTGTGATACCATTTTGCTTTAAGTATTCTTTAGGGAATATATGGTGTACATCACCCATAGTGGTAATTAAATCAGATACTTTTGAGCTATTGGATAATAACGAACGTTCACCGTTAAATATTTGAGCTGCAATATACGTATTAAAATAGGGGCTTGTAATAGATGATGTTTCTAAATTTTGAACCAATCCAACATTCCAAAAAGTCTCTGATAACTGAGCTTCTTCATTTTCTTCAAAAAATTGCTTAAATCCTTTGCTCTGAATTGCTCGTATATCTCTATCCATTTGAGATTCCGGAGAGGTTATATACCTACTAGTGAGCGTTGATAGCAAAAACCACTTTTGAACATACCGTTTTATTTCTATCTTTGGAATTTCATTAGATGAGTTTAGTAATAGAAATAGATTATATGCAAAATCCAGTGTCATCATGGAGTTCAGCAAACGATTAGAAATAAATCCTAAAGATTTAATTGTTAAAACAAAACTTTCATAATTATATTTGTTTATAAAATTTAAAATACCTGTTCTTAATTGCGCAAAACTTTCTTCTGCTATTTCTTCTTTGTATATTCTGTTTTCAAAATCTCGACCAGATAACAAGCTGACTAGATCACCAAGCTTTCCCCTTCCGAATTGATGCATAAAAGATACTCTCAGCATATCACTATAATCAGGATCATAAATTGTTTCTCTGTCATCTTTTAACCAAGCTAACTTATCTGCATATTCTGAATTCATAAATTCCTTATCGGTAGTTGATAATTGCGAGAAAAAGTTAGGCTCAATTGCTAAATGGCAAAAATAGTCAACCACTTTTCTGAGCATATTTCCACCATATTTGTTATCGGCTGCTATTTTTGACATAACAAAATCAGATTCATTTAATCTTTTACCTTGAGAGTTAATTCTGACAAAGATTTCTGTAACTTCTCTAATGTCAAGATTCGGTACCAATATGATTGCACCGATTTGACAGTTTTCTATTGCACGTAAACGTGTTATTGCTTTATTTACAGCTTTCGTATCAATTCCCGGATTGTTTTCAGCATATTTATTTATAAACTCAAAACTATCAAACTCAGGTTTAAATATTTCAGAAATATCAGGAATCCAATATTTGCTTTTTATATGAGCAGGTGTTTGAACCGCAAACTTTTCTTCATCATCTTTAGCCAGGGGATTAAATGCTATTTTATGAATTTTCTCTTCAAAATCTTCATTTAACACAGGAAGACCAGCAATCGCGGTCATTAGCGCAGTTACTCTTTGTTGTCCGTCAATTAAAATCTTTTTACCAACAGATTCCTTACCATTCTTTAATTTAACATTGGGATTTTGCCAGATAATCAAATATCCTGTTGGATATCCATTATATAAGGAGTCTATTAAGTCTCTTACATTTTTTGACTTCCAAACAAATGGTCTTTGTATTTCAGGAATAGCAATATCACCGCTTTTTATATATTCTAGAATCGAGCTGACAGGATATTGGGTAACTGAATATTTATTATCTGGCATTTAAAATCTCCTAAAAAGTATAAAGAGATTTTACAAATAGATTACCATAATTGCAATTTTTTTATGAAAATAAACACACTGTATTGCTTCTTTCTAAAATCATCACATTTTTCAAATGAAAGTTCGGACATGCTTATCTATAATCCTCCCGCTAATTCATCTACCGTTCAGCAATTATCCAAATCATCGGGCTGGTGATGGCGGAGGTTTTTGAGTATCTGCAAAACCAGCCGTGACGGAATATATTGTTCTTCCGGCGGTTGTCGGTAGGAATAGTCGTAGCTGATGATTTTTTGGTCTTTAATGTAGGAAATGCTGCTGTAATCACTATTATGATGTCTACGGTAATGGATTAACGGATAACCACGAAACATAAAGCCGTTGTTCCAAAGTTTTATTAGGTTGCCGAGAGTTATTTTATCAATAGCATAGCCGTAATAAGGACATCCGAAGGAATTGATGACAAATCCCGTAAGCACAAAATTGGCACAAGGTCTATTTTTCAACCTATGCCGATTGTTATAAATCCATTCGCAATGGCTTAAAAACCAAACTCTATCTACTGTTTTCATCTTAAATCTTCACATTTTCCACGGCGTTGGCGAGCATCTGGTCATTATAGTTAAAATATTGCTGAGTGGTGCTGATGTTTTTATGATTAGCCAGTTTCTGCACAATGCAGATATTCACACCGGAATTAACCAGTTTGGAAACAAACAAATGCCGTCCCAAGTGGCTCGCACCCTGAATGTTGAATTTACGGTAAACCGAAGCGAACAAACGGCTGATACTGGCGCGGTTGTAGGGCTTATTGAGCTTTTGACTCGTAAACAAATAAGTCTCAGCTGTCAGTTCGTCTTTCCATTTCCGCTGCAAATACTTCAAATATTCGCAAAATTCCTTCTTCAGCTGGCTGTTCATATAGTAGGAACATTTGTTTTTGCCTTTGTTCTTGTCGTAATCCAAGCAAATCACATCTTTGATTTTGAAGTTGTCGGTAAAAACGTCTTTAACCTGTAAGTAGGCAAAATTGATAGAACGCATACCATTTAGGCTGCACAGGAACATCATGCGGATTTGTTCGGCATGCTTCATTCCGCTGATATAGGTCAGAATGTCCTTGATTTTCTTATCATCCACAAAAACGTCATTAGTCATCTTATTTTCCTTTCACAACCGCCTGATAAAACACTTTGTAACTTAACCCTTGGGTTAAAACCCCGATACCGCCTTGACATTGCCAACCGTCCCGAAGGTATACGTTGACATATTCCACCAGCTTATCTATGCTTTCGCTGCAAATAACATCATATTCCATAACGGCCTCCTAGTATTCATCGGCATACATAATGGTCAAAACGCGATTGGTAACCGCCGGATCGGTAGCATCAGGCGAGGCAAATTCAAAATTGCGGTCATAATAATCAATTTTCCAGAAAATCTTCTTGCCCTTAAAATCAAAAGCTCCAAAGTCGTGTTCATTATAAGGGTCATCGCCTTCGTTAAAATCCTTAAAAGTCCTCACTTTGTTAAGAATTGCCGCAACGTCCTGCGGCATATTGGCACGGATACCTGCGGTTAAAACAAATGTCCCGAGCGCAGGATTGGCTCTGAAAGCATCGTTTAATGCGGCAATTCGGGCAGCATTACTCATCGTTCTTCTCCTCTAACAAACGGACGCAGAGGTAATCGGTTAAGCCATCCTGTTCGGCGGCATAATCCCAAACGGTTTTGCCGTGCTTATTTTGGATATTCGGATTAGCGCCGTTATCAATCATAAAATCCAAAACCCGAAGCCGCATCATAGCCTGCGGATGCTTCACGACATAAACAAACGCGGTGTTGCCGAATTTATCCTGCGCGTTGATATCCGCTCCGGCTTTGAGCAAAACCGATAATGTCTGTGGCGAACTGCGGTGCTTAGCGGCAATGATGAAGGGGGCTTCTTCATATTGATTGCGAGAGTTGACATCGCCGCCGGCCGCCAAAAATGCTTCAATAGCTTCAGGCTCATAAAATTCCCGACATGCCCACATAAAAGGCGTCCAACCGTGCTTGTTATAAGGAGCATTAACATCCGCACCGGCGTTGAGTTCGGCTTTAACCCGTTCCCGGTCCATAGCATAAAATGCTTGCATTAAATTGTTGCTATCCATTTGAATCTCCATCAAAATTAACCAAGATTTAAAGATGGCACCCGGGTTACCATGCCGGGATTCTCAAGTCAAGCACTTTTTTTAACATTTTTTTATGTTAATACCTTGATTTATCATCATTTATTTTAAATTCAATGGGTCGGAAAATGCAAAAAATCAATAAATACCTTTATAAAGTATAAGGATTTAATATGAAGGTGTTGATTGAAACGATAACCAGCCGCAGGGGATATAAAAACTTTGCCGATGAGGCGGAATTTGACGACTTTCTTGCGCAAAACCATAACAAAATCACCGGTTACCAGATTTTACAGGAAGATGAGGATGCTGTTATTCGTAATGATTTACAGGCTTTTGCCGGGGACTGTAAAAGTTTAATGATGAAGATTTATCAGTACTGGCTTAATAATCTTCATCAAAACAAAAGATATGGAAAATTAACCTTAGCAACCCAAAGTTTGCTCAATGCTATGACATATATTGAAGGGTGTTTGAAATAAAATCAGTTCTTATATAAAACAGCGCCGTTATCAAGCAAAAGATTGGCGATATCGGGTTCTATACGCTCCAAAGCCAGCATTAATGCAGTTTTGCCCTGACAATTAATCCAATTGATATCACAGCCCTTATCAATCAACATTTGCAACACGGTTAATTTTGTTTTATCGTCCATGTTTTCGTTCAGAACCACGGACATAATAGCGTTGTAACCGAAAATATCTGTTCTGTTGATTGCGCTACCTTGTGTAAGCAGATATTCCAAAGGCTCTTTATCGGAACAAAAATAACAGGCCATCAGAAACAAGCTGGCACGGCGACGGTTTATCGGCATATTGATATTAAAATTTTCCGTTTTGAGCAATTTTTTTAATGAGGTAACGTCATCAATATCTAGTTCATCCGTGCATTCTGCCTGATCAATCGGGTTAACCGGCATGTTTTGCAATCTTGCTTCCAGTTTCTTTATTTTCTCTTGCATCTTAGCCGCTTGGTCAATAGGGATAAATCTGGAGTAGCATTCGTTCTCTGAGTTATAAATCAACATAAAATCTCCTTTGTCTTTTTGTTACAAAGATATTTATCCGGCAAATTGGTGATTTGTTGTTTGCAATAAAAATACCCTGTAACCAATCGGCAACAGGGTATTTTGCGCTACGGATTAAATACTAAAACTTATATTTAGCGTTAATCAAGCCAGTGTGGTCTTGGTAATCCTCACGGAATTTACCTTCATAACCAAGCGAAAGTTCGACGTTATCGTTAATTTCCGCAGTTACGCCGGCACCGAATTCCATACCGAAACGGTCAAGAGCTTCGCCTTCAACCGCATAGGCAGAACCGTTGGCCAGAGTTACGACTGAATTAACATCATCGTTAAACAGGTCATAAGTTGCGGCAATTCTGGCTTCCGGTTTGATGTTCATACCATTGGACAATTCCCAAGTCTTGCTGACTTTTGCTCCGATAACACCGGTCAAGATATCGCTGTCGTTTCCGGAGACTTTCTGGTCAGCAGAATCTGTATAAGCATCCTGTTTAATATGAACATAACGCAAACCGACTTCCGGTGTAAAGCCTAAGCCTTTAACATTCATGTCATAACCGGTCATAGCCTGTAAACCAAAGGTTTCAACATCGTAGTCAGCTTTGACGCCAACGCCGGCCACACTCTTCTCTTCGGAGTAATCAGACCAGCCGTATGTAGCAATACCGTTTACATACCAGTTGTTTGGTTTGTATTCACCGTACAAAATTGCCGTGTGTGTATCAACATCCGTATTCCTCATAAAGCCGTCAATATCCGTATTGGTGTAAGCGTAACCAATACCAATCTTCGTATCATCGGTTACGAATTTCTCGGCACCGAATGCAACACCAGCAGAATCTGCATCAAAACCTTTGGCTTTGGAAGTGTCGTCCAGCTTGGATTTGTTAAACATTCCCTGAACCCACATGGCTGCACGTTCAAAAATGTTATCACCGGATGACATACCTTCGCCGCCGGTTGAGATTGACCCGCCGGTTAAACGTGTGCTGACCGCTCCGAATACCTGATTAGCCGTTTCAGTTTGGGTTTTCTGCACCATCGGCGCAACTTCCGGAGCAACCGCAGTTAAAGCAGCCACATAAGCCTGTTCGTTATTCTGCGACAAATCGTTCAAGGCCGACGCAACCGCTTTGGCATTAGCGCTTGCTGTTGATGATTGTACCAGCGTATCCCAAGCTTCCGCAGTTGATGCATTGTTGGCCGAACCGCCGGCGTCTGCCACGACATCGGAAGCCGAATTTTCATAGGTAATGTTAAAGTTCTTACCGTCTTCCGAGGTTACCTTATAACGGTTATTGGAAATCTCATTGGTAAAGTGATTGTCTACATTGCCTTTCAACAAAGCCACATTTTCCAAAGTTTGGCCAATTTCCATTTTCTTGGTAATGTTCAAGGCCAGTTTGGATCCTTCTTTGCCGGTAATGTTGGCTGCTTGCAGAGAACCGTTACCACTGTCGGCAATTTCCAGTTTTAACGTTGAACCAGAATTAAATGTTGCATCGCCGTCAATAACCGCATTATTCAGCCCGACGTTCATAATGCCGCCGTTTGTCATATTGACATCACCGGTAATCTTTCCGCTGTTTGAATTAAAGTTAATCGTTCCGTTGCCGTTCAGGCTGGTGTCCAATGTTCCGGAAATATTCAAAATTGCCGCGGAACCGAGCTGAGCCGTTGTCGGAGTTTGATCGTTTCCGCCATAGATTCCTAGGGTGCTGCCTTCGGCAATATTGATTGTGCCACCGTTAATATTAACGTTTTTACTGCTGGAAATCTCAGCCTGCTTACCGGTAACGTTGATTGTTCCGCCGTTGATATTCAAATTATACGCCGGATAGGCATCAGGTTCAGAATCTGCGATATTATCAATAATAGGTTTAGCACCACCCATATTAATAACGCCACCGTTAATATTCAGCTCCTTGCGGGCATATAGCAGTGTTTCAGAATCTTCATCACCTTTGAAATTAATTTCACCGCCGTTTACATTCAAGTTTCCGCGCCAACTGTTAATTTCCATATTCGCCATATTGATAACACCGCCATCGATGGTAATATCACCGAAAGAATCAATATAGCTTTTTTCCAAATTAATATTACTGTTTTCAATGGTAATATTGCCATCTGCCCAAATTCCATAATTATCCGGCTCTCCGATTGTGGAAACAGAACTCAAGCTGGTATCTTTAATGGTAATGTTGCCGTTGGCTTCCAAATCCGAATCATTCATGGTTACGGTTGCGCCGTCCAACAATATGTTGGAGTTATTGGGCTGGTCATCGGCATCATTTCCGGCTTCCAAAACGCTGTTTTTCAAATCCAGGCCGCCTAAAACCGTAATATCTTGTTCGGTTTTGATATTAGAAGTTTCAATATTTAATGAGCCTTCTTTTTCTACTTTGATTGATTTGTAGTAATATGGTTCTTCATCTATTCCCTGATTGCTGATCGGGGTTTGAGAATCTACAATCAAATCTTCTCTTACCTGAGAAAAAGCATTATTGGCAGAAAATAAAGCCACTAATGCCGTTGTAATTAAAAGTTTATTTTTCATACGATTAAACATCCTTTTTCTAACTAGTTAAAGAAAAACCCGCTTTTCTTTGAAAGGCGGGCGGATGTTCGAAAACCGTATAGACTTAAACGGCTCGGCTTATTTGGCTGAGCCTTATTCACCGACATCCGTCCATAGACAAGAAGTCGGCACAATTTTTAAGTCGTGTGCACACGACTAGCTTTATAAAAGGGTTTCTGACGCCCTAAGCAGTTTCCCGCTCGTTTCTACTCTATAAAGTAAATAAGTTAGAATCAAGTTAAATCATCAAAAACCCTCTGGAATTTTTAGAAATAAGCCTTTATAGTGCTTTTTATAAGAGGTTGAAATTTATGTTAAAACTGTTTGCTATATTATTTTTGCTCAGCGGCTGCAGCAGTATTGCCGTTCCGCCGGCGTATGTTTATAAAGAAATCCCGACAAGAGACTTTACGCTTGCCAGCTGGCAAAAAATAACCGATCCCTCCAGCGTTTATAAAATATACATTGAAGGCGATGGTTATGCTTTCAACGCTCACGGTCGTGCCACACAAGACCCGACACCTAAAGGGATACTCATGCGGGAACTGGCCTTTGGAGACGATTCTCCTAATGTCGTTTATCTTGCAAGACCATGCCAATATATTAAAAGTCCGATTTGTTCAAAACGTCATTGGACAACTGCCCGTTTTGCACCGGAAGTTATTAATGCCGAATATGCCGCCGTCAAACAAATTGCCGGCGATAATCCGGTTATTTTAATTGGATTCTCCGGAGGGGCGCAAGTTGCAGGCTTGATAGCGTCAGCCAAACCGGGCTTAAATGTCAAAAAAATCATAACCATTGCTGGAAATCTCGACCATCTGGCATGGACACAATATCACAACCTACCACCGCTTAATGAATCAATGAATTTGGAAAGCTACCGCAAACAGTTCGCACAAATTCCGCAAATCTACTATGTTGGCAGTGATGACGAAGTCATGCCTCCGGTATTGGTGCGCGAGTTTGTCGGTGGAAGCGGCAACATCATTGAGGTTAGGGGAGCAACCCACAATTCCGGCTGGGAAGAAATTTATTCTCAAATCCGGAATGAAAAGTGATTTTCGGACAATTAACGGATAAATACCTATGTAGCAAACAGCTATAAATCTCATCATATTAATTTGTCTTTAGAGGGAATGCCTTAAATTGCATTCCTTTTTTATTGAAAGAATCAAACTCCTTTCAACTGATTTATTTTTCTTCTATTTTAAGAAAGAAACAAAGGAGCTATTGTTAAATTCCCGTCTATTATAATAGCTATTTTATTTTCTATTATAATACTATTATAGGGCTTTAAAATCGCTCTCAACCCCTTGCCACACAACACATTCCGCAAAAAGCAAAGAAAATAACGGTTTCCTTTTCGGGAAATAACGACTTCCGACAGCGGAAATAAAAGTTTCCATCGGTGGAAATAAGAGTTTCCGTTTCAATAAAACCGGAAATAACGGTTACCAATACCTCAAACAGGTGGAAATAACAATTTCCGGCAGGGATTTTGTTCAAATGAAAATCCGGCGTCCTTCTTCAATAAATATTTGTGAGACAAATTTTTATGAGGAGAAAACATGAGCAAAAGCAAAGCTGAGCTATCCATAACCAAACGTTTGCTATTGGATTTCATTAAATACAAAACCAACAATAATCATACATTTTTCATGGGGAACGATAAAATCGCTGCCGCTCTCGGATTAACGGCTAATTCTACCAAAGTGATGGTAAACGAACTGATTCGCGAGGGATACCTTTTAAAAT
>UMIF01000495.1_pt1 | contig 16039 bp, 16 predicted proteins | sample 1965721 | NCBI WGS metagenome assembly UMIF01 (sample SAMEA4836119, study PRJEB28245) | human gut metagenome | biome: gut microbiome; material: fecal sample | place: Denmark | collected 2008
ATGCCCTTATTACAGGAGATAGTGGTATAAAGGGTGTTATAAAGGCATTTACCACCGCTTCTGGTCTAAATATTGATGTCAATGATATTAGGCTTGATTATGGTTTCCCTGGTGATCCGGGTCTTGAAGACACGTTCCAGGTTTCGATGATTGTTTCCATGCCTGGTAATGAGGATGGGAATGAAGTTAATGAGAACATAACTATAAATGGTGTACTGATTCCTATTTATCAGCCTGGAAAGGTCGTTCCTTACATTAAATTGGATAAGGAATTTGAACAAATTGAGGGTGATGAAACAAGCACGCAGTTAAGTATAGAAAGTAATATAAAAGATTATGTTATTGAAATAGTTGAATGCGAGTCTGTGGATAAGGAGGAGATTCACCTGGACAAGGATGTTGTTGATCTTGATTCAGATGGATCACCGGAGGTAATCAACGTAAGTACAAATCCTGAAAATTTAAGATGGAGGATTAGCGAATGAAAGTAGGTAATTGTTGGGCGAACATAGATAAGAAAGAAGGCGGTCTTAACAGTAAGGTTAATATTTACTTTGATGAAAATGATACTGGTGCCAACAGAAGTGTCAAGATAAGGGTGTCTTCCAGGGATGGTGGCGTATCTGAAGAATGTACGGTAGTTCATAAAAAAAAAGAACAGGTAGTTTATAGAAATAAAAGGCAGTCGGCTCTTTTCACAAAAGAAGGATGTAATCCTGAGACAGAGAAAGGGGAAGAGCTTGAGTACGTTGTTGAGGCCGGAAAATACACGTCTATCATATCTCAGTCTGATGCTGATGACAAGGCTATGAGAGACATTGAGCAAAATGGTCAGAACTGGGTTAATGAGCATGGTCGTTGTATAACCATATTATGGTACAATGTCAAGAAATCGCAGTCGTTTAGAAAGAACGACTGCGATCCTGATACCGAAGAAGGAAGTTTGGTTACGATGACGATCGAAGCCGGGCAGTTCTCTTCTTCCATAAGCCAAGAGGATGCTGACCGTAAGGCTGAAGCCGAGTTGAATGCCAAAGGTCAAGACTATGCTAATTCTCATGGCACTTGCAATACCATAAAATGGTACAACGACAGGAAATCCAAAATGTTCCAAAAGACAGATTGTGAGGTAACTGAAGTTGGATCTATGGTAGAGTATGTTGTAGAAGCCGGCCGCTTCTCTTCTTCTGTTTCTAAGGAGGATGCTAATCAGAAGGCTTTGGATGCCTTGGAAGCTGAAGGTCCAGGTTATGCTAATGAGCATGGTACATGTGAAACAAATTTATGGTATAACGTGGAGAAGTCAAAAGTATTTTATAAAAATGACTGCGAAGATGGGTTTATCGGAGCACCTTATACTTACACGGTAGAAGCCGGTAAATACACATCAGACGTAAGTCAAGAAGATGCTGATCAGAAAGCTCTTGATGATATAGAGAAAAATGGTCAGGATCAGGCAAACCTGAATGGAGAATGCGTTACTGATCCAAATTATTTCGTTGGAAAGGCTTCGGCTCGTGTTCAGAAAAATGATTGCGATGCTGAATCTCAGACCGGAAGCTTCGTTGATTTGACTGAAAAGGATCTTGCTGGATACCCTGATGCTTTTGTGTCAAGGGAAAGCCAGGAGGCTGCTAATGCGTTGGCTGAGGCCGCTATGGAAGAACAGAAACAAGATCTTGCAAATAAGAAAGGTACTTGCATAGATAAAAACCAATTTGTTGGTGTATATAGCAAGGTATTCACAAAAGACAATTGTGAAGGAGAAGGCGTAGGTTCGCAGGTAACAGTAGACCAGAACGATGTAACCGGTGGTCCTTTTACTTCATACGAAAGCCAGGAGGCGGCTAACGCGCTCGCTCAGGCTGCCGTCGAGCAGCAGGGCCAGGCCATAGCCAACCGGGACGGCCATTGTACGTGGACTGGTAAATACAGTGAAGAATTTACCAAAAACGATTGTGATGAAGGTCAGACAGGATCTAAGATTACTGTAACCGAACAAGACGTAGTGGGCGCCCCATTTACATCCACCGTAAGTCAAGATGATGCTAATAACAAGGCTAAAGCTGCTGTCAAAGAACAAGGACAGGCTATTGCTAACAGTAAGGGTAATTGTGAGAATATGACGGTCTATACCGGTCATTACAGCAAGAGATTCGTTCCTGAATGTGAAGCTTGCCATAAGGGTGTAGAAATGGAGGTTACGGCCGAAATGGTTAACGGTAGTCCTGTTACGTCTACAGAAAGCCAGGATGCGGCAGACGCAGAAGCTCGTAGGATCGTAGAAGAAGGAGGCCAGGCCTATGTTAATAAAAACGGTAACTGTACGCCACTTAGCACCGATCCTGTATGGGAAGACGTTGTTCCGGAAGAACTTAGATGTAATGAAGGTAAGTCTCAGAAAAAGCAACATGATACCAACGAATGTTCTGAAACCCACAATCAAGAACGTTGGGTAGATGGTGGGAACAAAGTTTGTAGCTGGACCGGTCATTACTCAGAAACGTTCCAAAAGAACGACTGTGAAATACCGGATTCAGGAACAGAAGTAGAGGTAAGTGAAGCTGATGTTGAAGGCAATCCTTTTACTTCTTTCGTAAGTCAAGAGGATGCTGATAATAAGGCTAAGGAAGCTGTTAAAGCTCAAGGACAGGCTATTGCTAACCAAAAAGGTAAATGTAGGTTTGTAGGCGTATATAGCAAGCAGTTTACAAAAGACAATTGCGGATCATGTCATCATGGTGTTCCGATGAGTGTAACACAAGACATGGTAGGCGGACCGTTCTATTCCAATGAAAGTCAGGAAGAGGCAAATAGGCTGGCTCAGGAAGCCGTAGAAGCCCAAGGTCAGGCTTATGTTAACAAGAACGGGACATGCGAAATGGACAACACCGATCCTGTATGGGTAGATTCTGAACCACTTGAAACCAAATGTGAAGGAGGCAAATCTTATAAGAAGCAAGTCAATACCAACGAATGTTATGGTGGAGCAGATGAACGCTGGGTAGAAGGTGGAGATAAGGTATGTACCTGGACCGGAACATATAGCAAGCAATTTACAAAACAGTGTGCTGATGGAGGTGTCGGATCTGAGGTTACTATAGACCAAGATGATGTAACCGGCGGTCCTTTTACGTCTACCGTAAGTCAAGAAGACGCAAATAGTAAGGCTCAGGCTGCCGTTGAGGCCCAAGGTCAGGCTCTTGCTGACGCACAGGGCACTTGTACTTGGACCGGTAAGGCAAGTAAGGTCTTCACCAGAAACAATTGCGGAAGCTGTCAGCATGGTTCGTCTGTTACCGTAACCCAAGATCAGGTGGGTGGTCCATTTACGTCCAATATCAGTCAAGCTGATGCTAATAAGAAGGCTCAAGATGCTGTAAATTCCCAAGGTCAGGCAGTAGCTAATAAGAATGCTGATTGCTTGCCTGATAGCACAACACCTTCTTGGTCGGATACCGGAAGCACCCGTTGTGACGGGTGTACGTCTCAGAAGCAACAACGTGACACCAATCCATGCTCTTCTTCTTATAACGACACAAGATGGGTTAATGGAGGTGGAGAGTCTTGTACTGACTGGTCTTACTATGGAACAGGAGACTGCGTAGGTCATACTCAGTACAATGCTTATCGTGATAGTTGCTCTGGTAGCATAGATCGTCAATATTCTGTAAGTTGTAGAAATTGCTGTAATTGCGGATCTTACGGTTCTTGGCAAGAAAATGGATGTAATGGAACCAAAACTAAGTTTATTCGTTACGATGATTGCGGAAATTCTGATACTAAAGAAGAGTATGTTATTGGAAGTTGCGGATATGCACCATATGAATTTCAGTTCCATGATGGAAGAACGAGCAAGTCAAGGTCTGTAACTGGAGAATCTCAGGATATTGAAGAAGTTATCATAAGTACTAAGAATGATTCATATATAGGATATTCTGTTAAATCGAAACCTTCTTGGTGTTCTGTTGATTACAGAGACCAGACATCTGAAAGCATGAAGGCTGTGGTGACATTATCTGCCAATACAACATCTTCTTCCAGATCTGGTGACATTGTTTTTGTTCAAAATGAATCTGGAAAGACAATTACTCTTAGTATTTCGCAGGCAAGACAAATGCTTTATAAGTTCACATTCGATGATAATACTACTTCAGATAAATCTTTATCTGTTCAAGCTGCATCTAATGATGCTCAATATACAATCAAAAGTACATTGAATGGTTCTTATCATGGTTTTGCCACTACGTCTAAACCTTCTTGGATTACGACTGAGTATAAAAATCAGGCTTCTGATAGTATGATTTGTGTTCTTAAGATAACTGCCAACACAAGTACATCTTCTTCTCGTACTGGATCCGTTGTGCTTACTCAAAATGACAGTGGTAAAACATTGAAAATAAATGTTACACAAGCTGCGGCAGAAAAGCCTCTTGTTACTATTTCTTTAATAGGTGACAGTTCTCGTCAACAGCAATCTGCCACTATGAATAAGAAGGGATGTAATTACAGTTGTCCAAGCGGAAATGCGATAATGGCTATGTACATGGAAGGGGATGAAAACGGAAAATTCCAATTCTGGTATGCGCCATTGATACCTGAAGGAGGTCAAAGTGGTGTAAATGTGACTTACGGAGGAGAGACTCAAACAGTAACAACAAGTACTAAAAACGGAGAACGTCTTAATGTCCCTGCCGGATCTGTTGTTACCGGTATTTATTGTACGAGTGTCGAGAATGGATATTTCGCATTGAAATACAGACCTGTTTATATAAACGGAGAACCTGTTTCTACTCCTTCTGCTTGTGGTGGATCATCTGATACTTGCAATACTAAAAATTGTGGATGCTGGGTAAGATGCAGCTTTAATCCATTTACGGGTATGGCTATGGAAGGTGACGAAAACGGATGCGTTTATAGTTTCTGGGGTAAACCAACTGCATCTGTTAGGTTGTAATAAGCACATTAGGGGTAATTAATTTAATTGCTCCTTTTGCTGTATTTCATTTTGGTTATTAGAATAAAAATGATTAATATTGCACATCATTCAATTTTAAAATTTTAGTATCATGGCTTGTAAAAAGAAAGCTCGTCAGGGTGGTGAAGTCGATAAGAAAGACAAACCTAAAATGCGCCAAGGCGGTAGTGTTGGAGGCAAGATGAAAAGAAAGAAGACGAGCACTAAAAAGTGATTGAAAACCAGGGGAAGGTGCTGATCGCCTTCCCCATTTTAGTAACATAACAACAATATATGATGAGCAACAATTTTATTAGTAAAGGGCAAAGGAATGTCTGTGTGACGTTTGTGAAGTATTATCCTGTGTTGATGCAGGTTATTATGTTAGCCAGCATTTTTGATGAGTTTTATCCTTTTAGTATCACTAATTGGCTGTATCCGATATTAGGTCATTCTCTATCATGGGACCTATTTCTCTTGGCTTTTTCAAGAATGTTCAGGTTTTGTATATGGCATAGGTTATTGATCTATAGTATGATTTTTAATATCTGTGTAGAATGGGTTACGGTTAATATTGAGATGCCTATTGAACACAATATCGTAGTGTGGTCTGTTATGGCTGTTACTCTTTTGATAATCATTGCCTCTATTGTTTTAAGGTTTAAAACAGGATGTTTTGAAAATGAAAGAAATTCTGACAGAGACGCTGCGTAAAAGCGGTGCGGCGGTATGCGATAAGATAAAGGAGATGTTTTTAAGCGGGGAATGCGATCATCTTACAGCCAACGATCTTGAGACATGGACGCAGCTTGCTAATCCGGCTAAGTACTATACCGGAGAAGAGGCTGTTTCTTATCTTAATGTAACTTCTAAAAGATTTTATGAATATCGTAAGGCTAAGTTGGTTCCTGATCCGGTTAAGATAAAGGGATTCCCTAAGCCTTTATATACGAAAGTCATGTTGGATGAGGCTATAAAAACCATATCCGGTATGAGTGAAAGAGATATTTATATGAGGATATTGAATGCTAAATCAAGAGAATCAAGAGCAAAAGAAAGGAGGGGAGCATGATCACTAATGGTGAATTTGTATCAAGAGTCGTAAACGGTATTCATGCCCTTGACAAAGATTCGCATGTTAGTCGGAGATGGATATTGAATATCGGTAGAACTAAAGCCGAATCTTATACGGCCCAGAGGTGGGATGATGGGACGTTACTTGGCGACCACCGGCTCCTAACTTACGTTACTTGCCTGGAGATGATTGAAGTTGATAAAATAGTTTGCTGCGATGCCGAATTTGCGTTATGTAATACTTTGATGCGGTCAAAGCATAAACTTCCAGGACTTCTTTATTCTGCCCTTAGACCGGCTATTACCAAGGTAACTAACGTAGATAATACCATATTTTTTAAGTTCGCTGAAATAAAGTCGTATCGTAATGAACAAAAAAGACCGTATGCTAAATACGTTAAAGAACGGCGTCCTTTTTATTATGTAGAAAACGACTATGTTTATATACCGGATTTTCATATAGAGCTTATTAACGTAGAGTTCTTTACAACAAGAAGAAAGAAGGCGCTGGAATTAATGGCCTGCGATCCTACACCTAAAGGGTGCGAGTCTGAATGGGAATACGAATTTATCTGTCCTATCAAGCTAATTGAGTATGTGGTAGCAGAGACGATAAAGGAAGTAGCGTTCAGGCTACAGATTCCTGTCGATGAAAATCCGAATCTTGATTCCAATCAGAAAAGTCAAATTGTTCAATAACAAAATATTATTTATCTTTATTTGGGTCTTAGTTGTGAAACCAAGACCCATTTTTATATAAACTTAGTGACATGAAAAGAACATCGATACAATCACCGTATTTTGTAGCCTACTACCATCGTCTTATGAAGAGAAAGAATGGTTTTAAGAAAGGCATGATAAGAGACAGAGGGGAGGTTTTAAGGCTGTTGTCTATTATATGGAAAACCGTATCAGAACATTATGTGGAAGCTGATGCCGGTGTTTACGTAGATAACGTAGGATACTTATGCCATGTACTTATACCGGGGCAGCGCTTTGCCGTCAGGCGGGACCTGGACATCGTGAGCAGGCTCGGAACCAACGGCTACCTCTACAACCACCTGGCTATGGATTTCGCAGACTCTAAAAGATATTACCATTTTGTAATACAAGATAGCTTGAAAAAGAAGTTAAGGGTTAAAATGAATAAAGGACGAAGATACCGATTTATGTATAATGAAATACTTGCTAAAAGAAGAGTGTTTAAAGATTTCCAGATTAAGAGAGTTTTCGAAGATCGAGAACTCAATCATAGGAACATGTAAAAAAAATATAGCGATTACCCTTTATTGATATAGGTTAATCGCTATATTTGCATATCCGTCTACCTTCTCAGGCTGGCGGATATAAAAAGTAAAATTCCTATTATGGGAACAAATGTAAGCAATTTTCAAAACAATGCGAAGAACAGTAACATTATTTTGACGTCGGAATCCAACGAAATGGAATTTAGCAAAGAGGTTAAAACCGTATCATCTTTCAAAAATTCAGATTTTGGAGAGCTAAAAATTATTATTATTGACGAAGAACCGTATTTTATAGGATCTCCTATAGCTTCATTTTTAGGGTACACTAATCCGAGAAAAGCGATAAGGGATCACGTTGATGAAGATGATAGACTAATAATGAAAGTACCTGATACTCAAGGGTGGAACGAAACGTTCCGTCCCTACACTCCAAACACTAAAATACTGATAATCAATGAGTCTGGACTGTATAGCCTAATTTTTGGATCAAAGATGGATTTTGCTAAAAAATTCAAGAAATGGGTAACATCTGAAGTCCTACCCTCTATAAGAAAAACCGGTTCCTATTCTATAACACCGAAAGACTATCCATCTGCATTAAGAGCATTAGCTGATGAGATTGATGCTAAGAATAGAGCCATAGCCGAGAGAGCACAAGCAGAGGCGGAGAGACAGCAGGCGATTAAGACCATAGAAGAGCAGCGTCCCGATGTGGAGTTTGCAGAGTCATTTAAGAAGGTTGATCATGAAAATATGTGGCTAATCAGAGATGTGGCGAAGAAGCTTGAGCAGAATGGAATCATCATCGCAGAAAAGAATCTTCGTTTGTTTCTTGAGGAAGTCAAATTCATGTTCAGAAATGGGCAGGGTAGATGGGAGCTGTACAGTGATATTGTCAAAAATAAGTTTGGTGTTTACAGATCATATTTTGTTGACAAATATTCCGGGGAAAGAGTTAATCAGCAAACCATCTACATGACAGGAGCCGGATATGAAGTTACACTTAATGGTATAAAAGGGAAATGTAGAAATACGTTTCTAAACTATGGCAAGTTTGAAGGCCATAACTTTTGAATCTTCAAAATAGGGTGTTAGTTATATTATTCATATCTTTGTGGAGGTCAGGTTTGTTTCCTGTCCTCCATTTTTTTTAAGAGATGACAGTCGAAAATTATATCATAGAGTTAAAATCGTCTTTAAGATCATTTGACAAGCGTGATCTGATAGATGAGGTATCCATCTACAAATGGGTAGAAATTGCCCTGAAGAAGTTTGGAGGCGATATTACTATGCGCAAAGAAGCGGTAGTGGATGTCAAGCGAGGGCAGGCCCGTATGCCTGGTGATTACTTTGATCTTATTCTGGCTTTTAAATGCGATTTTAAAGGATATGAGGTGCCGGAAGGTGATACGGTGATACCAGAACTTCAAAATACAATAGCCTGGAAAGAACGCACTGAAAGAAGTTATAGGTGGTGTTCTTGCGATGAATGTTGTAAAGACGAATGCGAGAAAGTGATAGTTGAAAAATTTTATATCAATGTTCATGATCGCGATCATGAAGTTCGTTGCTATTATGACCGACCGATAATGTTAGGTCTTGCTAAGCCTATGCTTCGTGATTCTTGTTTAAGTAAATGCCGGAATAAGGTAATAAAGGATAGTCCGTATGAGATAAACATCGTAAACGGATTCCTGTATGCTAATTTCGATGGTCCTATTTACATGCAGTACCGGTCTCTTCCTTTTGACGGAGAATCTAACATAATCATACCAGACACGCCGCAGGGTCTGGTCCTGGATTATGTCGATAATTTTGTGAAGATGAGATTCTTTGAGGAACTGATGTATAATGCAGAAGCTCAGGGTGCAGCCGACTTATTTAAGTTGTATGCACAACAAGATTTGGTTAAGTTGAAAAATGCGAAGACCGAACTTAAGATGATGGGTATGACATTGAAAGGCATGTACGAACCTCTTAGACGGAGGCGTGCTGAGTTTGAGATATATACTAAGGCGTATCCTATAATTGACAATATACTTAAATTGGTATGACGGAAGTAGTTCTATTTATATACTTGCTTGGTGTTATTGTATCTATGATTGTTTGGTCAATCAGGCAATTTAAAGGAGAGGCGAGTTTGGTAGAGACAATGTACTGCCCGGTAGTATTTTTGTTGAGCTGGATATACGTATTTGAAATATTTAAAATGAAATAATATGTTAGAGGTTAAAGCAAGCGAAATAGTAACCGCCGACAAAATGAGAGGCATAGGACCGGCAAACATCATCTTCACAGCCGGCCCTAATCCGGTAGCTGAAGATCGTAGAGGCGTAGCTAAGGTAACGGCTGGTGGAGAGAGTAAGAACGTTACAATCACACAAGCTGCCGGCGAGCAGGTCGTTGTAATTCCTGAGTTCGATTATCTTGTTCTTAGATACGGATGGGAATCAGAAGACGGTTCTGATTTTGATACTGCAACCGGGTTCACCAATACAGGCATCTCGGATGTAGATAATAAATACGTTGGATGGAGTAAGCAGTGGGCTACTACCCAACAACAGGTAGGTGATTACCTTATTTATGGTGGTGATAACATGCAGTCAGGACTCGAAGGGGCACTTATTAAGATGAAGACCTTGCTATCAGCGCCGGGCATGGACGAGTCGGAACCTAATATCAATGCCGATATCTATGGTAATTGGTATGGGAATAGAGGGCGAGGAAATGTCGTTGTGTCTTTTACAGCCTACCTTGGAGGAGAGATGGTTAAACAAGGATTTAACTTCATTAACGAAGGCGGCGAAGAAGTTTACTCCGACAGCATTACTACCAACGTTTCGGCTCATGGTGAAACCAATTACCAAAATATAAAAGGTCTGTACACTAAGATGGGTACGATGGTTTATAATAAGGAAAAGCGTGATTGTGTTATTGTTATAGGTTAAGATATGGAAAGCCTTTGGAATAAATACAATAAGATCAAGGAGGTGTTTTACCGGGATTTCGTTTATGATTCCAGCTACACAGAGCAGGCCTCGTGCATCCCACTGTCGTCGGTGAAGAACGGGGTAGGCTGGGTCGGCGACGGAACCATTAACCTGGCCCAGTATCTTCAGCTTGTATATACGGAAATGATTCTTGGTTACAAGACAAAAGATGATGTTCGTAATGCCATACTGGTGCTTACTCGTCTTGCCGATACTACTTATGATCTATTTTTTAATAGCAATAAAGGTATTTATTTCAAATTCGAAAAAGGATTTTTCTTAAGAGACGATATCCATAGTGAAGATGCAAGCAAATTCGGTCTTTCCAAGATAAGTTCCGGGTACACTAATGGTATAGAGTTAAAAGACGAAGATCCATGCTTCTCCCCATTCACTTCACAAGATCAGATCTGGAATCTGGCTCCTATATTAGCTTTCTTGTCAGAAAAAGGATTTGAAGAAGCCGGGCAAGTAGGATACGATATTTTTGAGTACGTTATTAGAAACAGACACAAGATATACAATCCTTATTACAGTGCCTTGCTTCATCATTGGACATTTCTTCCTGATATGGACACTGATAAGGTTAAGCCGTGGGATAGGGTTAGTAATCGTAACAAGAATCTTAAATACAAAGTTAAGGTTAAGAGAGGGGCTAACAATTGGTACTTCTCTGGAGGGTTCAGATGGGCTTTTAAGAAGTTTGGAGGCGAGTGCAGTACATTCTGGCATTGCCTATGGTATAAGCCATTTATATTCTTAGCAGATAGAGTATATCATCCATACGTATGTAAATGGTTTGGTATTAAGGTTAAAAACAATTCTTATTATTGTCTTGGATCTACAAATGAAAAATCATGGTATGGTCCTAAGTTCAGAAAGAGGTTGGTTAGTAAGTTTAACAAATCTTTGGAAGGGGGAGAATTATTTATGCCTCATCTGGTTTTTCTTCATGGATGTGAAGACGTTGATGGAAGTAGCTTAGAGTCCTACCTTAAGGAATGGGAATGGGATGGAATTAATTCTCCTATAGAGTTTTTAACTTTGTGCAATTGGTATAAAATATTTTTTTGGCAATGAAAATATATTATAAATCAAAAATAGCTAAGTTATTTACGTTCATTGACGGCTATAAAACAATTATGCTGTTTGGAGCCGTATTTACCGAACGTGACGCCATATCGTTGAAGGCGGAATGTCATGAAGCTGTGCACTGCAATCAATATCAAACCCTGTTTGCTACAGGTTTTGTGATTAGCGCAATCATAGCATTAGTATGTGGTTTAAACGATCAGGCTGGATGGTGGATGTTGTGGCTGTCTTTGATTCCTGTATTTTTGTACTATGCATGGTATCTAATTGAGTACCTAATCAGATTGTGTATGTACTGGAATCACAAGAAAGCATATCACAATATCGTATTTGAAAGAGAGGCTTTCGATCTCGAAAATGACTGGAATAAACATAGTGTATTTAGAAGAGAGTCTGAAGGGTTTAGTTTTCTTGGTTATTATCAGAAGGAGTATTATTATGAGTAGGAGAAGATATTTTGAGGAACAGAGATCTGGTAATGGAGCTATTTATCATTGTGTAAAAACAGAAATCGAGCCTGGAGATAGGATCAGGTTATTTGATTTAATGAATAAAATCAAATCCGATACAATTAGCCAGGATAAGATAAATAGCGTATTGAATCAACTTAGAGAAGGAACAGCCTTTAATATTCATACTCATAGTTCAGTTTCTTTTTCGTTTTCAAGCACCTCTACCGGTTACGAACCAATGACAATATGGATTAGATTTGACCCGTATCCTGCAAGTGAACAACAGGGTATTATATACAAGTTTCAGATAAATGACCAGAGGTACGTTTTTATGTTTTCTAATAGATACGATGGAATGAGAGATCTTATTAATAATGCAGATGAAGATGTTGATTGTATTACTTCTGCAACAGAGAGTAGTATATATCACAATGATTCTTTTTATATATTTGTGTAAATTATGAGGAGGAGATTCGAATATAAAGACAGGGAGCTTGAAGATTTTATCATAAGGTTTTATCCGGCAGGAAATTACACATGGACGGTTCCACCTGGATGTACGGAGGTTGATGTGTTTCTTGTTGGAGCCGGTGGAGGATGTTCAAATAATTCAGTATTAGGAGTTCCTGGAGGCGGTGGAGGTGGCTATACTAAAACATATAAGAAGGATACCGCTGGATATAGAGATGGCAACGCGATAACTGTTACACCAGGACAAACTATTGAAATTATAGTTGGTGCAGGAGTTCGTGGCGCAAATGGGGGATATTCACAGTTTATGAGTTCGCTTTACCGGGCTGAAGGAGGCCATCTGTCTCAATGGAATGGAGACGGAAATGGTGGTTCGGGAGGTGTAGGGGTAGGTAGATCTACTCATTCGGTCGGAGGCTCAGATGGTACAGGCAGTGGTGGAACATCGGGGCAAGGACATACGACGCGTGATTTTGGGGAATCTAATGGTAAAAGGAATGCAGCAGGTGGGGCAAGCTCCTATAATAAATCAGGCGGGGAGACATCTCAGCCGGGAACATCAGATTATACAGAAGGGAGTGGCGAAGGCAGTAATGAAAGTAGTTCTTTGGCTTCTGGCTGGAGTGCCGGACTTGGTGGTGGCGGCTACGGTGGTGGAGCTGGGGGAAATGCATCGGGAAAATCGACGAAAGGTGGCGATGGCACTGTGTTAATTAGGGGTAAAAGATATAAATTATAAGTAGATGTTATGAGACGAAGATTTGAAAATGTTAATATGGTGATGGGTAATTGTTTTTCTCCTGTAATGGAAGGGAGTCAATTTCAATGGTCTGAAGCTACTCCTAATAGCTCAAAATACGTAACGGCATCTAATAAAAAAAAATTCAAGATGAGTTTTGGTCAATTTGATTCATCTAAGATTTTAACATATACTTGTGAAATATCTATAAGATCCAAACTTGAGTCGAGTTTCTCGTTGTTGAAAATTTACATTAATAAAGAATGTAAATTGTTTAATGAGAATTTAACATTAGAATACATGAAATACGAAGAATTATCAAGATACGTTTTTTATTTTGATGAAGATTCTCAAGAGATATATTCATATAAAGATGGAGTTTTAGAAAATCATGTAACGGTAATGGATTCCTTTTCTGATTATTTTTATAATTATCAGGCTATTATAAGTACGAATTTCACTGGTAATCCTATCCCTGATTTTTATGTAGGGGTTGTAGATAATATTGGAGATTAAAAAAAAGTTTATGGTATGAGAAGAAGATTTGATATTGGTTCACCCCCCCCCATAAAATTATAAAGTACAAAGTAACAGAACGTTGCCTTTCATGTACCAGCATAAAAACAGCGGAATTTACTGTGACATATGACTTGGAAGATCGCAAAATAATCGATCAAGTTGGAAGTGGACTCGCAAGTGAATATGGGTATATGACTGTTGAATTTGAAATTCAATTGTTAGAATATGGGGATTGGCTTAGTTACATATATTTCTATATTCATCTTGAAACAAAAAATGAAGTATTTACAATGGATAGAATAGAACTTACTCCTACTACTACAAAATCAATGAAAACATTGACTCTTAGTGAAGAAGGGTATATGATATATCCAAGTGTCTATGTGAGTACGTTTGGTACCGTTGAATCATAAAACAATATAGGGCAAATCGGTGTAACTTGACTCTATATATTCATATACTTGTGTTATACTGTATTCTTCTCTACTTAGTTCTTGCATATATGCATAACGGTGATCTGGAGAACCTCCATTTTTTGTTAGAATGAGTAAGTAGAAGAATATATCATCAACGCTGAATTTTAATTTCATGTTAAAATCAAGTTGATTATTATTATTTATGTTGACATATACAATGTTGTTATTATATCCAAATAGGGCATTTACGTTTTTTTTTGGGTTGGTCAAGGGTTGTACATTGGTATGTTGCATTAGCTTGCTGGGCAAAATAAGTAGCAAGACTTGCGCTACTGGACATATCTTCTCTATTGCATATTTTAAAAAGTGATACATTGTTTAATATGCTTGATCTATTGAAATCATATGTTCCAACAAAAGTTGGGATAAGACAATTTGCTGACATAATATTGCTAAATCTTCTTCTCATATTGTATGATGATGTATTTTTTTCGAAAGATAGTTATTTTCGCTGATACCTTAAAGAATGCATGATTAATTCTCTTTTGCTATCTTTGTGACAAACAGTTATTAAAATGGCAGCAGAAGATAACAGAAACATAGCGATACCTCAAACAGGTATGAACCGTGATCTGCATCCGTCAAGCCTTACGGAGCAGCATTATACGTTTGCCTTGAATGCCAACATAGAATCCGAAGATGGTAATGTTGGCATGAGATCAAATGAACATAGTAATCTTAAGTGTATAGATTTTGATGGGTTTAAAGTTATTGGATACAAGAATGATCTTACGTCTGGTAATATCTATTTTTTTATAACTAATCCAGAGACGGGCGTATCTAAAATAACTTATTTCAAGCCTGAATCTGATACAAGTATCCTGTCTGATTCCGATATAGAATCTATGGTATCAGGATCAGAATCATTATGTTCGGGCATGAAGACCTTGCTGGAAGACAACGAGCAAGATCCGTGCCTTAAGTTCTCTATCTACCATCCTATAAAAACCATAGAAATAAAGACAGAGAAATGTGGGAAATGTATTTACTGGACTGACGATTATAATCCTCCCAGGTATGTTATTGTAGACAAGGCTCTGACTCCTGATGATGAAGGTGATATATGGTATCATTATCATGGGTATAAGATATGCGATAAAGAATACGATAGGGACAAATTCATGCAGGAGAATGGTTGTTTTCTGGCATGTGATAAACTTAGGGTGTTTCCGCTACTGGACCAGCCATGCGTAGAGCCGGTACAGATAGAGTACGGGGGCAGCCTACGTGCGGGCGTGTATCAGTTTGCTGTGGCCTTGTGCGATGAATTTGGCAACGAGAAAACTAACTATACTTCATTAACTAACCCTGTTCATGTATTTGACGAACAATATATTAGGATAAATGATGGTAAATGGGGAGAAAGAACTAATCTTGGTATAAGACTTAAGGTGTCTAATCTGGATAGGCAAGTTAGTCATTACAAGGTGGCTGTTATTCAAAACACTGTTGGATATAATGGTGAAACACAACCTGTAGTGGATTATTTCATAGAAGGTATTCATCCTATTACAGAGAAGACCATATACTATTATTCTGATCTTAATAATAAGAGGACAACATTTGAACATATTTCTTTAAAAAGAGCCATATATAATACATCGAGAGGAATAGTATCGGTTGGAAACCGTCTTTTGCAGTATGGTCTTACTGCTGAAAAAGAGTGGAATTTACAGCCTGTAGTTTCTCTTATGGGTCATTTCTTGAAATGGCAGGCGTCTGTAGCCCACGAAGATTTATATAAGGATGGTAATGCTTGTTCGTTGTATGTGGGATATATGAGGAATGAAGTGTATCCGTTTTCTATCTCGTTTAAGACATCTACTGGTTATAAAACTCCAGCATTCGTTCTTGTTCCCCCACCTTCTGATAAGGCAAGAGAGGAAATGAACAAAGACAGTATCCCATACCAGTCTATAAACGCATATGCTCCGGATTGCTCAGGTGTTAATAGGAAATATGTATGGCAGTATAGCAATACGGCAGGAGATGGGGTATTGATTGACGACGATGCGGTTGTTA
>UMIF01022357.1_pt1 | contig 15918 bp, 10 predicted proteins | sample 1965721 | NCBI WGS metagenome assembly UMIF01 (sample SAMEA4836119, study PRJEB28245) | human gut metagenome | biome: gut microbiome; material: fecal sample | place: Denmark | collected 2008
GCCTGAAAAGCTTTATATTAATAATATCAATATTTCACTTTTAAATAAATCATCTGTTCATTTAATCTTCATAGTCACTGTCATAAGTTAAATTGAATATTACATTTGCAACATTTCCACTTTCTTTTGATAACTTATAATAGTAAGTATGACCCGCATACATATATTCAGTAATTGACGCACTGGAACTTGAATTAAACCAGTCATATCTATCATTCGAACTATCCGGATCTGAGTATTCATATACATCTATACTCTTATCCAGTCCGCTTACACTTGGCACATAGAATTCATAATATCCGCTTGTTGTAGGTGTAAATTTAAGAATCGCAGGACTGACCGGAGATACTGTAATGCTCTGATTTGAACCCGTATTGACTGTGCTTATATTACTGGAAATAACAACATTTGCTGTTACCATAGTACTGTTTCCTGCAACTGTTACATATGCTGTAGCCGTATAGTCATATATGGAGTTCTTCGTCTTGCTTGTTAATACATAATTTCCATTTTTCAGGTAAAGTGTATTTCCGTATCCACAGCTCTTACCGGTAGCATCATACCAGGTTTCGAATGAAGAATCTGATACAATTGAATTATTGGAATAAATCATAACCTTGTAAAGCGGAAGCTGGATATCATAACCTGACTGGGTAGCCTGAAGCGACTGGGAGTACAGATACTTCAATGTTCCTCTGTAAGAAGCTTCAATATCATATGTACCCTGCTCTAATGTAATAGAATATGCACCTTCACTATTTGCCGATGTGCCGATATCTGAACTATAACGGCTTGCTTTATTCTGATTTGTAAATGAAATATCTGCATATGGAACTGGATTTCCATTCATATCCTTTACAATACCTGCGATTGTAACGCCCTGCTTTACATGAGCTACAACCTGTGTAGAAGTCTGAAGAGCCGGATTATTTTTATCTGTTACAACAACAGTAAATACATAATCACCGGCCATTGGAAGGGTTCCATGTAATTCTCCATCACTGTCAATCACACAATTATAGTTTGTGCCGGTTAACGCATAAGAATAACTGCCGCTTCCACCTGCAACGGTTACATACCGACTGAAATCAACGCCCTGTGCAGAGCCATACACCAGATAAGACGGTGTTGCAGCAGCATAAAGACCGCTGTCATTATATACCAGCCATGTAACGGTCTCTGTCATACGATTACCTAATTCATCATCTGTTACGATCGTAACATTATAAACACCTGCCTGAACCGGTGAACCATAGAACTGAACATAAGAATAACTGTTTGAATAGACAACCTTATATCCTACACCGGCCGGTAAACCGGAAACTGTTGCAGTTGCAAATCCATAACCACCCAGAGCATATCTGTATCCACCTGAACTGGAATCCATCTTGGTACCTACAGCCACCTTGTAGATACTTTCATCTGTATACTGGAATGCGCCCTTTGTATAATAAACTTCCTTCTCCGTACCATACTTTGGAATTGCAACCTTTACATAATGATCCTCGTACAGACCTGTCTCATCATTCAGTGTTAAAATGTAATTTACACCATCTGAAGATGATATGCTGTCGATCACACACTGTTTTCTGTATACACCTGTTGCATACTCCTTTGTATATAATACGAAATCATTTACATTAAGTGATTTTGCAGGAGAAATAGATACCTGAACAGAATGATCGTTCAAAGCAGTAAGTCCTGTAATAACTGCAGGTACTTCCTGTTTCTTCTTTACTGTTACTTTACAGACTTTTTTCTTACCGGAACCATCCTTTGCAAGTGCTGTGATCTTTACTGTACCTGCTTTGATTCCCTTTACTACACCGTTTGCTGATACAGTTGCAATCTTCTTGTTTGATGTCTTCCATACAACTGACTTGCTGCTGGCTTTTTTAGGAGCAACTGTTGCCTTCAGCTTTAAGGTCTTGCCTACTGTCAGGCTTGCCTTTGTCTTACTTAACTTGATACTTGTTACCGGCGTTCCTACCGTCACCTTGATCTTAACTGTTTTTTTCTTGTTTGCCTTAGAAATAACAGTTATCACTGCTTTTCCGTTTTTCTTAGCTGTGATCTTACCCTTTGCATTTACAGTTGCAACTTTCTTGTTACTGGTCTTATAGGTAACTGCTTTTGATACCTTTTTACCAGAAACGCTTACTTTCGTTTTCAGAGTAAATGACTTACCCTTTTTGAGTGTCAGCTGTTTTGCCGGCAGGTTTGTGACTGCTACAGATTTTACTTTACCGGTCGCCGCACTTACTTCCGCATCCGGAATTGTAAGCATGGAAACAGCTACCGCTACTGCAATTACAACTGCCAGAATACGTTTTAATACTGACATTTTTACTTGTTTTCTCATAAAAAATAGCCTCCCTTTATTGAATTCTTCTCCCAATTTCATCCGCTGAGAATGCAATATCACTCATATCATATGATAAACGTGATCATCAATTCTTCTATGTATGAATATGTACCCTCATTTACTGCTCCTTTTGTATACGAATAAAACTCGAAGAGCATATTCATTATATATCACATTGTTAATTCGTGCAAGAAATTTGCATACATCATGTGTATGTTGTATGTTGAGAATTCAGAATCAGCCGTTAGTTTTGTGAGGGATATGCAGCTATGGGCTGCCGGCTGGTGTTTGTATCCTATAACAACGCGTTTCTCTTCCTGTGAAGTGCACATGTCTTATCCGCACATACTCCTGTGCAAACTCGCCTGCGGCTCAGACATGCACCCGTATGTGCTGACAATGTGCACTTCATAACGGAAGCTTCGCTAATGTTGTTATAGGATACAAGTACCAGCCAGACAGATCATACCTGCATATCCATTCACTTTTGTACAATAGCTAATTCTGAATATTAAGCTTATATTTTTATATAATAAAAACGAATACCCATTATAATGTGGCATGAGCATTAAGTCATTATAACAGGTACCCGTCTTATAATTGTAATCTTTTACGATTATTATTCTTTTTTTATTTCGCCACTACATGCGCGGTCACTGTTGCAGACCGTGTAGTATCCGTAACTGATATCTGAAGAGTTGCCTGATAGGTTACTCCATTTTTCTCTGCGATACCGGTTAATGTATAATTACCAACCGGCAAATAAAGATACTCACCTTTTCCTCTCAAAGTACCATCTGCTTCTTCCCATTCTCCAAAAGATGAAGCACCTAATGCTGTATTATCTGATGCAACCTTGATCTGATATAACGGAAGCACAATCTGGTAATTATTGCTTGTCGATGTACTTACCGTATAATTTTCAAGATATTTTTCTACCCCTCCGGTTTTATTTACCACTCTTATGTCGTAATTGCCTTCCGGGACATCAAAATATACCGTTCCGGTACTACTATTGTACTTTCCGATCTCTTTTTTCAGATCAATGGAATATGCCCGATCCATCCACTTGGACTTGATATAACAACAAAAGGTATCTGAAACTGTATTCTTGATCTTATGACCATCCAGATCCACAAATGTTCCTTTCACACGGATTCCCTTTTCTATAACAAACGTCACGGTACAGTATGTAAAGATAGCAGAATTTTTCTTGTCTGTGATCTTTACTTTCATAGTATAAGTTCCCGCCTGCCTGGTATCTATCGTACCATAAGCATAAAATCCATCCGGTGTCAGTTCCATGCAGTCTGCCTTCGAAACAACTTCATATGTGTAAGTACTGCTTCCGCCTCGTGGTAAAATTTGTGCATCAGATTTGGATGTATACGCACCATCCGGTTTACCGGCTGCTGCATCCGGATTCTGTAAATAGCCATATTGTATAATGTCTTCTGCAACGATCGTCTGAGCATCCCATACCTTCCAGGTGACCGTATGATGTATCTTATTTCCAAGTTCATCTACTACATCGATCTTTGTTGTATAAATCCCACTTGCAGTAAATACGCCGGTAAATTCAAGATAATTTGAAGCACTGCCTTTCTGTACCTCTTTATAAGAAACGCCCGGTGGCAGTTCACCAACTGTAAAAACAGCAAGTCCCGATATATTCGGTTTATAATAGGTTATATCCTTCTTTGTATTGAATCCGTCGCCCTTTGCAAATATCTTTACTTCACCGGTCGTTATTTCATCGGCAGCTTTTCGATATACCGCTTCTTTACTGGTCTTCAATTTTGGAACAGATACCTGAACCATATTACTGTTAAAGAGCACATCCTGTCTGTTCAAATGAATCCGATATGTGATCTGATCTGTTGTTGTCACACTGTCAAGTACGCATTTTCTAACATAATTACCATATCCGTTCACCTTGCTGGATACTGTAAAATCCGATGCACTTAATGCCTGTTCTGCGCTTAACACCACCTGAATATCTGCATTTCCAAGGATTGTCAGGCTATTGATCACGACCGGTTCGTTTGGAGTCGGTGTTACGGGTGTAGGGTCATTTGCCGGTTTTACGGTCTTTTTCTTTACCGTGATCTTACAGGTTGCCTTCTTACCGGAACCATCCTTTGCTATTGCAGTGATCGTAACCGTACCTGCTTTCTTTGCTTTTACAATACCTTTACTGCTTACCGTTGCTATTTTTGTATTGGATGACTTCCATACGACTGCCCTGCTGCTTGCTTTCTTCGGTGTGACCGTTGCCTTTAAGGTCTGCTTTTTTCCGACTGTCATTGTCGACTTGGTCTTGTTCAGCTTCACCTTGGTAACTGGTGTTCCAACCGTGACCATGATCGTGCATTTTTTCTTCTTATCTGCCTTTGAGATCACATAAATCTTTGCTGTTCCTTTTTTCTTTGCTGTGATCTTACCTTTTGCATTCACAGCCACAACCTTTTTGTTGCTTGTCTTATAAGTAACCTTCTTTGAAATTTTTCCGGTTACTGTTACCTTTGGTTTTAAGGTAAATGTTTTCCCTTTTTTCAGTGTCAGCTGCTTTGCCGGAAGATTGGATACCGCTACCTTTGTTACCTTCCCCCCTGCCGCATAACTTTCTGTCTGTGGAATAGTAAGAATGGATACTGCCACTGCAGCTGCGATCACCCATGCAAGTATTCTTCTTACCGGCGAATTCTTTCGTCTTTCTTTCATTTATACTCTTGTCTCCTTCCATGTTTCTCCTGACTCATGTAACATCCAAATTCATATCTTATTCTTTAACATAAGCATATGCCGTTGTATTGCTGCCATTCACGGTTATGTCCACATAAAAGACATATTTTGTGCCATTCACCGTACTGGTACAGCTTAGATGATAAATTCCGTTTGGAAGGTATTGTGTTGTTCCTTCATTGTAATATTTCGATCCGGCTACATCGTGCCAGGTAGTGAATTTCGTAAATCTCTGCACTTCTTCCGGCGCATTTGGGTCCATCTCAATCTTGATCTTATAAACAGGAAGTGTAACATCAAACATCATCTTCAGATCCGTATCCGTCGATGTCTGCCCTTCCTTTCTTGGTAATGCTGTCAAACTATAAATACTCTTGCTTACAGACCCGCTTCGATCGGATATCGTGATATCATATATGCCGCTTTCCAGACCTTCATCGTAAAACGTACCATCGTATTTTTTGGTACTGAGATTATAAGTGCTATACCTTACTCCGCTTATCGTATTTGAATATTCCGCATATTTATTCTTATTAATTATTGAATAACGGTACTGCTCTATCGGATCTCCGTTCGCATCCCTTACAATTCCCCGGATATAATAAGCATCCACGATTGTAAAAGTAAGTGTTCCCGTTCCTGTCTTTGTCGCATCATTCTTATCTGTGACACGAATACGGATCTTATATACCCCTGAGGCAATCCCGGTTGCATTAATATTGATCTTATCTAAATCAGCTACAATCTTACAGTTATTCAGAATCGCACTGTCACTTTCTGCTCTTATGATCTCATATGTATAAGAACCGCTTCCTCCATATGCATACACCGGCGTAAATAAACTACTCCAATTAGTATTTAATGCCCCTTCTTCTTTATCACATACGATCAGATTGTTCTCGTCATATATGATCCAACGGATTGTCAAACGATATTTACTGCCAATCTCATCTTCGTAAACCAGAACGCTGTTATACACCCCGGCCTTTCTCGGTGATCCTGAAAATTCCATCACCTGTTTCGTTGCCTCTGTTGTGACCTCATATTGAATACCGGCAGGAAGACCGCTGATCGAATAATTCGCATAACCTGTTCCCAGTCTCTGTCTTGTATCTTTTACTGTAGCCCCTACTTTATATGATAATGTTACAGAATTTTCGATATTATATGTCTCTTCCATATATACGCACTCTTTTGACAACTGTAATTTCGGTATCTCTACCTTGATATAAAGACCTTTGCCAAATACCATATCTCCCGTGATATACACCTTGTAAGTAATGGAATCCGTTGTCGTTACCTGACTTACTGTATATTTCTTCAGATAATCTGCATTTTCATATCGTTTTGCCCATACATTAAAATCTGCTGCCGTAAGTGCCGTTGCCTCTGTAAAGGTAACTTCCATCATATCCGCTTGCACTATCTTCATGCTTTTGATATCAAGTGGGGTTTCCGGTGTTGGCTCCTCCTGTTTCGGATCGTCCGGTTTTGGATTCACCGTTTCCGTTTTCTTCACTGTGATCTTACAGACTGCTTTCTTACCGGAACCATCCTTTGCTGTTGCTGTGATCTTAACCGTTCCGGCCTTCTTTGCCTTTACAACACCCTTGCTCGTAACCGTTGCAACCTTGGTATTTGAACTTTTCCAAATGATTCCTTTATTGCTTGGTTTCTTTGGTGAAAGAGTTGTCTTTAAGGTCAGTGATTTATTGACATTTAAATTCGCCTTTGTCTTATTTAACTTAACCTTTGTAACCGGTGTGCCTACCATCACCTTGATTTTAACTGTTTTTTTCTTGTTTGCCTTAGAAATAACAGTTATCACTGCTTTTCCTTTTTTCTTCGCTGTGATCTTACCCTTGGCATTTACTGTCGCAACTTTTTTGTTACTGGACTTATAAGTAACTGCTTTTGATACCTTTTTACCGGAAATGCTTACTTTTGTTTTCAGGGTAAATGACTTACCCTTTTTGAGTGTCAGTTGTTTTGCCGGCAGGTTTGTAACTGCTACAGATTTTACTTTACCGGTCGCCGCACTTACTTCCGCATCCGGAACTGTAAGTATGGAAACAGCTACTGCTGCCGCAAGCACAACTGCCAGAATACGTTTTAATACTGACATTTTTATATGTTTCTTCATAAAATAGTCTCCCTTTTATTTATTGAGCCACTACATGTGCAGTCACTGTCGCAGACCGTGTAGTATTTGTAACTGATATTTTAAGAGTTGCCTGATAAGTCACACCATCTTTCTCTGCGATACCGGTTAATGTATAATTGCCAACCGCCAGATAGAGGTATCTGCCTTTGCCCTGTACAACTCCATTCTCATCCTGCCACTCTCCCATTTCGCTAAGATCTGCAAAATCCGTATTATCCGATACGACAGTCTGCTGATATACAGGAAGAGCAAACGTAACTTCATTCGTAGCTGCAGCACTTACATAGTAATCACTTGCATAGACTCCTGCTCTGCCTCTTTCATCCTCAATCGAAATATCATAATATCCTTCCGGTACATAGCTGTATATTGCCATTCCATCGCTAATCTCCCCGACCTCTCGTGCGTAGCTGATCTCACTGTATGAATTATCCTTCCACTGGGATTTAAGTCTGCACAAATAAGTATCTATACCGGTATATTTGATCTTATTTCCATCCAGATCGGTAGCTGTAACACTGAGCAGGACTCCCGGCTTTATAATAAAGGTCACTGTGCAGTATGTGAAAACATTGACATTCAGACTGTCAGTGATCTTTACCTTCATGGTATATTCACCAGCCTGATCTGTATCAATCGAACAATACTGTACTCCGGTTTTTGACATCACCAAATCCAGGCAATCTGCTTTTGACACAACTTCATATTTGTAACTGCCATTACCACCAATAGGACTTATCTGTGCTCCATACTTTACTGTATAAGTTCCATTTGGTTTGTTTGGAGCTGGAAAACTCAGACATCCATATTTTGTAATATCCTGTGCTATGACTGCCCTTTCATCATATACTTTCCATACCTTGATATAATGAATCTTATTTCCAAATTCATCTACGACATCAACCTTTGTCTCCCAGATTCCTGTCTCTTTCAAGGTACCATAAAACTGCAGATAACCGGATTGGTCTGCGTCATCTACCACCTTATACGAAAGACCGGTTGGAAGATTGCTTACTGTATATACAGCATAGCCCTGTACATCCGGATCATAAACTCCTGAAGTATCTGAGGAACTGGTCCCTACCACTGTTCCTTTCTTACGTCGTACTTCCGATCTTATTGTTATCTCTGTCGGCTTTGTCCGATATGTCAGTTCTTTTGTACTGTTTAATGTCGGAACAGATACCTGAACAATATCTCCATTATAAAAAATATCCTGTTTGTCCAGATAAAGCTTATATGTAATGTTATCTGTTGTTTCCAGATGATCGATCACACATTTTCTTACAAAGCTTCCGTATCCATATACCTTACTGGATACCGCGAAATCCGATGTCTGTAATACTTTTGCTTTATTTAATGTCACCTGAAGCACTGCTTTATTCACAATACTCACGTTCTGGATCACAACCGGTACTTCCGGAACAACCGGAGTCACCGCCGCTTTCTTCACAGTGATCCTACAGGCTGCTTTCTTACCGGAACCATCCTTTGCTGTCGCTGTGATCGTAACGGTTCCCGCTTTCTTTGCCTTTACGACACCTTTGCTTGTAACGGTTGCAACCTTGGTATTTGAACTTTTCCAAATGATTCCTTTATTGCTTGGTTTCTTTGGTGAAAGGATTGTCTTTAAGGTCAGTGATTTACCAACATTTAAGTTTGCCTTTGTCTTATTTAACTTCACCTTGGTAACCGGGGTACCGACCGTAACCGTGATCGTACATTTTTTCTTCTTATCTGCTTTGGAAATAACATAGATCTTGGCGGTTCCTTTTTTCTTCGCTGTGATCTTCCCCTTGGTATTTACAGTCACGATCTTTTTATTGCTTGTTTTAAATGTGACTTTCTTTGATATCTTACCGGTCGTTGTTGCCTTCGTCTTTAATGTAAAAGTTTTGCCCTTTTTCAATGTAAGCTGCTTTGCCGGCAGATTCGTAACCGCTATGGTTTTGATCTTACCACTGGCTGCATAGCTCTCTGTCTGTGGGACAGTAAGAATGGATACTGCAACTGCGATCGCTATCACCCATGCCAGAAATCTTTTCACAGACAAATTATATCGTCTTTCTTTCATCTATACTCTCCTTCTGTAGATTCCCTAATCTATTCTCATACGAACCTTATTCTTTGACATATGCATATGCGGTCGTATTACTTCCGTTCACCGTCACATCCAGATAAAAATTATAAATTTCACCACTTATACTCTTTCGACAGGTTAAATGATGAGTCCCATTTTCCAGATAAACGGTTTTGGTCGATCCATAATAACTTCCATCCGAAACATCCTGCCAATTGCCAAAACCGGTTATATTTTTCACCGCATCCGGTACATCCGGGTCCAGCTCTATAGTAACCTTATATACGGGAAGTGTGACATCAAATGACCAAACCGGATACACATCATCTGTTCCATATGCCGCTTTCTGAGTCTTCAGATTATAAACAGTCGTACTTACTGTTCCACTATAACTGGATACCGTAACATCATAAGTACCGGCTTCCAGATCCTGCATTAAAATGGTTCCATCTTTACTAACACCATTCCATCTGCCACTTACCTCATCCGTATACTCGGCATATTCATTTTGGTTCTTCATAGTAAATTGAAAACTGGTCAGTGGATCGCCATTTGCATCTTTTACTTTTCCCTGTAAATAACCACCTTCTATAATTTTTAGTGTAAGAGTTCCTGTGCTTGTCATAGAAGTGTCTGTCTTATCTGTCGCACGGATACGAAGCTTGTAGGTTCCGACCGACAGTTTTGGGGATGATACCTGTATCCCGGCTCCACCGTTGATAAGTGAAGAAACTGCTAATGCAGCGCTGTCACTGCCTTCTTGTAGAAGCTCATATGTGTAATCACTTGTAGAAGTTCCGTTTCCGCCATATACCTCAAGCTGTGGAAGCGTAGTTCCCCATGCAGTTGTCAGAACCTTTTCCGCATCCTTTACAAGCAGTTCCGTTCCATCATAAACCAGCCAGATGATAGTCATACTGAATTTGTTACCAAGTTCATCTTCATAGACTAATTTGCTTGTATATTTTCCTTTCTTTGTCACATTACCGTTAAATTTAAGTGTACATGTGGCAGCAGCTGTCTTGATCTGATATCTAACCCCTGCCGGCAGTCCGCTGACAGAGCAATTGGAATAGCCCTTTCCAAGTGTCTGACTCTTATCAACAGAATCTCCAAGTTTGTATACATATGTTTCTGATTTTTCTATCGTATAAGTTTCATCCCGATAGATACATTCTCTTGACAGATTTAATTTTGGAACTACTACTTTTATATAGGAGTTTTTCTGTAACACCGAATCTCCTGTAAGCTTAATCTTATAAGTAAGCGAATCCGTTGTTGTTATCTGTCCGATCGTATACTGTTTCAGATAGTCTGCACTTTCATATTTCTTTGCCCATACCTGAAAGTCCGAAGCCGTGAGTGCTGCCTGCTTTGTTAATGTAACAGTTAACATATCCGGCTGTGCTATATTCAGGCTCTTAACGATCAGTGGTTCTTCCGGTGTCGGGATTGGTATGATCGAAGCTGCTTTCTTCACTGTGATCTTACAGGTTGCTTTCTTACCGGAGCCGTCCTTTGCTGTTGCCGTGATCGTAACTGTTCCTTCCTTCTTTGCCTTTACGACACCTTTGCTCGTAACGGTTGCAACCTTCTTATTGGATGACTTCCATACGACTGCCCTGCTGCTGGCTTTCTTCGGTGTAACCATTGCCTTTAAGGTCTGCTTTTTTCCAATTGTCATCGTGGACTTGGTCTTGTTCAGCTTTACCTTGGTAACCGGTGTACCGACTGTCACTGTGATCGTGCATTTTTTCTTTTTATCTGCCTTTGAGATCACATAGATCTTAGCGGTTCCTTTTTTCTTCGCTGTGATCTTACCCTTTGCATTTACCGTTGCAATCTTTTTATTGCTTGTCTTATAGGTAACCTTCTTTGAAGCTTTTCCTGTTACGGTTACCTTTGATTTCAAGGTAAATGTTTTCCCTTTTTTGAGTGTCAGTTGTTTTGCAGGCAGATTTGTGACTGCCACCGTTTTTACCTTGCCACCGGCTGCATACGATTCCTGTACCGGCACTGTTAGGATCGAGACGGCTACCGCAAATGCCATAACCAAGGCAAAAAACCTTTTTATCATTATTGTTCTTCCGTTTTTCATTCATACCTCCCTATAAAAAACCTTGTTTTTTATGTTATTCTGCGTCTTTTTCTGCTATACAGACGTATAGTTTCATTATATCTGACGCCCTACATAAAAACAAGGTAACACATTCTATTTATACAAAATATCCAGTTGTTTTTGTGCAATTTTACACCAAATGAACGGCACTGCAGCAAGCACCGGATACACATTATAAATGACTTGCTGCGCTTTCGATCCGAAGTAAATGCCCTATATGTAAATACTCCTGTGCCAACTCGCCTACGGCTCAAACAGGCACTCGTATTTACAGGCAATTTACTTCTCTTGTCGAAATGCTCGCGGATGTCATCTTACAATGTGTATCCGGTGTTTGTTGTAGCGCCTGTTAATTTCTATATAAAATATATAAGCTCCAAATCTTTAAATTTAATCTCACTTATTTATTTTCCGTTGTGACATATCACAACTTGTAATTACATCACGAAGGCAATCATAATTACACCTGCTGGGCTTTATAACATAAAAATATGATGCCCTTTATAATATGACATTTGCGAGCATTTCGACTGAAAAAGCACATTGTCAGTAAATACGGGTGCCTGTTTGAGCCGAAGGCGAGTTGGCACAGGAGTATTTACAAATAAGACATGTGCTTTGAGTCGAAAGCGCAGCAAGTCATTTATAGAGGGCATCATATTTATGTCATAAACCCAGCAGGTGTATTCCTACTTATCCTCGGCTATGGTAATCACCAACTGGGATACGTCATAGCCGGTTTTTCTGGTTACGATGTCTTCCACCTGTGCCCGTTCGGTATCGGACAGGTTTGCAACAGGAAGTGTAACATCGACGGTATCATCATTTACGGTTACAATGCAGTCAGTGTAGCCTTTGGCTGTCAGGACGGTTTCTGCATCTGTTTCTTTCTCGATCGTATCGGTAAGTTTTACATAACTGTTTACTGCTTCATCTTTTGCTGCACTGTCCATCGTTTCATCGTTGATGATCGCAAGTAATGCTTCTTTGCTTCTTGCGCGGCTCTGCTCCCGGTTCAGTTTTGCAGTCGCAAGATTACTTTTCATGGTCTGAGCACTTGTAAGAACAGCTTCTCCGATATCCTCCTCATCACTGTTCAATTCTACATTTTCTTCAAGAGCTGCCTGTTCCAGATATGTAGTATCGGTATTCTCCGATGCAGCTTCTCCCACTTCTGTATTGTCAGAAATGCCCATCGTTTCTTTGTCTGCCTGATCTGTAAGTCCATCTTCCGTAGCATCCGCTTTATCGCTGTCATAGCTGATAACTTCGGCATCCGCATTTGTCTCCTTTGCCTTTTGGCGCAACAGGTCGTCTCTTTTCCCTGCATTGAAATTCAGATAACCTGCAACTCCGATCATAACCGACAAGGCAAGTATTACCAGACGGTTTTTCTTAAAGATCTTTTTCTTCATCCATATCCTCCATGCTTTATTCTTGTTCTAATACAACTATCTTATGCGCCGGAACATCAAATAATGCCTGAATCGCTTCGGTTATTTTTATCGCAATCGTCGGATCGGAAGCCCCCGTACAACTGACCAGAACTCCCTCAATCTCCGGTTCCAGTGTTTTGCTTACATAGGGATATTCGCCGCTGTCTGCATTTGTCATAACAGAAGTCTCACTCCTGCTCTTCTGACTGCTGCCATCTGACTCACTATCGGACTTCGTCACATCCTTCTCTATGATCTTCTCGCCTCCATCTTTTAATGTGATCATAACACTTACCGTTCCGACGCCTTTCACCTGAGACAGTATTTCTCGCAGCTTCTCCTCCTGAAATGCTATATAATCTTCATAACTGCTGTTTGCCGATAATACTTCTCCTGAAATTCCCTGCCCATTGTCTGAGGCATACTCTCCGTTCTGTTGCTTTCCGGTCACTCCACCGGACGTTTTGTCCTGTTTCGTTCCGGTTAAAGCATCAAGTCTGGAAAATCCGTTTTTCTTATCAGACGGCCAGAGAATGACCAGCAGACAAATACCTGCAAGCAAAATTCCCATGCACTTTCGAAGTGCCGCATTTTTATCTTTTTTCAGTTCCTGCAGCTTTTGTTTGATGTTATTCCATATTCCTTCCATGCTCTCTCACTCCATTATATGTAACATGTCCACTTTTAGTACATGTTATTTTGCCTGATATCCATCTACAAATACTTTGATCCTGTCCTCACTGATCTTATATTCTTTTGCGATCTCCTGACGAAGATTTGCTGCATCCACGGTTGTATCTGCTGCACTGTCTGATGTTGTAGAGACAACATCAACCTCAACCGCTGTGATCGTGTAATTCTCATCAAAGGTGATCGCCACCTTACTGTCCAATTGAAATAGATCCCGTAAATGATCTTCGATCATAGTCTCCATGACATCTGTATAATATGTGACATCTCCATTTCCTGGTGCCCCTGCAACGGATTCATAATAATAGTCAAAGCTCAAAATATCATTTAACCCTCCCGCACTTAATACAGGCGTCAGAACTATGATCGCCAGTACAAAACCAACCGCCGTCTGCATGTATTTCCTGTATTTCTCATCCGGAAGCAAGAAAAATACCAGAGAAGAAAACAATATAAAAAGCACGATATTTTTTATCCAAGCTAACAACATCCAGCACTCCTTTCCACCAATTTCTGAAAAACGGTTATGCATGTACCCGGATGGACAACCAGCTTTTCACCTCGCAAGCAACGTCATGAGTGTGAGGGAGATGATAAATAAAAAGGAAGCACACCAGATGCCACGCAGCATCAGTCCGATGGTCTGTGCCATAATGTTAATGCCGTCGGAAAACCGTTTATCTCCCAAGGGCTGCACAAATGCAGATACGATACGAAGAGTCAGATAGATCACTGCAATCTTGGTAACCGGCAGAAGCACCGCCAGCAATACGACGACTGCACCCGCAATCCCGATCGCATTTTTTAAAACCATCCCCGAACCGAGCAGGATATCCGAAACATTCTTAACTGTATTTCCACCCGGCAGCATACCGAAAGCTTTTAAGACGGCATTTCTCTCCAGCTTATCCACTGATGGAACCATCACTCCCTTTATCACATTCATTCCGGTTACGACTGCAAACATGGTTTTCAGTATCCATCCTGCAATATTCCTTAATAACGTAACCGTCCTTGAAAAATGATCCTCGGCATTTAACTTATTCACAAGTCCGACCACGCCACTGCATTTGGTAAGCGGAAATACGATCTGAACGATCACCTTCTCGCACAGAAAAATGATCAGCACCGTGATCTGATAGGTAAATTCCGCCGTGCCTGCACCATTTGTATAGGAGACAGCCAACGTATAAGCAGGTATAAAGGTGATCATCAGATCCGTAAGATCCGAGACTGCCGACACCGCTATATCGGAAACGATCGCGAACATTCCGAGCAGGATGGATACCACCATCAGATAGGTGACGAAGAAGCCGTTTCCACCTACCATCTTTCCAAACTTTCCGGACAGGTTCGTGAACACCGAACCAAGAATGACAACGGCAAGAAGCTGAAGGAGCAGGCGGTTATTGCTTTTTATCTCCCCTGTAAGTGTCTGCTGTATTGTTTCCAGACTGTAGTCAAGAAGCCCCTGAAGGTCTCCATTTCGGATATAGGATACGACCTCCCGAAAAGAGAGTCCTGCCTGTTCTTCTGTCAACATGTCCATTTCGCCAAAAGCGTTTTCATCAAGTCCCAGATCCGTCTCATCAACATCCGATATATCTGTATCCACATCTGCCATTTTCATATCCGATCTTCGATATCCAGCAAACTCTCCCGGTTCGGTATTTATAAGTTCTGGGACAAACCCGGGTGGTCTTCCATTACCCGATTCCTGCATAGCAAACGTTTTCTGCTTCTTCCCGGCAAATAACACCACTGCGATTAAGATCAGTCCTGCCACAATGCCTGCTATAATCATTTTCGCTTTTTGTCCTCTCATAGTTCTACCCCATCAGACGAACAACCATATCGATCACATGGAACAGAATCGGCAAACTCATCACCACCATTGTCACCCGTCCGGCAAGCTCAATATGCGAAGCGATCGCTCCATAGCCTGCATCCTTACAGATATTTGTCGCAAATTCACAGATATAGGAAATGCCAAGCATCTTAAGCAGGATTGATATATACTCCATATTGATATTGATGTACCCGGTGATGCGGTCGATGGAATCCAGTACATTTCCAAGTCTTCCTATGATAAAGCTGACAATAAATAAACACGCTCCAATACTTAAGAGCGTGCTGTATTCTGCATTCATTTTCTTTAGTTTTATCGCTACTAAAACGACCAGAACAGATGCCATACATACCGTAACAAGACTCATGCCTTTTCTCCCCTATCCACCGATATTTACAAGCTTCATAATGTCATTAAAGAATTCTACGATATATGGAATGATCCACGAAAGTACAAGGATAAGTCCTGCC
>UMIF01029022.1_pt1 | contig 15768 bp, 25 predicted proteins | sample 1965721 | NCBI WGS metagenome assembly UMIF01 (sample SAMEA4836119, study PRJEB28245) | human gut metagenome | biome: gut microbiome; material: fecal sample | place: Denmark | collected 2008
CTTGTATCCGGTTGCCGAGGATGCTCCATGCTTTTCATCGCTTTCAGCGTCCTTTTTTACACGTTTTACTGTATATTCGATTGCAGCTTTAACAAGACCCGCAATGCTAATTTCTGCTCCGATCTTAATTTTTGTAGATGCTACCTTAGTATCATCATTATGTTTCTGGATTTCTCCGCTCTGCTCTACCTCGTGGTATACGCTTTCATTTGGATAATAATAATTCAAGCAATCAAGCGGATACTCGCAAACGTGAAATCCATGATCGCAAACTTCTACGATTTCTTCCTCATACTCTTTTCCTTCTTCGTACTGAAAGCCACGACAAGTCATATTTTTGTTAAATCCTTTGTAAGATTTGATAACTTCTCCCATTTAAACACCCTCCACTTTCAACTGCTTGTCCTCTGAAACGCTCAAAAGAATTAACTGCGCATCCATATCCGGCACATTGAACTCATTCAGCGATTCTGCGTTATCAACAAAAATAGGCACGCTTACGCCGTATAACTCGCTAAGAGAACGGATAATGTCAAGCCCGGCTACAATTTTATGTCCGCTGTTCAAAGATGAATATGGGACACCACCCACGGTACACTCGCAGCAATCTTTCATACCTCCGTTTAACTGCATATCGAAAAGCTTGAACTTTACGGTCTTGAAGTGACTGTTGATTGATTCAGAAACCTTGTTGAGTTTGAAACGAATAAACTCTTCCAACAGGTAAAGAATGTATTCCTGATCGGCAACTTTCTGCCCGATCTCTTTCTGCTCTGTCTGCAACTCGGAAATACGCTCGTCAATCTCAACATTCATAGATGCCTTTGCAATGATTTTGTTTACATCATAAAGACGTTCCTGCAACTCTTCTTTTTCAGATTTTAAGGATTCAACTGCTGCATCCTCTCCATTGGCGTTCATCTTTTCAATTTCTTCCAGAACTTCGTCATGCCTTGCTTTCATCTTCACATACTCTTCATTCTGCGAATAATCGGCAATTTCCGGAATCGATGATAACTGCTGGCAGAGCTTTTCTTTTTTTGCAATATCTTCCTGCTCCTGTTCCTTTAAAAACTTTATTTCTTCCTTTGCTTTGGCATTTTCATCCCTTAATTTTGTGATAAGATTTTTTCTCTCTGTGCCGATAGCAACCAATCTGTTCAGTGCTGTTCTCTTTTCTGTGTCAAATCTGATCTTTTCTGATTTTAACTTTTCTTCTGCATCCGCCTTGGCTTTTCGCTTTCTGCTTTCAAAATCAGCCTTTAACTGCTCGATTTTATCTTCCGGCAACTTCTGACCACACAATGAGCAAACGGTGCTGTTTTCATCAAATACCCACTCGGATTCATCAAACAGATATGGGAATTCATCAAAAGCCTTTGCTGTTTCTGCGTTGTACTCCTCTCCAAGCCTTTTTCTCTCTGAATCAGCATTGGAAATAACCGTCTCGTTTTCTGAAACCCGTCTCTCTTTCAAAGCAATAGTATCTGCAAATCGCTTCATCTCGTTTTGCAAATCGCGTAATTTTGCTTCGATCTCGCTTCTCCTGTTTGTCAGATCGCGATTCATAGTCTGCATAATTCCAGACATATCAAACTGCAGCTGCATTTCTTCACGTCCTAACTCCATCATTACTCCGTCAGAATCTTTGATCTTCGCATCAATATCTGCAATTTTGGTTTCCAAGTCTGTTTTCGCAAGTTCCTGTTCTGCAACATCGATGTCAACCTTGGATTTCATGGCTTCGTCAATTCGGACTGGAATCTCTGCCTGCTTCTTCTTCCACTCGTTCAATGCTTTGGAAAATTTTGCTCTAATATCATCCGTAGACGGTGCTTTCTCTAATTCCGAAAGCAATGGCGCATACTTCGCGTCCGTCTGTGCCAACTCTACATCTGAAACCTCTGAAACAAGTTTCATAAGAATATCTCTCTGGTCTTTCCATTTCAAGGAAGAGAAATACTGCGGATTAGTCAGCATTTTGAACATTTCCTCGCTCTGTGCCAATTCCGAAACATATGCCTTGAAATCCGCTTCACTCTTCGGATAGCCGTCAATCTCAAACGAATTAACATTCCCCTGCAATACTGCCGTATCGGTTCCACGCTTCTTAACCCAGTTCTGTTTCTGTGTCTTGGAAAGTTCAACTTCCTTTCCATCTACATCCAGAATGGCAGACACCTTGATCTCCACATTATCAACTCGTATTCCTTCGTTCAGTGGTCGTACATTAAACTTTTCCTCTCCAGAACTGTTCTTGTTGAAAAGCAGCCATGTAAACGCATCAAAGATCGTTGTCTTTCCTACGGCGTTCTGTCCGCTGATCTTCGTTTTGCCCGAGAAAGTCACGTCAAGCATCTTGATTCCCTTGAAATTCTCGATGTGAATACTCTTAATTGTTATTTTCATTTTTCCCCTCCTCAATCACATCACATTTGCTTACGGAAACCTCATAAGCCACTTTCTTCTCAAACTCCGTGTCAGAAATCTTCTTGTCGTATTCTCGGCTCTGGATTCTGCCAATCAACTTAACACGGGTCCCGATTTTAAATCCGCCTGTAAATCTTGCATTTCTTCCCCAGGAAATGCACGGAATGTAATCAGATTTCCCATAATCTCTGTTTACTGCAATCAGCATGTCTGTGATCTCGCGGCCAAGTAGTGTCTCTCTGTAATTCGGCTCTTTGCAAACATATCCATTGATCGTAATGCAATTCTTGTCAATATTCGCATCTTTTGAGTCAATCGCCTCGATGTCACAAACAAACACGGATAAGATCAACCGGCGTCTGGTACCTTCCTGTTTGTTGAATGATCGATAACTTCCAGAAACCCTTACCGCCATTCCTGAATATCTGTCCTCCATGTCAAACAGTCTTTCTGAAATGGTTAATGGGATCTCGTCTACGGCGCCACTCTTTCTTTTTACTCCAAGAGACATTTTGTAAAATTTCTCTCCGTATGATTCATACATAAACTTCGGCTCTGAAATAATCACGCCTTCCAGTTCCACTTTGTTGTTTTCCATTGTTTCTTTATTCATATTTGAAATTCTCCTCGTATTATAATGTAGTAGTGTTTATAGACCCTCTCCAAAGTCTGATTCCGTTTCTTCATGAAGTCTTTCAAGTTCAACCGTCCTGTTCATTATGCTTTTGGCATATTCTGTGCGATTCTCGTATGTTCTGGTCAACGCATCTGATTTTCCGCTATAGATCATAAGGACTGTGCTCATGTCTCCCTCATATTTTTCAAACAACTCCGCCAAATAATCGCATCCAACGAGAATATTCCCATACGGATCATAGAGATCTTCTACTCCAAGACGTTCCATCCGGTCTCTGTGATATTTTTCATAAATTTGCATGAGACCTTTGCATCCACCATTCTCCACATCGGCTTGTCCACTGCTTTCATGCTCGATAATCGCCATTACCATTTCCGGGCAAATATGATATTCGTTTGAAATCCCCTTTATATAAGGAAGATACTCATTTGAAATCCATGTATCGCTCGGTTCCGTTGCTGTCGTATGTAATGTAGGTAATACCATCGTCAGTGTCATCACCATCAACATAATAATCATGATCTTCGACAATCTCTTCCGCATCCTGCCATCCTCCTTCAATTCTTGATCCGGCATACAATAAGAGTAAGCTGATTATGGTCGGTACCGCTACAATAGGATTTTCCGTTGCATCCGCACACATACAAAGAAAAAAGATCGCCGCGCCTACAAATTCAATCACCCTTGCCAACTTCTTCATCCGCACTTCACTCCCGCCACTTATAAGAATCACTTTCAATTTCCTGTCCGTGCAAGGACACAAAATCTGTTATTACCGCAATAAATTCTGAATTGGTTGGCTTCCCCTTTTTCGGCGAAACCGTATAACCAAAAATCTCATTGATCGCATTCACATTGCCATTTATCCATGTGACCTCTATTAAGTTCCGGATGTTTCTTTCTACTTTGGATGCGGTAGTTCCGTTCTCTTCTGCGATTTTTGCATAAATTTCCTTCATAACACATCTAAGCGCATCCCTGTCGTCCAGACATTTCTCTATCGCTCTAATTGTGTATGTGTATCCTTTGAGCGAATGGCTTGCGCCGATCTGATCTAATGTTTTTCTTAAAGCAATATTCGTTTGTTTATCCATGAATTCCTCCTGTTAATCTTTCCAATTCCATATGAGTTATTGGAAGCTACCAGTTTTCCGTTCTATTTTTCATAAAAATAACCTCTGTTCAAGAATTTGTTGACGAAGTATATCTGACCTTTTCCTGTTACCTTGGTTGTCCGAGTAATTCTTACTGATCCATCCGGATTCTGCACGTTGCTTTCCTTTACCTCGAATAACCCCTGTTCAACATATCTCTGCTGCGGCATATTCTTTGACGAACCGTTTTTAATAAGGAAGTTATTCTCACGCAACCACTCAAACAACCGCTTCTGTCCTATCTGATAGCCGTTCTGGCAGATCAGCTTTGCCAAGTCTCCGATAAGAATTGATGTGTGACTTGTTGCCACTGCATCGGCAAAGATTTCTTTCGGTTTCATGCGCTGATTTTCAGCGATCAGCCTTGTGTTGTTTTCCTTAAGGCTGTTGATTTTCTCGTCAGCCATCTTTAACGCTCTGGCAAATACCTGCTCCGGTGTGTTCCACGCCTTTTCCAAGTCGATAAGGTACTGGCGGACTGCTTTACCCTCTGGTGTTCTCTGTATCATGCAAATCTGCTTTGCCATGTCTACAGAAATATCAGCATCCTTTGATGGTCTACCGCCCTTTTCGGAGGTTTCGCTCAATTTTGAGCAAAAGTCTTTACCCTCTTCAAAGCCATATTCACACATTCTCGGGAACCAATCTTTGAATGCGGTTTTAATATGTAGCTGCTCGTGCAGTTCTCTTGCCGATACTGTCTGTGTATCAAAATTGACTTTCACTAACTCGTCCATTCCATCCAACTCCTTTCCGTGTTATAATCCTCCATAAGGAGGTGGTAACCATTAACAAATGTCCACTTAACGATTTTAGAAATTGCATCCGCGATTGTGCTTGGTATGTTTCCAGTTCTGATTGTTGTGCTGTTCATAAATTAAGTAATTTAAAAAGCATTAAAAATCTTTCAGAGCTAAAATCTATCGAAAGAAACATATCTAGCATCGAATCAATACTCAATCGGCATCAATCCCAATAATCGTTTCAGCGATACGGTCGATTTCGCCTGCAATGCGAATTTTTGTTTCCGTATCTGATGTTTTCTTACTTTCCTCTGCCAGCGTTTCGATTTGCTGGTAGAGGGTATCTTTTAATTCTTCAATGCTATGCAACATTCTTCTCCTTTCTATGTTATAATTCCCTTATCATCAAATAAGGGAGGTGTAATTTTGAACGATGAATATGTATCTGCCTACGCTATTGCTAAAATCTGTGGATATAACGGTTCTTTCAATGATTTCAAAATCAAGTACGACCAATACTGCGAAGAAATCAATGAAGAAATTTCGGAAGAAGAACCAACTTTAGCAAAAGTATCTGCATCTACTAATCCTTTCCGTAGGCACAGCCCGTTCTAAAATATTTTGCTAACGGAGCAACGGCGTTGAGAACATTGATAGACAATATAATGTTTGTCTCATCAATTTTCTTTTCGCCATTAAGAATTTTGCTGTAATCGTCCAAAACATTAAATGCGACATGCTGCGCCATTTCTTCAATGTCAATATATCTTCCGTCTTTACGCTCAACAATCGTTGCTTTTCCAGATGAATCCAAAACAGAATATCTTGATTTTTCCAATGTTTTTACATCTCCTTTCTAGTAACTTTTTAAGTTACTTTCTTTGCAAAAAAAATATCCATTGGATTTTGGATGTGAAGGTTATCAATCATAACCTGAATTTCGTCGCTTCCAAAAACGCCCTTACTCATTCTCATATAAAATGTTTTTGGCGTAACTCCAATCATTTCCGCAACATCAGCCTGTGTTTTGCCATTTTCAGCAATAACGCCGCGAAGTTTGTTTGTATCAACCATCTGACTACTCCTTTCTAACTTCGTAACTTTTGAAGTTACTTTTATTATATTCCATTTTGGTAACTTGTCAAGTTATTTTTTTCTTGACGAGTAACTTTTTTGTGTTATAATAAAGTTACCAATAGGAAAGGAGGAAAACTCAAATGACAATCGGAGATAGGATAAAAAAGCAGAGAGAGCTTTTAGGTATTTCACAAGTAGAGCTTGCAGAGAAAATAAAAGTTTCAAAGCAAACACTATATAAATATGAAAACAACATTATTACTAATATTCCAAGTGATAAAATAGAAATTATTGGGAAAGTTCTTGAAGTTTCTCCATCTTATTTAATGGGTTGGGAAGATAATTTAGAAAACGCACCAGATATTCTTCCAGACCTTATGTCAGATAGTGAATTGCTGGATAACTTAAAAATGCTAATGAAACTTAGCAAAGAACATAGACAGACTATATTTGACAATATAACCTATTGGCATGAAAAAGAGGGGCACTAAATGCCCCACTTTTTTTTGAATGAAAGTATTGTGTTATATAAAAATTTCAAAAATCGCTCGTTGTCGCACTTAACGACCATTTCAGTTATTTTTTCCTTGTAAAACGCTGTTTCCTCATTGAACTCATTTTCCCCCATTTTATTCTCCTCCAATCTCTGCAACCGATAATGTTAATGTCATTATAGAACGTACGTTCTTTGCAGTCAACCTCATACAAAAAAATTACCATTATTTACCAGTAACATTTGAGAGGGCAATGAATCGCCAAACATCGCCCTCTCTCCAGAACTTGAAGTGCCCTTATCGGACAATTTTATTTTACAAATTTTGCCAGCATTATTCAAATCATTTCGATCGCAAGTTTCGACAGAAATCGTATGATTTGTCACTTTGGGTCAACAAAAACGTCTGGGTTTTGAACAGATATAAAACACTGCTTATGCAGGTTTGTGCCAACCTAAATCCGGTTAAGCTATTTGCACCCAGGATTTCCAGCCACCGTCAATTCGGCAAATAGTATGTATATCAGTTCCCTTATTATTGTAAAGAACGATCCGATATGCATTTGTTAATTTATTCAATACAATTACTTCAATGGTGACATCATTAGGCGTACCATCTACTGGAACCCCACCGATATTGTCCCCATGTATCAGATACGGAACATACGGTGCCATATCACTAATAAATTGATTAACTGCACTTTCAAGAGAACAATCAGATGCATATCCAATACTTCCTCCTTTAGTTCCCAGAATTATATTTTGCGATACAATCGCCCCGGTTACGGTTCCGCCGCCGATACCGGAAATATCCGTAGTTCCAAGCATCTTATACAGATACCGCACGTTTTTAAACATCTGCGATACCTTGGCAAAAATGGACGAATGTTTTTCGCCACTTGTCAATGTAACAACGCTTGTCCACGATGACGCTGTTTCATCATCACTGCTCGTAAATGATGCGACATTGCTCGCTGTATCTCCCCCTGTCGCTACTGCCCCAATGTTTGCCGCCGACAGACTTACATTCCCACGGCGGTAGACATTCTCCTTTGCCCCCTTAACACCCGTCACAGGAGTACCCGCAAGCACATCCCACTTCCCGTCTGACGTTTTGTAGATATTCGCGCCGGCGGGAACTGCATTGCCCGCTCCCTCTTTAAAATCTGCGGTGGTCGTAAACTCATCCGAAATATTGTACATCCATCCTGCATTGACATCCGGAAGCGCCGGAAGATTTGCAAAAGCCACCGTGCCATGCGGCTGCAATCCACCTTTTAGTCCCTCTGATACGTCTTTTGCCTGCTGATAGTAATACTTGGCATTGTCAGAATCCTCGCCCTCTCTGCTCCCGGTACCACCCACGGCATAACTCTGTGCTTTGGTTGCACTATCTGCTGCAGATTCGGCTTTACCGATGATCTCTGTTGCTTTCTGCGTTGCGATTGTGGCTTTATCTGTGGCGGTACTGGCTGACTGACTGGCAGATGCCGCTTCACTTGTGGCTGTGGCTGCAGACTGACTGGCGGATGTCTCACTGGCTTTTGCGTTAGTCTCGGATATTGCTGCCGCCGTGGCTGACTTCGCCGCTGCTGTCTCTGACACTTTGCCATTGGTTTCGGATGTTTTTGCCGCTGTTTCACTGGCTTTTGCGGCATACTCACTTGCTTTGGCGTTGGCTTCGGACTTTGCCGCTGCCTGCTGGCTTGACTCTGCCTTTGCCACTTCCACTTTGATTTTCGCCAGATAATTAGGCTCCAAGTGTTTTTCCTCGATGCTACCCTCTTTGACGATGGCAGACACTTTTCCATCCTTATCAATATAAAAAGCTACCGTATCAGAATCAAGGAACTCATACTGTGTAATCAGTGCCGACAGGTCTATGTACTGCTTCGTACCATCGATCAGAGTCAAAATAATCTGCTGTGTAGTCGGGTTATAATCGAAGTTGACGGCAATTTTCCCCATCTGCGTGTCGATCGTAACCTTTGAACCATTCTTTTTTGTGATCGTGATGATTCCGGTCGACTCCTCAAAGGTCACATCCGACACAAGAGTTGCCACCTCTGTTTTCGTGGCTTTTGTGGTATCCAGAGTAATCACACGGTCGTCAAGTATGTCTGTCGCACTGTCCAGTCTGTTAAGATTTACCTTATTTATAGGTGTTGCATCGCTCGGGTAATTTTCCCAGTTAATACGTTTATATGCTTTATTCATGATCCTCACTCTCCTTTTTAAGATTTTCCTGCATCTGCTCCCGCTCGGCGATAACGTGCCGGTTTGCTTCCGCTTCTACCTGGTGCAAAATGTCCTTAAGTACCAGATGCTTAACCTCAATCGGAATATCAACACTTGCATTGATAAAATTGATAATGTCATTCTCAAACTCACGAATTTTTGCATTGACCATTTTCTCATCCTACTTTCTTTTTTAATTCTTCTAGTGCCTCTTGCTGTAACTGTACTGCAGCGATCAGATCAGCGATCAGTTCCGTTTTGTCAAGCGCATAATAGGTATTGCCATCCGGATCTGGATTCTCGGAGCAGATCGCCCAGTCTTCATCTCCAATCGCAGTCAGTACCTCCTGTGCAATCAGACCATGCCGGTAATGTCCCGCGGCGTCATAGTTATAAATAAAGCGGCACGGACGCAGAGACTGTATAAGCACTGCGCTCTTCTCCCGATCAAGAGATTCTATGCCATGCTTTAACCGCCGGTCAGAGTAACTTTCCCAGCCATACGATGAAACTCCTTTACCGGTCGACAACATCTGTGCAACAGTATTGGCTGATGTATCGCGCACCGCCACAGCAGAGTAACTTGCCGTGAGTTCACGCGTATCTGCTGCTGACTTCAAGCCATCCGTTCCCATCTGCACGAGAGTCCCTTCCCGTTTCAGTTCAATCAAGTTGCCCGTACTCTCTGCGGCGTCAATGTGCACATACCCACCGGTCATCTCCACAGATCCCCTGAGTTCCAACAAATCAGCTCTAATCTTTAATCCCTCTGCTGACTGGTTAATTTCCGAAACGACACTGTCCCGGGAAACTTTGCTTGTGATCCCCTCTGCATTGACCTGTATTGCCGCCGCAAGCTGTCCTTCTTTTTCCGTTGCCCTGTTGACCTCTGCGGTAATGCTCTCTGCCGTCTGGGTAATCTTACTGGATAGTGTGCCCTCGGCGCTCGTTGCACGGTTGACCTCTGCAGTAATGCTACTCGCATTCTGGGTAATCCTTGATGATAACCCATCTGTGGTATTTTTTACCTCTGCCCGGATTTCTGATGCTGTCTGTGTAATCTGTGACTGCAAGCCTTTTTCCACATCAACAATCGTTGACTTCGTTTCCTCGATTGACCGTTCCAGAGTGTTGCTCTTGCCTTTCAGCTGCAATATGCTCCGCTGTATTCCGTTGACCTTACTTGTCCGGTACTCTTCCCCGTCCGCTTCCAGATCGTCACGCAAAGCCTGTATGCCTTTCAGCGTGCGCTTTAGGATGTAAGTCTCGATCAGTTCATATTTTGTGGTCAGCCGTACCGCATCTCCGACCTCAAGGCATGGATTTCCTTTACAGTCAGCACTAAATGGTCTGTATATAATTCCTTTTATCTTTGATAACGTTTTTTCTCCAATTTTGTTTAATTCCTTTGTTTCCTTCCCATAAACAAGGAAATTTCCCTCGATCACATAAGTGTTTCCGCCATCACCTACAATCACTCCTATATCATTCTCTTTTTCACGAATTTGCAGTTTGTCAATCGTTCTGACAATATAATCTTCATATTGCGCTGAAATGTACTGGCTTTTACTTATGCTGGTGCTCTTTGGATTTCTAGGGTAAAGATCATCCGCCGGGTAAAGATCATTCGCCGGATAAAGCCCCTGCATATCTTGCGTTAAGTACACATAGCGAAACTTTCCAACGCGCCCGATATTTCCCATACAACCGTTAATTTCAAGTATACAAGACAAAACCTCTTTTCCGCTTATGGCTTCGCCTATCGTGATTGTCTCTTCAGTATCTGAACTTCCGCTACTTGATGTTTTCACTTCTACAGTTTTTTCAATAATCATTTCATCATTTACAAGAGATACTTCTTCCTGTTCCACTCCAAAATGATTAAAAAAGCTATCTCTGAATTGTTTGAGCGTTACCTTGCTATCTTTTTGTGGAAGTATCTGATTGTACCAATCAGTAACATCAGATGATAAAATATCATACAAAGCATCGTAAGCTACCACATCCCGGCACGTCCGATCTGCCGTAGGTGTGTCAGAATAAACCTTGTATCTTCCTATTTGAAATGGTTTATCTTCGTGACCATCAAGAGTCATCTTTGCAGTCAACCACTTTCCTTTCATTGGCAAGAATACATTGGACACCGTGAATTTAATCATACCGGCTTCGCATGCCCCGAATGTTAATTCAGATTCCGAGCACAAGCTTTCTGTCAATTCAAATTTTTCTTGGTGTAGTTCGGTGTTTGTGATATTGATTTTCCCATCATCAGATACGATGTTTAACTGTTTGTCTACGCTGTCCTTTAAAAACAGGCTTGAATATTGGTAATCAACCATCGTATACACCCCCTATAAATGCCAGCCTTACAGAGTTGTAATGAATTTTACCTCCATAAGTCCCGTATATTGTAGGCTGAAAATCTGCCATGTAACCATACTGTGTTACATAATCGTCATATTCCGGTATGTACGCCGTAATATAGCAGGCTCTTCCGGTTGCATTAGTAAACTGCTGGCGGATTTTACTTATAATGGTATTAAATTCCGTGTTTGTAAGCATAGACCGTGTTTCAAACTCAACTTTTAACGCCTTTAATTCCACGGCATTTCTATGTAGATAGCCGTTAGCGTCCGTATAATCGTCTAAGTCCTGCATATTCACATATGGGCTATATGTCTCCGGTTTCATAAAAGACATTGGAACTGTATAATTTCCAATCTTTAACAACCATCCGCTGTACGCCATGCCGAACACCTCCAATCAAGTTTTCTTTTCAGTTTTGCAAATATGAGCACCGTTATTATCACTTAAAAATAAGATTTCAGTTTTTCCGTCCGGCAGAATATCCGCCACGACGCAATTATTCGGATTTCCTATTGGTGTGCGACTTTCTGGGCACTTGCTCCAGTCTATTGGTTTATATTTTTTCATGATTATTCTCCTAAAAATGGGTACAAAAATAGCACCTACCGTTTTTTGATAGGCGCTAAAATTATTCGTTTTAAATTTTATACTTCTGGTATTCCGCTTCGCAAGCATCCCTACACATCCCATGCAACATCATTATTCAATGATTTGGCGTGAAGAAATGCTCCTTTCTCCGTCCAAAGATACAGTTTATTCAAATTCCAACCTCTGTTGCATATTGGCATCGTCAATCTGTTCCTGCAAAAAATACGGCGTTTGATAGGCATTTATCACTTCCACTGCCTTGTCGCACTGGCTACGCTTGATGCTCTTGTAAGACCGAACCCCAAAGTTGTATTTCAGATTGGCATACAGGTTGTTGTAAACCTTTTGGCGTAATCCACGATTGCTGTATGCGCTCGACTGTTTTCCTCCCATGATTGAAACGCCTTTCTTTCTGACAGCTTCCGTAATGCGGTCGGCTTCCACCGGAAGTATCGGTAAGTCCATCTTAAGACTTTCCAAATCCGCCTTGATTTCGTCAACCTCTGCTTTCAGTTCCGTGTGCCCCTGTGCAAGCAATGCAATCTTCCCGTCCGTGGTTTGCGGCATCATGTATGTACCAGTCTTTCTGATGCTCGGTAAAACTTCATCAAATATCCATTTTTCCAATTTGTCAGCTTTATCTTTTATTTCTTTACTGTTACCCTGTTGACCAGCTTTAATAATCAATCGGTAAATATCTCCTTCCGGAATAAGAGGTTCTGCATATCCACCATTATTTTTAAAGCTATCCTCGACCAGGACACCCTTGCAATTATCCGAAACCGCCTTTCTTGGTCTTTTATACATAAGCATCGAAGCTATATCTACTCCAAAAAAGTATTCTTTTCCGTTTACTATAACCGTTCTCAAATCCCCTAAAATAGGATTGTTAAAAATCTGAATATTGTTCATCAGCAAATCCCCCATTTCTGCTTAAATGAAATAATTGTGTTCAAAATAAACTGCAAAAATTTTTCGTCCTGTATGCTCTGGATCTCCGTTATCAGCTGTTCTTTCATCTTGCACCGCCTTTCTTTACAAGGCGGTAAATACCGTCGTGATCTATTACGTCCTCATCATTCAGATCTGCCATAAATATTACAACGCCGCGCAACAATTTTTCGTTATCACATTCGATTGCGAGCCGAGAAAGCAACGATCTGTACTGCTCAATTTGGCTCGGCAAATAAGTTCCATCCTTTTTTATGATTTCATTTCTGAAAATGTCCTTAAGAATTTCACTGGCAATATCAACCTCGCCGGATTCGTTCTGCATTCCGAGCAAATTCATGGCTGATGTTACCACTTTGCGAAAACCAATCGGGGAAAAATTATCAATGTCCGTTTCGGTACTCCAACCACGGTTATACTTCATCCTCTCGATTTCCACAACATGATTCACTTTCTCCATCAGCGCGTCACTATTAAGTATCGTTCTTACAATTTCTTCAATGTTTCTCATAGATTTTTCCTGCCTTTCGTTTGCTGTTTGACAACCATTCCAAAAAGCGGTATAATCCATGTATCAACCGCTTTTGGTGGTTGCTTGAGTATTGGAGTAGTTATATTGCTTGTCAGGGCGGTAACTACTCTTTTTCATTTTCTAAAACATTTTCAATCCCTTTTCTTACAACATCAGTCCTCGTGACGTTGTGTTTTTCACAGTATTGGTTAAGCTTATCATTTGTTTTTTCATCAATTCTTGCTTTAACCTCTATCGTTTTTGGAGATAATGCTTTAGGTCTTCCTGTGCGTGGAGACATTTTTACACCTCACTTTCTGTGGCACAATTAAATAATAATAGTTGAGCCACAAAAAGTCAATATCTTTTTTCAAAATTTTTACGCTGTCACCGCCTGATACATTTCCTCAACAAGAGATTTTACATCGCTTTCAAACAACTTTGCCGCAATCTCATAAAGTTCCGGTATCTTTCCCATAACCCTGTCAATATAGTCAAGTTTACCTTTGCATTTCGGTTTGTGTTCCTTATTGTAATTATCCAGTCTATTTTGCAAGTCAATATGATACTTATTTTCAAACTCCCGATAAAGCAAAGCCCATCTTTCTTGGTAATTTGCATGATTGTAACGTACAACTCTATTCAGCACCTGTCTCTTCTCCGCAAGTGAAATATCATCCACAAGTCCGATAATCACATCTTCTTTGTGCATAATTTCATTCTTTTGTCTTTCTATGGTTTCGTTCTGTTCTCTAACCGTTCTAAGGGTCTGAGCAAATATCAACTTTGTGCTTTCATCAGCATACGGAAGATATGTGGAAATAAACAGGTCTTCATTGCTAACATATCCACCAGTTTTTCTAATCGTTGGCAACACTTCATCAGCAATCCAATCTGTGAATTTTTCAGCGTTTGGCTTATGGCTCTTGAATACCAACTTATAGACACCGCTTTCTGTAAGGAAGTTTTCTCCTGCATTGTTTAATTTTCGGATGTTACTTTTTGTCACATCCGAATTTCTGCTGTCGGCTTTACCGACAGCGGAATTTGTCAGATGAACAACCTGTCTGTCATTCATTTTTCGCAAATTATCTCTTACATTTTTAATTTCTAATATCTCAGCGACATGATTTGCATTAAACAATACCTGTCCCTCAAATTCAAATACTTCTACCTCGTGTCCTTCAAAAATCATTAAATCAGTCATTATACATAAACCCTTTCATTCATTCAAATATAGTCATCTTGCGTAAAACTTAGCGTTATAATATCCTTAGTAAAACAAAATGTATATTTTATCTTGAGCAAGTTTATATATCTTCCGTATATAAAATAAAACGCACACGAAAATGATTTTTATTAAATCCTTTATCTTTCGTATGCGTTCAGTTCATCATAAATTTTTTCAATTCCAAGCCTAATTATCTTTGACCTGTCTTTTTTTTCGGCATTAACTATAAAATCAAGTTTTTCTATTGTTTCTCTGTCTATACGTATTTCCAGTCTCCTATCTTTTGGATTGGTTTTAATTTTTTGTCCTTTTTTCGGCACACAAATTTCTCCTTTCTTTTTATTTTCTATAATTTTATCAAAAAGTCCGTACGATGTAAAGAAATATTTATGTATCAAAAAAAGAAGCGCATCTCTGCGCTCCCTCTTATATACCCGCTTTCCCCAGCCTTTCCCAATCTGCATCCCTAGTACATTCATCCTTTTTCTTCAATAAGTTTTCGTTCTCTTTTTCCAGTTTTTCTATTTTTATTTCCAATTTCTTTTTCTCTTTTTTCAATGCAATATTCTCTTTTTCCAAATCGTCCGCACGAATAAGCGCGTTTGACTCCCGATTAAAAAGATCAGTATTGTGCGCCTTTAATGCATCTTTTTCTTTATTTAACTCTCTTATTTCCCATTTGTAATTCTTTTTATCTTGCGTCATCTTAATTTTCAATTCTTCTATCGTTTGATGTGCTTTATTCAACTTCTTTTTGCACTCATTTAGTTCTGATTCAGACTCCCTATTCTCCATCGTAATTCTCCACATATTAAATCCAAATTTATATGAAAGTGTAGCCACAATCATTACATATAATTTTATTTATTTCATATGTTTGATCTTTTCTCAAAATCTTTTCCTTTTTGTTTACTAAAGTAAACGGTTTAAATGGATTTAGATTTGCAGTGTATCTTGTCTTTGTTTTGCCTGGTACAAATTTCTGCTCCGTATAATGAGAACAATTTTCGCTCCCACATCTTGGACAGTAAACCTCTTTTTTTTCTCCGAATAAAGTATATTTATATATACCATTAAATCCCGTGTTTTGAGATCTTTCAACAGAATTTCTTAAGAATAATTTTCCAACACCTGTAATCTCTGGCTCTTTTGGGCGTTCCCACCCTCTATCATTTTCGTTTTCTTGTTCGTATGATTTATAAAATTTACTTTTCCCCGCAGACATTTCATTGTTTTCGTGTTGTTTTAACGGAAAACCGCAATTGATACACATTTCTGCTTTGTCTGAAATTTCTTTTCCACATTCAGGACATTTAATCAACGCCATGTGTTACCCTCCCGCCACTTG
>UMIF01040923.1_pt1 | contig 14357 bp, 13 predicted proteins | sample 1965721 | NCBI WGS metagenome assembly UMIF01 (sample SAMEA4836119, study PRJEB28245) | human gut metagenome | biome: gut microbiome; material: fecal sample | place: Denmark | collected 2008
CCCACAGCAGTCAGCGCATCGGGGTTTATCTGTGCCACAAATACGCTGTCAACAAGGTTATACATAGCCTGAATAAGCATCGATATAACTATCGGCAACGACATTGAAACAAGTAGCTTGTTCACGGGCATTACGCCCATCTTATTTTCTTTTGTCTGTTCCAATTTTCTTTTCTTTCCTTTGTTCTTATTGCTTCTTTATTCCTAAATAAGTATAACATAATTTCTTGCATTTTGCAAGCTTGCCGACAGCAAAATCTTATTGACCGTACCGCCTTATTGTGATACAATAGCAATATATCTAAGCCAAGAAAGGAGAAGAATATGAACGATATAAAAGCCGTGCTGTTCGACCTTGACGGCACTCTGCTCGACTCAATGTATGTCTGGCAATATGTCGATGAGGAATTTTTACGCAAACGCAGCATCACTCCGCCCGATGATTACGGCAGGCAGTGCAGTCACCGTTCGTTCTACGAAACTGCTATATATACAATAGAATTGTTCAACTTGCCGGAAACTCCCGAGCAGCTCATGCGGGAGTGGACAGACCTTGCGATTAACGAATATCGATATAATGTAAAGCTAAAGCCCTACGCCCGCGAAACGGTTGAACTGGCAATTAAAAGCGGCTATAAGACCGCGGTATGTACCTCCCAGACTCCCGAGCTTTATACCCCCGTACTCAAAAACACAGGACTGTGGGGAATGTTTGAAACTATAAGCTCTGCCGCCGTTTTCGGCAAAGGCAAACAATTCCCGGACATCTACCTCGACACCGCAAAAACGCTCGGCATACCGCCGGAAAATTGCATTATGCTTGACGACGTATCCGCTTCTCTTAAAGCCGCAAAGCAAGCAGGTATGATGACTATCGGCGTGATCGAGCCTATCAGCAGTCAGGATATGAAAGAAATGGAGCTTTACAGCGACAAGCTGGTAAAAGAGCTTGATAAAGACATATTCACATTCTGACGGAGGCAAAAATGAACACAAACATAATCAGAAAGCACTTTTTCTTCAAAGGAAGAGTTCAGGGTGTAGGCTTCCGCTACAGAGCGCAGAATGCCGCCTCAATGTACGGCGTTACCGGTTGGGTAAAGAACCTGTATGACGGCTCTGTCGAGATGGAAGCACAGGGGCTTGAAGAGGATATCGACAAAGTTATCCTCACACTTCAGAACAGTCGCTATATAGTAATAGATGATATGTATGTTGCCGACCGACAGCCCGACCCTCACGAAACCTCCTTCCGCATAAAAGACGAATACTGACAGAACCATCCCTCTCACTCCCCCATTGAATCGTAGTTACTGATTTTTTTCGGCTATTTATGTTTTGTGAGGGCAAGCAAGGCAAGGACAACTTAAGCGTGTGTGTCCAAAGCTTTGCACATATGCAATGACAAGTATATTGATTCGAATAGCGAACCCGAGAAGTGCTGTCCTATGAAAAGAACTATCGGTAGCTTACGATCGTATCTCACTTTTCGTTCCATTTCTGTGTCCTCACTTTCATTTTTTGTGTTTATTTTTCTGACGATAGTCATCAAATTAAAGGGTCTTAGGGAAACGGAGTGTCCCTAACAAGCTGATGAACTGCGAACGAAGTGCGCCACGTTCATCGTTGCTTGCTACTCTGAAATCATTATATCATTTTAGTCTTTCCCGATGTATTAACAAAGTGCGACGATTTATGTTAGCCGTTCGTTTTTACCTTATTTTCCCCCTCACCTTATATGCAAAAAATCAGCAAAACGCACCCTGTTTTTTGCAGAATTTACAGAATGTTCATAAATATTTTTGTGAAATGTTGATATAGCAGTACAGACAAATTTTTCAAAACTCATCTTAAAAGTCTTGTAAGGCTTTCGATAATGTGGTATAATAAAAAAATATATTGACACTTGATTAAATAAAAATTTTGCGGAGGATAATATGGCTAATAAAAGCAAAGTACAATCTGTTGAACCGGATATAGCTGACTTGGTAAACGGCTGGCTGAAAAGCTATGGCCTTGACTATAAACTTGAACAAGCATCACTTAATTTGGAAATAGATAAGGCTCTTGATGAATATCATTCAAAGAGTGGTGGCAAAGGTGGTAACAGACCTGATGCTAAACTGTTGTTGAAAGATAAGTATGGGACTTTTTATCCTGTTCTTATTGAATATAAAGGTTACAAAGATAAACTTGTAAAGTTGGATACTGACGGAATCGTAGATAACAAAAAAGATAAAAATGAACCAAACTATACGAATATTAAGTCGTATGCTGTAAATGGTGCGATACATTATGCGAATGCGATTTTACACTACACAAGCTATACAAGAATCATTGCAATAGGTGTAACCGGATACAAAGATGAGTTTGGAAAACTTCAGTACGAGATTGGTGTTTATTATGTTTCAGCTGACAAAAATAATCTTGGCTTTGGTCAAAGAGTTGGAGATTATACAGACCTTTCCTTTTTAAAGCCGTCACATTTTGATGAGTTTGTAGAAAAGCTTAATGAACTCAGTCTTACTCAGGCAGAGATTGATAAACTCAAAGAAAAGCGTGAAAAAGAAATCAATATCAGTCTTGTTAAACTTAACAATGACATCTACAAAGAAGAAACAGGATTGGGAGAAAACGATAGAATATATCTTGTTGCAGCTACTATCATTGCAACGCTTGGTGCAGAGGGCGTTAAACCTCTTGAAAAATCTGATTTGGAATCTTCTACCGAAAGCGGTGAAACCGACGGAGATAAAATCATCAGAAAAATTACTTCTTTCTTAAAGAAAAAACAGTTACCACAACAAAAGCAAGATTTGATTATCAGAACACTTTCAAACACTTTAGTTGATGAAAACAGAAACAAACCGGAAAACGGAGAAAGCCAAATAAAAAGAGTATTCTCGAAAATTGTTGATGACTTGGGTATCTACTATAAGATAGGTATTACAACAGATTTTACAGGTATGCTCTTCAATGAAATGTATAACTGGCTTGGATTTACTCAGGATAAGTTGAATGACGTTGTTCTTACCCCTTCATACGTTGCAAGGTTACTTGTAAAGCTTGGAAGAGTTGACAAAGATTCTTATGTATGGGACTTTGCAACAGGTTCGGCAGGACTTCTTGTTGCTGCAATGAATGAAATGATTGATGATGCAAAGGAAAAAATATCATCACCTGAGGAATATCAGAAAAAAGTCGCAAAAATTAAAGCAACTCAGCTGTTGGGTCTTGAAATTCTGCCGCAAATCTATATGCTTGCAATCTTAAATATGATTTTAATGGGCGACGGAAGTTCTAACATTTTGAATCAGGACTCTTTGAAAAATTTTGACGGAAACTATGGATTTATTTCAACGGAAGAAAAATTTCCTGCCACTGCATTTGTGCTTAATCCCCCATATTCCGCTGATGGAAATGGTATGATTTTTGTTGAAAAAGCTCTCTCAATGATGGAAAATGGCTATGCGGCAATTATCATTCAAAATTCGGCAGGTTCGGGCAAAGCTGTCAAATATAACAAGGAAATACTGAAACATAGTACGTTGCTTGCAAGCATTAAAATGCCGATTGACTTGTTTGTTGGCAAGTCAAGTGTTCAGACAAATATTTATGTTTTCAAGGTCGGCGAACCACATCACGCAAAGAATACAGTTAAGTTTATCGATTTCTCTAATGACGGCTACACAAGAACCAACAGAAAGAAAGCAAGTGTGAATTTAAGAGATACAGACCACGCCAAAGAACGCTATCAGGAAATTGCTGATATTGTCAGATTCGGCAAGTCAGAACTTAATATTTTCACTGAAAAGGAATATTATGAGGGTAAAATCGACCCGGAAAACGGTGCTGATTGGAATCAGTCTGCTCCAATTAACACAATCCCAACGCTTGAGGACTTCAAAAAGACCGTAAGTGATTATCTTGCTTGGGAAGTATCAACACTTTTAAAAGGTAAGAGCAGTGAGGACAACGAACGCTTGGGAAAATAAATGCCTCACTCAATGAGAAATTGGCAAGTGTTGAGTGGGGCAAATATAGGATTGATGATTTGTTTAAAATACAAACATCAGCTAAGCGATTTGATGCTAACAAAGTTAATATTATTGAAAATGGGCGGTATCCATACGTAGTAAGAACAAGTTCCAATAATGGTCAAAAAGGCTTTTTAGATGAAAATGAGAGCTTTCTCAATGCAGAAAATACCATATCGTTTGGACAAGATACTGCTACTATATTTTATCAAGAAAAGCCATATTTCACTGGAGATAAAATAAAAGTTTTAGTTCCTAAAGTTTACAAATTTAATAAGAAAAACGCCCAATTTTTTCTTGCATCTATGAATATTGCTTTTTCAAAATTTTCTTGGGGTAGCTCCAGATTTAATGTTGATGTATTAAAGGAGCAAGTTATTATGCTACCAACGAAATGTGACTCCATCGACTTTGAATTTATGGAAAGCTTTATAGAGGAGCTGGAAGCGGAGCGTATAGAGGAGCTGGAAGCGTATCTTTCAGTCTCTGGACTGAAAGATACGCAACTGACAGCTGATGAGCTGTCAGCTCTGGATAAATTCAACTCAATAAAGTGGAAAAAGTTCAACCTTGAAACACTTTTTGGCAAGTCAACAAGAGGAAAACGCTTAAAAGGTGACGATAGAATAGGTGGTAATCTTCCTTTTGTTACAGCAGGAGAAACCGATGAGGGCATTTCAGCTTTTATCAGTAACGATGTAGAAATATTTTCAAGCAATACAACTACGATTGATATGTTCGGCTCGGCTAAGTATAGAAATTATAACTATGGTGCTGATGACCATATTGCTGTTGTACATACCGAAAATCTATCAAAATATGCAGCCATATTTGTAACCTCCGCTTGCCATAAATCAGCACATAACGGAGATTTTAGCTATTCAAGAAATTTTTATGCTAAAGATGCTGACAAATTATATATATCTTTACCCGTAAAAAATGAACAGCCTGATTATGAGCTAATGTCAACTCTTATCTCGGCAATACAGAAACTTGTCATTGCTGATGTTGTAAAGTTCAGCGATGAGAAAATAAAAGCTACAAAACAAGTTGTAGGATAATAAAAATCGCAAGTTATTCACTTAGTATTGAGTGATTTAACTTGCGATTATTTTGTATGTCGAATATAGCTGTTTGGGGTGAAGTATACTTATTTGGTGACCACTTACTTTAAGATAGGCGCAAATCTGATACGGATATTCGGCATCTTTGTGATAGTCGAATAAGTGTTCAGCATCCAGTCTTCACTGCCGTCATTTACATTCTCACCGCTTGCGGGAGGTGCGAATATCTTGAGTGTCATATCCGCTTCGCCGTCAAGTGGCTTTTCAAAGAATGCCGACATAAAATCAATCGTCTTTGCGTGAGGTGCCTTGTAGAACCACTTGCCGTTGATCTCCATCATAAGGTTGAGTTCTGCGTCCTCACCGTCAAATGTGATCTCACAGAATGTGGGGTTCTTCTCAAAGTGCAGAGGTATCTCAATACCCTCAGCGTCCTCAGAACCGCCCCAACGTAATTTTGCAGGGAACTGCACATCACCCTGAGCCTTTATCTCGGGATAGAAATATTCATCGTGGATTATTTCCTTGTAGGTCTGCATTACAGGCTGTTCAATACCGCAATCTGCGTTGTTCGGGTCTTCAATTTCAAGTCCGAGTCTGCCTCTGTCACGGAACTGATAGAATGTAAAGCCGTTGAACCAGCCCTGATCCTTGTCGTTCTTGAGCATATCGCAAAATTCCTTAACCATTTCTGCCTGCTCGTAAGGACCTGTTACATCACCGTCAGCGTTGAATTCGCTCATGACCATAGGCTTCTTTTCACCGCCGCAAAGCTCTCTGTAACGCTTTTCCGAAAGCTTTGTAAGGTTATATGTATCCGCTACCTTGCTTCTGCCGAAGGAATTGCCGCCCTCGTCAGCTACATCGAAAGGCCAGCCCCAGTGAAGAGCCATGTACTTGTCAACAGACCATATATCCGTTGCTCTTACAGCATCGGCAAATTCCTTCTCCATCTCGATTTCTCCGCCCTTTTCGGGATGCTCCACACCGCCGATACAGAGGATAGTCTGAACGTTGGGCGCAAACTTCTTGATAACTTCACGCGCATGGATATAAAAATCGGCTACCTGCTGATATGTAGCACGCTTTGTGAATGAAAACCAGTTGCCTGTAGCTTCATGGTTTATTCTCAGCTGCATACGACCGAATGTAGAAAGCTCCTTGCCTATCTGTTCAAGATGCTCGTCAGTTACATTAGGGTCGATCGTCATTGTGAGTATAACGTCCTGTCCGTGTCTTCTTACATCACGCATACAGGTGAAAGGCTCATCGTCGGTCGTTCCGCCGATACCGCCCTTGTATGTGAAATAGTCATCATAAGGATAATCCCACTGGAAGGTGATCTCCTTGTCCTTGAAAGCATTTCTCGCTCTTGCGGGCCATGTTTCGTCAAGAGGATAATAGCAATACATAAGGCTTACCGCTCTGTGAGGTCTGCCCAGCTTGTTCAGGATATAATCCTGGTTTACATACTCTCCTCTTTCGCTTCCGTCGCCAAGGTCAACCGCGCATTTTGCAGGACCCATATGGATCTTTTTGATCTCGCTCATGTTAATAAACTCCTTACACAACTTTTTTCTGTTAAGAAATTGCGAAAACCTTTGTTTTCACCGAATAAATTGAGTATATCATAAAATGAAAACGATTTCAAGGCTTTACAAAAAAATTTTTTTGGTATATAATAAAATGGTATTGCAAAATCGAAAGGAACGGTAACCTATGTTAGAATATGATGAACTCAAAGTTGAGTTCGAGGGCTATGAGCCTGAGCTTAAAGAGCTTGCCGGCGCACTTGACCTTGATAATCTCAAAGCAGAAATAGCAAAACTTGAAGAACAGAGCGCACAGCCCGACTTCTGGAACGATGTAGAAAATTCTCAGAAAATATCGCAGAAGATAGGCGAAGATAAGAATATAGTACAGAGCTATGAAAAGCTCCGTGAAAGCTATGACGATGTAATGACAATGCTTGAGCTTGCTCAGGAGGAAGACGATGAATCGATGCTCCCCGAAATTCAGGAGCTTGCAAAGCATTTCAGAACAGAGCTTGAATCGCAGAAGCTCGCTACCCTTCTCTCAGGCGAGTTTGACCACAACAACGCAATTCTCACATTCCACGCAGGCGCAGGCGGTACAGAGGCTCAGGACTGGGTCGAGATGCTTTACCGTATGTACAATCACTGGGCAGAACAGCACGGAATGAAAGTAACGGTACTCGACTACCTTGACGGTGAAGAAGCAGGTATCAAGAGTGCCAGCATACTGGTTGAGGGCAGAAATGCATACGGCTATTTAAAGAGCGAAAACGGCGTACACAGACTAGTCCGTGTATCTCCCTTTGACAGCTCCGGCCGCCGCCACACCAGCTTTGCTTCCGTTGAAGTAATGCCTGAAATCAATGAAGATATCGACATTGAGATAAGTGAAGATGAGATAAAGATGGACGTTTACCGTGCAAGCGGCGCGGGCGGTCAGAAGGTCAACAAGACATCCTCCGCTGTTCGTATCACGCATATCCCCACAGGCATCGTGTGCGCCTGCCAGACAGAGCGTTCACAGCATCAGAACAGAGAATACGCTATGCGTATGCTGAAGTCAAAGCTTCTTGAGATCAAGGAAAGAGAACACCTTGACAAGATTTCCGACATCAAGGGCGAACAGCTTCAGATCGCATGGGGCGCGCAGATACGCTCGTATGTATTCATGCCCTACACAATGGTAAAGGATCACCGCACAGGCTACGAAATGGGCAACATCGGCGCAGTTATGGACGGCGACCTTGACGGCTTTATAAACGCTTATTTAAAGGCACTCAGCTTAGGACAGATATAATGAAAAAGAACGACATCGTTGAAATTGAGATAACAGCTCTTTCAAGCGAATGTTCCGGTATAGGCAAGAAGGACGGCATGGTAATATTCGTGCCGTTTTCTGCTATCGGGGACAAGCTTGAAGTAAAGATACTGAAAGTAAACAAAACCTACTGCTACGGCAAGATCGAAAAGGTGATTGTTCCCTCTCCTGACAGAGTAGCTCCCGACTGCCCAGTTTATACAAAGTGCGGCGGCTGTTCGCTCCGTCACATAAGCTATGAGGCACAGCTCAGAGCCAAGGAGCAGTTTGTAAAGGACGCTTTCACCCGTATCGGTGGGCTGTCGCCCGAATTTCTGCCTATTATCGGCAATGACACGATAAACGGCTACCGCAACAAGCTTCAGCTCCCGATAGGCACAGACAAGGACGGTAATCTTATCGCAGGCTTTTATGCCTTTCACTCGCACAGGATCGTTCCGTGCGAAAAGTGCCTTTTACAGCCCGATATTTTCTCGGAAATAACCACCGATTTTCTGAAAACAGCGACCGAGTTGGATATACCCGCTTATGATGAAGCTACCCGAAAAGGCATACTCCGCCACCTTTATCTCAGAAAAGGACACTACAGCGGCGAAATATGCCTGTGCATAGTAGTGGCAAAAAATGTTCCGAAAATTAAAATTCTGTCGGACAGGCTGCTTGACAAATACCCGCAGATAGTAAGCTCGGTAATAAATATCAACGGCAAGGACACTAACGTGATCTTAGGTGACAAAGAGATCTGCCTTACCGGAAAAAGCTGCATTAACGATACGATGTGCGGCAACAGCATTGCAATATCGCCTAAGTCCTTCTATCAGGTGAACACACCCGCCGCCGAGAAGCTCTACGCCGCCGCCCGCGACTTTGCGGAAGCCTCAGGGAAAACCGTGCTTGACCTGTACTGCGGTGCGGGCACGATAGGGCTGTCTATGGCACGAACTGCAAAACAGATAATCGGGGTCGAGATTGTCCCCGAGGCAATTGAAAACGCGAAGCAGAACGCCCTCGCAAACAGCATCAATAACTGCGAATTTATCTGTGCAGATGCCGCCGAAGCCGCTAAGATACTGCATTCCCGCGGCATACGCCCCGATGTTATAATGGTAGACCCTCCGCGAAAGGGCTGCGGCAAGGAAGCCTGCGAGCAGATAGCCGCATTCTCTGCCCCGCGTATAGTAATGGTATCCTGCAATGCCGCCACCGCCGCCCGCGACTGTGCGTATTTCAAGGAGCTCGGATACAGCACCGATAAATGCGTTGCGGTGGATATGTTCAGCGGTACGAACCATGTGGAGACGGTAGTACTGCTTTCCCACAAAAAGCCAGACGGACATATCAACGTAAAAGTTGAGTTTGGCAAGGGTGAGGGAAAAGTTCCACTTGATAATATTGCTAAAAGAGCGGAAGGCTACAAGCCCAAAGAACGAGTGACCTACAAAATGATAAAGGAGTACATAGAAGCTAAACTGGATAAGGACGATACGCTGCTTGGCGAAATGAAAGAACTTGACGGCGGCGTTTACCAGATGAGTGAACTCCACTAAGGCAAATATCTGGTAAAGGAAACCAAAGCTCCGACAGGCTTTGTGCTTGATGAAAATGTGTATGCCGTATCCATCGAGGAGAACGGCAAGCTTGGCAAAAATCAAAATGTTACGCTACCTGTCTTGTTGTCGATATGTGAATATTTGAAATGTGATTTTGGAGATATTATGGAAGCGTTACCAGATGATGTTGATAAGGAGCGTGAAAGCTGATTATGAATGAAAGTATTTTAATTGTAGACGATGAAAAAGAGATAGCCGACTTGATTGAGGTTTATCTAAAAAATGATGGTTACACGGTACATAAATTCTATAATGGTCTGGATGCTTTGGGATGTATTGAAACGCAAAAAATGGATTTGGCAATTTTAGATGTAATGCTTCCAGATATTGATGGATTTCGTATTTGTCAGAAAATCAGAGAACAGTATTTTTATCCTATTATAATTCTGACGGCAAAAGTTGAGGATACTGATAAAATTATGGGACTTACCATCGGAGCTGATGATTACATTACAAAACCATTCAACCCTTTGGAGGTTGTCGCAAGAGTAAAAACACAGCTTCGTCGTTATGTTCGTTATAATAATGCGGCTAATACCAAGGAAAAAGCTGCTCCCATTGCAGAACATGATGTAAGAGGACTTATTATAAACAAGAATACTCACAAATGTACTTTGTATGGAAAAGAGGTTACTTTGACACCTATTGAGTTTTCTATCCTCTGGTACTTGTGTGAGAACAGAGGAAAAGTTATTTCGTCTGAGGAATTGTTTGAAAATATTTGGGGTGAGAAATTCCTTGATAACAATAATACTGTTATGGCTCATATCGGAAGATTGAGGGAAAAGCTTAATGAGCCTGCAAAAAAACCGAAATTTATAAAAACTGTGTGGGGAGTGGGATATACCATTGAAAAATAAAAGAAATAGCGAAAGAGATGATTATCGTCTTCTTAAAAACAAATTATTGATTAGAATTTTTGGAATGTTGTTTTTTGCGTTTGCTTTTTTAGCAGCCTTGTACTCTCTATTTTTAAAGGGGCACATAGCAGACACTTTCGTGGGTTTTTTGGATAATTTTGTCTACCATGATTATGACCGAGCTTATAATGTATATTCAATATATATTAGAGATTATATGAGTATTTTCTACGTAGTGCTTTCCTTACTGTTATTTGCAATTATTTTGCGCTTTTATCTAAATGAATTTTCCAAGTATTTCAAAGAAATTAACCGTAGTATAGATGCTCTGATAGAAGAAAATTCAGGAGATATTGTTTTGCCTTCTGAATTAACTGCAATCGAAAAGAAAATCAATCATATTAAGCATACTCTTGAACAACGAAAACTGGCAGCAGAGCTTTCAGAACAGCGGAAAAATGACCTTGTTGTTTATCTTGCCCACGATTTGAAAACCCCACTCACCTCAGTAATTGGGTATTTAACTTTGCTGCGGGACGAAAACAAAATTTCCGAAGAATTAAGAGAAAAGTATTTGTCAATTTCTTTGGAAAAAGCAGAACATCTTGAGGATTTAATTAACGAATTTTTTGAAATCACGCGGTTTAATCTTTCTAATATCACTCTTGAGTACAGCAGGGTCAATTTGACCCGTATGCTTGAACAGCTTATATACGAATTCAAACCAATGCTTTTAGAGAAAAATTTAAAATGTGAGCTTGAAATAGCCCCAGGCACTATGATAAAGTGCGATGTCAATAAGATACAGCGCGTTTTTGATAATCTGCTGAGAAATGCAGTGAATTATAGCTTTGATGACAGCACGATTCATATTACTGTAAAACAAAACGGTGAAAATTTGTGTATTCAGTTTACCAATTGCGGCAATACCATTCCAAAAGAAAAGCTTGTACGCATTTTTGAACAGTTTTATCGTCTTGATGTTGCACGAAGTTCCAGAAGCGGAGGTGCAGGATTGGGTCTTGCAATTGCAAAAGAAATCGTTGAGCTTCATAACGGAACAATTACCGCAAAAAGTGAAAATGAGCAAATCGAATTTACAGTCACTCTTCCGCTCCTGTAAGAAAATCGTAAGAAATTCCGCAGGAAAACATAGGAAACTCTTGTGGGGAAACGAAAAAAAAGCACGCTTGCTTTTGGTATACTTACAGTACCAAAAGCAAGCGTGCTTTTTTAGCTTATCAGGGAGGAAAAACGATGTCAACTCATACCCAACAAACCAAGAAACGCCGTCCCCACTTATTTATCTGCATCCTGATTTTACTGATAGCATTAGCCTGCATCTTTGTTCAGCGTTTTGCAGGGACAGATATATACAACAAGGCATCATTGCCTTCCATTGATTTTGGTAATGAAAACGAAGCAGATGGAGAATGGTGCTTGATACTGGTGAATAAATGGCATCCCCTTGAAAGTGACAATAAAATCGATTTAACAGAGCTATCAAACGGACAATGCGTGGACAGCAGAATATACCCTCAGCTTCAGAAAATGTTTGATGATATGAGGGATGATGGTGTATATCCTGTTGTTGCCTCCGGCTACAGAACAGAGCAGGAGCAACAGCAAATATACGATGAATCAATGGCGGAGTATATCGAAAAAGGATATTCTGAATCCGACGCAAAAACAGAAACAGAACGCTGGGTTGCTATTCCGGGAACAAGTGAACATCAACTTGGTCTTGGCGTTGATATAAATGCTGATGGCATAAATTCATATGGTTATGAGGTTTATAACTGGCTCGCTCAAAATGCCTATCGCTATGGGTTTATATATCGCTATCCAGAGAATAAAGTTACAATCACAGGTATAGCCAACGAGCCATGGCATTACCGATATGTCGGTGTTAATGCGGCTACCGAAATATACAAACGAGGAATATGCCTTGAAGAATATCTGGGAGAAACAAACTAAGAGGATGAATTTATGAAAAGAAAAAGACTGACACAGGTGTTTCCCTTTTTACTTCCTATCCGTAAATGGCAAAGGAAAAAACTGTTCTATTTAGAAATGCTGATAGACGGAAACAAATACGCCAAAAATAAATCTGAGGCTCTATTGCCTAATACGGTATTTGAAACTTCATCACTTACAGTATTAAATATAAAGATGCTGTTGTAAGGAAATTCGCTGAAATAGAGATTTTGTAATTTGATTTAAGCAAGTCTTTATTGAATTGCAACTAAAAGGATGTAATTCTGTTTGAAAAAGAAAAATGATGAAATAACTATCCGTTCAAGTGCGGCGGAATATCTGACTTATGTTGCCTCTGTGGGAGATCAGGCGGATAGCGTTGAAATGCGTTATGAGGATGAGAATATATGGCTGACGCAGAAGATGATGGCTACAGTTCAGAATAAAATGCATTTTGCTGTTCACGGTCATACGGCGGCAGAACTTATTGCGGAACGTGCCGAGTGTTATTCAGGATAGGCTATTTGTGTCTGACTTTGATAAGTATATATTGGAATTAGAGGAAAACACAAAGAAATAGTGTCCTGATTTTCGGGTTGAGGTTATGTCTTTTTGAATGTGATAAACTATGATTGTCATTCATTTGACAGTCCCTCTTTCGATATTATGAGGTCGCCAAACCGGCTTTTATTATATCATAAAATCAAGTCGGCGTAAGCCGTCTTTTGCCTTTCGGCAAAAGCTTTTATGTTAAAATGTTCTCAGACCGGCGGTGTGCCGCCGACCGTGCAGAGCACAGCAAAATCCGCTATCGGCTGATTTGTGTCTGAGGTTATGATATCATAGGAGGTTTTTTTACTAAAGTCTTTTATTTCCCACCGCTTCAAGCGGTGGCTTATTTTTGCTAAAGCTACAATTAAAAGCGGAATGCCGTGTCAGCACTCCGCTTTAGCTTATTATTCATCTTTCTTAAGATGTACATCGAGTTGATTATACGGTATCTCAATACCATTCGCATCAAACTGCTCTTTAACAGCTTCGTTGAGATCAAAATATACTGTCCAGTAATCCTCTGCCTTGACCCAAGGATAACAGGTTATCCTTATCTTCGGCTCGGGATCTTTGAGTATGAGCTTATGGTTATCTGTAATACTTTTGAGAACGCTAATAGCCTTTCTGAAGTCGGCATTGTACGAAATCGTATAAACCATATCCACGCGTCTTATTCCGAGTGAAGTAAAATTCGTCACTTTCTTTGCTGTTATCTGTCCGTTTGGGTAGAATATAGCTTTATTGTCATACGAATGAAGTTCTGTGTACCAGATATTTATCGCTTCAACAACGCCTTCGACATCATCGACCTTGATATAATCTCCGACCTTAAACGGCTTTGTAAGCATTATACTGAAGCCGCCGGCAATGTTTGAAAGACTATCCTGCAGTGCAAGACCGATAGCCACACCCGCCGTACCGATAACTGCGATTATCGATGTCATCGGAACACCGAGAACCGCAAGTACTATGGTTGCCAGCAACGCATAGAGCAATATTCTTACAAGCGAATAAACGAAACGTGATATCGTTTTATCTACAACATCATGTTTCATACCCTTTTTCATAACCTTGAGTACAAGCTTAGAAACGATAAGTCCGACCGCAAGAATTATTACTGCGGCAAGAAGCGTAGGCAGATAGCCGATAAAAGCATTCCACAAATGACTGAAAAATGTTTCAGCTTCTTTTATCTGCTCCTGTGCATTTCCCAACGGATCGGAAGTATTTCCGACCGCTTCCGTTATCATTGTCAGACTCAAATATTATCACCCCTGTCAGCTGCTGCTTGTCTTATCCTCTGCACGCTCTGTAACCATTACAGACACCTTGTATTCACCTGTGACCCAGCTCTTCACCTTAGTGCCACGCAAGGTAAACTCGGCATTGATATCCTTCAGACCCG
>UMIF01034949.1_pt1 | contig 12812 bp, 18 predicted proteins | sample 1965721 | NCBI WGS metagenome assembly UMIF01 (sample SAMEA4836119, study PRJEB28245) | human gut metagenome | biome: gut microbiome; material: fecal sample | place: Denmark | collected 2008
AGATTCTTGCAGATAAGGATGCCGCTGTGATTGAAGAATATAAGGAGCTTGTGCCTATGTTTGAAAAAATGGCAGAGCTTGCAGCAATTCTACGCAAAAAGAGAATGAAACGAGGTTCTATAGACTTTGATTTTCCGGAGACTAAAGTCGTGCTCGATGAAGATGGTCATCCGATAGATATAAAGCCGTATGACAGAAATGTGGCAACAAAGCTCATTGAGGATTTTATGCTTATAGCAAATGAAACTGTGGCTGAGGATTATTTCTGGCAGGAAATACCTTTTGTATACAGAACACATGACAAGCCGGACTCAGAAAAAATCGCAAAGCTTTCCACATTTATCAATAATTTTGGCTATACGCTTCATATTGGAGCTGATGAGGTACACCCAAAGGAACTTCAGAAGCTTTTGATGAAGGTGGATGGCACAGATGAAGAATCCTTGATAAGCAGACTTACACTGCGCTCTATGAAACAGGCACGATATACAACAGCATGTACAGGACATTTTGGATTGGCGGCAAATTATTATTGTCACTTTACATCACCAATCCGCAGATATCCTGATTTGCAGATACACCGTATCATCAAGGAAAATATCCGCGGCAGGATGAATGATAACCGCAGGGAGCACTATGAGTCTATACTCGATGCTGTTGCAAAGCAGGCAAGTGAGACCGAACGACGTGCAGAAGAGGCAGAGCGTGAAACAGTCAAGCTTAAAAAATGTGAATACATGTCAAATCATATTGGTGAATGCTTTGAAGGAGTTATATCTGGTGTCACGGAGTGGGGCTTTTTCGTGGAGCTTCCAAATACAGTTGAGGGACTTGTGCGTGTGACAGACCTGACAGATGATTTCTATGAGTTTTACGAGGATACCTATGAGCTAGCCGGTTCTGCCACCAATAAGAGATACAAGCTTGGACAAAAAATCAAGGTTGTTGTGGACAGTACTGACAAAATTATGCGTACAATTGATTTTAAACCGGCGGAATAATATGACAATAATGACGAAATTTTTTATGATTTAACAATACTTATTTGATTAGCTGTTATTTGTCGGTCGTTGTGCGATAGATTTATTGAAAAAGATGTCATAATATATTATATAGTGTAAATAAACAGAAATGTGAACCAGCGGTTTACAATAATTTGCGTTTTAGATATTGGCAATTGTAAAAAAATGTGTTAGTATTGTAAAGCAGTTTGAGGAAAGGAGATACCGACATGGCTAAGGAACCAAAGAAATTAATAGCCAACAACAAAAAGGTCTATCACGATTACTTTTTGCTTGAGAAATACGAAGCCGGTATTTCACTTGCAGGAACTGAGGTGAAGTCACTTCGAATGGGAAAGGGCAGCATAAAGGAGTCGTTCATCCGTATTGAGAACGGTGAGATTATCCTGTATGGCATGCATATCACACCATATGAGAAGGGAAATATCTTCAACAAGGATCCACTCAGACCTAAAAAGCTTTTGCTCCACAAGAAGGAAATCGAGAAGCTTTCATCAAAGATGAAGGAAAAGGGTTTCACAATTGTGCCTGTGGAGGTATACTTTAAGGGGAGTCTGGTCAAAGTAGAGATAGCACTTGCCAAAGGTAAGAAGCTTTATGATAAGAGAGCAGACATAGCCAAGAAGGATCAAAAGCGAGAGGCGCAGAGAGATTTCAAAATCAGAAATCTTGGTTAGCAAAAAATTAAATATGGGCTAGTAAAGGTTTCGACGGGGCCCACAAGGTCCGGTGGACCTTGGCTTTGGGCGGACCGAAGCGGAGCGGAGAACATGGAGCGTAGCTGCATGTACCCCGCAAAAAATTAAATATGGGCTAGTAAAGGTTTCGACGGGGCCCACAAGGTCCGGTGGACCTTGGTTTTGGGCGGACCGAAGCGGAGCGGAGAACATGGAGCGTAGCTGCATGTACCCCGCAAAAAAAATTGAATATGGGCTAGTAAAGGTTTCGACGGGGTACATGCAGCTGGAGAAGCGAGTCGTATGGCGATGCGTTAAATGGCCAAATTAAAATTAAACGCTAACGATAATTTAGCATACGCTGCCTAATGGCAGCAGTCTGACCTAGAGCACTCACACTTTAGGACCCAGGCTTCGACTATGTGAGAAACGACGTTGGCAAAGCTTTGAGCCATCGGGCGTATCATGAAGCTACTGAAACCACAAGGTTGTTTGTTATCGTGTGGCAGAGGGAATGTTAAATAATAAACTACACTCGTAGAAGGACAGGGAATTGTATTTCGGACACGGGTTCGACTCCCGTCTAGTCCACTAAAAGGCGGTTTGTGATAAAACCGCCTTTTTACTTGCAAAACCGCATAAATAAAGGCTTTACACGTCACTGTGCAAAGCCTTTTATTAAAACTGATTTTTCGATTTAAAGTTGTTTTTTCTTAAAAATTTCCCCAAAATTTCCCCAAGATTTCACCCGGATATCTCAGATATATATATTGATGCAAACTTCATCATGTCCTCTTCCTTGTCTTTTTGAGCATGCCTGTATACAGACTTGAGCACATGGTCGGTCTTCCAGCCACCGGCGGCCATGATGTAGCTGTCCGGGATGCCGAGTGAGTGAGCCATCGAAGCATAATAGTGGCGCAGGTCATGAAAGCGGAAAGAATCAATGCCAAGCTGCTTCTGGTACTTGTGCAGAGTTTCAAGGATAGTGTCAGGAGTCCCGGCAAAGCCTACACCCTGCTTCCGGAGCAGTCCGGCCACACAGTCATCTACGTAGATGGTCCTGGAGGATTCCTCTGTCTTATTCTTTTCACGCGTCACATAGCCATCCTCACCCTCAATAAGGGATTTGTTAATGGTGAGCATATTGCCGTCCAGATCAGCTGCTGTGACCGCACACACTTCCGAGCGCCTGAGCGCATATATGCCAAGTCTGAAAGCCAGCTCGTAGCGCGTCCCCTTTGATGCGTCGAGGATAGCCTTGATTTCATCATCAGACGGAACATGCGGAGTGTACTTGATACGTGCCGGAAGAGTCGTGTGCAGCATGAGGTCGGGGCGGTACATCCCAAGCACGGCAGAAATAAAGCCGTGATACTCTGCCACAGTCTTTGGAGAGATGAATCCATTGTTATTAGTGGTACTCTTCGGAGACTTCCTCATGCTTATCTTATTGATTTCTGACTGGACGATGGCAGCAGTCATATCCTTGATGGCTGTCTTCTTAAAATCATCGGATATATTGCGCAGCAGTCCCCGATATGATTTTATTGTGGTCGGAGAGAGCACATGCTCCTTGATGGAAATATATTGGGAAGCGTAGCTCTTAAAGGTGCCCTTAATCTTAACAGAGGTATCAATGCCTCTCAGAGCTTCCTCAATTTCTTTCTTTCCGGGCTTGTGGTCGAAGCTCAGGCTGTACTTTTTGCCGTTAATCATTTTTTGAATCCGGTACCTGTTACCTCGTTTTTCAACACGCATAATCATCATCCTTTCTAAAAAAGAGTATAAAAATAACACCTGTCTCTCGACAAATGCCACTCCGAAAGGTATAATGAATGTGCCTAGATCATACTTTTCGGAGTATGAATATATGAGCGCTCTGCAGTTGGTAGCTGCAGGGCGCTTATTATGTTTTGTCGAAGTCAACAAAACATAAATAACGTAAAAGACCCCACATAAATGTGAGGTCTTTTTAAATGCTGTTCGCTGTATAAACAGGAACTATGTCTCATATAGTGCCGGTAAACGGCTTTGTTTTGTGCATTTATTATAACCTCGGTATATTAAATTCGTCAAGAAAAATATACATATATTATTTTTGGGTATGAGTGGTATATGCCTTGTCGCATGTACGTAAGCCATCTATATGCTCAAAGAGGTCTGGCTTTATTGGTGCGCCAAGCGGATCAAGAATAAAGTCGACACCTTCACGACGTGCGAGTTTGGCAGCCGAAACAAAATCACTGTCTCCGGATATGAGTACAATTTGGTCGACCTGATGCTTATAAGCCATTGAGGCGATATCAAGTCCTATTTTCATATCAACACCTTTTTGGTCGATTTCTAAACAAAAATCATCTTCTGTTAAATCTTCGAATTTTAGACGACCATTGCAGAGTTTCTTTACCATATCAGGGCGAATTATGTAATGAGCCTGTTCTTCAGCAAGTTTTCCTAATCTTATTGCGAACTTACGTTTCTTTTTTAGTTCATTTAAAAATTGAGTAGTCCAAGCATAAAGCTCTGTTTTGCCAAGATCAACCTGTTGTTGTTTAAATGGGTGGAATATCCTTTTATTAGATGGGGCACAGTCATAGTAAAATATGCGATACAGGTCACTATGTTCACCGTGCATCCTTAGATGTCGCTTGCAGTATTCTGATAATTCAATAGCACGTTGCTGTGCAGTTTGGTCACCAAACACTGCCTGAGCTCTACGACGGTAGAAGCCACCGTCAACAAGAATTGCAGTTTTCATATAGTTTACCTCCTAAATAGTAATAAAAAAGCTCTAGGGTTCGGTCATTCCCATATGTTGAGAGACGTACAACCTAGAGCACTATTAACGTGTAAACTTTTTTACACACCTATAATATATGCAAAAAGTTTATCTGTCAATACATTTTTGTGATAAAAGTTGTACTTTTTGTGTTTTTTGCTTGATAAGATATTATTTTGTTGACGTCAACAAAATGGTTAAAAATTTGCGCCGGCGCAAATTATAGCTTAAATTCTATAATATTTTTTTCAACGGAGTACCTTACGCCTCTTTCAGTACGTCCCCTTTTGCAACGTAACCAAGTTCAATAAGTTCATCGGCACGCTCCAGGAGCCGTTGCTTGCCCTCATCATTAAGCAGGTGGTACTTATCAAGAATTGTTTTATCATTATTATTGAGCGAAATCGAAGATTTTTCTTCCATCAGGTCAGATCTGCGACAATTAAATATCTTGCACATGGAATCTACTTTATCCATCCGAGGAGTCTTCGCACCCTTACACCAATTAGTAACAGACTGTGTACTGACTCCAAGACGTTTGGCCAAATCAGATTGTGTCATTTCGTGTATTTGAAGTTGATGTTTTAATTGCTTTGAAAAAATTTGATTAAATTCTTGTTCTGAAATAATAATCATCCCCTTTCTTTATTTGTATTATAAAACGTAAGTTGAAAAAAGACAAGCTAAAAAATAAAAAAATCAACTTTTAGTATTGACATCAACTAAAAGTTGATATATTATGAGGATGTAACAAAGATAGTCAATCAAGAAAGGAGCGTATTCAATTGGATAAGCTACAGATTAGCCTAGCGGCCGCTAGGGTAAACGCAAACATGACGCAAGCTGATGTTGCCGAGCAAATGCACCTCAATAAGCAGACAATTGTTAACTGGGAAAACAATAGAGTTATACCTAAGCCTGCTCAGCTTGAAATGATGAGTAGGATATACAATATCCCTGTTGATAATATTTTTTTGCCCACTAAGTCAACTTTAAGTTGATGCAGATAATTAACAGAAAGGAGAAAACCATGCCAAGAGTAAGAGAACTAACAACAAACAGAAGAATCATTGACGTGAGAAAGCAGCTCACCAGCAAGTGCAGACAGCTGATGTTCGACGATAACATCAAGCTGGAGCAGGTAGCGAGCCTTCTTGATGTAACACCACAGGCGCTGTCACATCAGCTGAGGAATGGCGTCAAGCTGGAGACGGTCCTCGCGGTGCTGTACCTGACAGGAGCAGACGGTGAGATCACGAGGACAATGAATAAGGTCAGGCTATGAAAGGAAGGACACATGCAAAGAAAAAACGTTATAGACGAGAAACTGGAAAGCTTTGCGAGAGTAAACAAAATTGCAGAGTACGCACTGGATAAAGCCGCGGAGCTGGGACTGACACAGCAGGAAACGGAAGAAATACCGGAACAAATAAAACAAATACTGAAATGGGAGAGATGCAGAGACAACATTGAATATAAAAGGCCCATGCGTCCGGATGACATAAGGGCAAGATGTCTAAAGGTCCTCTGGTAAGGCAGACATTAGCACAGAGTGCGGAAAGGAAAAAATATATGGACATTACAGAAGCATTAAAACGTGAAAGAGAAAAAGACATAGTGGCTTACAATGCCCTGATAAGAATATCGAACGGAAGAACCAACATAGAAGTCCACGAAATAATAGAAAAAATGAGAAGCCAGTTCGAAAGATGGAAAAACTACACCGAATGTCACCCATTTCCGTATCCGGTAAATAGATACGGAATAAAGATAGAACCGCCCACTGAGGCAACAGCAGGCGGCAATGAAATCACTGGAAGGAGAGAACCATGTATGAAGTAATACTTTTACTCCTGGTTTACATAATTGCAATATCGTGCATTGCAACTATGAACAAAATATCACCAGGAAATAGGATGTACACAGCGTGGGTAGCGTTTGTGTGGGTGGCGCTTACAGCTTTTGTAATTGTTTACGAACTGGGAAAAGCTCATTAAAAAGCAATGTGGAAGGAAAAAACTATGACAAAGGAAGAATCACTCAGACTTGAGGAAATCCTCAAGAAAATAGATAAAGCAGATGAGGCAGACAACAGGAAGGATGAAGAATATAACAGATTCTGTCTGAGAATGAGAGGGGACTGGAACGAGGAGAAATATCAAGCCCTCAAGAGAGAAAAAGCCCTTGCAGAGGCGGCATACCTTGCAAGCCTCATTGAGCTCAAGGCAGAAGTGAAGTGCATGCTGAACCAATAAAAAATATATCCGGGCTTACCGGAGCACCGCAAAACTACCCATATATACAGCAAATCCTCTTGTGAACAATGAATCCATTTCGTGCGGTGTTCCGGCAAGCCCGGGGAGAGGAACGAAATGACAGATTACGAAAAAGAAAAGACAGAAGAAAAATACTGGTGGATTTCTCTTCTGCCGTCAATAGCATCAATCATCATATCAGTGATTGTAATTTTGAACCAATAAGGAGCACGGAAAGGAAAACTGTATGAAGACAATGATAGACCTCTTCTATGAGACATTCAGTCCCAGACAGAAACGGCACCATCTCTCAATGGCGCTCAAAGAAAAGCCTGGTGAGCATACAATCAGGATTTTGCAGAATGGCCGGGAAATAATCAGAGCTACAGGAGATGAAAGAGAGCAGGCATTTCAGATGGCAACAAGAGACTTAGCAAAAAGATTTCCGGCGAAAGGAAGGTAATAAAGATGGAAAGAGCGGATTTCAAACTAAAAGAGGTAACAAGCAGAATAGGCCCGGCATCTTACATGGAGGTGTACAGATCCACGAATGAGGATGCCGAGCTCTTGTACAAGGGGATAAGAGTCAGAGCACATGATAAGATAGAGGACTTCGATTCACTCATAGTGAAATTTATTGAGACAATTGACAAGCCAAGACTTGGAATGAGGGTTTGGGTATATTAACAGCAAAGGAGAAAAAACCATGAAATTATTCAAAAAGCACACAACAGGAATGAAGCAGTACAAGGAATTTAAGAAGTGCATCGGCATGATCGGAAAGATTGAGGAGAGCACAGATGTAAAGGAAGCTGCACTCACAGCCGGCTACATAATCGGAGTAGTGAAGGAAAGACACGACAAGAGACTCATCACCGACAGCATGTTCGAGGCATTGAAGGAGCTGACAGATATCATGCTTCAGGATGTGGATGAGCGTATGGAGAGCAACACACCATATGTCATGCAGATTGAGGCATAAAAAAGACCGGTCGGGAAAATCTAATTTTCTGACCGGACTCTGCGTGAAAAAATAACAATAAAAAGAAAAAACCATAAAAATATTATAGCACAAAAAGAAGGAAAATCCATATGCCTAAATATACAAAATATCTTGAATTTTCACAAATAGAGCGCACTGCCATCATGGAGCGCGACAATTACAAATGCATATTCTGTCAGATAGGCTATAAGATGCCGCCGGCAGAAGTCCTTTCGAGAAGCGTAATGGACATAATGCACTACATACCACGCTCTTCAATGGGACTTGGCATCAGACAGAATGGAGCAGTCGGATGCCGGTACCACCATCATATGCTGGACAACGGCAACAGTGGAAATAGAAAAGAGATGCTCGGCATGTTCAGAGCATATCTGGATGAGTTTTATCCGGATTTTACGGATGCAGAGCGAAAATACGATAAATGGAGTTTTTTAAAGGAGAAACCATATGTTTGATAAGTTTGGAGAATTTGATTCGTTTAGTGAGATAAATGAGCTTGCAGAAAACCTGCTTAACGAGGGTGACATAGAATCCCTCAAGGTAGTGGCAAAAGAAAATGGAATACAGGCTGACTTCGTGGACCTGTACGCCAACGGAGAAATCCCGGAGCTGTGCGATAAGCTCACGGCGGCACTCGGCAAGATTGATGTCGAGGCAGCAGAGCTTAAGCCAAAGGAAATCATGGAGGACTGGGTGGAGTACCTAAGAGGACAATGCATGGAGAATGAGCTCCTGGCTCACAATGTCAGAAAGAAAGGCAAAACATTGAAGGGCTGTATAGCCGCTATCCTGACATGGTCCTTCAAGAATCAGCAGACAGTGGACAAAGATATCATCAAGGCAGCAGGCGTATCAGCGAGCAAAGTCACACTCGGCATCCCGGGTATGGCAAGAGCCAAGAAGATAATCACTGACTACTACATGGGAGGCACGAAAAAATGAAAAGAACAAAATTTTTAAAATGCGATCCATGTAACACTCCGAAAAAAACAAGTAAGGACAGAGTGGTAGCAACAAGCCAGATCTTAGAGATTGACGGAGAGCGTGCTGTGGAGATAAGTCTGTTTTTCGGAGGAAACCTAAAAGGTCGGTATTTTGCAGACATGGAAAACCACAGTGCCTGGGTAGATGGAAAATGGTACACCTGCAGACTGAAAAACGTAGTCAGACTATGTGAGGGACTAGAACCTCTGAAAAATGACTATTACTATTGTTCTGCAGATATGACATGGGCCTCAAATGAGGAAAAAGAGAGGGCACAGGATTTCCTGGACACATGGAGCATAGACGGCTATGAGGAAAATCTAAGCAGCAGAAAGAAACAGAAAGCAATAGAACGAAAAATAGACAGGATAGATCAACAAATGGCAGATATACCTTGCGTACCGGAAGGCACAGAAAGCTGGTTGGAGCAGGAGATTTTCCCGGGGCACATACTATTTATCAAGAAAACAGGGAAAAGAACAGCGTATACCTGTACAGCTTGCGGATGCAGCAGTTTGAAAAAGAAAGGATGGAAACACGGAGAAAAGACCATCTGTCCAAAGTGTGGCCAATCAGTAACAGCAAACAGCAGACAGCAGGAAAAGACGAGGACAGCCCCGGTTGTTATATTACAGAAATACGGCAAGCAGTGGGTGGAACGCCAATTCAAAGCAGTATGCAAATGGTCAGCAGAAGGAAAAGAAATACAGCTGTTTGAGCAGATAAGAGTAATCATACCAAAAGGAAAGTGCTGGGGGAAAGTTTGGTATGGAACGATACCGGAGGCGGATGAGTTGGAACAGGATTTCTGGGATAGAAATCCGCAAAATAAAAGGTTTTTATCATCGTATCTATATCCGGGAAATTTGCAGGAGGTTTTGCCGGCCGGAGAACTGGAACTGAGCGGAATGGACGTGCTGGCCAATAAGGGAAGAAAGTTCAATGTCAATAAATTCATAACCTCATTTCACAATAAACCATATCTGGAATACCTGGCCAAGGCGGGATTAAGCAGATTGACAGCAGAAATTACTGATGATTATGGCTGGTGGGGAGACCCGGACGAGATATGTACATACGCACAAAGCCTACAAGGGGCATTGCAGTTAGACGGAAACAGAGTCAACAGAATGAAACAACTGGACGGCGGGCTGTGCACATTGGACTGGCTGCAGTATGAAGAACTGGAGGAAGTAAAAATCCCGCAAGAGACATTACAGTATTTAACAAACAAAAATCTGAGAGTTTATGAATGCAAGGACATACTTAAAGAACTAAAAAGCGTGACAAGAATGGTCAACTATATGAAAAAGCAGACGGTTCCTCCAAAAAAGCTAGTAACAACATGGAGAGATTATCTCAGAATGGCAAAAGAAGAGGGATATAACACAGAGGACGATATTGTCAGATTACCAAAAGATTTGAAGGCAAGACATGACTATTTGGTCGAACTTGGGAATAAACGAGCAGATGAGGAACGCCTGAAAGGATATAGCAAATTGGATCAGCAGATTAAAGAACGATTGCCGGAGACAAAAAGATATTTCTGGGAGAATGATAAATACATGATTATTCCGGCCGGATCCTGCAAGGAATTGATCATTGAGGGACGGACACTCCATCATTGCGTGGGTAGAGGTGACCATTACATGAAAAAAATGGCAGCAGGAGAAAGCTGGATTTTATTTCTCCGAAAAAAAGAGAATCTGGAAAAGGCATATTACACCGTGGAAATCAGCATGAAAGATGATCGTATCCTGCAATATTATTCAGAGTTTGACCGTCAGCCGGACAAAACAACTATCAGCAAGGTGCTGGAAAAATTCAAACAAAGCGTGAAACGCAGACATCAGGCACGAATCACGGTACCAATAGCAAATATAGCATAAGGAGCAAGCATGGAATATATACAGATGACACTCGATGACTGGGTGCAGATGAAACAGAAACTGAGACAAGAGCTTATAGGAGTGAAGCAGAGCTTCGTGAGAATAGGCTATGCGCTCAGACAGATTGACGACCAAAGGCTTTATGAGAATGACGGCTACAAGAGTATAGCAGAATTTGCTAAAGCTGAGTATGGGCTTGAGGCATCCACAACAAGCCGATTCATGAGCATCAACCGCGAATACTCGATTGACGGATACTCAGAACACTTGAGACCGGAGTATACGGACCTTGGAAGGAGCCAGCTTGAGGAGATGCTCAAGCTCCCCGACTCTGACCGGCAGATGATACAGCCCGAGACATCAAGAGAGGATATAAGAGAGCTAAAGAGATTCAATAAGACCGAGCCTGCAGCAGGTGTGGCAGATGACACAAGCCAACTGATAGAGAAACTTTTCGAGGAGAACAAGGATATCCTCAATGAAGTGTATTCAAACGAGTTTGACGAGGAGTCAATGAGCCGCTTTGCAGAAATTGTAAATCCGGCCGGAAACCGTTCATTCAAAAAAGGTCTCTATTTCATGATGATGTACGAGAATCACGTCACAATCAAGAAGTTTGGAGACACGCCAAAAAATATGTCATGGTGGGAATTCTACAAGCTTATGTGCTCTATCTTTGATGAGGATGCAGCAGGCGCCCGGACATGGCAGAACCATTTTGGAGGAGACGATGAAACACAGGAAAATGAGCCAACAGGAGAACATACTACAGCAGAAACTCCTAAGTCAGAGGATGACAATGCAGCAGTTGGAGAAGCTGGCACTGATGAGGTCGAAGAGACTGAATCGGGAAGCGTGGCAGATAATGAGCCGGCTCCTGGAGCAGGAGAAGACCAAAAGGATGATTCCACCGACGGAGATACAGACTGCAGAGAGGATAATAGAGAGCCTGCAGACAGGCCCGAGGAACAGACAGGAGAAAAGAGCCTTGGAGAGCAAATTGCGCCGGCGCAAAAATCCCCGCAAATCCTTGAAAAATCAGAGCCTGAGAGCATCGAAAAGGAAGAAAATGAAGCCCAAAGCATAGAGGAAAAAGAGCCGGAGACAGAGGACGAAAAGCCGGAGACAGAAGTCATAGAAGTATGCATGACAAGAAGAGAGTATATGAGCACTCTTACGGTGGCAGAATTGGCTGATTACATAGCAGAGGAGCATCACAGTGGCCACTTATTGGCATCAGATTTAATTTTTCCGGAGAAAATCAGACAATGGCTCAGAGACAAGGTTGACAGATATGGAAAAGCACAAAGTTAGGAGGCAGAAAATGTTTATAGATTGCGCAAAACTAGAAAAAATTTTAAAAACTGATTACAAAACGTGGGGCGTCAAGTTCGGTCTCACAGAGAAAGGCATGTACATTCTGAACGGTACCGGCTGGATAATAGAAGCCGACAACACAAAAATCACAAAGGAATTTTTAGGTACCGTAATCAAGACATGCGGCCTTGCACCGGAAAAGGGCGAGTTCATGACATACCAGCAAGGACACGATCCACAATTTGAAACGGAAAGAAAGCCACTCCTATGGGACATGGCGGAGGATACAAAGGAAGCACTAATCTCACCGATTAAGATCATGCAGAACGACAACATGATGACAGTAGTAAAGACACCGGGAGGAGCACGCCTCATCAACGATGCGCGCTTAGCAATGGTCAACCCAGATAAGTGCCGCGATGACGAAAATCCACCAAGCACCTTTGCAGTGCACGGAGACTGGCTCGTGTCATGCAATGACGAGATGGCAGTCGGGATATGCTTCACGAGTCCCGCCTACAAGCCGGAGATTGAGGTCTTAAGGCTCCTCTCGGGAGTAGATTTCTACTGGATAGAGACACCACACTACGAACTATAGGTTGAAACACCTGCAGAAGTGCGAAAGAAACCGGGCATGCGAATTAATTTATATCACGAGAACTGATTTGTAAGCCATTTATACACAAGGGAGCCCTTACCCAGCTCCCTTTACCTCGGAGGATAATAATATGAAGTGCAAAATATGTGGAAAAAGATTCAAATTAATAAAGGAAAATAGATATTTGGCGGAAGAAAAGATAGGAGCGCTGGAATGTCTGAAAAAAGCATCAAAGACATTTGAGGCATTCGACTGCCCACATTGTGGCTGTCAGAACATAGTGAA
>UMIF01037619.1_pt1 | contig 12646 bp, 6 predicted proteins | sample 1965721 | NCBI WGS metagenome assembly UMIF01 (sample SAMEA4836119, study PRJEB28245) | human gut metagenome | biome: gut microbiome; material: fecal sample | place: Denmark | collected 2008
TCGGCCTGAGTATCCGCAGAGGGAGTGTGATGCTGGTTATTTGCTTCAGCCAAAGCCGTTGCCAGAATTTTGGCCCGGGTCTCTTCTTCATAATCAGCCTGCGGTGCTGCATCGGGCGTACTGCGAACCAAACCGTTTTTTTCTTCCAGCTCGTCAACATACTGCTGCAAAACGGCTCCGCCCGGCAGCGAACTGAACATGCCGCGGATTTCTGCCGGCTGTTCCAATATCATTTGGTTGAAGGCTTGTTTTCTTTCGTCGGTAAAAATATGCAGCTGCCGGAAGATGTTTAAAAAGCGCTGCGCAATAATAACCGGGTCATCCTCTGTCCCGATTTTATTGTAGTTCTTTTTTGTTTTTCCGGCCGTTTCTACCAATTTTTTACCCGAATCTGTCTGTCATCAGTTTAAAATCTATCCATATTACCGATTTTACTTCTGATGTTGTAAATTTCAGGTTAATAAAACGGGGCGGAAACGGCAGAAATCAAAAAAAACTCCGCCGCAGCGGAGTTTTTTCTTAAAGGTAGATTGCAACCACTTTATGAAGGCTGTTCAAATCGTCGTTGCTGATTTCAATCCGTTCGTCCGGATTCCATCTCAAGCCGTAAAGCTGTCCGTTTTCATCTTCGCGGATACTGACGATTTTGGCTTCTTTTTCATTGCTGTAATAAACGGCAATGTCTCCGACGCTGACAACATCCTGCGGATCGACAAACAAAATTGAACGTGTCGGCAACAGGCTTCCGAGGCGGCGGGTGCAGAGATTAACGGCATAAGCGTCTTTTTTGTTGTATAACTGCGGCGGACGCTGAACTTTTTTGGTCTCCTGACTGAATTCAATGATAACGTCGCCGTCTTTTCCGGCCACGCCGTAAACTGAAATTTTAACGCCGTCCTGATTGGAATTTCCGAAAGCGGAAATTGCTCCGCGCGGGGTGGACAACAGTTTGTATTTGGCATCGTTGCGCTGAATAATCTCTTCCAGCATGCCTTTGTCTTCCAGAGCTTTAATCTGCTCTTTCAACTCTTCCGGAGCCATATTGATGGCCTTGGCAATATTTTTAAATTCTTTGTCGGAAACTTCACGCTGGCCCATTTCAATACGGTGGTAAACGGAAAGGGTCATATCGGCGCTTTCGGCAACTTCAATCAGCGTCAGGTTCTTTTCGTTGCGGATCTGACGCAAACCGGCACCCAAAGTTTTCAAACCGCTTTTTTCGTTGATTTTGTTTCTTCTCTCCTGTTCGCGCCTCCAGGATTGGACGACTTCCTGCTGGGAATTCTGTTCATTAACAAATAAATCCTGCAGCGGGCAGTCCAGAAATTCGGCAACACGAACCAGCTGCTCCTGGTCCACGCGGCGGTAACCCTTTTCAATTTTAGAGATTGCAGAAAGGCTGACGGACAAATGATCGGCAAGTTCCTGCATCGAGCGTCCGCGAAGTCTTCTGTACATTCTGATTTGGTTCGGGAAAATAATTTCTTCCATTTGAGTCCACCTTTTATTGTAATAAACACAACTTCATAATTTGTCTGTATCATAAATATAAGCGTTATATTAATCAAGAAAATAGTACAAAAAAAGACAATTTGTGTACAAATATAACTGTAAAGCCGGGAATTTCTTCCCGGCTTTAATCAAGACGGCTGCCGCCTTATTTTCCGAATTCGGCCATCGGCTGGTCTTTTCCGTAAGTGGCGACTTGTTCTCTGAAAAGCTGCATATCCGCTTCGCTCATCATAATTTCGTCTGCCGGAACAGACCGGTTGAATTTGCCGTTGCTGTCCATCGAGCGGGTGTGTGCCGAATTATAGTTTTTGGCAAAGGCATAGTTGTTTTTAACGCTCTTGGCATCAACCGTGCCATCCTTGTTCAGACGGTAATTTGATTTTTTGTTGATGATGCCGTCGGACGCATAGCTTTCGGCTTTGCCGTTTTTGCCGATGTGGGTGTAAGTCAGCATATCACGCTTGTCACCCTTGGTCATCTCAAAGATGCTGGTCGAGCCGTCGGCATTGGTCTGCTTAACCCTGAAGACTTCGCGTCCCTGGTCATCCAGCGTACGGCTGACTTCGCGGTCTTTGAATTCGCGGTTCATATCTGCCCCGGGAACACCGCCCATACGTTCCTGCATCATCTGGTTCATAATCGCCTTATCGACATCGTCATTGGACATACCGCTGCCGCTGCGGATTGCATGAATGGCCACTTCGTTGCGGGTGCCGTCACGGTTCAGCAATGTCTTCCCGGCAGCGGTATTCATTCTTGTTTCCTCGCGAATAAGGTTTCCGTCTTTGTCATAAGTCTTCTTGTTCTGAATGAACTTGTCATTGTTAACGGAGGTTGCCTTATTGCCGCGCAGGCTCTGTTTTGCCCGTGTAACCGTTCTGGTGCCGTCCGGAGCAACTTGCAGCGTATCGGTAACCTTGCGGCCGTACCAGGTACGGTGTTGCAAAGTTTTGTTGCCGTCGGCATCGGTTACCGTTCGGTCATCGTTTTCAATTTTTTTAGCTCGGCGGTTTACTTTATATGAGTTATAAGCTTCCCGCCCGCGGTCAAGAGCCATGCCGCCGACTTTACGGGTTGCTTTGCCCGCTGTTTTGAGCCCTCCGATTGCCGCGGTGTTTGCCGTGGATGCGGCCAAACCGCCGACTTTCGAACCGATGTCTTTGACGCCGATGCTCTTGGCGAAACTTCCGGCAAAGGAATTGGCTTCACCCAGAACCGCCCAGCCGAGAATCATATAGAAAACGAGTTTCAGGAATGTGGTTCCCCACCATGCCAGATTGCTCAGAATAACCTTGTAACCGCTTCGGGTTCCGACATCAGACATCGCTCCGCCGCTCTCAACCCCTGCTTTTGATAAAACATCCATCAGACCGTTGGTCAGAATAAAGATAATCAGCGACAGGAAAATAAAGTTAAACATACAGTTAAGGAACGTATCCCACACTTTGCCCACATATTTTTGCGTTGATTTGAAAGCGTAAGCCCCGATTGCCGCCGGCAGCAGCGCCGTCGCCACCGTCAGCTGCAAAACCGAGTCAATCAGCAGGAACGGATAGATAATCAGCAGCAGAATTGCGGCAATCCACAACACAAGACCGACAATCAGATAGCCCAGATGCGGGAAGAGGGCAAGGCCGTGCCATGATTCGACATACAAAGCGACGCAAATGGATGTCGAGCCCAAAGCCATAACATCAAGAATTTTATCCTGAATGGTCTTAATTGTGCACAAAATGCTGACACCCATACTGGCCGGAAGGCCTGCACCTTTTTCTTCGGTTAAAATATCAAACGTGGATCCGTCGCAGGTTTCGCCGTTCGCACCTTCAGTCGCAATTTGCGCCAGTTTAAACCCGGTATTGAATATCGGTTCCATCGCCAGCCGGAAAAAGTCTGCCGAATTGAGACGCAGCAGCGTGACGACAATCAGCACCAGAAACGCTTTGTTCAAAATTGTTTTAACCAGAATACTCGGATTCTTTTGCTCCATGGAGGAAATAAACTGCATAACCGTAATGCCGAGCCAGAGGGCAAAGCCGACGCAAACCAGCATGATAACGCCGTCTGCCAGTGCATTGTATGATTTTTTCGCAACCGAGCTGGCGGTATTAAACAAAACACCGAAAATATCACAGAAAATACATGTCTTGAAACTGCTGCGATAACTTTCGACATTACATTCGCGATCGCCTTTATCTGCGGATTCGGTAGATACCGCGCCGGTATATTCATTTAAATAAGCCGGGCGGGACGCTTGCCCGAGCCGGACGGAAGCCGACGGATATTCGTCTTCTTCACAGGCGCGTTTGCCGGTAACTTTTTGTGAGGCTTCTTCCAAAGATGAGCCGTTTTCCATTTCTTTTCGAATAGCTAACGATTCGAGCGCTAATTTTTCATCTTTGGCCGCGCGTTTGGCATAAGGGGTTTTATCTGCATATCCCGAATACATGACCTCGGCATAGCTTGCATAATAAGCGGAAATAATCGTTTCGTCGGAAGCCGTTTCAAAGGTTTCGGGAGCAATTGCTCTTTGAACCGCCTGAAAATTGTTTCTCATCGGGCCGGCACCGGCAACCGCACCGGCTAAAATAATCATATCCATTTCGGGAGAGCGGTTAAGCAAACTTCCCATGCCGGCTTTTTTCAAAACACTTTTGCCGTAGCTTAAATAGTGATTTTCAATATATTCTCTTTGTGAAGTTCCGAAAGAACTGTCTTGGGAGGCTAAGGCCTGCCATTTCTGCGAAAATTGCGTAGCCGGCGGATTGCAGGCGGCGTTAATGGTGCTTTGCAATGAGCCACCTATTTCCAGTGCCTTATATTTACTGGGATCATTCTTCTGCAAATGTTGCAAATAACTGGCCATTGTTGAATTATTCCATTTTGAGGAATCCCGGTAGCAGACCATTTGCGAAACGCCATAAGAACAGCCGCCTTTATCATCTGCCCAGCATTTGTTGAATGCGCCGGCATCGCCTCCGGATTCACCCTGTTGGTGAAAAGCGGACAGATTATCTGCCGGAAGCAGTTTGCCGCATTTGCCTAAACTGGCTTCCGCCGTCACCATTTGCGGATCCGGATCGTTTTCGATAACCGGTGCTTCCGGAACCGGAACGTTGCCGTCGCACAAAGCATCTGCCGAAGCGCAGGCGGGAGACAAAATCTTACCTTTTCCCGTGCCGCCGTCACGCAGTTCAATATGCAGGTGAGCGCCATATGCGCCGTGTTTGGTCGTGCCGTCCGAACAACCGGTGGTTCCGACGTAGCCGATGGTCGTTCCTTTGGCGATTTTTTCTTTGGTTCCTGCAATTTTTTTTGTTTTGTCGGCAAATTTTTGCAGATGCATATATGTTGTTGTATATTGTCCGCCGCCGGCTTTTTCATGCTGCATAATAACAGTATTGCCGCCGCCGCCGTAACAGGAGCTGATTGATAAAATAACTCCGTCGGCCGCTGCGGTAACCGGAGTCCCTTCCGGTACGGCGACATCCATCCCCTGATGTTCACGATAACATTTGCCGTCGGGATATTTTACTTTTGTGCTGTATGAACTGTTGCAACTGGTAGAACGGTGGCAGGCTTCTTCGGAAATTCGTCCGACGGAGTTGAGAGAACCTTTGGTTTCAACCGGAACAGTATTCAGACAGCCTTTTTGCATTTCTTCAATTCGGCTGTTGGGATAAAGCTTCCTTGAAGCTGCGGCACCGTCAATTTTACAGGGATGAAATTGAACGGCGCAGGTATTAGACACGTCTGCGGCCCGAGCGGAGGAGATGCCGGCCGTATTCAAGCCCAGCCATAAAACGGCGGCAAATGCCAATCCGGCTTGTCTGGTCAATTTAGATATGTTAGTCATCATCTCCATAATAACACCTGCTTAATTCGGCTTATTGTTGTCTTTCGGGCTGTCGCCTTCTTTCTTGCCCTCATTGTCTTTGTTGGCATCTTTGCCGCCGTTTACCCGGTTTTTGACAAAGTTGACGGCCCCGCCGGCAACGGCTCCGGCAGCCCGTGTCGCCTGATGAGTGACAACGCCGCCGGCAAAAGACGCGGCCTGAGTGACCTTGTTTTTTACAAAGGCGGTCATCTGGGTTGCTTTCATGTGCATCGGAGAGGCATCACCGAATGTGCTGTCGTTAAAGAATTTTCCGACATAACCGGTAACCGTGGCGCCGATCATTTTAATGCTGTAAACATAAGCAAACATAATCAGGATAAAGTTTGCGCCTGAAATGGAAAAGGTGTTGGAAACCCATTCCGCATCGCCGGCCTTGATTTTGGCATAGAAAGTCGTCAAATCGCCTAATGACACGCTTATCAGCGATAATGCATAAGAAGTGGTCAAAGCCAGGAAAGTAAACAAAGCTGCCGAACGGAAAATAATGCTCATGCACGATGTAAACTTGCCTGATGTCGGCCCGAACGGCCAGAGACCGATAACAATCGGCAGTGCCATAATGCAGAATCCGATTTTGAAACAAACGTCAAGCAGATAGTAACCGATACCTAAAGTCAGCATAAAACCGCAGAACCAGATAGCGGCACCGCACAGCCAAATCCAGAGGTCAGGAATACGGATAGTGACGTTAACACCGAATAATCCGCCGGTATATTCCAACATGCCTGCATTAAAAGAGTGGCAGGTGAGGGCATGTCCGATAACCAGATTGGTGGAAACCGTCTTGTCGATTCCCTCGGTTAAAGCCATAATTTTGTTAATAACTACCGGAGAAATAATTTCTGTACCGTTATAGGTAAAGTTTGAGGTCAAAGCAACTTTGATTATTCCCTGATTTGCCGCCTGTAATAATCCCAGCCCGTAGTCGGCACCGGCCAGCAGCAAAGGATTGACGAACAGGTCAACAATGGCGCCGATACCCACGTTAATTACGATATAGGCGGCGGCAACCTTGAACATGAATATCAGCAGTGTGTTGAGAATGCTCATCGGTTCTTGGTTGGTAAAAGCCGAGACAAGCTTCAGGGCAAATGCGGCCAGCCACAACATTGATCCGATAACCAACACCTTGCTTCCGGCTTCTCTGGTTAAATCATAAACTTTGCCGCAGGCATTCATAAACGTCGTAATCAGCGTCATGATAATTTTGCAGGAATAACAGGTGGACTGATACATCTTCTGCATGTCGGGAATACTGCAAGCCGAATTGTCCCCGCGTTTTACCGTTATGCCGTCCTCTTCGGTTGTGTTTTTCCCTGTTTCATCAGTCTTAACCGTATAAGAAGAAAATCCGGCTGTCGTTGTAACAACGGTACTGGTATCCGTACCCTTTTCTACAGGTTTCTGTTTTTCTCCAAATAAAGGTTTTTTCACATCTTCAGGCTTTTTACATGTATAAGATAATGTTGATGAAGAATATGAACCTCCCGTCCCTTGAACTGACATACTGTAGCTGGAGTAGCATTCCATACCTTCCGGACATCCTCGCGGATATTCGCTGCCGCAAGGTTGATATTCTCCGGCTGCAACGGCACGCTTATGCTCAGCTAATTCTTCGGCACGTGCAAACTCTAATTCCGTGTTTAATTTTTCATATTCCGCTTTTAAGCTGTCGTATTCATTTTTAAAACTGGGGTTTTGAGCAATAATTTTATCAAATCTTTGGTTATATTCGTCAACAGTTTCCTGTTTCCATCCCCAGTCAAAAGATTGAGTTGGAAATACATTTGTATCTACTTTTTCACCATTATCTTCTCTTTGTTCTAAGTGTTTTGCTAATTTTTCGCAAAAATTTTTTAATTTTGTTGTGGCTGCATTAACTTCATTAACCTTTTGCTGCGTTTTTTGAGTGTCCAAAGGCTCAAAAGCTTTTTCTCCTTTGGAACGGCCTTGATAAGCAGAGCCGCATGTTTCTTCAGTAAAATTTATCGTCCAAGCATTAACCGGGCGGATAACGCTAAGGGAAAGAAATCCTGCCAGAAAGAAGTTAAAAATATGTTTGAGGAGTTTATCAGTCATTTTTACCTCCCCCGCAAACTGTTCATTTTGTTTTTGAACGAAGCGACTTTGGCTTTTCCGTTCTGAACTTTTTCAATAATTTTGCGTCCGGCGGCGACCTTGCTGACGGCGGCAACTGCGCCGGCGGTAAAGATACTGCCCAGAACTTTGGCTGCGCCGATAATAACCGCTTTGGCTTTGGCGTTAAAGCTGCCTTTTGAGCTGCCGCCGACCAGAGAATCGGTTACCTGCTGCGCCAGCTGAACGGAAGAAGCAATCAGAAAACCGATCATCAGCAGGCACATAAACGGAATGCTGAATTCTTTGAAATCTTTATCCGTGCCATTTTCAAAAATGTCGGCATTGTCGATGATAATTTGCTCCAAAGCCAGCATGGCAATTGCAATCATAATTGCCATAAACATCATAAATGCGGCAGAATTCAAAATGGTGACAAAGCCTTGCGACAGCCATTTTTTCGTTGGTCCGAAAGGATATCCCATAATCAAAATCGGCAGCATAACCACCATAATCGTAAATCTGAAAATAGTGTCAACCAGATAAAAGACAAATCCGAGTTTGACGAAAGTAAAGCAGGCGATAATCATCAGACCGATAATCGTGGCCATAAAGCCCGGAGCTTTCAAGACCTTATAAGCCATTGCCAGTCCCAGATTCATCCGGTCATTCATGGCACAGACCATGCATTTCATCATCTCTTTCGGCGATTCGGGGAAACCGCTCAAATCGGCATTGGCAACAGCGTCGGACAATTTGCAGATAATAGATTTGCCTGCGGTAAAACTAAATCCGAAAACTTTTATGGAATTGGCCTTGCTGTCGCTGAGCGAGGCATGAGCCAGCAATTCGCTTGAAAATTCCAGAAACGCATTATAAACCGGAAAAATAATGTCATTCATGAAGAACAGCAGCTGCTGTGGGGATGATGCCACATAACCGCAGGCAAAACAAAGGAAGAATTTTCGGGCAATTTCGGTCCAGGTCTCTCCGATGTTTTCTTCGGTAAACGAACTGACATGTTTCAGCAGGCGGATAGAAAGCCAAACCGCAAAGGCAACCATCATGAAAGTCAGGGCGCCGGAAGTAATCTTGTTATAGGTTCCCATTGCCACTTTGCCCATGTTGTCATAAAGCAGTTCAATGATAGAGTCCTGCCAGCATGTTGCCTGATCTTGCGCGATGCTCTGTTCATCAACGTCCCCTTTTACGGCTGCCCGCGATGTATCCGGGTTTTTATCGTCATTGGCACAGGCGGTAAGCATGAACATAGAGACTGCAACCACCAGCAGCAGTTTCAAAACTCGTCCTATGTCAATACTTTTCCACATTGTCGTTACTCTGTTATAAAATAATTATTTTTTCGGGTTGCGTTTTTTCATTTCGTCTTGAACATATTGGTTCTTGTAACGCTCATTCTCCTGTTTTATGGCATCCAGCTCGCTTTGAGCCTTTTGAGTGTCGGCTTTAGCCTTGTTATAGGCGGCTTCGGCTTTGACGGCCTCTTCAAACTGAGCGTTTGCCAGGTTTTCAAAGTTCTTTTTCTGAGCCGGGTCAGAGGCGGACTGAGCCTTTTTCAGGTAGTCATCGGCTCTGCGGTTATGATAATTCATTTTACCCTGAGCTTCGTTTTCCGCTTTTTTGTTGCGGGCAACTTCTGCCGTCTGGTTTTGAATCATCTGCCGGCCGGCTCTGCCGTTGGCGGTGTTGTTGTAATCGCTTTCCAGCTGCTGTCTCATTTGCTCGGGTGTCTGTTGCGGCGTCTGAGTCTGCTGCGCATCCGCCTGATTTCCGTGCGGTGTTCCGCCTTGAGCGGCACCGCCTTGCGGGGTTGACGGATTCGTCGGTGTTTGCGGCGAAGGTGTTGCCGGTTGCTGCGACCGCGGTCCGGCCTGCTGCATCTTCTTGATTTGATTCTCACCGCCATCACCCAAGGCACTATGAGAGAGAGGATTACTTTTTATTTCATTTTGTGCTGTTTGATTCTGAGCATTGGAAAGAGTTGGATTCGATTTATTTTGTAAAGCACCTCCATCACCTAAAGCAGAATGAGCTAAAGGATTCGTTTTTGCTCGAAGTGCAGCTTTATTTCCGGCAGCGCCGCTGCGGCGTCCTAAGCCGACAGCACCCCAAACTTTATCTTTCGCCCAATCTCTGCCTTTGTTGACAACATTGGTAAGCCCGGTTTTGTCACTGACGGCTTTAGCCGCGCCGAGACCTGTCTTAAGGGTTCCCTGAACGCCTTTTGTCGCAGCACCATAAGCCAGACCGCCGATGTTGGCACCGATTTTCGGTCCGCCGCCGCCGGCCATGGTTCCGGCCAAATCAGAAGCTTGTCCGGTCAGTTTAAAGGCAAACAGACAGCAGGCAACCAAGACCAGGAAGCCGGCAAAGCCGATATCCAGTAATTCTTTGAGTTCTTGAACGTTATTACCGTTCAAGGCTTTCATAATGGCATCAAATCCGCCTTTGGAACCGGTTAATCCCTGTCCCAGCAATTCAACGTTGATACTGACGACCAATCCCATGAAAACATAAACGAAGAATGTGTTCATAAAGATACCCCAGCCTTTGCTCGTATAGTTGCGGGTTGCCTTAAACGGCCAGCAGGCGATCAGGAACGGCATCAAAGCGCCGATAATGCCCAGCTGAATTGTCGCATCAATCAGATAGAAAGCAAAAGCCAAAGAGATAATCCAGCCCATGACCCAGATGGCAAATCCTTGGAACATCATGCCGAAATCCCACAAAACGTTGCGGACCGGTCCGATACTCTCTTTACCGGCATTGCGGGCAACGCACATTAAAGACGAACCGACGCTCTGCGGAACGGCCACTTCGGCTTGTACGGCTCTGATAAAGCAATCCAGATTGGTGTAAAGATATGCCGGCATAACCCCGTTTGACACGTTCTGAAGTGTTTTTGAAACGTCACAGGCTGCCAGATATTTGTTTTCAGCAAACAGCAGACTTGAACCAAATTCAAAGCCGGCTTTAAGTACGGGGCCCACAATGTAGCCGTAAACAATATTGGCGTTTTTTAACATATAATAAGCTACCAGAACCTTAAACATATTGACCAGCAGCTCGGTTACGAATTTGGGTGCATCCTGCTTGGTAAACGAACTGACGTTTTTCAAAACCATAAAAGCAATCACAATGGCAAAACCAATCAGCATCACATTGGCCAGCGGCCCGGCCAGCTTGTCATAAGCTTTGGTGGACATACTTTGTGCCGCATTGAAAATCGTTTTAAATAGCGGGCAGTAAATACAGCTTCTGGATTCTGCCAGCTTGGCCGGCAACGGCACACAACCGCGGGTAACGCCGGTAATGGACTGGAATTTGTCGCCCTCCATTATGAAATAATATTCAGCAAGGATAGTGGGTTTGCCATCTTTGGTTTTACCCATGACCGTATATTTATAAAGAGATTGCCCGGCCTTAATGGTTGTCTGCATGCTGTTAAGTTCTTCGACTTTCTGATCAAGTTGCTGTGCTGTAGAAAGTGCAGATTCGCCAAGTTTATGAAGTTGTTGAGCAACGGCATTGTATTCTTGGACGACACTGAGGGCCTTTTGCAGGGCTTGTTTCTGTTTCTCGTCTTTCGCTTCCACATTAGTAATACTGGAAGCATCAATAGTTTTCGTATTGGAAATCAGCTGCTGTGTGGACCATGTATAGCTGCCGTTAATCAAGCGTCTCAGCGAATCCGGATCTTCGGCATAGTGTTCTGCCGCTATGGCTCCTACCGCCGTAGCTACACCGACGATAACCAATCCCACGCCCCCGGTGCCGATTGCCAGACCGACTGTACCGATAATGGCAAGGGCGCCGCCGATAATTGCCGTCTTTTCAAAACCATTTAGTTCTTTTTCCACTTCTCCAACTTTTTTTTGTAATTCTTCAATCTGTTTCTGATAATTTTCAATCCCTTCCATATTTTCTTTGTATGTCTTTTGGAGACCTTTAATCTCAGAAAGCAGTTTACTGCGGATTTTGGCTAATTCTTCATTTTCTAATTTTTTTGCACCAGTGCTGTTATCGTCAGGTGCCATCAAGCGATTGATTATTTCATTAACATCTTTGCTGACAGCTTCGTTTTCAGCAAAAGCATTGCCCGGAGCAGACAGCATCCAGGTTCCGAGCACTAACAGGGAGGTATATTTTATAAACTTATTTATCGTCATCGTCGTCTCCTCCGGCAAAAGGATTGCCCAGAACTTTTATTGCAATAATAAATACAACCGCCACCAGAGCTAATGCGCCCCAAAAGGCATAACGAGAGGTAAACCAGCCGAAGAAGTCAATATAATAGGCTCCGATAATGGCCATAAAGATGATTATGTTTACCAGTATTGCTCTCATCATATCCTCGGTTTTTTAAAGCTTCTGCTTCATGCTATCTCTATTCTAGCATATAAAAGTAAAAAAATTTGTTACAGTTTTTTGATTTTTTCGCCATGTTTCAGAACTTGCCCTGATTCAAAAATTTGACGCACCTGCGAACAACTTCTTCATTTTTAAAAGGATTAAAAAACGTATTTTTTATCGTAATTGTTTGTTTGACGCCTTTTAGTTCGGCATCTTCGCCGCTTCCCAGCATTTGCCGCCATTTTTCGGGCAGCAGGAACAGGATTCGTTTCCACACCGGCACGCAATTGATAATGCCGACTTGCTGAGGATTCTCAAACGGCGGAAGGCGTTTGGCCGCTTCCGGCGTAACATCTTTCAGAATCGGTCCCAGAACCCGTTGAAAAAGCCGGTATTTGTCCAACAGCTTAAACAGAGTGCTTCCCTGATTCGGAGGGCTGACCTCTACAATCCGGTTGAGCTTTATTTTGTGCCGCCACGGCGAATCAAACGAAAGCAATTTCCTTAAAATGACGCCGCCGATACCGTTTGTTACAAAAGAAACTTCCTGTACGTCTTCCAGATGATTCATAAAAAAGTCAAGCTGGCGAATGTGTCCGTCGATTCTCTTGCGGGTAGAAGGATAGTTGATTGCCGCGGCCATATAGCCGTTTTTCAGCGCCTCTCGCCACAAAGGCTTGAAGATGTTTTTGCTTTCGCCGAGTCCGTGCAGCATAATAACCATATGTCCCTTCTGCCGCGAAAGCTGGAAGACTTCAATATATTTAAGAAAAGCACGCCGGCAGT
>UMIF01009901.1_pt1 | contig 12007 bp, 10 predicted proteins | sample 1965721 | NCBI WGS metagenome assembly UMIF01 (sample SAMEA4836119, study PRJEB28245) | human gut metagenome | biome: gut microbiome; material: fecal sample | place: Denmark | collected 2008
TAGCCCGCCACACCGATCATCGCTGCATTGTCTGTGCAGAAGATCGGAGAAGGATGATAAAATGCAATATTTCGTTTGCCGCACTCTTCTTCAAAGGCTGCCCGCAGAGAGGAATTGGATGCCACGCCGCCGGCAATGGCAAATTTATTCAGGCCATAGGCTTTTACAGCATGCAGTGAATGACTTACCAGCACATCTACCACTGCTTTTTGGAAAGAAGCAGCCACATCTGCCTGATTATAGCTTTCTCCCTTCATCTGGCAGCCGTTTAAGTAATTCAGCACCGCTGATTTCAGACCGCTGAAGCTGAAGTCATACTCATTTTCCGCCACTGCCGCTCTGGGAAAATGAATCGCATCGGGATTGCCCTCCTTCGATACCTTATCGATCTTAGGTCCACCGGGATAGCCCAGCCCGATGGCACGCGCCACCTTGTCAAAAGCCTCACCCGCTGCATCATCCCTGGTCCGGCCGATGATCTCATATTCTCCGTAATCCTTGACCACCACCAGATGCGAATGTCCGCCGGAAGCCACCAGACAGATAAAAGGAGGCTCCAATTCCTTATTTTCTATAAAATTAGCACTGATATGTCCCTCAATGTGATGAACACCTACCAAAGGAATACCGGTAGCAAAGCTGATTGCTTTGGCTTCGGATACCCCCACCAGAAGTGCTCCCACCAGTCCCGGTCCGTAGGTCACCGCAATCGCCGTGATATCGTCAAGTGTCACATGGGCATCGGCAAGTGCCTGCTCAATGACCTGGTTGATCTTCTCGATATGCTTCCGGGATGCGATCTCCGGCACCACGCCGCCGTACAACGTATGTAAGGCAATCTGAGAGGAGATCACGTTGGAAAGTACCTCTCTGCCGTTTTTTACCACCGATGCCGCTGTCTCATCACAGGAGCTCTCAATTCCCAAAATATAAATGTCTTTTTGTTTTTCTGTCTCTGTCATTTTTCTGCCTGCTTTGTTCTAATTATTGTCTGTCTGTTCCTGCTTACTGTTCAACTGGTCCGCCGTTTCCCAACCATAGATCTTCCATCTGCGATTGTCATCTCTGCGTAACAGATATACCATGACGGTAGAACTTTTTTTGCCATTTTCCGTCATCGTGTAACCGCAGGATATTCGTGCAAAGGAATATCCATCCGCTGTGTAATAGTCCACATTTGTGCTTGATGCAAGAGAAACACTCGTTATTTTTCTCTTATTGTTTTTGTAATTCTGCACTTCTCCCTGCAGACGGATGAGGTAGGATTCTTCTTCGTTGTTCTCCCTGAGTTCCTCATCAAATAATTGCAGTGACTTTTTCCCCAGTTCCTGAAGTTCTTCCTCCGTGCAGTCTTCATTATAAAAACATTTCATCAGATCGTTATAATATTTGACCACTTCCTTCGGTGTCGAAGGATAATTGTTCTCGAGGTTTCGGGAAAGTGCGGTGTCGATTTCCGACATCACCGCTTCCTGTTGCTCGGTGCGATGCGTTCCGGACAGATACGCATAATATCCTACCACCAGCACGAGTAAGAAAATGAAAAAGACTGTAATCTTAGTCACAGATGTGTTGGTTTTCTTCATAAGATCGTTCACTCTCCCTCATCAAATTTCAGTTCCATGGTCCAACCATCCTTCGCCGCATAAGTCGCCGGAAATATCTTCCGCACATCCTCCATGAATTCCTCCGGTCTGGTCATGGACGGGCTGTAGTGGGTCAGCCATAATTTCGGTACTTCCGCTTCTTTTGCAATCTTCGCCGCCTCATACATGGTCATGTGCTTGTGTTCTCTGGCTTTCACCAGTTTATCCGGCTCTCCGTACATACCTTCCAGGATCAGCAGATCCGATCCTTTGGAATTCTGTCGGATGCTCTCCGTAGGTCGGGTATCGGTACTGTAGGTTACTTTCAGGCCCTTGCGCTCCGCTCCCAATACCATATCCGGTGTAAATACTCTGCCGTTCTCTTCCAGGGTCTCTCCTTTTTGCAGACGGCTCCAGAATTTCATGGGGATTTCCTGCTCCATGGCTCTGTCCTTATCAAATCGACCCGCCCGGTCAATCACCATACTGTACCCATAACAGAGTACATTATGGTTGACCCTGAAAGCTTCCAGCCGAAAACCTTCAAAAGAAAAAGTCTGGGCATTTTCTGTAATCTCAATGCATTTCACTTCAAAGGGAAGTTCCGGTGCGATCACCCTCAACGAAGCCACCACTTTCGTAAGCCCCCTGGGGCCGATCAGGAGCAGAGGCTCTGTCCGCTCTGCATTTCCCATGGTCAGAAGCATCCCCGGCAGACCGCTGATGTGATCCGCATGGAAATGAGTAAAGCAGATAATATCAATAGGATTGGGACTCCAGCCTTTTTCCCGCATGGCGATCTGGGTTCCCTCTCCGCAGTCGATCAGAATACTTTTTCCATTATATCGCATCATCAGGGAAGTCAGCCATCTGTAAGGTAGCGGCATCATTCCTCCTGTTCCCAATAAGCAAACGTCTAACATTCTTCCTCGCAATCCTGCCTTCACAGCATCTGTTGTTCTATCTATAATAATTCTGTCTCCGGTACTTCTTCCACCGGAATGACAAATCTGCCGATCCAACTGTCGTAGCAGTCCTCACACAGATCAAAGGCATGTCTCATACCGTCTTTCCTGCTAAAATATCCAAAGCGGACATCTGCGGTGAAATATCCCTCCCGGATGATTTCCTTTTCTACTTTTAATTCTCTGCCGCAGGCGTTACATATTATTTGTGTTAATTTACCGTTTTCTGACTTTCGCATCTTACCTTCCACCTTTCTGATCGTAAAAACAGTTTCCTCTTTCACTATCATAGCAAATAAATCGCCGGATGGTGGTGGTAATACTTGTTAACGACGCCACATGATCATGGCATCTTCGGTAGGTTTCTCATAAAATCCGGGACGAATCCCTTCCGAGACGAAACCAAACTTTTCATATAAACGGATCGCCGGTGCATTGCTCACTCTGACTTCCAAAGTATATGCCGTAATGCCACGCTCTGCCCCCAGTCGCAGAAGTTCTTCGAGCATTTTGCTTCCCACTCCCAGATTCCGGTACTTCGGTGCCGTTACCACGTTGTCGATATTACCCTCATGAAAACTGTCCGTCAGTCCGGCACAGCCGGCGATATGTCCATCGGCCTCCGCTACCACATACAGGCAATAGTCTCTTAGAAGCAGTCCTCTGAAATCCTCCGCAGACCAGGGCATGCTGAAGGATGCGGCTTCGATGCGGCTCAGTTCTTCGATATCTGTATCCCGCAGGGGACGAACCTCTATCTTCATGCCTGTGCCTCTTTTGCTACTCTCTCCTGCTCTTCCCGTTCCCGCTCTGCCTGGCTCTTACGCAGATATTCGGGTTCATGCTCCGCGGCGGTCACTGTCTTACCCTGTGCATAATAAATGGCTCCGAGAGAAGCCACACTTGCTGCCCGCTGTCTGTTATTGGCTGCGGGAGCAAAGGAAAACGGCACCTTCATTCCTTCTGTGATCTGCCTCCGGTATACCGGCACGCCGTCTCCCAAAAAGATCACTTCACGTCCCAGGCGGTTCAGTTCGTCCACCAGTTCGTCCACAAGAGATGCGCACTGATCCTTAACACATTGCATCACAAGCTGCTGTTCACAACTTCCAGCCTCAGCTTCTGCCTTACAGAATTCATAGATCCCGGTGTATACCTGATTCCTTCTGGCATCCATAATGGGGCAGACCAGCTTGTCCGTCCCCCAAAGATTAAATGCAAGTCCTTCCAGTGTCGGCACCTCTACCAACGGCAGATTCAGTGCCAGACCAAGTCCCTTCGCGGTTGCTGCCCCAATTCTCAGTCCGGTAAAGGATCCGGGACCTGCGGAGATAGCAATGGCATCAATGGTGTGAAGATCCAGGTCGATCATCTGCCGGATCTCGTCCAACATCGGAAGTAATGTCTGGGAATGTGTTTTCTTATAATCTGTGGTATACTCTGCGATCAGGACATTGTCTTCCACGACGGCGGCACTTGCCACCAGTCCGGAACTGTCCAAAGCTAATATTTTCATACTGTAGTCATCTCCTCAATCGTGATCCGGCGATAATCGAAGCCCTTCTCCAGATCCTTTTCTATGGTCACCTGTCTGTAGTGCTCCGGCAGGATCTCTTCGATCAGATTTGCCCACTCGATCAGGCACAATCCCTCACCGTAAAAACAGTCCTCGTAACCGATCTCTTCCATCTCCTCCACATCTCCGATGCGGTACACATCAAAATGATAAAAAGGCATGCGGCCTTCCTCATAGATCTGCACAATGGTAAAGGTGGGGCTGTTGACCGGTTCCGTAATTCCAAGACCGTCTGCCACTCCCTGGGTAAATACAGTCTTGCCCACACCCAGATCACCGATCAGGGTATAGACCTGCCCGGGAAGTGCTTCTAAGCCGATCCGCTGTCCCAGTGCAAAAGTCTCCTGCGCACTGTGAGTCTCTATAATTTCTTTTTTAAATTCTTTGTTTGCTGTTGAATCACCTGTTGTCATTTTTCTTACGCTTTCTATAGACACCGTAATGGCCGTTGTTACTTTCCGGAAAAGCTCTCTGCTCTATGGCATTTCTAGCTGCGGATCTTCACCTTTGCAGGGGGCATATGCGTGGAAATCATTTCGATAACATCCGTTGTCTTATCCTGCATCTGGCTTTTGGGAAATATCGTTGCATTATTCTTTGCCGTATAGACAATGATGCTGCGCCCGGTGGAGACTGCTTTCAGACAATCCTCCCATGCCTGGCAGGTAGAACTGTCTCCCTGAGAAATAGTAATTCCGTTCTCATCCAGGACATAATGCAGTGGTTCCCTGAAGACCGGATTGTTCGCTACCTGCTGTTTGCTTTTGATAAAAAGCGTCCAGGGGAGATATAACAGGATCACCACTCCCAGGATCAGATAGATCCAGTACTGTCTGGAAATTCCCACAACAACGCCCAGTGCTCCGATCACCGCTCCCAAAAGTCCGGACACGCTGTTATAGCTATGCCGTAATAAAAAATCATATAAGTCCCCCGATGTAATCTTCACATCCAATTCTACCATAACGTGTTCTTTCCTCTATAATAATGTATGTTGCCAGGAGCAAAAGGGCTAACCCCACATGCGCCTGCTCATAGGCGGTTAAAAGGCCCCGGACTCCGTCTGTGCATAAAACTGCATACTATAGAAAACATTATAAATTTTTTCCCATGAAAAAGCAAGTAAAGAACCGCAGGGATTTATAATCTGTCACCTGCGGTTCTTTATTTATGCATTTTATTTAATTATGATTTAATTTTTATGATTATTCATGCCGTAAAGCTTCGATAGGACTTAGTTTTGCCGCTTTTTTCGCCGGATAGATACCGAAAAAGATACCCACCGCAGAGGAAAACAGGCTGGCTCCCAGTACCGTTCCTACGCTTACTTTTGCGGTAAAACCGATCAGGCTGCAGATGCCAAAAGCTCCTGCCACTCCGATGGTAATACCGATCAGACCTCCCAGCAGGGTGATGATCGCCGACTCCGACAAAAACTGTAACAGGATGGATCCGGTTCTCGCTCCCAGTGCTTTCCGGATACCGATCTCTCTGGTACGCTCCGTGACAGATACCAGCATGATGTTCATAACGCCGATACCACCTACCAGCAGGGAGATGGCTGCTACGAACACTACAAAGATAGTGATATAGCTTAAGATCTGATCCATCTGGCTCATAATATCATTAAAGTTCTGTACAGAGATGACATTCTGTCCTCTGACACCATGCCTGTTCTCTAGCAGACGCACCGTATCCTGCGCCACCTGAGAGGCATTTTCCGCGCCATCACTGACGATCAGCAGGTCCGTGTAATCCACATAGAATCCATACCCCTCGGAAATTGTGGAGATAGGTGCCTCCATGGTCACCGTACCGTTTCCTCCCATTCCGAACAGCTTCGATGCGTTGTCCTTACGGATACCAACAATCGTAAATTCCTGTGTCACTCCATACAACGTATAATCAAAACTCATTCCGATCACATTGGTATTACCAAACAGCGTTTTCGCGCTGCTCTCTGTAATGACACAGACCTTATTCGCCGTATAATAATCCGAATCGGTAAAATAACGTCCCTTGATGATCGGATCCTGGCTCGAATATTCCAGTCCCGCCTTACCGAAAGTTGCAGAAGCATCAAAAGTTCCCTTTCTGCCGGTGGCGCTTCCGCTGAAACTCCAGGACGGTGTTACCGCCTTGACATTTGGAACTTTCTCCAGAATGGCATCCATATCCTCTTCCGTGAATACCACCTCTGTTCCGTTTTCCGCGGTGTTACTACTATATACTGCGATCTGGCCGCCCGCCATAGAATTCAGTTCTCCGTTGATCCCACTTTTCACTCCATTACCTATGGAGATGATCATGATCACCGAAGAGATTCCTATGATAATGCCCAGCATGGTCAGGATCGAACGTCCCTTATTACTGCGGATATTCATCAATGCAATTTTGATGTATTCCCATACTTGTGTCATGGATCCGCCTCCTACTGTTCCATGGGCACAGCCGCTACTGCCATGCCCTCCTCCAGGCTGATACCTGTGAGGCTGTTCACAATGATCTGGTCTTCCTCGGTAATGCCATCCAGGACCTCTGTGTATTCATCTGAGGAGATTCCGCAGGTAATTGCCCTCTTAACTACCATGCCGTTCTCGATCACATAGAGGAAATCTCCGTTTTTATCCGCATTGATCGCTTCTACCGGGATCAACAATGTATCCTGTGCACTGTTGGTATGTACGGTCAGCTTTGCATCCAGTCCCAGAATGATCTTGTCATCGGGGTTAGTCAGATGTACTTCTACCCCTACCATGGGCGTATTGGAGGCATTCAGTGTTGCCATACGATTGATCTTACTGATCTCGCCTTCGTATTTATTGCCGGAGATGGTAATATCTACTTTCTGCCCGATGGCAAGTTTTGCCACATCGGACTTGGAAGCATCAAAGGAAACCTTCACATTCTGGCTGCTCTCCAGTGTGATCAGCTGTGCGCCCTCCGCCACACTGGCTCCGGATACACCGGTGCATTCCGTTACGATACCGTCAAAATCAGCTACAATGCCTTTCTTCGCAGAATAATACTGTTCCTCCGCCTCTTTGTATGTCAGCTGTGCCAGATCTCTGTCAGCAGCGTACCCTTGGGACTGATAACCGTTTAAGATCGATCCTTCACCGGCATCCTTCTGTGCCTGCATCTTCGCTTTATAAGTTTCACATTCCTCAATATGTTCCTGTACGGAAGCGATCTCATTCTGCATATTTACCACGTAATCGCTGGATCCTGCAATGGACTGCACATAAGAATTTCTCGCCTGGCTGGCGCTGATATCCTGGAGTTCCTTATTGATTTCTTTCGCACGGTCTGCACTGGTAGCGGAATTCTGCAGTTCCTTGCTCAAATCGGCGGATTTTCTGGATAATTCATAACTTTCTTCGGATAACTGTCTCTGGGTTTCTCTCTGACTCTTACTCAGTTTATCCTGCAGTTCCTTCAGATAAGCCTTATAGTCCGCCAGCTGCTGATCCAGCACTGCCAGGTTGGTGTTGGCTTCGTTTAATTTCGCCTGACTCTTGCTGTTTTCTGTCATGGTGCTGTTATAGGAAGCACTGCTCTTGGTCTGCTGTAATGTTGCCTCCTGCAGGCGCTCCTCCATCTGCTCCATGTCATAGGTCATCAGCACATCCCCTGCCTTGACAGCATCACCGGCTGCCACATTGACTTCGTTTAATCTGCCGCCTACCGGCGCAAAGAGAACCACTTTCTCCTCACTGACTACCTTGCCGCTGGTGCTGACATTTTCCTCGATGTCACCGCGGAATGCGTTAGTAGTGCTGACCATGACGCCCGCACTGCCGGAAAATGCACAGCTTACCATACGGATCACGATCAGTATGATTATGATAGCAGCAATAATAATAGGTGCTTTTTTACGTTTTTTGCCGATTTTACCTGCCTTCTGTTCTCTTTTTGTTTCTTTTAGCTTTCTCTTTTCTTCCTTCTTCATTGCCTTGCTTTCTTTTGCACTCAGTGCCTGTTCTGTTTTTTCCTGCTGTTCCATGATCTCTCACTCATGATCCTTTCTATTTTATACTCATGTCTTTTCATTCGCTGCATGTGAAAATCTGTTTTCCGCATCAGGCTCCTGTCGTCCGCAGTTCCTCCACCGGAACGATCTGTCCGGAATCGGATTCTACTTTGCCGTCCTTGATCTTGATCACTCGCTTCGCCTGTGCTGCGATCTCATTATCATGTGTGATCAATATGACGGTTCTTCCCTCTTTATGTAATCCTTTTAGAATATCCATGATCTCTTTCGTGGAATTGGAGTCTAGATTACCCGTTGGCTCATCCGCCAGGATCACCGGAGGTGCCTGGGCTATGGCCCTGGCGATCGCCACTCTCTGCTGCTGACCGCCGGACATCTCCGAAGGCTTATGATCCATACGATGTTCAAGACCTACCTTTTTCAAGGCCTCCACGGACAGCTCTTCCCGCACACTTTTGGATACTCCCCTATAGATCAGAGGCAACTCCACATTTTCCAATGCCGTCAGATTCGGGATCAGATTAAAGCCCTGAAAGATAAACCCGATCTCCCGGTTCCGGATGTCGGACAATGCATCGTCGGATAATGCGGACACGTCCTGTCCATGCAGCCAATATTCCCCGCTGGTAGGCACATCCAGACAGCCCAGCATATTCATCAGTGTAGACTTTCCGCTTCCGGAATGCCCGATGATAGCCACAAATTCCTGCTCGTCGATGGTCAGACTCACATGATCCAATGCCCGCACTTCATTTTCCCCGGGATTGTAAACCTTGCACACATCTTTAATCTCTACTAATGCACTCATTCCTCACATACTCCCATTTTCTGTTACATTTTTGTGTATTCATCTTTGTGTTACTGTACTGTTCGCATAATACAATAATATTTTTTGAGTGTCAACACATTTTTATAAGTATTTGCAACTATTCAGAGCCAAGCAAAAGGAAAACTCTGGCAGGACGTTTTTGCGCATGCGGTTCTGAATAGTTATTACAGCTACTATAACAGGGAAATCCCAAAAAAATGTTGGGAAAATTCTAAAGATTTTCTATATTGACTTTTATTTCACAAAGTGATATATTCCATCCATAAGGTAAAGTTCTTCAGGGTTGGGTGTAATTCCCTACTGGCGGTAATAGGTCATCCTTAAGTCCGCGACCCGCAGATGCAATTCTGCGGCTGATCCGGTGTGAATCCGGGACCAACAGTACAGTCTGGATGAAAGAAGACGTATCACTTATATTTTTTTGTGATACCCATGCCCCGGAAGCTTGTATTCCGGGGCTTTTTTTGAAGGCTTTCCTTGATTTTTCTCATAGGAAAGGAGTTCTGAAATGAACAAATTAATGCAAACTGTAACTGAAAATGTGGCCTATGTAGTCATCTTCCTGGCGGTCATCGTGGGCTGTTTCCTGGTGGCTGTGGTGCTGGAAAAGGGCGCACAGAAGAAAAACGGCATCTCGGAGCCGATCTTCAATACGAGAAAGCTTGCCATGATCGGTATGTTTTCCGCCATCGCCATGATCCTGCATGTGCTGGACTTCCCCATCTTTTTTGCCCCCGGCTTCTATAAAATGGACTTCAGTGAGCTGCCGATCTTAGTCGGTTCCTTTGCTTTCGGTCCTGTAGCAGGTGTCATGATGGAATTCGTGAAGATACTGTTGAAGCTATGCATAAAAGGTACCTCTACCGCCTTCATCGGCGATCTGGCGAACTTCGTGGTGGGCTGCAGCCTGATCATCCCCGCTTCCGCTGTGTACTCTTTTAAGAAGACAAAGAAAAGCGCAATCATCGCCTGCATTGTGGGTACTCTGGTCATGACCGTATTTGGCACCGCATTCAATGCCGTATATCTGCTTCCCGCGTTCTCCAAATTCTACGGAATGCCTCTGGATGCCATTCTGGCAATGGGAGCCGAGGTCAATCCGCTGGCAAAGGAAGGCAGCATTGTAAGCTTCGTGGTGGCATGTGTGGCTCCCATGAATCTCATCAAGGGAACGCTGGTGTCTGTCGTAACCCTGCTGATCTACAAACCGTTAAGCCCCATCATCAAGACCGGTCACAAAGCATAATTGATGAAATCAAAACAGGGACAGCCGTTATCTGCTGTCCCTGTTTTTTAATACCTACGGATGCTCCGTACCAGACATGTACCACTGGCACATAGCCCCCTGGCATCATTCTATATTCTTACTGCTTCTGGATCTTCATGGTCAGACCGATACGTTTCTTTGCCATATCTACGGTGAGTACCTGCACATCCACGATATCTCCGACGCTGACAGCTTCCAACGGATGCTTGATGTAACGATCTGTGATCTGGGAGATATGCACCAGTCCGTCCTGATGGACACCGATATCCACGAACACACCGAAGTCAATGACATTACGCACGGTTCCCTTTAAGATCATACCGGGTTTTAAATCCTTCATATCCAGGACATCACTGCGCAGGATCGGTTTCGGCATATCGTCTCTGGGATCTCTGCCCGGCTTCTCCAGTTCCTTCAGAATATCTGTCAGCGTGATCTCACCAATGCCCAGTTCCTCTGCTAAAAGCTTCTTATTTTTAATCCGCTTCTCCAGACCGGACATATCCTTTGCATCATTTACTGCATTTTTAGCTACAGGTGCCGTCTGCTTTGCAGAGGTCTGCGCAGAATTGTCAAAAGTCACACCGCCCATAGCCGCTGCGAGAGCCTTGCCCATAGCGGTATTGGTATTGTGTACCCGAACTGCTTTACCTTTCTGTTCTTCCCGCTTCTTCGGTGCATTGACTGTGCCGTTACCATTCTTCTGTCCGTCTGCCTGCGCAGCGCTGCTCCTGCCGGAAGCTTTTTTTGCAGCCGCCTGCTTCTGGGCTTCCTTAATATCTTCCATGGTCAGTCCCAGCTTCTCCATCAACTGTTCTGCAGCTTCATAGGACTCGGGATGGACACTTGTGGCATCCAACGGATTCTTGCCATCCGAGATCCTCAGGAAACCGGCACACTGCTCATACGCCTTAGGCCCCAGCTTCGGTACCTTTAACAGCTGTTTTCTGTTTACAAAACGTCCGTTATTTTCTCTATAATCCACGATATTCTTCGCAATCGTCTTGTTAATACCGGAGACATATTCGAGTAAAGATGCAGATGCGGTATTCAGATCCACACCGACTTTATTTACGCTGTCCTCTACCACGCCGCTTAAGGCATCGCTTAATTTCTTCTGATTCATGTCATGCTGGTACTGACCGACACCGATGGACTTGGGATCGATCTTCACCAGTTCTGCCAGGGGATCCTGTAATCTTCTGGCGATGGATGCAGCACTTCTCTGTCCCACGTCAAAATTAGGAAACTCTTCTGTCGCCAGCTTACTTGCGGAGTATACGGAAGCACCTGCCTCGTTGACGATCACATACTGTACCGGACGATCCAGTTCCTTCAACAGCTCTACGATTACCTGCTCGGACTCTCTGGAGGCCGTACCATTTCCCACAGAAATTAAATCCACATTATATTTTTTGATCAGTTTCTTCAGCTCGGCTTTGGACTCCTCCACCTTATTCTGCGGTGCTGTAGGGAAGATCACTTTCGTATCCAGCACTTTTCCGGTAGCATCTACCACTGCCAGTTTACAGCCGGTACGGAACGCCGGATCCCAACCCAAGACCACTTTTCCTGCGATAGGCGGCTGCAACAGCAGCTGCTCTAAATTTTTGCCGAAGACATTGATAGCTCCGTCCTCTGCCTTTTCTGTCAGCTCGTTACGGATCTCTCTTTCAATAGCGGGTGCTATTAAACGATCATAGCTGTCTTCCACTGCAGCACAGATTACCGGTGTGGTATACTCATTTTCCTTCGTGATCAGCTTTTTCTCCAGATAACGCAGAATACGC
>UMIF01036912.1_pt1 | contig 11899 bp, 9 predicted proteins | sample 1965721 | NCBI WGS metagenome assembly UMIF01 (sample SAMEA4836119, study PRJEB28245) | human gut metagenome | biome: gut microbiome; material: fecal sample | place: Denmark | collected 2008
ATGCGGATCTTCGTACATTTTATGGCTTGAATATGTTCCTTCCGGGTAAAAAACTGATGTTTATGGGACAGGAGCTTGGAATGTTTGGCGGCTTTGATGGCTATCATGTTATTGACTGGAGTGTTCTGGAGTTTGAAGCAAATAAATATCTTCAGAAATATGTAAAGGATCTGAATGCCTTATATCTTACAGAGCCGGCATTTTATGAAGCGGACAAGCTTCCATTTGTATTTGCAGGAGAGCAGGAGCCACATACCGTATGCTTCACAAGAACAGACAGCAGGGGTTCTGCCTGTTATGTAGCTGCGAACTTTGGAACTTCAGATCAGAAGAACTATGTATTACAGACCGGAGCTCCGGGAACTTATAAAGAGATCTTCTCCAGTGATGCTGCAAAGTATGGTGGAGAGGGAAATAACAACAAACAGCAGAAGGTGACGAAGGACGGTAATATCGAGATTGTTCTCCCGGCACTTTCAATCACAGTATTGAAGAAGGTGAAATAATTAAGTGATAGGTATAGCATTGACGGAGAAGCTGGCAGATACTACAGAGTCAACATCAGAAACGGCATCGGAGATTGTACAGGATGCAGAACAAAAAGCTGGATTGCTCAGACAGTATATGACAGATCTGCTGGATTGGTGCATGTCAAAGGTTGGAAGCCTGGTAGTGGCGGTTATCTTTATGGTGATCGGATTTCGGGTTGTGAAATGGATCATCAAGCTGATAAAGAGAACCTTTGACCGTTCCAATATGGATGTCAGTGTCGCAGGATTTTTACTGTCTGCCATCCGTATTCTGATGAATTTTATAATATTGATAACAGCGGCATCCATTGTCGGTTTTCAGGTTACTTCATTTGTTACATTGCTTGGAACGGCGGGGGTGACGATCGGTCTTGCGTTGCAGGGCAGCCTGTCCAATCTTGCCGGTGGTGTGCTGATCCTGATATTGAAACCATTTCATGTAGGCGACTATATCATCGAGAATAATACCAAATGTGAAGGTGAGGTTGTATCGATCGATATATTCTATACAAAGCTTAAAACGATCGATAATCGTTCCGTAGTCATACCAAACGGAAATATATCGAATACATCACTTGTGAATGTTACTTTACATGATAAGAGACGGGCAGAGATCAAGATAGGTGTCGGTTACGAAGAAGATCTGGACAAGGTAAAGCGTGTGGTACTGGATGCGGTAAAGACAGTTCCGGGATATCTGGCGGACGAAGCTGTGGATTTCTTCATTGATGAATTTGCCGACAGCAGCATTATGATATGTGTTCGGTTCTATGCGAAGATCGACCGGTACTGGGATTCCGTCTGGGCAGCCAGATGGAATATCAAGAAAGCATTTGATGAAAACGGCATTGTTATTCCATACAATAAACTGGATGTCAACCTCGATTCTTGCAAAAAAACAGATAATCGAGTATAATAATCGGTTGTGATATGAAAACTAGATAATTGTGTTATAGTTTTACTATATTCGAGTTCAATAGACATTACCAATCAGAGGACGCTTTCGCTCGTTTTCCCGCTGTGTAACTTCGAACTAACCTCGGATAAACCTCGGTAAGGTCTCAGTTAGGTCTGCAGCGGTACTAAGATGCCGCTTATATGCGCCATCTAAGGACCGGCGACCTCAAATGCCTCTGTATTGGTAAGTCATTAAACTCGAATAAGCTAAAAATATCACACAATTATCCGTACATTTAATAGATTAGGAGTGATTTAGAAATGACAAAGATTGATATTATTTCCGGTTTCTTAGGTGCCGGAAAAACAACTCTGATCAAGAAGCTGATCGAAGAAGGTTTTAAGGGCGAGAAGCTTGTGCTGATTGAGAATGAATTTGGTGAGATCGGTATCGATGGCGGATTCTTAAAGGATGCCGGTGTACAGATCACTGAGATGAATTCCGGTTGTATCTGCTGCTCCTTAGTTGGAGATTTTGGTACGGCTTTAAAGAAGGTTATTACAGAATATGCACCGGACAGAATCATTATCGAGCCATCCGGTGTTGGTAAGCTTTCAGATGTTATCAAGGCTGTAAAGGATGTTGCAGAAGAAGTTGAAGTACAGCTTGACAGCTATACAACAGTTGCAGATGTATCCAAATGCAAGATTTACATGAAGAACTTTGGTGAATTCTTCAATAATCAGATCGAGAGTGCAAATACGATCGTATTGAGCAGAACACAGACAGCTTCTCAGGATAAGATTGAGAAGGCAGTTGCTATGATTCGCGAGCACAATGCAGAAGCTACGATCATCACAACTCCATGGGATGATATTGATGGTTCTAAGATAAAAGAAGCTATGCAGAATCATAAATCCGTTAAAGACGCTTTATTTGAGGATGAAGATGAGCATGAGCATCATCATGACCATGATGACGAATGTGGTTGTGGCTGTCATGATCATGAACATCATCATCACGACCATGACGATGAATGTGGCTGTGGCGATCATGACCATGATCATGAACATCATCATCACGACCATGACGACGAATGTAGTTGTGGCTGTCATGATCACGATCATCACCATCACCACCATGCAGATGAGGTATTTACAAGCTGGGGTAAGGAAACTCCACATAAGTTTAATGAAGATAAGTTAAAAGAGACTCTGGATGAGCTTGCTAACACAGAGGAATATGGTATTATCCTTCGTGCAAAGGGTATCGTTCCAAGTGATGGTACAGACTGGTTATACTTTGATCTTGTACCGGGTGAGTATGAGATCCGTAAGGGAAATCCGGATATCACAGGTAAGTTATGTGTGATCGGAAGCAAACTGGCAGAAGACAAGCTTGCAGAGCTGTTTGAGGTATAGGAGAAAATGATGGCAAGACAACAGGAAACAGAGATTCCGGTTTATGTATTTATGGGCTTCCTTGATAGTGGTAAAACTACATTTGTGAAGGAGACATTATTAGACCGGGAATTCACCGGAGGCGCCAAGACCCTGCTTCTTGTATGCGAAGACGGTGAAGAAGAATACGATGAGAAAGACCTGAAAAAGAAAAATATTTTTCTGGAATTCATAGAAGAAGATCAGTTGAACACAGAGCACCTGTTAGATCTGCAGGACAAATATCAGCCGGAGCAGGTTATGATCGAATACAATGGTATGTGGAAGCTGGATAAGATCTTTGATATCCGTGTGCCGAAGGGATGGACCGTTGTCCAGGTATTATCCTTTGTAAATGCTGAGACATATGATGTATATCAGCAGAATATGAAAGCAACTATGATGGATCAGGTTAACAGTGCGGATATGGTAGTATTTAACCGTTGTGATGAGAATTCCAAGCGTGCAGAATGGCGCAGAGGGATCAAGGCAGTCAACAGACGGGCACAGATCATCTTTGAGATGAAGGATGGTTCGATCGCACCGGATGTGAATGACGAAGAAGATCTGCCATATGATGTAAAGGCTGACGTGATCGAGCTGAACGATGAGGATTTCGGTATCTGGTATGTGGATGCCTCCGATCAGCCGGATCGTTATGTTGGTAAGAAGATCCACTTCCGTGGCATGGTATTCAAGCCGAAACAGTATGGTAAGAATGCATTTGTACCGGGACGTTTTGCTATGACCTGCTGTGTAGAGGATATTACATTTGTAGGCTTCAAATGCTATTACGATGGCTCTAAGAATCTGGTTGACAGACAGTGGGTAGATGTAACAGCAACGATCAAGAAAGAATACTATCCTGATTTTGAGGGAGATGGTCCGGTTCTCTATGCAGAGAAGGTTGTGCTGACCGGTCCGCCGGAAGAAGAGGTTGTATACTTCAGTTAAAGGAATAAAGTAAAAAGAATAAAATGCATTTGACTTTTTGAGTAGATACAAGTAGTATAAATGCAGGCGTATAAAAAGCTGCCGTCAGGCAGCTTTTTATATTCAGGTCTGACTTGCTCCCGTGGAGAGACGGCAGGGATGTCGAAAGGAGCAGATGCAGATGTACAGTAAAGTAACAAGTGGTGGAGTCCTTGGCGTAGAAGGACTTCTGATCCAGGTAGAAACAGACATTAATGATGGTTTACCAATGTTTAATATGGTAGGCTTTTTGTCTGCGTGCGTAAAAGAGGCCGGAGAACGAGTGAGAACAGCCCTTAAGAATTCCGGCTTTCAGATACCTCCTAAAAGGATTACGATCAATCTATCACCGGCAGATATCCGTAAGGAAGGAACTGCCTATGATCTTCCCATTGCCATAGGAATTATGGTATCTATGGGGATTATTCCGTCTGAAAGAACAGAAAATATTTTAATCTTAGGCGAACTGGGGCTTGACGGCAGAGTAAATGCTGTGTCAGGAATACTCCCGGTTGTTCATCATGCAGTAAAACAAGGTATCACACGCTGTCTGGTTCCTGCCGATAATGCTGAAGAAGCAGCATTGATCCGCAATATGGAGGTTATACCGATTCATACTCTGTGTGAAGCGGAAGCATATCTGAATGACAGGATTGCGATCGAACCGGCGTATGTGGATGTTGAAGCCCTGCTTGATCAGGAAGAAAATGATGAGACAGGAGATTTTGCGGATATTAAAGGGCAGGAGATATTAAAACGAGGAATGGAGATTGCGGCTGCCGGTATGCATAATATACTGATGACAGGCCCTGCCGGTTCAGGGAAATCCATGATCGCCAAATGTCTGCCGACCATTCTTCCCGGACTTTCGTTTGAGGAAAGTATCGAGATAACAAAGATTTACAGTGTGGCAGGTCTTTTGAAAAAGAATCAGTCGATCATTACCGGACGCCCATTTCGTTCTCCGCATCATACTGTATCGGCCATTGCTCTTGCCGGGGGTGGAACGATCCCAAAACCGGGTGAGATTAGTCTCAGTCATAATGGGGTGTTGTTCTTGGATGAATTGCCGGAATTTAACCGGAATGCTCTCGAGGTTATGCGGCAGCCGTTAGAGGATCGGGAGGTTACGATTGCAAGGATTCATGGCAAATATGTATATCCTGCGGGCTTTATGCTGGTAGCAGCCAGAAATCCATGTCCCTGTGGTATGTATCCGGATCTGAATAAATGCACCTGTTCGTACAGACAGATCCGGCAATATAATGCAAAGATCAGCAGACCGTTATTAGATCGAATCGATATCAATGTAAACGTACAAAAAGTTGCTTACGAAGACCTTCTCGGAACGAAAAAAGCAGAGACATCAGCGCAAATTCGAAAGCGTGTGCTGGCTGCACAGAAGATACAAAGGGAACGCTATAGATCAGAGAGCTTTCATTTTAATTCACAGTTAGACGGCAGACGCACACAGAAGTATATCAAGTTGGGATCGGCGGAAGAGGCGATGATCCGTGATGTATTTGAGGAGACAGATCTGTCGGCGAGAGGATATAACAGAGTGCTTAAGATAGCGAGAACTATCGCGGATCTTGATGGAAGTCCCGAGATCAGGGAGATACATCTGAAAGAGGCCTTGTTTTTCCGATATCAGAATCTTCTTGAGGATGGGGAGACGGGAAGAAGCAGATCTTACGGAAAGGGGGCTTTCGGATATGGATCTTGACTTACTCCATTTATGGCTTGGGATGTTCCCTGATATAACGAATATGACCATGGGAAAGATTCTTGCGTATTTTGGCGGGTTGCAGGAGCTGTGGGAAGCACCTGACCGGGAGGTTCAGGGAGCTTTGACAGAGATACAGGGAAGCAAGATTTTGGAACTTCGGGATGAGAAGAAGATAATAGCATATAAAAACAGACTAAAAGAGAGAAATATTACATATATATATCCCGGACACCCTTATTTTCCGGAAGAATTACTTAACATTCCGGATTGTCCAAGGCTGTTATATGCCAGAGGCAGGGTGGAAGAGCTTGCATTAAATCGTCCGGGGATTGCTGTTGTAGGAGCCAGAAAGGCTTCCGCATATGGAAAGAAGATCGCGAGGTCATTTGTTTCTAAGCTTGCGTCATATCAGACCAATATCATCAGCGGGTTGGCTGCCGGTATTGATGGAACGGCGCAGCGGGCGGCGGTAGAAATAGAAAATGGATTTACCATTGCGGTACTTGGATGCGGGATCAATATCTGTTATCCGAGAGAGAATTATGATTTGTATGAACGCATTGAAAGAAGCGGTGTGATCTTGTCGGAATATGGGCTGGATGTGGAACCGGCAAAATGGCGGTTCCCACTTAGAAACAGGATCATCAGTGGCTTGGCAAAAGGGGTTCTGGTTGTGGAAGCGCAGAAGAAAAGCGGTTCACTGATAACGGCAGATCAGGCACTTGAACAGGGGCGGGAAGTATATGCGGTTCCCGGACGGATCGGAGACAGGAACAGTGAAGGCTGTAATCAACTGATTCGGCAGGGGGCAATGCTTGTAACAGATGCAGCGGATATAATAGACGAACTGGGACTCTGTAAAAAAGAAGAAATTGCACAAAAGAAAGACATGGTATGCAGGGAACAGCTTGATTTACCGGAGCAGGAGATCTTTGCCTGTTTGGGTAGGGATGTTGTATATATAGAAGACATCTGTTCGCGGGTTGATCAGCCTCCGGCACTTGTTCTGAGCACTCTGTTTGACATGGAGAAAAAGGGATATATCAGGCAGCCGATGCGTTATTATTTTACTGCTGTTTTTTCATAGAACAGGAAGCTTGATGCATTTTGATAAAGAAGGTAATAAAATATTCACTTGCATGGCAGGAAAAAATGGTGTATAGTTTGTGTCGTTTAAACGAACAGGAAAGGAAAGAGTACATGGCTAAATATCTTGTTATTGTAGAGTCTCCGGCGAAAGCCAAGACGATTAAAAAGTTTTTGGGCAGTAATTATGAAGTGATTGCGTCGAATGGTCATGTGCGTGATCTGCCTAAAAGCCAGATGGGCATTGATGTTGATAATGATTTTGAACCGAAATATATAACAATCAGAGGAAAAGGAGATATACTTGCACAGCTTCGAAAAGAAGTAAAGAAAGCTGACAAAGTGTACCTCGCAACTGACCCCGATCGTGAGGGAGAAGCAATCTCCTATCATTTATCAAAAGCACTGAAACTGGATGATAAGAAGTACAAGCGAATTACCTTCAATGAAATTACGAAAAATGCAGTAAAGAATTCAATTAAGCAGGCACGCGATATCGATATGGCACTTGTGGATGCACAGCAAGCGAGACGTGTATTGGACAGACTGGTTGGTTATAAGATCAGTCCGCTTCTCTGGGCAAAGATTAAGAGAGGTTTAAGTGCCGGACGTGTACAGTCTGTAGCATTAAAGCTGATCTGTGACAGAGAAAAAGAGATCAATGAATTTATTCCAAAGGAATACTGGACACTTTCTGCTATGCTGGCACCGGAAAAGGCCAAGAAAAGTATTGAATTCAAATACATGGGAAATGGGAGCGATAAGGAAGAAATATCTTCCAGAGCGGAACTGGATCATATCATAGAAACGATCGGAAAGCAGTCTTTTAAGATCGCATCGATCAAGGACAGTGAGCGTCATAAGAAAGCGCCACTTCCATTTACAACCAGTACGTTGCAGCAGGAAGCTTCCTCCAAGTTGAACTTTGCGACATCCAAAACGATGCGTATCGCACAACAGTTATATGAAGGTGTGGAGATCAAGGGCAGAGGTTCCATCGGTCTGATCTCTTATCTGAGAACGGATTCTACCAGAATATCAGATGAAGCGGCAGCAGCAGCCAAAGATTATATCATAAAGAATTTTGGAGAGAATTATACAGCGGGAGTACCTCGGGCAGACAAACCGGGTAAGAAGATCCAGGACGCGCATGAAGCAATCCGTCCGACGGATATCACACTGTCACCGGCAGCTATCAAGGATCAGTTAAGCAGAGAACAGTTCCGTCTGTATCAGCTGATCTATAACCGCTTCCTTGCAAGCCAGATGGCAGAGGCAGTATACAGCATTAAGACCGTAAAGGCAGAAGTAGCAGGCTATCGGTTCCAGACCTCAGTATCAAAGATTGCATTTGCAGGATTTACAACGGTTTATAATGTGGACAATGAGAAGAGTGAGCATATTGCCGGCATTAAGGATCTGAATGAAGGAGATCTGTTAAAATTAGAAGATTTTGACGAGAAGCAGCATTTTACACAGCCGCCGGCAAGATATACAGAAGCACTTCTGGTAAGAACCTTAGAGGAGCTTGGCATTGGAAGACCAAGTACTTATGCACCCACGATCTCAACGATATTGAATCGTCGTTATATCACAAAAGAGAATAAGAAATTATACGTAACAGAACTGGGAGAAGCCGTTAATCAGATTATGGAACAGGCATTTCCGGTTATTATCGACGTGAATTTTACAGCGAATCTGGAGTCCCTTCTCGATAAGATCGGTGAGGGTGCTATCGAATGGAAAGTTGTAGTAAGAAACTTCTATCCAGATCTCGATGCGGCGGTTAAGAAAGCCGAGAGTGAGTTGCAGTCCATTAAGATTGAGGATGAAGTAACGGATGAGGTATGTGACGAGTGCGGACGCAATATGGTCGTTAAGTATGGTCCACACGGTAAATTCCTTGCATGTCCGGGCTTCCCTGACTGTAAATTTACGAAGCCGTTCTTTGAAAAGACAGGAGTTCCTTGTCCAAAATGTGGTGGTGACATAGTAATAAAGAAGACCAGAAAGGGCAGAAGATACTATGGATGTATCAATGCTCCTGAATGTGATTTTATGTCATGGGCGAAACCATCAAGGGAAAAATGTCCGGTATGTGGCAGTTATATGGTTGAAAAGGGTAATAAGTTACTTTGTTCAGCAGAAAACTGTGGATATTCCAGAGATAATACCGAAAAGGAAAAATAGGCATAAGTGATCGGATGAAGTTGTTCGGCCTGCCATATAAAAAAAGTTGTTTTTAAATATTAAATCTCTCGTTTGACAGGAAAGGCTATTGTTATCTCATGACCATTGTGATAGAATGTCAAATAGTGTAGATTTTTTATGCAAAAACAACTTTTTTGTATTTTACATACGGAGGAACAGAAATGAGTGTTCAATTATTAGATAAAACACGAAAAATTAACAAATTATTGCACAATAACAACTCGCATAAGGTTGTTTTTAATGATATTTGTGATGTTTTAAGTGATATTTTAAAATCAAATGTACTGGTTATCAGTAAAAAAGGTAAGGTTCTGGGAATTAAGAACCGTGAAGATATACCTGAGATCCATGAACTGATCGAGGATAAGGTCGGTCTGCTGATCGACAGTATGCTGAATGAGAGACTTCTCCTTGTATTGTCAACAAAGGAAAATGTAAATCTGACTACGCTCGGATTTGACAGTGATAACATAGAGAAATATCAGGGACTTCTACTTCCAATCGATATAGCAGGAGAACGGCTTGGAACGTTATTTCTGTATAAGCTGGATGCACAGTATGATATTGATGATATTATTCTCGGGGAATACGGAACAACGGTTGTAGGACTTGAGATGATGCGGGCTTTAAATGAAGAAAATGCAGAAGAAGATCGTAAGATCGCAATCGTGCGTTCGGCAATCAGTACTTTATCATTTTCAGAATTACAGGCGATCAAGCACATTTTTTCGGAACTGGATGGAAAAGAAGGAATTCTTGTTGCAAGTAAGGTCGCAGACCGGGTCGGAATTACCCGTTCCGTAATCGTAAATGCACTTCGAAAGTTTGAGAGTGCGGGTGTTATTGAAGCAAGATCCTCGGGCATGAAGGGAACTTACATTAAGGTTCTGAATGATGTTGTATTTGACGAATTAAAAGCCGTATAAAATTTTGCAAAGGAGAGTAAAGAAATGATATTACCAATCATAACATTATTAGTTGGCGTAGCAGTTGTAGGTGTAAGCTTTTTTATTCTGGATAGTCATGATTTTAAAGAGGAAGATGAGATATATAATGAAAGCTCAGAAGAGTTAAAACGAAAGATTACGGAATTATGTGATTCCCTTCTTGAGCAGAGCAAGACATCATTAGACGAATACAGCGAAGATGTCCGCAAGAAGACAGAAAAGGAACTGAAGGAACAGCTTGAAAAATGGGCATCCAAGTTGTCTGAAAAGGCAAAGAAAGAAATGATCGATTATATCAATCAGAGCCTTGCGGAAGCCTATGAAGAATACAATCCTGATGCAGAAGAGAAGCCTGAAACGGTCACTTATGAAGAACTCCTTGAAATGGAAGTAAAAGAAACCGAAGAAGAGATTGCAAGAGAAAAAGAGAAACAGATAGAGAAAACGGTTTCTGAAGAAAAAACGGAAACAGAACATCCTGAGAAAAATGAGAAGCCGGAAGATATCGAAGAAGAGCCGGACGAGAATTCTCTCGGAGCATTAGAGGCAAGCGAGACGGAGACAGTTATTTCCGGAGATGCGGTTGCAAATGGTGATATAACCGAGACTGTACCGGAACAGGATGTTGAAGAAAACGCGGCAGAAGATGATGCGGAGGAACCAAAGGAAGAAGTAGAGGAAGCTGTTGCAGAAGAAGCTGTTGCTGAGGAAGCCGAGGAAGAAGAGGCGGAGGAGAAATCCAATGTTGTTGCTTTTAAGAAAGCAGAAGAATCTGCTGTTGAGTCAGAGACAACCGAGACCGCAGAAGAAACGACAGTCGCAGAAGCAACCGGAACCGAGCCTGTACAGAAGCCAGAACAGCCTGCAGGAGGCAACCGCTCAAGAAAGAAGAACCGCAAGAAGAGCAGAACAAACAGAAATCAGAATCGTGTACAGGAGGCAAAGAAAGAAGCTCCTGCGCCGGAAGAGATCTGGGATGATGAGAAGAATATCGATGAAGAGGTGGCAGAGCTTTACAAGCAGGGATTTGGGATCATGGAGATTGCAAATCAGCTTGGAATCGGTGTTGGTGAAACCAAGGTGATCATTAAAAATATTGAGAATCAGAAGCAGTAAATGAAATTGTTTTATACGATAGGAGAAACGGCAGTATGAAGAAAAAATATTTTTTCAGAGGATTAGGCTTTGGACTTATCATCGGTGCGCTTGTCATGATGGTTGGTATCAAGTCCGGAAGCTTTGCAGATACAAAGAAGAATGATCCGTCAAAAGAAGATGCGGTAGGAGTTGTTGCATCGGAAGAGGCTACTGAATCAGCGAAAACGACAGAGACTGCAACGGAAACGACAAAAGAGGATGCAGCTAAGGCAACGACGGAAGTGACGACAGAAGCTACAACAGAGGCGACAAAGGAAACCACAACGGAAAATACAACCAAGGCAACCACGGAAGCCACAACCGAAAGTACAACCAAGGCAACGACAGAAGCTACAACAGAGGCTACGACAGAAGCAACTACGGAGGCTACGACAGAGACAACTACAGAAGAAAAGAAAAAGGGTGGTTCGATCACGATCAGGCCGGGTATGTATGCAGAGGCAATCTCTCAGGCATTATATGATATCGGAATGGTAGACAGTGTACAGGATTTTTATGATTATCTTGTAAGCTCCGGTAATTCCATGAAACTGATGTGTGGAACTTTCACATTCAAGGGTGATGAAACCTACGATGAGATGATCACTATTATGAGAGATGGACGATAGTTATAGCATGAATTAAAACAAAATATGAGATAATGAGCATTGCGCTGGAATGTGCTCGCACATACCAGCATAATGCGAAAAAGACAAGGAACTGTTAAGTGACATGAGATTATAAAAAGAAAGTGCTTGCATGCACTTTCTTTTTGTGTTATTATCGTTTTTGTGTGTGGGCTTGTATATAGCAGGCTCATAAAAATAATATACATGCTGGTTGATTCCTGAAGTGGTGCCTATAGCTCGGGTGACTCGGTGAAAGAGAGATCAGCAGAAGAATATAACCATGGAGGTAGAAAAAATGAGCGTTATTTCAATGAAACAGTT
>UMIF01010676.1_pt1 | contig 11333 bp, 9 predicted proteins | sample 1965721 | NCBI WGS metagenome assembly UMIF01 (sample SAMEA4836119, study PRJEB28245) | human gut metagenome | biome: gut microbiome; material: fecal sample | place: Denmark | collected 2008
TTTTGCAATATGGTGATATCAGGAAATGGGCCGAGAGGATATTCAGTCATAAGGAGATAACGAAATACCCCGAATTGTTTCGGGGTATTTTATTGTTCAGCGTTGATAACCGTTGCCGATCATCTGCTGTACGGAAAGCGGCTGATTGCCGTTTGACCGTTGCTGCGGTTTGTTTTGCTGCGGAGTCAGTTTGGGGTTGTTTCCGTTGCGCAATTGTTTGATGAACGATCCAGAAGCTGCTCGGGGGTTTGTTGCTTGTGTTGGTGAAAGCGAGTGTTCATTTTTCATCTCTCCCATATATTGAGGGGGAACTTTCCGGGTAAGGTGCTGCCAATTATCAATGGAGTGTTCGGGGTTGTTCAGATATTCTTTTTTCAGATTTTGCCAGAATTTGGGATCTTGAGGAACATCTCCGCCGACGGCAATACCCTCATTAATGAAAGCTTTTGCGAAAGCGGCCATCTTTTGGGGATTTTTATCGGAAGTATGATATTCGACGATGCTGTTTTTTCCTTTGTCGGGGCGTTTTTCATTTTCTTTTTTGTAAGAGCCGGCAATGAGTTTGTTCAGTTCCTCATAGTTTTTAGCTTCAAATGTTTCACCGTTACTGCCGCGGCCGAAAAGTTTTCCGTTTTTTTCTTCCGAAATGAATGAAAGGCCGTCGCCTTTATAGTCCGGCTGGTCAGTGTTTCTTGAGTTTTTGTTTTTATTCTTATCATTATCATCGTCTTTTTTGTAAGCCATCGGGTTAAGTATATCCAAAGGCATACCGATGTTTTGCAGTTTCTGGGCGTCAAGGCGGTATTTTGCTTTGTCAAAGTTTTTTTCTCCGAGAATAGAGATAAAATCATTTTCCTGTTGTTCCGGAGTGAGTGGGGTCTCATCGTTTTGGCTGTTATCACTCATGTCAGCTTCCTTTGTTACTTGGAAATATTAATATCTTATAGGATGGCATGTTTTTTTTGGATAGTCAATATTTGATAACAAAAAAATACCCCGAATTGCTTCGGGGTATTTTTGTTGGCGGAAAGCTGATTATTCAGCGCCTTCCTTAATGGCAAATTCTGCCATGTGTTCATACAAGGAACGTTTTTCTTTAACGTTCTCCTGAGCCTTATTCAACAAGGTTTCATAACGTTCAGGATTCATCTTGTTGACAACCTGGAAACGGGTTTCGTTAGACATATAGTCTGACAGAGGTTTGCTCGGAGCTTTGGAATCCAAAGTCAGCGGAGCTTTTCCTTCTTTAATGTTTTCCGGGTTGTAACGGAACAGCGGCCAAGAACCGGTTTCAACTGCGTTCTTCTGGTGCTGTAAGCCGTCAGCCAGGTTGAAGCCCTGGGCAATGCAGTGCGAGTAAGCAATGATGATGGACGGGCCGTCAAAAGCTTCAGCTTCGTTCATGGCTTTGATGACCTGAGCATCATTGGCACCGAAAGCAACCTGGGCAACATAAACATTACCATAAGACATGGCAATCATACCCAGATCTTTTTTCGGCAGAGATTTACCCGCCGTTGCGAATTTGGCGCTGGCACCCATCGGGGTAGCCTTAGACTGCTGACCGCCGGTATTGGAGTAAACACCGGTATCCATAACCAGGATATTGATGTTTTTGCCGGAAGCAATCGCATGATCCAGACCGCCGAAGCCGATATCATAAGCCCAGCCGTCGCCGCCCAGAATCCAGACTGATTTCTTAATCAGGTAGTCAGCCAGTTTGTTCAGGTGTTTGGCTTCAGGGGTGTCGATGCCGGCCAGCTTGTCGCGCAGAGCTTTGACATTGGCGCGCTGGTCATCGATTTCAACGTCGGTGGCCTGCGGGTTAGCGAGAATTTTTTCAACTAGTTCGGCACCGATTTTGTCTTTCAGCCCCTCAAGCAGGGTCTTGGCAAAATGGGTCTGCTGGTCGATGGAGAATCTCATGCCCAGACCGAATTCGGCGTTGTCTTCAAACAAAGAGTTTGCCCAAGCCGGACCGTGGCCTTTTTCGTCTTTGGCATACGGTGTGGTCGGCAGGTTGCCGGAGTAGATTGAAGAACATCCGGTCGCATTGGCGACAACCATGCGGTCACCGAACAGCTGGGTCAACAGTTTGACATACGGCGTTTCACCGCAGCCGGCGCAGGCACCGGAGAATTCAAACAAGGGCTGAATCAGCTGAGTGGTCTTCGGCAGGTTCTTGACAACTTCGGTACGTTTGACGTAGGGCAGAGTTTCAAAGAAGTTCCAGCAGGCAACCTGTTCTTCCAGATGATTTTCAATGTGGTCCATATTGATGGCCTTGCGTTCCGGATTGGCTTTGTTTTTAGCCGGGCAGGCGCTGACGCAGATGCCGCAGCCGGTGCAGTCTTCCGGAGACATTTGCCAAATGAACTGTTTGCCGGCAAATTCCTTGCCTTTATAAGCGGCAGATTTGAAATCTTTCGGCGCGTTTTTCAGTTCTTCTTCCGAAGCGACTTTCATACGGATAACGCCGTGCGGGCAGACCAGAGAGCATTTGCCGCACTGGATGCAGGTTTCCGGATCCCAAACCGGGATTTCGGTAGCGATGCAGCGTTTTTCGTACTGAGTGGTTCCGGTCGGCCAGGTTCCGTCAACGACTTCGCTGAAAGCAGATACCGGCAGTTCGTTACCACGGTCGGCAATAATTTCACCGGTCAGCTTTTTAACGAATTCGGGCGCATTGGCTGGAACCGGCAGAGAACGGTGGAAAGTTGACGTGACATGGTCAGGATAGTTAACTTCGTGCAGATGAGCCAGAGAGGCGTCAACGGCCTGGAAGTTTTTCTGAACGATGGCGTCGCCTTTTTTGCTGTAGGTTTTCTTAATCGCATTCTTAATCTGCGCGATAGCTTCATCTTTCGGCAGAATGTTGGAAATGGCGAAGAAGCAGGTCTGCATAACGGTGTTAATGCGCTGCCCCATACCGGTTTCGCGAGCAACTTCAACCGCATTGATGGTGTAGAATTTCAGCTTTTTGCTGATGATTTCTTCCTGAACTTCAATCGGCAGGTGATTCCATACTTCATCGGCGCCGTAAGGAGCGTTCAACAGGAAAGTTGCGCCCGGTTTGGCGATTTTCAGGATGTCAACCTTGCGCATGAACGGGAACTGGTGGCAAGCTACAAAGTCCGCTTTGTTAATCAGGTAAGCCGACTTAATCGGGTTATCCGAGAAACGCAGGTGGGAAGTGGTCATAGAGCCGGATTTGCGGGAGTCATAAACGAAGTAACCCTGGCCGTATTTACCGGCGTCTTCGGCAATAATCTTAATTGAGTTTTTGTTTGCACCGACAGTACCGTCTGCGCCCAAACCGTAGAATACGGCGCGGACAACGTCTTTGGGTTCGGTGTCAATCGAATCGTCAAACGGCAGGGACGTTTTGTTAACGTCATCGTTAATGCCGACGGTGAAACCGTTAATCGGTTTGGCGGCAGAACCGTTATCATAAACGGCTTTGACCATGCCCGGGGTAAATTCTTTGGAAGACAGACCATAGCGGCCACCGAGAATTTTCGGCATATTGGCAATTTCGCCGTTGGCAAAGGCCTGCGTCAAAGTGGCGACAACGTCAAGGTACAGCGGTTCGCCGGTGGAGCCGGATTCTTTGGTTCTGTCGAGAACGGAAACGACTTTGACCGATTTCGGCAAAGCTTTCAGGAAAGATTTTTCCGGGAACGGACGATACAGGTGAACTTTCAACAGGCCCAGTTTGGCGCCGTTGGCATTCAGATAGTTAATGGTTTCTTCAACGGTTTCGGCGCCGGAACCCATAATAACGATAACCTGTTCGGCATCAGCCGCGCCGACGTAATCAACAACATGATACTGGCGGCCGCTGATTTTAGCGAACTTGTCCATTTCTTCCTGAACGATGCCTTCAACTTTTTTGTAGAAGGGGTTGGAAGCTTCGCGGCCCTGGAAGAAGACGTCAGGGTTCTGAGCTGTACCGCGGATGACCGGAGATTCCGGACGCAGAGCATGTTCAGCGTTGAAAGAGTAGTCAACGCCTTCGAGCATGGCGCGCAGATCGTCGTCGGAAAGCAGTTTGATTTTTTTGATTTCATGCGAGGTGCGGAAACCGTCAAAGAAATGCATGAACGGAACACGGCTGCGCAGCGTTGAAGTCTGAGCAATGGCGGCCATGTCGTGCGCTTCCTGAACGGAGTTGGAGCAGAGCATAGCAAAGCCGGTCTGGCGGCAGCTCATAACGTCAGTGTGGTCACCGAAAATGGACAGCGCATGATAAGCCAGGGAACGGGCGGCAACATGCATAACGAACGGAGAAAGTTCACCGGCGATTTTATACATGTTCGGGATCATCAGGAGCAAGCCCTGAGAAGCGGTAAAGGTGGTGGTTAAGGCACCGGCCTGAATAGAACCGTGGCAAGCGCCGGCAGCACCTGCTTCAGACTGCATTTCCTGAACTTCGGGAACGACGCCCCACAGGTTTTTCTGTTTGGCGGCAGACCACGCATCAGCCCATTCGCCCATCGGAGAAGACGGGGTAATCGGGTAAATAACGCAGACTTCATTCATGCGGTGGGCAACGGAAGCAGCGGCTTCGTTACCGTCCATCATTTTCATTTTGACTTCTGACATAAGTTATTTTCCTTATATGTTTAGAACACAAAAAGAGCCTCAGATTAAGACGATTTAAGGCCTAATCTTCCGGCTCGGTTAAACTCAATATAGAATCTCTATATGCGCGCTTTATAGCATGTTAAATCTCAAAAATCCATTAAAAAATGCTCCGCAGCGGATAAAAAGTGCGACTCAATCCGAATCGCAGCAAGGCTTTTAAAGATATTGACAAATTTGTCTGTGACGAGTGTTGCAACATCTTTGCTTATTCATGTAGGTGCCGGTTCTTTTCTTAGTTCAAAATGTCTAATCAACTTAGAAAAAAGAAAGCAATCGTCCAATGTCGTGTTGACAAATTTTAAATAATATGTTACCTTACATTTAGGCTTTGATTCAGTTATATTTGTGAGGTGTATTATGCGAATAATCAGCAAAACTATTTATCTGTCATCGGTATTCTTTTTAGTTTATCCGACGGCATCGTTCGCTTCGTTAAGTTCCGAGTATGCCTCCCTCGTAGATACAAGCCAAAACCAAACCTTTGAATCACGGCCTCAGGCCGCCGCAATTCCTAAGCGGCCTGTTCCTTCTTCCTTTGCCGGATTGGTTTTGCAGAGGCAAGAGCCTTTGAAATATTATCCTAAATTTGCCAATGTTAAATTTATTGTCGGTGACGGTGAATTGGATTTCGGTTACACAGAATTCTCCACAGATGATTTGTGCAAGCAAGCCGGTTATGTTCATAACGGTTGTCCGGCCGGGTATATCAAAGATGACGAATGCCCTTATGACAGCAAATTTGTTCGTGACTGTATCGATCCCGATATCTGGTGTAAGAACAACGGCTATCATGTTACATCCTGTTCTGTGCCGGAGTATCCGGCTAATCCGTGTCCTTATAAATCGTCTCTCTATAAATCCTGCGAAACGGATAATATCCGTGCTTGTAAGGAACTTGGCTACAGTCTGACCTGTGAAGCGGGGAAAGTCGGCGACATCAATCAGAGTTGCCCTTATAACGACAGCTATAAGAAATGTATTTGCAATCCGTGTTCGGGGTATGACTATACGGCAGCGCAGGCAAGTGCCCAGGGTTATGTTCCGGGCGAGGTGTGCAATTCTTGCGGCACGATTAAGTACAAGAGAACGGAGAATGCCTGCTCAGGTTACAAAACTTGCGACTGCGGCGGTGAGGCCGGAGCGAAGGTCTGTTACTCGGGGGCAGTTCAGAAATTTGATACCTGTAGATCTTGCTGTGAGAATAAATGTACTTTGGCCAGCTGTCCGGCCGGCAATACCTGCGAATATGAGAGTTGTTCTAAAAAATATTGTGCTGTCGGTTGTGCGACAGGATATTTGGATTTGGATAATTACTGGTGCGGTGGAGCTTTGTCTTGTTTGGTTAAATGAGCATAGCCTCAATTTTCGCTCTTAAGGGAAATAGCGTTAATTTAATTTGAGGAGAAAAATAATGAGTAAAAGATGTGAAAAATATTTCGGGGTATTTCTGCCGGCCCTGATTGCTTTTGTTCCGGCGGTACAGGCAGCGACTTGTGCTGTTGCACCGACCTGTGAGCAATTAGGATATGTACAATCTTCTTCAGATTGCGCAGGAGCAAAAAATATTTTAAAGTGCCCGTTTGATTTGAGCAAATTATATTGCAGCAAAGCAAGTGCCGAGGTTAAAGTTGGTTCGATATTATATGGCGACGGTTCGGTTTCTGACGGTTATGAAGCCGGTAAAACACCGATTGGCGTTGTTTTTGATGCTGAAAATAGATTAGCTATTGCTTTGCGTGATGTTAGCAGTAAAACTTATGTTTGGTCTAGTTCGACTTGCAATACGTCTATTCCGGATTGTACTGATGGGTGGCATCCTCAACTTTGTGAGGGGGCCGGGCGGAATTTTACCGATATTTTATTAAAGACCTCATGTGGCGGAAGCTATGAGCCGGCAAAAGAGGTAAACACTTATTTGCCTACTGGCTGTACAAAGGATTTTTGCCAAAGGGGAAAATGGTTTTTGCCCAGTATCAAAGAATGGACGGCGTTAAAAAGTGTTGTAACTTATGTTGAGGCTTCTTTGGAGTTGGTGGGGGGAGACAGGTTTTCCAAGTCGGGAAGTGTTATCAGTTATTGGACGTCAAGCGAGTATTCTACCGAGAGCGCCTGGTCGACAACAGGCCAAGAGAGCAAAGCTACGCCGTATAGGAGCAACTTTGTCAGGGCTGCGGTGGCATTTTAACCGATATGCCTGTAAAAAGCTCCGTTTCGGGGCTTTTTTTTAGTTTGCTGTTTATCCTAAAAACAGGTATCAGTTTGTAAAATGCAAAATTTTATTTGCAATAAATTAATATATTTATGCTATGGCTATTTCATTATTTTCAGGAGAAAAAAATGAAGACTATAATTTTAACTGTTATGGCTGCAATAGCAATAAGCGGCTGTGCCTTGTTTAAAGAGAACAAAACTCCGTTATCGCCGCATGGGCAGCTAAATGCCTGTTTGCGTGACGAAATTAATCAGATGACAGAAGACGGCCGGGTTGTTTCCCTAGGAAATACGGCGGCAGCCCAGAAAGCAGCCCGCTATTGTTTGGCTAAATTGGAAATGACAGATGCTTTTTCTCAGAATATGGCTTTTCGCAATGCTCAATCGTTACTGACAAAAAGTGAAGGTACAAGTTTAAGATAGGATAAAATATGAGATATCGATTAATTGCTGCTTTATTTGCCGTTGTTGAGGTTTGTGCCTGCAATAATATTGATTTTAACACATTGCTTTTAAATGAGAACAGTTCAAGCACGGCCAAGCTTAATGCCTGTATGCTGAATGAAATAAATTCCCGGGCTGCCAACGGAACGCTGTTTACGTCCGGCCTTGGTGTCAAAGCAACGGCCGAGGACGTGGCCAACGACTGCATTCGCAAATTGACGCTGCAATCTATGGGGCTGAACGAAACGGCTGTCAACAACGCAACCAATTTCATCAATTCCATTAAAAACGCGGCTCAAAATTAACGAAAGGGACAGATGGAGTTTCTTCTTGCCGCTTTCGGAATGCCGATTTTTGCTGCAATGGCAGTGATTATTGAGAGTCATTTGTCGAACCGGACATTCAAGCATCCGACGACGATGGTTTTTTATGTTTCGATATCCAATGCTCTGTTTTTGCCGCTTTTGCTGTTTTTGGGAACGCCGACCATGCCGTCGCCCGAGGTGTGGGGCTGTTATTTGATTTTGGCGGCAATTTATATCGGATATTTATATCCTTACTATCTAGCGATGAAAGTGATTGATCCGTCAATTGTAGCGGCGTTGTTTGCTTTGGGGCAGGTCAGCGTGCCGCTGCTGAGTTATTTTTGGCTGGGCGACAAGCTTGATTTTGCGCAATATGTCGGTTTTGCGGTGATTATTCTGTCTTCCGTAGCTTTGAGCATAAAGGGGCGGAAAATTCCCAAGCTTAACCGCGCTTTCTATTATATGGTTCTGGCTTCGTTGTTGGTGGCTTTTGCCGAAGTTTTGAAAAAATATACGCTGATTGAGGATTTGAGCTGGATAAATCTGGCAATATTTCCCGGGGCGATTTCCGGAATGCTTCCATTGGCGTTTCTGCTGGTGAAACCTTGGCGGAAAGATATTGTCAGGAATTTTCCGCCTTATTTGAAAAAGTGCCGTTTGTTTGTCGTCAATGAATTTATTTGTTTTCTCGGTATGGTCTGCGGGGTTTATGCTTTGTCCGGCCTGTCGCCGGTGACGCTGATTTCCGTGAATGCTACCCAGCCGATTTTTATGCTGGCATTCGCTTATCTGCTGCTAAAGAAATTCGGGGTTCCGCTGATGGAAAAGATTTCGCCGCAGGTTATTTTGAAAAAAATGTTTTGCTTTATTTTAATCATTTTGGGCGTGATGCTGGTGATTTTTGAATAAAGTGCTTGCTAAATGAAAAGTTTTGTTTTATCTAAATAAGGCAATGCGGGTATAGTTCAATGGTAGAACGAGAGCTTCCCAAGCTTTTAATGCGGGTTCGATTCCCGTTACCCGCTCCACAACTGAAATATTTTGTAAAATCAATTTGTTATATGATTTTCTGATTCTCCTGTGTAGTAGCAATGTGTAGTTACTTTGTGTGGTAAATTTAGAGCTTAATTTTCATTTTTTAGTGTTTATATCCCATTCAGTTAAGATTTAAAATCGCGACTCAAATATTTGTTTTTTTACTTAATCAGATTATAAATAGTTTGTCTTGTAATATTATATTTTTTAGCAAGGGTAGAGATATTTGTTTTTCGGTCATTTACCACCGCTTTAATTTCTTGGATTTGTTGGTCTGAAAGTTTTTTCTTTCCGCCTTTATATTTTCCTTTAGCTTTAGCAATGGCGATGCCCTCTTTCTGGCGTTCCAAAATGATGGCTCTTTCAAACTCTGAAATTGCCCCTAGCATTGTCAGCATAAGTTTTTGAAACGCATCCGTTTGTTTGTTATTGTTAAAGGTCATATTTTCTTTGTGGAATGTGATAGAAGCACCTTTTTGTAAGATTATATCAATGAGCTTCAAAAGGTCTTGTACGTTTCTGGCAAGTCTATCCATAGAGTGAACGTTAATAACATCTCCGTTTCTTAGATTATCAAGCATGGCTTGTAATTGAGGTCTGTTTGTATCTTTACCGGATAATTTATCTTCATATTCTCTATCACATGGAATATTGAGTAATTGTCTGTCTGTGTTTTGTAGTGTGGTGCTTACTCTGATATAGTTAAAAATCATGTTATATCTCCATTAAAACGAATCTGTAAAATCTATATTTAAGATTATATATTACAGGCGTAAAAATACAAGTATTATTCTACCCTGTTTTTACATTTTTATTAGTGTCAAAATGGAGTGTAGTTGGATTTGACAATAAAAAACCGGAGTAATTAACTCCGGCTTAAGGATACTTTATTGTTTCGCTCCATTCTTGATAAGAGCTTCTATGATTGCAGGATTAGAATTTTTTTCTCTTGCCATCATCAATGCTGTTTTACCTTTTTTGGTTTTAGCATTAACGTTAGCTCCATTTTTAATTAGGGTTTCGATTACTTCAGGATTAGAGCTTTCGTAACTTGCAAACATTAATGCCGTATGACCATATTTATTTTTAGCATTAACATCTGCTCCTTTCTCAATAAGAACTTTTATTATAGCGTGATTGCTTGGGAGACTAGCCCACATTAAAGCCGTTCCCCCATCTCCACCTCTAGCATTAACATCCGCACCGTTTTTAATAAGCGTTTCTATTACTGCAGGATTTGAATTCCGCAGACTGGCCCTCATCAAAATAGTACTACCATCTTTATCCCTAGCATTAACATCAGCTCCATTTTTAATAAGCGTTTCTATTACTGCAGGATTTGAATTTCGGAGACTAGCTAGCAATAAAGCCGTATCTCCATCTTCATTTTTGGCATTAATATCTGCACCATTTTTAATAAGCGTTTCTATTATAGTAAGATTGGTACTGTTTTCAGCAGCCCACATTAATATCGTAGTTCCATCTTCCCCTGTCGTATTAACATCCGCACCGTTTTTAATAAGAAGTTCTATAATTGCCGGATTGGATTTTTGGGCTTTTGCTATCATTAATGCTGTGCTGCCTTCCTTATTTTTAGCATTTATATCCGCTCCTTTCTCAATAAGAGCTTCTACTATGGCAATATTTGAATTTTTGAAACAAGCTATCATTAATGCCGTATTATCATCTTCATTTTTGGCATTAACATCTGCACCATTTTTAATAAGAAGTTCTATCACTCTGGGGTCTTGATTTCTGTAAATTACCCTCATCAATGCAGTATTACCATCTTTATCTTTAGCATTAACGTTAGCTCCATTTTGAATAAGCGTTTCTATCACGGCAGGATTGGAGTTGTCAGAACTGGCCATCATTAATGCTGTATATCCGTCTTTTGTTTGGGCATTAACATCTGCTCCGTATTTAATAAGTGTCTCTATCACTGTAGGATTTTGGTTTAGGGAACTTAGCACCATTAATGGTGTAGCACCTTCTTCAGTTTTAATATTAAGAGTATCAGCTCTTTCTTTGTATTTTTTTTCTTGCTTAGCGTCTTTTTTATTATATTCACTACATCTTTCTAACTTAGCTAAATCAGATAAATCTTCTGCGGCATATTGAGACAATAGTGTTGATAATATTGATAATTCGTCATTGCCGTTAGCAATAAAAGATAAATGTCCGGAAAGAATAATATCCATATGAACTACAGATTCTTCTTGAAGCGCTTTACAAGCAGAGCCTAGCTTTAATTTTTTGAGTTCCCCTTGATATTCTTGCATTTTAGCTAGAGGCATAGCTAATGCTATCCTTGGTGTACTTTGCGCTATTTTATTCATATCTAAAAATTGCGTTATTTTTTCATTTATAAATTTTTTGTCTTCTTTGCTTTCAAAACAAGCCGTTAGGCATAGGCAAAGGCATATAATAGGTAGGTAATTTTTCATATTTATATTCTCCGAAGTAACAAGCAGACAGGACGAATCTTCCTATCTGCTTGTTGTCTTTCTTAACGATTTATTGATAAGAACTCATTAGCGATATAATAGGTTTTTCCGTTGTACTCTATTACTGAAGAAATGAAGCCGTAATCTTTTACATAAACGCTTCCACTGATAGTTATACAGCCGGAACGCATTAGTCCAAAATAATCGTTATTTTCTATATACATCGTAGCGTTAGAAAGCGCAT
>UMIF01000736.1_pt1 | contig 11179 bp, 9 predicted proteins | sample 1965721 | NCBI WGS metagenome assembly UMIF01 (sample SAMEA4836119, study PRJEB28245) | human gut metagenome | biome: gut microbiome; material: fecal sample | place: Denmark | collected 2008
AATACAGGAGAATGCCTGCAAGCTGTTTTCACAAAGTCTTGAATACAACAATCTTCAGGACAAAATCAGAATTGTAAACTCGGACTTAAACAAGCTTGACGGTGCATTACCGCTCGGCTCGTTTGACCTTGTTGCCTGCAATCCGCCCTACAAAATCAGCGGAGGCGGAATTACAAATCCCGAGAACGCAAAGCTTGTTGCAAGGCACGAATCCGAATGTACGCTTGACGATGTGTGCCGTTGCGGTTCGTCGCTTTTGCAGTTTGGAGGACGGCTCTGCATTTGTCAGCGCCCCGAAAGGCTTGCCGATGCAATGGAGGCAATGCGTAAATATTCGGTTGAGCCGAAAAAATTAAGGCTTGTTCAACAGCGAAAGTCAAAAGCCCCGAAGCTCTTTTTGCTTGAAGGCAGAAGGGGCGGCAAAAGGGGATTTCTTGAGGTTATGCCAACCCTGTTTATTGAGGACGAAAGCAGAAACTTTTCCGAAGAAATGCTGAACATCTACGGCAGTTACAAGGAGGACTATATAAATTGAGCGGAATTTTATATGTAACGGGAACGCCGATCGGCAACCTCGGAGATTTTTCACCGAGAGCCGCAGAAACCCTCGAATCGGTTGATTTCATTGCGGCAGAGGACACAAGGGTAACGCTTAAGCTCTTGAATCATTTCGGCATAAAAAAGCCTATGGTGAGCTATTTTGAACACAACAAGCGTGAGCGTGGCGAAATCATCTGCAACAGAATTGAACAGGGCGAAAATTGTGCAATTGTAACGGACGCCGGAATGCCGTGCATTTCCGATCCGGGTGAAGATTTGATAAAGCTCTGCGAGGAGCGTGGAATAAAAACCGTGGTGATTCCCGGTCCGAGTGCCGTGATTTCCGCACTTGCGGTTTCGGGACTTGAAACAGGCAGATTCACATTTGAAGGCTTTTTGAGCGTGAACAAAAAGAGCCGCAACGAGCATCTTGACAGTCTGAAAAACGAACACAGAACAATGATTTTCTACGAAGCACCACACAAGCTTCCGCAAACTCTCCGAGATTTGTACAGCTTTTTCGGTGACAGAAAGCTTTCGATTGTTCGTGAACTCACCAAAGTTCACGAAGAAGTAATCCGCACCACAACAAAATATGCTGCGGAAAATTATGCGGACGGCAGTCTGAAGGGCGAATTTGTGCTTGTGCTTGAGGGCAAAAAGCAAGAGGAAAAATCCGAAGAATACACCCTTGAATTTGCGGTTGAAACCGCCCGCAAGCTGATTGAAAACGGTGCAAAGCCCACCGAGGCGGCAAAAGAGGCGGCAAGCATAACGGGCTTTAAGAAAAATGGGATTTACAGGGAGCTGTTGTAAATGACATACGAAAACGCTGTTGAAAAAATTCATTCACTTTTGACATTCGGTTCTCGTCCGGGACTTGACCGAATGAGAATTTTACTTGACAGGCTCGGAAATCCGCAGGACAGGCTGAAATTTATACACATTGCAGGTACGAACGGCAAAGGCTCGGTTTGTGCTATGCTTTCATCCGCACTTGTTGCGGCAGGCTACAAAACAGGCTTGTTCATTTCACCGTATATCACGGATTTTCGTGAGAGAATACAAATAAACAATTGTATGGTGAGCGAGTCCGTTCTCACGGATGCGGTTGAAAAAACTTTCCCTATTATCGAGCAACTGCGTGAAGAGGGCACAATCATCACAGAATTTGAGTATGTCAACGCTCTTCAATTTTATATACACGCAAATGCAGATTGTGACATTGTTGTTCTTGAAACAGGAATGGGAGGTCTGCTCGACTGCACCAATACTATAAAATCACCGCTTTGTGCCGTTATCACCACAATCGGACTTGACCACACGGCAATTCTCGGTGATACAATTGAAAAAATTGCACAGCAAAAATGCGGAATCTTCAAGCCCGACTCAATGGCGGTTACTTCAAAGCAGGATATCCGTGCAATGAAGGTTATTGAATCAACCGCAAGAGAAAAGAAAATTCCGCTTGCAACGAGCGAGAGCGTTAATATTGATGTCATCGAAACCACATTAAAGGGCAGTCGCTTTATGTTTAACGGTGTTGAAATCGACCTTCCGCTTTCGGGTGATCATCAGCTTGAAAATGCAAAAACCGCACTTGCGACACTTGATATGCTCCGTTGCAATTCTCTGATTTCAATAACAGATGAGCAGATTGCAAACGGTTTTGCAAAGGCTGTCAACCCTGCAAGACTTGAGCTGTTGAGTGAAAAGCCGATTGTTCTGCTTGACGGTGCTCACAATCCTAACGGAATTGAGGCGCTTAAATCGGCAATCCAAAAATTTCTTCCGAATAAGTATATAATTGCAATCACAGGTATGCTTGCCGACAAGGATGTCAGCACTTCGGTAAAACTGCTTGACGGAGTTTTTGACAGAGTTTACACAGTTCCCGTTCACAATCCAAGGGCAATGCACCCTGCAAAGCTTATGCAACAGTATGCAAGATTTGTTGACGATACGGTAACCTTTGAAAGTGCCGAACACGCATTTGATATGGCTTTTGAACAGGCTGAAAAGACCGATTGTGCAGTTGTAATCTGCGGTTCGCTCTACCTTGCAGGCGAAATCCGTCCGTATATCATCAATAAAATTAAGGCTGAAAACGAATCAGCCGAAAAGTAAATTTTTCGTTACAACAGAATAAAACAAATTTTTTGCTCCGCACTTATTATCATTAAGATAACAGGTGCGGAGCTCTTATTTTTTAGAAGGACTGATAAAATTGCTGAAAACGGAATTTAAAAATAATATTCTCACGGCATACATTGACGGCGAAATTGACCACGATTCGGCGGCAGGAATACGCACAAAAATTGACGCCGCCGTTCAGACAAACAAACCGAAACTTTTGTGCCTTGATTTTTCAAAAGTATCGTTTATGGACTCATCGGGCATAGGTCTTGTAATGGGGCGATACCGCCAGATGAAGCTTGTCGGCGGAGCATTGCGTGTGATTAATATTCCCGACAGGTTGTACAGGCTTTTTTCAATGTCGGGACTTGAAAGTCTGGGGGTGTTGAGATGAAAACAGTAAATGAAATGAAACTTTGCGTGCCGTCAAAAAGCTGTAATGAGGCTTTTGCACGGTGCGTTGTGTCGGCATTTGTAATGAGCCTTGATCCTACCGTGAACGAACTCAGCGACCTAAAAACCGCTGTATCCGAGGCTGTGACAAACTGCATTGTTCACGGCTACCGCCACCAAAGCGGAACGATTTACATAAACGGAAAAATCACCTCCGAAAACAAGGTGATAATTACAATCCGTGACAAAGGCTGCGGAATTTCCGATATTAAAAAGGCAATGGAACCGTTGTTTACAACCGCTCCCGAGGAGGACAGGGCAGGACTCGGCTTTGCAGTTATGCAGAGCTTTTGCGACAAGGTGCGTGTCCGTTCAAAGCCCGACAGCGGAACAACCGTAACTCTTGAAAAAATTATAGGTTCGGAAAATGACCGATAAAAATAAACTTGCCGACAAAAATATGGGACTTGTCCATGCCTGTTGCAAACGATTTTCAGGCAAAGGAATAGAGTACGAAGAACTTTTTGCATCGGGGTGTCTCGGACTCGCAAAGGCGATTAATAACTTTGACGAAAGCCGTAACCTGCAGTTTTCAACCTATGCCTTTCCTGTAATTATGGGCGAAATTAAGCGACTTTTTCGTGACGGCGGTGCAATCAGGGTCAGTCGCACATTAAAGGAGCTTTCGCTTGCAATATCAAGACTTAACAATGAAAGCAAGCTGAAAAACGGCAGAGAACTCACCGTGAGCGAGCTTGCCGAAAGGCTTGATACAAGCGAGGAAAAAATCATTGACGCACTCAACAGCACAAGAGTTCCTCTCTCCCTGACTGCCGAATATGACAGCGAGGGCAACCCACAGCTTGATGTCCCTACAGATGATATTCAGGACGAAATCTCGGAACGATTGTCGCTTGAACAGGCGGTAAAATCCCTCTGCGACACCGACCGAAAAATAATTCAACTGCGGTACTACCAAAGCAAAACACAAACTCAAACCGCCAAAATTCTTTCCATGACACAGGTACAAATCAGTCGGCGGGAAAAGAAAATTCTCACCGCCATTCGGGACAAAATGTCGGTTTAGCACCCCGATTTTCCGAATGCGGCGTTCAATGAATCCCCTGCATATTTTTATTTATAAAAAATTTTCATATTTAACAACAAAAGCGCCCGAATAACGGACGCTTTTACTTTTTCTTTAATTCTGTTTTTCAAGCTTCAGCTTTTCAACAATTGCATCAACCGTGGTTTCGATACTGCTCAGCTCCATTGATACCGTGATATCGGCATACTTTTTATAGAGCGGATAACGCACTCTGTACACATCATCAAGAGTTTCACCCTTACCGAATGCAATGCCTCTTGTTTTGATATTTGTAACTCTGCGCTTGATTTCATCGAGGTCAACATCAATGAAAACGACCTTGCCGTTTTTTCTGAGGTTTTCCATGGCATTTTCACTGAGAACCATTGAACCGCCTGTTGCGATAACGGTCTTGTCGTAGTCAAGCTCTGCACCGATTCTTCCCTCAAGGTGGAGGAAAAAGTCAAGACCTTCATTATCAAGAATCTCCTGCAACGGCTTTCCTGCCTCTTTGCATATTATCAAATCTACATCAACAAAGGAATAACCCAGCGCCTTGGCAAGCAACACACCGACTGTGCTTTTGCCCGATCCAGGCATTCCGATTAAAACTATATTTTTCATATTAAAGAATCCTTACATTAAGTGAATCTGTGCTTGAAGTCGGGCAGGTTTTGTTTGACGAAAGCACAACAACCGTATCGCCTTTTTTGACAACGCCTGTGCTGAGTGCCTTTTCCATAGCCTGTTTCGTAATTGAATCAGATGTGCGCTTTTCTTCGCCCATGACAGCCATAACACCCCAGTTAAGACAGAGCTTTCTGCACACAAGCTGTGATGTTGCAACTGCAATAACGGGACAGTCAGGTCTGTAATGAACCATCGCTCTTGCAACTCGACCTGTTGCACTTTCAACAATAATAGCCTTTGCGCCTACTGCCTGCGCAACATTCTTTGCAGCTTTACAGATACTTGATCTGATTGGGTTAGTGTCCTTCATTCCGTGTTCTTCCACATACTCATGAAGTGCGGTAAATTCACCGTTTTCCTCAGCCTCCGAACAAATTGCGTCAAGTGCCTTTACGCTTTCAATCGGGTACTTACCTGCGGCAGATTCTGCCGAAAGCATTACTGCGCTTGTGCCGTCATAAACTGCATTGGCAACATCGCTGATTTCGGCTCTTGTAGGACGGGGAGCCGTTGTCATACTCTCAAGCATCTGGGTTGCAGTGATTACATACTTACCTCTTGAAACAACCTTTCTGATGATTGTTTTCTGAATTTCAGGCAGCTTGATAAACGGAATTTCAACGCCCATATCTCCTCGGGCAACCATAATACCGTCTGCGTAATCAATGATTGCGTCCATATCGTCAACACCGCTCTGATTTTCAATCTTTGCGATAATTTCAACATACTCATAGCCGAGGCTGTCAATAAAGTCACGAAGAGTTCTAACATCATCGTGATTGCGGACAAATGATGCGGCAACAACTGTTGCACCGTGGTTAAGACCGAACTCAATGTCCTTTCTGTCCTGAGCGCTTACATACGGCATATTGATAAAGTAGCCCGGAATGTTGATACTCTTGCGGTTTTTAAGCACACCGCCCTTGTTTACGGTACAAACGATTGACTCGGGATTTACCGACTTAACGACAAGCGAGATAATACCGTCATCAAGCAAAAGCTCTCTGCCGATTGCCTCCTGACCTTCGGATTCAAAAATATCAACAAGCTTCGGAAACGAAAGGCTTACACCTGTTTCGTCGCCCTCTTCTTTGTTTTTAAAAAGACTGAACTCTGCACCCTCGACAAGTTCAACAGAACCGTCCTTGAATGTGCCGACTCTGACCTCAGGACCCTTTGTATCGAGCAGAATTGCAACATTTTGACCACTCTCTGCAATTGCCTCTTTAAGGTTTTTGATTGTAACCTCAAGCCGGTCATAAACGCCGTGTGACATATTGATTCTGGCAACATTCATACCTGCGTCAATCATTTTACGCATCATTTCTTTTGAATCGCAGGCAGGTCCGATGGTACAAACTATCTTAGTTTTTCTCATGATTTCTCCGTCCTTTTAAAATGCTTATATTCTGTTATTGTGCATATGTATAAATCTGTGTAAAAATTTTGATTACACTCATTATATATTATTCACAACACAATTTCAATCTTTGATTTGTAAAATTTTACATTCTGTGGCTTGTACAAAAATTTTCAAAACAATAACAAAAAATCGGGCAGTTTCCTGCCCGATTCTGTGCCTAAATTATACAAGATTTACGACAATCTTCTGAATTTGTGTTGCGTCAAGAACGCTGATTTCACCGTCACCGTTTACATCGGCAACATTGAGCTGACTGTCTGTGAGTGTTTCAAGACTTGCAATGTACTTCTGAACAAGAGTTGCGTCCATTACAGTAACTTCGCCGTCGCCGTCAACATCGCCGATTTTAGCGGAAGGAGTGTACTCGCTAAACCACTTACTGCTAATCCATGCCGCACGGCTTGTCATCCAATCAGCCGCATAGTTATACATATCAGTAAAACTGCCCTGATTGTAGCTTGTCTTAGTGTTACTTACGGTATATGTACCTGTTGTCATATCAAAGTCAGCCTTGTTCATTGATGTGTGGTCACAAATCCAACTGCTCGTTCTTATATGCCAGCCGCTTTTGTAATTCATCGCACCGCTGTCCTTGAGAAGGTCAAAATACTGTGTTTTTGTATAGAATTCGTCAGAGCCCTTGTAAGATGCGGTCTTGCCTGCAAAATAGTTGATTGCAGGAACAAACTGCTCAAACCAGATATTTACGGCAGCTTTATTAATCTGAGTGTTTCTTGAAATGTTGTTAATAATGTTGGTGCTGCTCTGAGTGCGTTTTTGTCTGTCCTTGAATCTGCACCACCAGCCTGAATACTGTGTGTAATCCTTAACACCGAAGTTCTGAAGATCCCAAGCACTGCCTGCAGCATTACCGAGCGCATTATCGTAGTCCCATACAGGTGAACCGAAGAACTTGTAGTTACCGTCGGAATCCTGCTTATAAACAAAGTAAACGCTTGAAACACCGGAATCCCAGTTTTTACCGAGTTCATTTATAAGCCACAGCTTTGCACATGAATCAACATCAGCGTACTGTGAAAGGTCGGAAGCGGTGTTTTTTGCGGCATTGTGGAAAGCGTTATACTTTTCACGGACATAGTTCTTAACCTCATCATAGCCCTTGTCGCCTTCCGAAAGCTCAGGAGCTTTAATTGTAACCTTGATACCGTCATCACATTTTACATAGTAATCTTCACCGTCTACGGCACCGGAATCAACTTCACAAAGGAACGGGAAATCCTTGTTTACATTGCCGTCAGCGTCAAGATATGCAGTATCGTCAATATCGTTGACAAGGGCACTCTTACCCACCTCAATTTTTTCGGTCATCTGATATGAACCCCAGTAATAACCGTCTGAGTAGAAATCAACATATCTTGAATCCGAAGCATATGGAGTTCCTACTGCATCTGCAAGGTCATAAAGAAAACGGTTTCTTGTGAGTGAATCATCCTGATAGTTTGCAAGAAGAGAGAACTTTTTGCCCTTTGACATACCGCCGATTGAAACCTTATCGGAATATGTGATGTTGTAAGGCTTCTTAGCCTTGCCCCATGTTGAGTTGCCTCTGCCCTTGATTTTCTTGATTGAAGTATTGTCAATCTTGCCGTTCCTGTCAACAATAGCGCCTGTTGCAGAGGAATAGTTGCTCTTATCCTCGTTAAGGTAAGAGATAAGATCCTTACCGTTGCCGTCAGCGTTGCTGTTGTTCACATAGATTGCAGACTCGGCAGAGGACTTTAAGAATGTGAGGGAATAGGTTTTTCCGTCGGCAGTAACATTGCCTGCCTTATCAATTGTGTACGAAACCTCCCTCGACTCGCCTGACGGTATAGTTACATTATTAACCGTAACGCTTTTTGAATATGCGTTATAAAGCTCAACGCTTGTTGACGAAACACTGCTTGGAAGGAAGAAATACTTCCTATTAGTATTCAATTCCTCCATATCCTCGTTGTGTTTACATTGCCACGCAACCCATGCGTCAGAATCGTCAGAACCGCTTACTGCGTGTGCATAAAGTGCATTCTGAGTTTTAAATGAAAGAGTCGGTGTTGATGTTTGAGCGGCAGAAACAGAAAATACCGACATACCGCCAACGGTCATCAAACCAGCAAGTACAATTGAAATCGCTTTTTTTGTTGTCCTCACTATAATCACTCCTAAAAAATTATATCAATAAGGAACTTTTAGATATGTTCACAAAAAGTTCACTTGTTAATCACATCCGTCGAAATTATTGTACCATTTGCATAAAATTAATACAAGTAATTTTTCAATATATAACGGTACAATTTTGCGAAATTTCTTTATTTTCGTTGATTAATTTGATATAATATTATGGTAAAGATACGGTAACACTTACCGAAATTTTAAATAACATTAAGGAAGTGGCATAATGCGTAATTACGGCAAAAAGAAAAACTATTGTCTTATTGCGGCACTTGCATCACTTGTGGCTTTTTCAACTATGGCTGCAAGCGTTATGAGTGGTTGCGGAGAAAATTCGGATGAACAGAAAACAACAAAGATTGTTCACGAAACACGCATAGATACTCAGATTGAAACAAAAATTGAAACATACACCGAGGTTGTAACAGACGCTCAGGGCAACACTGAATATGTTGAAGAAACAAAAGCTGTGCCTGTAAACAACAACGCCGGCGGCAACAGCAAGTCAGGCGATTCAGGCAATAACTCCGATAACTCAGGCGGCAGTTCTTCGGGCAAAAAATCAAACAGTCAGCAGAGTTCCGTTATTGAAAAGAGTGAAACAAGCAAAACTACTAACAACAGTTCTTCAAAAACAGACTCGGGCAAAACAAATAACAACAAGAATAATAATAACAACAGTAATAAGAATAATAACAACAGCAATAACAACAGTAACAAAAATAATAACAGTTCATCTTCAAAGTCGGATTCATCAAAATCTGATGACAGCAACAGCAAGTCACTTAAAATCGGCGGCAAAACATTCAATGTCGGTGACACAATTGTGTGCACATACAAATTGAAAACACCGGCAGTTCTCGAAAACTATCAGGCAAGGATCAAATATGATTCATCAAAGCTTACCTGCAAAAGTGCAAAAATGTCTGAACCCGCCAAAAACGGAGCTATGCTCAACATAAAGATTGCCGGAGAGATTTCTTTAAGCGGCGTCAACATCGGTGACGGTTATGACTACACAAACGGCGGTACGTTTATGACCGTAGTATATGAAGTTAAAGGCGGCGGCTCAACATCACCAAGTTATCACTGGGAAGTAGCCTGCAGAGCAAGCGACAGTAAGAACCTTATCGACAAAAAGGGTAAGCCTGCGAGCGGTTTTAAGCTCAGCTCATCTTATAAAGATTAGGTTGCCAACTAAAAATTGAATTGCTTTTAAAACCGTAAAATGAGGCTGTGAAGAAATGAAGTTTAAGACTTCGTTCTTCACAGCCTGACTTGTTTTGTATAAAAGCACAGCGCACCCCATTTCTTGTTCGTGAATACAGTTGATAAATAGGCTCTATAATAAAAGTTGGGGTAAGGGATAGAGCCTACATTTTAAAATAAACGCAAAAACTCCCGACTAAAAAGTCGGGAGTCACATTGAACTTGTATTAACTTAAAAAGAATTAAACGAGCTCGATAATTGCCATTTCAGCGGCGTCACCACGACGGGGACCAATTTTAGTAACTCTTGTATAGCCACCGTTTCTATCGCTGTATTTTGGAGCAATTTCCTTAAAGAGCTTGCTTGTAACATCTTCCTTAGTAACAAAAGCCAAAACAAGGCGTCTGTTGTGAAGAGTATCTTCTTTAGCTGTAGTAATCATCTTCTCTGCCATAGCCTGAACTTCCTTGGCACGAGTAAGAGTTGTTTCAATTTTGCCGTTTTCCAAAAGGAAAGTAACCATAGCACGAAGCATTGCAGTTCTCTGTGCAGTAGTTCTTCCTAATTTTCTTGTACCTGGCATTTCTTTCACTCCTTTACCGTTGAGTTTGTTGGTAAGAATTTGACAGAATAGCCTGTCAAAGACTTTGGGAAGTTATTCGTCTTCCTTCTGAAGACTAAAACCGAGAGAATTGAGCTTCTGTACAACTTCCTCGAGAGATTTTCTACCGAGGTTACGCACTTTCATCATATCCTCTTCGGACTTGTTGATCAAATCCTCTACCGTGTTAATGCCTGCACGCTTGAGGCAGTTGAAAGAACGAACTGAAAGATCAAGATCTTCAATCGTCATTTCAAGAATCTTTTCCTTACCCTTGTCATCCTTCTCAACCATAACTTCAGCACTTGAAGCTTTGTCGGAAAGATTAACGAAAAGGTTAAGGTGTTCGGTAAGAACCTTTGCTGCAAGAGAAACAGCCTCCTGAGCATTGATAACTCCGTTTGTCCAAACATCCAAAGTGAGCTTGTCATAGTCAGTAATCTGACCTACACGAGTGTTATCAACTGTATAGTTTACCTTTAACACGGGAGTATAAATTGAATCAATCGGCAAAACGCCAATAACATTGTTGCCGCTTAACTGCTTGTTGCGCTCTGAAGGAATATATCCTCTGCCCTTGTCAACTGTGATTTCCATATTGAGCTTAGCACCCTCACCGAGTGTAGCAATATGGAGTTCAGGGTTGAGAATTTCAACCTCATCATCACATTTGATGTCGGCAGCCTTTACCTCACAGGGACCCTCGGCTGCAATTTCTATAACCTTGGGACTTGTTTCATGGAGCTTTGCAACAAGACTTTTCATATTAAGAACAATTTCCGTAACGTCTTCCTTTACGCCGGGAATAGTTGAAAATTCGTGAAGAACGCCGTCAATCTTGATTGATGTAACAGCACAGCCTTCAAGAGAGGAAAGCAGCACACGGCGCAAACTGTTGCCGAGTGTGTTGCCGAAACCACGCTCGAG
>UMIF01017728.1_pt1 | contig 11048 bp, 7 predicted proteins | sample 1965721 | NCBI WGS metagenome assembly UMIF01 (sample SAMEA4836119, study PRJEB28245) | human gut metagenome | biome: gut microbiome; material: fecal sample | place: Denmark | collected 2008
TAATGCTAAAATCAATATACCATCAATCAAGGAACAAGAACGAATTGTATCAATCCTCGACCGCTTTGACAAGCTCTGCAACGACATTTCCGAGGGCTTGCCTGCGGAGATCGAAGCAAGACGGAAACAGTATGAATATTATCGGGATAAAATGCTTTCCTTTAATGAAGCATGATAAATAATAGCCCAGGAATGTGAGATGAACAAATTGAGTTCTACATACAGCGAGAAAATAAAAGAATTACGAAGCACTGCGCAGGAAACGCAGGCTGCGATTAAAATTCAAGATAAACTGAACGAATTGAGGTCAAAAGATGTTGTTATATCCTCTTATCGATGGATATGGGAACTCATACAAAATGCGAAGGACTGCACTAATTCGACTGGAAAGATAGATATTGAGATATATTTCGATTCAAAACAGAAGATAGTGGAGTTTAAGCATAATGGAAAACTATTTGCAACCAAAAACATAGTTTATCTGATTGAACAGGTATCAACAAAGGAACGTTCAAGAAATTCTGCCAGCACAGGTAAATTCGGGACAGGATTCCTGACAACTAACCTCTTATCGCCTATCATTACTATCTCCGGCTTGCTTCATGATGAAGATGAATCAAATATTGCTCGGTTTCAAGTTACAATTGATAGATCAGGCAAGTGCCTTGATGAATTAAAAGAAGCTATCAAAAATAGCTGTGATCAGCTTGAAGCAAACACCTTCAATATTACATATGCAGTTGATGAAAATGCAATGAATACGATGTTTTCCTATTCATTGGATGAAAACGGAGTAAACGTTGCTAAGGTAGGTCTTGAAAATTTCCTGATTACTGCTCCATACGTTTTTGCGTTTGTATCTGAACTGAACAAGATAACAGTTACCGCTGATGGAATTGAAACAGTATATACGAGGGATAAGGTCGGCATTACTCAAAGTGATAATACCTTTGTAAGTCGTATAAGGAAGAACAATTCTCCTGACATAATCAACATTTTCACTATTCAGAGCGATACTCTTATGCTTGCCGCAGAGATAAAACAATATGATCGTGAAAACCACATTGTCCGTTATTCTGATCTTCTGCCAAGATTGTTCTGCGATTTTCCATTATTAGGCACTCACGATTTTGCGTTTCCTGTCGTAATAAACAGCAGAGCATTTGACCCGACTGAACCACGAAATGGAATTTTTCTATATGGAGACAACGGCGAACGAAATAGAAACATACTGAAAGATGCTTGCTCATTGTATGCTTCTATGATTGATTATTTTATTCAGAATGATTATAAAGACCTCTATAACATCGTTTTCTTGCCCTCTGTTGAGAGTAAGGATTGGATAAACAAAGACTGGTATGATAGAGAAGTTATTGAAACGCTCAAAAGCAAAATCAAAGGTTTTCCGATGTTTCAGATGCTTGATGGAAGTACAAAATCCTTAGAAGATGAATGGGGGCTTGAAGATATAATCTTCCTTTCAAGTGATGAAAGCAAAGAATTAAGAGCTGATGTTTGGAAACTATCAAGTGTGCTGTTTCCTGATAAGCATCTTCATTTAGATGAAATAGAAAATTGGTATTCATCACTTTGGGAAGATTGCAGAAATTATGGCTTGATTGATTTGATAGAAAGTGTTGAAAGAATAGGAAATCTTTCTAATCTGCAAGATAGAATACCTAACCCAATTGAATGGTTGAACACACTTTACACTTTAATATACGAAAAATGTGCTGATATAGCTGATATATCAAAACGGGATAATGCTATTTTTCCAAATCAGCACGGAGATTTTTGCTGTATAAACGTGCTTAAAGCAGATGGTGGGATAGATGATGTTTATAAAGAAGCTGCACTTTTAATTGATATTGACCTAAAGGCAGAGCTTATAGATAATAGAATTCATTATCGAAATCTTGAAACAATGTCTTTCTATGATGTTGCCTATCGTTTGGCAAGCAAAGCGCAAGAACATAATTCAAATGCCAATCAGTTTTTTAAGAGAATTATTGGGTTTAAAAAGGAAAACAACCCTAAGCAAGACGATTTTATATCGCTTTATAACACCATGTACCCTGCAACTCCTATTATTGTAAATCCTGTTCGGTATGTATATGATAAGTTACTCAATGAAGCGATTGAATACTGGTGTAATAATATTTGCAGGGATATAGCCAGATATAAAGATCTCACCACTTTAACAGTCAACTATCAGCTTGCTTCAAACGATGAAGCAGAAAAATGGATTTCAAAATATGTTTCTTATTTGATAATGATAGAAAAAGCTGAGTTACTTGATAGATATTCTGTAATTCCTAATCAAAATGGAGTTCTCTGTCAGAAATCAAGCCTTTACAAAGAACATGGCTCTATCCCTGATTTTATGAAAGAAGTTTGCCGCATAGCCGGATTTGATATTAAAGCAGATTTAGCTTCAAATGCAATTGATGTATCTAAAATCATTCCTCGTAAAAAGGGTTTTAAGGAAGTATCAGATTCTATTACGTCTTATGTACGGAAACATATGAACAATATCACGGCTGTGGGTGATGATAAAGAGGCATTCAATCAAACATACAAATGGCTTCGAGAACGTAAGGACGATCAAAGTGTTCGAGATCATTTTTCAGAACTTTTGGAACATCTATACTGGTTTTATAACGATGATGAAATAGCAGAAAGCGTAGCAAAAGCCACAGAACTTGATACTATTCTTAATAAATATGGACTTTCTGATATTAGTCAGCTTGAAAAAATGCTGATTCATAAAACCCCGGAGCACTCTTCAGCTCTGTCTATTGATAAAGTTCTCGCTCGGTATGGCGTAAGCACACAAGAGGAATTGCAAAGGCTGATTGATAGTCATATTCTCGGAGAGGATTTTCTTCATACAAGTGAAGCGAGTCTTGAAAAATTTAAATGTGTACAGGGAATTATTCAGCGTGCGATTACCAATATAAAGGCACATCTCGTTAAGATAGGATATGATCTCAGTAATTCCGCTGAAATTCACAAAACTATTTTTACAGCTTCAATTAACGGCAGAGAAATCTATGTTATTGCAAGACCAAGTGATTATGATGAAGTAATCCTTTATTATGATGCTGAATTTGAAACACTTGACTATACGAAAGATTTTGAACTGTGGGTTGATAATGGCAGAACCAATCCTGAAAAATTAACATTTGGCAGGATATTGAAATTAACAGGTGTAAATAGAATTCCTTTATGGAGAATAGCAAAATGATTGATATAATTGATGTGGAAAAAGTATTGAACAATGAACCTAATGAAAATATAATATGCTATGAATATGAGCTAAGACCGACTACAATCGTATCAGATATAAAAAAACTGGCAAATATCACAAATGACTACGGCTACATTTTCAACGGTGTGTTAAAAGTAAGCGATAGATATATTATTAATGGATTATCGAATGGTTATATCATTAAAAATACGGTTGAGAAAGCATTAAAGTTGCTTACTGTAAAGCCTAAAGTTGAATATGATTCTGCCGTTATCAATGGAAAAACAATCTATGTTATAAAGGTTTATCACATTTCCGAGGGAACATCACTGTTAACCGATGAGTTGGAATCTGAAACGATCAAGAAGTTTATTGACGTTCTTTATAAAATATGCGTTAAGCTACAAGGAAACTCGAAATATATAGATGCATCTGAAGATGAACGCAACGATTACATACGAGATATGCTTGATCGTGAAGAGGAATATGTAATCAAGGATCAAACACGCAGAGGTCTTTCTGCGTCAGGCGCTTCGGCTGGAGAAATTGATATTTTAGTCGAAAAAGAGAATTATCCATTCACAGTTATTGAAGCACTTATTCTAAAAAGCCTGAATAAAGATTATCTCAGTAAGCACTTGGATAAGATATATTCATATGATACTACCGGAGATCTTTTTAACGTATGTTTAGTTTACGCAGAATGTAAGGAGTTTGCTTCGTTTTGGGAGAGGTACTGCGATTTTGTGAAACAGCATGAGTATCCATATCCCCTTATTTCTTCTGATGAAAGCATAAATCAGAAATATATTGGGTCAGAAATAAGAATAATGACGACAACCCATAATAGGTCAGGTAAGTTAACAAGACTATACCATATTTGTGTAAAGATACTTTCAAAATAAAGGAGTTGAGAACGTGAGTTATTTCAACATAGTAGCCGCAACGACAGAAAATACGGTAGTTACCGAATACATCCCCGAACCCCGTACCGCCGAAGGCTATCAAAGCGAAGCAGACCTTGAGCGTGAGTTTATCCGCAGGCTGGGAGAGCTTGGCTATGAGTATCTGACCATTCACAAGGAAGATGATCTGATCGTCAATCTCCGTGCACAGATCGAACGGCTCAACAGCTATACGTTCACGGAAAGCGAATGGAAACGCTTTTTTACGGAATATATCGCAAATGCCAATGAAGGTATCGTCGAGAAAACAAAGACGATACAGGAAGATAGCGTAAAGGTCTTGAAGCGTGATGACGGCACATCAAAAAATATCACGCTGATCGACAAGAAGAATATCCACAACAATCATCTGCAAGTTTTCAATCAGTATGAGGTCGATACTGGAAAACGGCAGAACCGATATGATGTGACGGTACTTGTCAACGGCTTTCCGCTTGTGCATATCGAGCTGAAACGGCGTGGTGTGCCTATCCGTGAAGCATTCAACCAGATAGACCGCTATCAGCGTGACAGCTTCTGGGCAGGCTGTGGGCTGTTTGAGTATGCGCAGATATTTGTAATCTCCAACGGCACGAATACGAAATATTACAGTAACACCACACGTTTCAATGCGGTAAAAGAAGCAGGAAAAGCCCGTAAAAAAACCAAAACAAGCAACAGCTTTGAGTTTACTTCTTTTTGGGCTGATGCGAATAACAAGGTCATTCCGGACATTGTGGACTTCACAAAGACCTTTTTCGCAAAGCATACAATACTCAATATCCTGACGAAATACTGCATTTTCACAAGCGAAAATCTGCTGCTCGTTATGCGTCCGTATCAGATTGTTGCAACAGAGAGAATACTCAACCGTATAGAAATTGCCAATAACTACAAGAAATACGGCTCTATTGCAGGCGGTGGATATATCTGGCATACAACAGGTTCGGGCAAAACCTTGACCTCGTTCAAGTCGGCTCGACTGGCTTCAAAGCTCGAATATATCGACAAGGTGCTGTTTGTCGTTGACCGTAAAGACCTCGACTATCAGACCATGCGCGAGTATGACCGCTTTGAAAAGGGTGCCGCAAACAGCAATACCTCGACTACGGTTCTGAAAAGACAGCTCGAAAATCCTGACTGCCGTATCATCATCACTACCATTCAGAAGCTCGCTACATTCATCAAAAAGAATAATACCCACGAAGTCTATGACAAGCGCGTAGTCATAATCTTTGATGAGTGTCATAGAAGTCAATTTGGTGATATGCACCAGGCAATTACTAAGAAATTCAAGAAGTATCACCTATTCGGCTTTACGGGTACACCTATATTTGCTATCAATTCGGGTACAAACAAAAATCCGAACCTACGCACCACGGCACAGGCTTTCGGAGACCAGCTTCATTCCTATACGATCGTTGACGCTATCAATGACAAGAATGTTCTTCCGTTCCGTGTGGACTATATCAAAACTATGGACAAAGAAGAAGATATTGAAGATGTCAAAGTATGGGACATTGACCGTGAAAAGGCATATATGTCCCCGAAACGTATCTCACTTGTGACCGAATATATCTTAGACCACTTTGACCAAAAGACCTACCGTAAGGCTTTTGAGCGCACATACAGCTATAACGTGCTGACAAATGTTTCAGAGGTGGCTGATGCGAAAAAGCGTGAGCAGGTGCAGGAGATCAAGCAAAAACAGCGTGTTATCGGTTTCAACTCCATATTTGCAGTATCCTCGGTGCAGGCTGCCAAGCTCTACTATGAGGAATTTCTGAAACAGATGACTGCTCACCCCGAAAAATCTTTGAAAATAGCGATAATATACAGCTACGGAGCGAATGAGGAAGATCCCGACGGTATCCTCGATGAAGAAAATCCCGAAGATACCTCTGCACTCGATTCCACTTCAAGAGATTTCCTTGAAAAAGCTATCAGTGACTATAACAAGCAGTTCAACACCAATTACGATACGTCAAGCGACAAGTTTCAAAGTTACTATAAGGACGTTTCACTCCGTATGAAGAATAAGGAGCTTGACCTACTGATTGTAGTCAATATGTTCCTAACAGGCTTTGATGCAACTACACTCAATACGCTGTGGGTAGATAAAAACCTGAAAATGCACGGTCTGATACAGGCGTACAGCCGTACTAACCGCATACTCAACTCTATCAAAACATTCGGCAATATCGTATGTTTCAGAGCATTGCAGAAGCGGACGGACGCTGCTATCTCCCTTTTTGGAGATAAAGAAGCCGGTGGCATTGTGACCCTGCAGAGCTTCGGCGATTATTACAACGGCTATGAGGACAGCAAGGGCAAGCACGTTGACGGCTATGTGGATATGATAGACAAGCTGCTGAAAGATTTTCCGCTTGACGAACCGCAGATCATAGGAGAAGAACGGCAGAAGGAGTTTATAGCTCTACTCGGTGCTATCCTGCGTATGCGTAATCTGCTTGTGAGCTTTGATGAGTTTGAGGGCAGAGAGATCATCTCGGAGAGAGATTTTCAGGACTACCTCGGACGGTATCAGGACTTGCGTGACGAATGGGCTGAACGCCGTAAAAAAGGTGAGCTGACCGATATTGACGATGATATTGTCTTTGAAATAGAGCTTATCAAGCAGATAGAGATCAATATCGACTATATTCTTATGCTTGTAACAAAGTATCACGACAGTCATTGTACGGATAAGGAAGTGCTTATCACCATTCAGAAGGCGGTTGATTCCAGCCCTGAGCTGAGAAGCAAGAAAGACCTTATCGAGAATTTCATTAACGGCATTAACGATGTAGATGATGTAATGAATGAGTGGCATAGCTATGTCGCTGAGGAGCGTGAAAAGGCACTTGTCACTCTTATCACAGAAGAAAAGCTCAAAGATGCTGAAACAAGAGCATTTGTTGATGGTGCTTTCCGTGACGGTGGTATCAAAACTACTGGAACAGATATTGACAAGATACTGCCCGCTGTATCACGTTTCGGCGGTGGTGGCGGAAATCGCAAGGCTAAGAAAGAAACTGTCATTGAGAAGCTAAAGGCTTTCTTTGAGAGGTTTTGGAATATAGGTTGATGGTTGTGTTTAAACGTCGATTTTAAACAAATTGGTTTTATTAGTAGGAGGAAAAAATGTATTTAGATGAGGCTGCGAATATTATTGCAGATTATATAAAAGATTCTCGTTACAAGCAAGCGGTATTGATTAACGGTACTTGGGGTGCTGGCAAAACATATTTTGTTGAAGAAAAGTTAATGGAAGCACTGAATGATTATGTTGTAATTAGATACTCCTTGTATGGTGTTCATTCTTCCGAACAAATATTGTCAGATATACAAAGAGAAATGCTAATTAAACTGATTGGAAACAAGGAGTTTAAAATAAAAAATAAGTCATTTCATTTACCGTCGAAGCTACTTGAAATGACTCCAAATATAACAAGTATACTTTGGAAAAAAATAGGATTTGAATCGGATGACTTAAATGAATTGTTAAGCACAATCGAATTTGATAAAAGTAAAATAATTATTATTTTCGATGACCTTGAAAGAGTTGGAATAGAAATTAATGAAGTATTAGGCATAATCAACTCATTTGTAGAATGTCATAAAACCAAAGTAATCATAATAGCAAACGAAAAAGAAATAGGTTCATCTCGCATATCGACAAGTTTACCAGAAAAATTTTCGGTGGCAGCTAATGAAACAATTACTTTAGAGGATGAAAGCAACCAAGTTCAGAAATCAAATACACAGAATTCAACCAGCGAAAAATGTCATTTTACATATGACGACTTAATTAGAAGAACAAAAAAGCTTTTTTCAAATGATATAGTGTATAATTCTATAAAAGAAAAATTAATTGGACTATCAGTAACTATTTTTGCAGATTTCAATCAAATATATAATGAAATAATAGAGCAAAATGCTCGTTGTGCTAAAGAATTCCTTATGACACACAAGGAACAGGTTATTGAAATTCTTCATTCAACAGATTGTCAGAATATCAGAACATTTATTTTTGCAATTATAACATTTGATAATTTGTACACAAAGATTATTTCGCTTAAAGACACTAATACTGAGCCTGAATATTTGGATGTGTTGAATGAAGAAATAGCTCAAATTATGCGGTCTGTCATCTATACTTCTGTTATCTATAAATCAGGGAAAGATATTAATACGAATGGTTCTATGTTTTCGTCTGATTATTATATGATATCAATAAAGGGACTAAAAGAGTACCCGTTTGTTAACAAATATATTTGCTTTCATGAATTTAATTGTAATAGTACTATCAATACCTTAGATGCGTATATTAGACAAATTATCGAGGAAACAAAGCAGAAAAAAGAGGCAGATAATCTTAGCTTTTATAAGTTAAGTTCATATGAATGGATATACTTAGAGGATGATGACGTAATAGAGTATATGAATCAATTATATGAGGAACTTCAATCTAATAAGTATGATATAAGGTATTTTAAAGAAATCATAATACTACTAATGCAACTTGAGTATAACTTCAAGGAAAAAAAACAAAGTATAGCACATAAAGATGAGGAGTATATCCACCTCATGGAATTATATATTCGTAATCATAACTTGAGAGAGAATCAAGAGCAATATTTTGAAACATTTTTCACAGATGATAATCAAAACCAAATGTATGACTCTTATGTATCTCCATTAATAGCAGCAACGCAAGAAATGGAAAACAAAGAATATAATGACAAAAAAGAGAATGTATTTGCTTTGGAAAACTGGGCTGAAAACTTCTATGCTATGTGTAAAGAGCATTCAGACGATTTTCTTCGTTCACATCAATTTTTATCCTCATTTAAAATCGAGTCAATAAAAAACGCATTACATTCTGCAAACAATCATGATATACGCACTTTTTCACTTGCAATTTGTTCGGTTTACGATTTTGGCAACATTAATGAGTTTTATCAGTCGGATAAAGATAGTTTATCGAAAATAATTGAAACGCTAAACGAAATACTGAGTCAGCCTAATACGGGGTGCACTAAAAAGGCTATATTAAAAATTTATATTGAAAAATTAGAACGGAAACTAAGAGATCTATCATAATTTTGTTAACGCTCTACCTATTTGTCATCCAAAAAGTACAATATCATGTCATTCATCGTCAAGCAGCTCAAAATAGTTTCGTTACAAGAAGAATTAATATAGCGATTTCTACAACAGCAAATATAGAAATACCTTGACAACTGTCCAATAAATTAACCCGACCCCACGTAATTTGTCAATCTTCCAGTTTTGGGGCTTGTAGCTTTTGTTTTCCCAGGAGCAAAGCAGCACCCAAAATGCTGAGAATTGAAAAAATACGGTGTTTCTAAATTGACAAATAAGGAGGTCTTTAACAACTTCACAAAATCATATTGCCTAATGTAAATATGTTTTTTAAAACAATACTATTAAAATTGTTGCTTTTCAATGTTACAGAACGATAAAGATCTGTGGGTAATCCCTATTCACAAAAGAGCGAGTTGTCATTTACGACAGCTCGCTCTTCTGCTTATTCGTCCTCATCACTGCACTCGTTAAATCCGTGAAGTAGCTTGCTCGGTCACGATCCTCTCCCTCAGTGGTCATCATGAGTTCAAGGAAATATGCTTTTGCTTCTTCATAGTCGGTCCAGACCTCACGTCTGCCATTGCAGACAGTAGTAATCTTGCGCGTTCTCGGCATTGCCAATTCAGGTGTTTTCAACATAACCGTTGCCTCCAAATCATTATTGTAGATACAGTATATATCATAATAGCGCCAGAGTCCAGCATATCAGAATAATTGTAACCATTATTGTGAAAGGCACAGCAATTTCAAAAAGTCCTTCCGGTACATTGCGCACATATCGTATTTCATCGCCGTCTGGGTTTCCCCTGACGGCGATTTTCATATTCTGCTCAATGCTTTAGCTGAGCCACCTTTGTTTGCAGAAACATCAGCGGACGCCAGAGCTTATCGCCAAGCTCCTTGATCTCCTCAATATCTTCCTTGTAAACTTTGTTCGTGACATTTGCTCGGTGGGCAATTTGGTTGATATTGTTTGCGATATTATTCGCAAGTACAGTGAGCCGGTTTAGCTCGTTTTCGTCAATATGGACGATGTAACCCTCAAAGATCATGGCTCTCACAACTATTATATGTTTACAGCAATTCAGTTGAGAAAGGAATTAAATATGACGTGTAATTACACCGATAATGCTTCCGCAACAACTGTACAGAATGTCAGCGGAAAAGCATTTCAAGGCGAGATATGGCTCGCAGACCTTGGCGAAAAAGCAGGAAGTATCGAATACGGAATAAGACCGGTACTTATAATACAGAATAATATCGGCAATCATTTCAGCACAACAACTATCGTTGCTCCGCTTACGGCACGATATAAAAAACAGCTCCCGGTCCACTTTAATCTAAACAGCAAATGCGGGCTCATGTTTGACAGCATAGTACTCATGGAACAGATAACCACTATCAATCAAGCACAGCTTATTGTCAGAATAGGTCGCATCAATAAAGAAAATTACTCTGTAGTGCGTAAATCGATAACAGAATCTTTTAAAGGAATATTTGAATAGATGCGAAAGGAGCGATATTATGTTTGACTGGAACGGAAACGGTAAGCACGATACCTTCGACGACTTTGTAACCTTCGGGCTTGTTCATCATATAATCGAGGACAGCAAGAAAAATGAACAGCCGCCTGCGCAGAATAATCGCAGGGGGATTTATCGTCACTATGATAATACCGACACCCGCAGTGAAGCGGTAAAATGCTTGTGGATGATTTTCGGAATTGCTATTTTAATCGGCGG
>UMIF01028341.1_pt1 | contig 10705 bp, 9 predicted proteins | sample 1965721 | NCBI WGS metagenome assembly UMIF01 (sample SAMEA4836119, study PRJEB28245) | human gut metagenome | biome: gut microbiome; material: fecal sample | place: Denmark | collected 2008
GAATTATTTCTCGGAATGTTTAAGCCGCTGTTCGGATACGTTCAACGCCAATCAGAATGTATTTGGAAAAGTATATTTCCCTCGTCTGGTGGTACCCTTGTCCATCGTTATATCTTGTATGATAAAGATGGGCATTCAGTTTGGACTGTTTGTTTTAATTTATATTTATTATTTGTGCAACGGATATTCGTTGATGGTCAACGGATATGCTTGGTTGGCTCCCTTGCTGCTGCTCATGTTGGCAGGTCTTGGTTTGGGGTTCGGATTATTGATATCCTCCTTGACGACCAAATACCGCGACTTGCGTTTCTTGATTACTTTCGGGGTGCAGTTGTGGATGTATGCCACTCCGGTTATTTACCCTTTGTCCGTGATGAGGCAGAGCCATGAGCAGTATATGTGGATCATTGTGGCAAATCCGCTGACTTCCATTATCGAAACATTTAAATTCGGATTTTTGGGAGTGGGGACTTTCAGTTGGTTTCACTTAGGCTACACGTTGGTGTTTACAGTGGTGATAATGCTTTGGGGGATGGTGACTTTTAATAGAGTGCAACGTAGTTTCATGGATGTGATTTAAAAGGAGGGACAGAATGGGAAAAATAGCAATAGAGTTTCAGAATATCAGCAAGCAATATGCATTGGGAAGTATCGGAGCCGGAACGCTGAGCCGTGATTTGAATCGTTGGTGGGCGCGGATTCGTGGGAAGGAGGACCCGTATCTCAGAATCGGGGAAGAGAATGACCGTTCCAAGCAAGCGATGGGGGATTTTGTATGGGCGTTGAAAGATATTAATTTCCATGTGGAGGAAGGGGAAGTGCTGGGTATTATAGGTAAGAACGGTGCGGGAAAGTCCACTTTGTTGAAAATCCTTTCGCGGGTGACTTCTCCTACTGCCGGTTGTATCCGTGCACGGGGGCGTATTGCCTCTTTGCTGGAAGTGGGTACAGGCTTTCATCCCGAAATGACAGGACGGGAGAATATTTATATGAATGGTTCCATCATGGGGATGACCAAGGCGGAGATTACCCGTAAGTTGGATGAGATTGTGGCTTTCGCCGGTGTGGAGAAATATATCGATACTCCAGTGAAACGTTATTCTTCGGGTATGACCGTGCGGTTGGGTTTTGCTATCGCTGCCCATCTGGAGCCGGAAATTCTGGTAGTGGACGAGGTGTTGGCAGTGGGAGATGCGGAATTCCAAAAGAAGGCCATTGGCAAGATGCAGGACGTGGCGAAAGGAGAGGGACGGACAGTTTTGTTTGTCAGTCATAACATGGCGGCGGTAAGAAGTTTGTGTACAAAAGGAATATGCTTGGAAAATGGTACCGTAGTTTATCAGGGGACGGTTCATTCTGCCATTGATTATTACTTGAAAGAGAAAGGGACGGTCCGGAAAAGTAAAATTATAGATTATGTGGGTTGGACGAAAAATACGCTTCATATAGATTGCATTGAGATAAACGGAACGGAATGTGCCTCTTCCACTATTCATGGAGGTCAGAATTTTCTGACTGTGAAAATACAGGGATATTCTGAAGAGGATATGATGTATGATGTAATGCTAGTTTTGAAGAGCAGGACGGAAGTGCCTTATGCTAGTTATGCTCCGGGACATTATTACGGAAGTATCAGTCATTTACCTAAAGGGGATTTTTGCATCGAGAGGCGTATAGGGCTTCCGTCTGTGCTGAGTAAAGGTGTCCTGCAGGCAGATTTGTTTATACATCATCCTATGGTGGAATATTATTTGAAAGCAGTTCGTTGCTGTTTGCTGGAATGTGAGGGATTTCAAAGTGGATTCGGACATGCGCTGACACAAACGTCCAACGGCTTTATCGGATTGGAGGATATAAAAGTTTGATCATTATGTTCTACTATGGAGATGAAGAAAAAAAGAATTGTATATAGTTTGACTGGAAGAGGGTTGTTCTCAGAGTTGTCTAATCTTGCATTGGCATTGGTCTATGCGGACTATAATCAGGAAGAGCTGACTGTCAATACAAGAAACTGGAATGCAAGGGTGGAGAAAGGCTGGAGTGATTATTTCGAGTCGGTCTTGCCAGACTGTAACGGAATGATGTGCTCGCAATATATTGTTTATAAGAAGGGGAAGCCTTGGTGGGGAAATATCTATTATAATCCGTCCGCTTTTTTCCGGTATTATATTTTCTATATAATGAATAGGATATATCTGTTATTTCATCCGGAAACGGAACTAGGGAATGAGGTCTTTCTAAAAATGAGATCGGAGGATTTTCTGGAGAAACTGGAAGATATCAGAAATGATTATGGTTCTGCCTTGCGGAAAATATTAAAATTTAATGAAAAGACAACCGACTATATAGAAAAAAGGAAAAGCGAGATGAATTTGCCGGTAGATTACATAGCGGTACATATAAGGCGGGGAGATAAGATAGTTTCCCGTGAGATGAAGGAACTTGGTTTGTCTCTTTATATTGATGCTGTTAAAGGGAAGAAGCATATCAACCGTAATGTGTTTATAGCTACGGATGATGGTTCTGTGACGGATAAGTTGAAATCCGTACTGGTTGCCGAAGGATTTAATGTTTACTGGAACACAGCTGTGACACAAACAGGATTTGACGAGTCTTTGTTTAATACAAAGGATAAAAAAAGTAGATATATAGATACGTTGAATATGCTGTTGGATATGGATATTCTGATCCATTCTTCATTTTTTATCGGTACTTATACTTCGAATGTCAGCCGGATTGTGCCTCTGTATGTCGGATTCGAAAAATCGCTCAGTCTGGATGACGAATGGAAACTTTAGATTGTAAAAAGCGGAAAATTATGTCACAAAGAAAATTTTCGATTATAACCATTAATTATAATAATAAAGAAGGGTTGAGGAAAACCATAGAAAGTGTGGTCGGCCAGTCTTTTAGGGATTTTGAGTATATTATTATTGACGGAGGGTCTACGGATGGAAGTATTGAAGTGATAAAAGAGTATGCCGGTAAAGTGGACTATTGGGTATCGGAGCCGGACAAGGGTATTTATCATGCCATGAATAAAGGAGTTTTACAGGCGCATGGAGAGTATTTGAACTTTATGAATTCCGGTGATGAATTTTATAACAATGGTGTGTTGCAGGAGGTGGCACCTTCATTGGACAGCGATATTGTTGTTGGAAAAATAGTGCATGGCACAGAGGTGTGGGGATTTCATAAGGAGGATATAACGCTGATGGATTTGATTCGGGGAACTGTATTGCATCAGGCTTCATTCTTCCGTAAAGAACTTTTTGATGAAAACAGGTATGACGAGAGTTATAAGATTGTATCCGATTGGAAATTTTATATTCAGACCTTGATATTCAACAATGCGACGTTCCGCAATATTCGTTCCATCGTTTGTAGGTTTGTACCCGGAGGGGTCAGTGAAACGGATGCCGGAACAAGAGATATGGAAAGAAAGCGGGTGTATAAGGAACTGTTTCCGGATAGAATGATGAAGGATTATATAAGACTGGAAAAGGTGGAATCTCCTTTATTGGAACTGATTCCCGAACTGAATAAAACTGCGGGCCTTCATCAGATGGCATACAAATTGGTCTGTGCCTTGTTGTGGGTGCATGGAAAGATAAAACAGGTGCGTGTTAAGTAAGCAGTAAATTGGTCTTTTCACTTGAGCCATGCCCGCAGGATAAGTCTGATGCCATATAGCGCATACTTTATTTTTAGAGAAAGTGGAAGATGTATATAATTGTTTTTTCTGATTCTTAGCATTCTGTCCCATAATTCATTGAAGGGGATTTCCCGTGAGTGTTGGGTATAGAACAAGAACGAACTTTTTATGTAATCGGCCGACAAAGCACGTAGAATATAGGTGGGGAATGTGGCCGAAAGTGAAGTCATCAGGTCGAATGCATCCATGAAAGTGCACAGTTTGGGGGTGTAGTTTTTTTGCGACAGGTTCATGGCGCTTGATTTTCTTGTGACATAGTGATAATAGGGGGAAGTGGTGTATGCGGCTGATTGGCAGTGGCTCAGGTATTGAAAAATAAAGAGCCTGTCTTCATTATAATAAATATGTTCATTGAATTTTAGGTGATGTTTGTCAATGATTTCTTTATGATATAATTTATCCCATAAGTTTCCTTTGTATTTGTAATGCCTGTCGTTAAACAGGGAGTGAATGGCTTCCCACTGGGTTAATTTGCCGGATTTCACTTCGTTGATGTGGTAAATCGGACGACCATCTTCATTTTCAATGATATATCCGCAAGTAGCCAGACCGGCTTCGTTTGTCCGGATAAGTTGATAAAGAGTGGCTATCATATCCGTTTCTATCCAGTCAGCGCTATCCATGAAAGCTATATATTCTCCTTTTGCGGTTTCCAGTCCTTGGTTTCGTGCATGGCTGACTCCTTGGTTCAGAGTGTGTATTACCTGTATTCGTTGGTCCTTGCAGGCGTATTCGTCACATATTTTCCCGCTTCCGTCCGTACTTCCGTCATTAACCAGCAGTACTTCAATGTCTGTCAGTGTCTGGTTTAAGACGCTGCTGATACACAAAGGCAGGAATTTTTCTGTATTGTATATAGGGATGATGACAGAAACCAACGGCATAACTTATAATTCTGTGAGTTTATAAATAAGATCATTCTTTAGTCGGCGAAGCGTATAAAGCAGGTTGCTCGGATTCTGAAACGTTTCTTCCAAGGGCATGATGACGGGAACATACTTTATCTTTAACCGGTGCCTTATGCAATAGACATTGATCAATCTTTCTGATAAATAGCCGAACAGACGTGCCTGATCCGGATAGGCGGACAGTTTTACCCGTTTTTCTAATTCAAACAATACGCTGAATAGCCACTGGGAGTATTCGTCAAAATGTTTCCGTCCGGTGATAAACATATTATATCCGGAATAGGCATTGCAGTGATACATGAATGTATGAAAAGCTTCAGCATATTCGGGTGTGAGGTGTTGAATGACTTCTTTCAGCAAATTGAGGTCATTGACTAGATGGAATATGGCGTATTGTGTAGCGACGTTATAGGGATAATGACGCTTGGGAGAGAGGATGATGTCATAATCATTTAATAAGGTTTCTAAATCAGGAAATCGGTAAGTTTCTTTTAGAAATGAATCTATGTTGATGAAACTCCTGTCTGGTGAAAAAGCCGGAAACGGGCGATGAAAATCAAAGAAGCGTCTGTAATGATTGAGCCCTATAATGTCACACTTTAGATTTTTCCAAGCCCAATAATGGGCGGTTAGTTCACAAAAGTGAGGATTCCTGTCGGATATATTATCTCCTGTGTTATCTAGTACAGGGAAGAATCGGGCACTGGCTAGGGAGGCCCCTACCTGTATGGGACAGAAGTACTCATGCTGTGGTAGCCGGCTGTCCTTATGGGCACATACTAATATTTTTATATTTTTTCCCATGTTTGTGATTGAGGGTTATAGCGTTTGATAATGCGTGCGGGATTTCCTACCGTGACACAATAGTCGGGTATGTTTTGGGTAACCACACAGCCGGCACCGATAAAACAATGTTTGCCGATGGTGATTCCGGGCAGTACAATCACGTTGGCTCCTATGATGGTATGTTCTCCGATGTGGATAGGAGAAGTGGTGATACCTTGTTCGATGATGCCTTGAGTGATATCCTGGTAATTGTGATCTAATCCTATCAGGACTACGTTTTGTGAAATATTGACCCCGTTGTCTATCCGGATGGGACCGATGACCGTATTGCCGAGTCCTATCCGGCAATAGTCGCCGATTACGATGTCGCCTACGGCATTGTTCAAGCAGGAGAAATCTTCCACTACCGAATATTTTCCCATCTGGAACAGATGGAACGGTGGAAGGTCTTTCCGTACACTGGGATAAATGACTGAGCCCTGGCCTTTTTTTATGTAGAAAGGTTGCCATACGCGTATCCACCAATAGGGGCGTGTCTTTACCGGATGCATGATGAAACCGTGTATCCGTTTTTTCCATTGCGGGTGTTGTTGTAAGTACTCCTTTATATTCATAATTCTATCCATGCTGTGTATGGTTGAACTTCTGTGCCATTCCTTTCAAGTGAAACAAGTTGAGAAGCATAATGATTACAAAATAAGGTGTCTGCCTGAGGATTCTGCTCATGTATTTATATCTCATATTGGACGGAATGGCCAGGTATAACGCACCGTTCAGCAAGATAAGCAAAATCCACCACTTTATGGAAGAAGTTGGAGAGAAAATGCAGAGAACACATGAAAAGAATCCGATGAGCGCCAACAGAATGCTGCGGGGAGCGATAAAGGCTTGGAGGGTTTTCAGCAGATAATCTCCGTTTCCGTTCAGTAAGGCTGTGGGGAGGTTACGTCCCATTTTTAATGCAAGGAAAAGCTGGGTGGCTATCCAGCGGCGGCGCTGGTTACGCAAGGCATCCGGTTGCCGGACTTTTTCGTCCAATGTTTCTAGGGTGTCTATATATTCAATGTGAATGCCTTGACGGAGCAGGAGTTCTTCCAGTTCTTTGTCTTCGCCCGTACTATGGGTATGGATGATGTTCCGGACAAACCATCGGAAATCGAAAGCCATTCCGGAGCCGGTAAGGGCAGATGAAAATCCCAGCCGGATGTGTCCCTTGCGGAAGATGGAATTGTTCATCTCTTCGATGGCGGCATCCAATAGGGCTATGTCTGTATTCATATTTTTGGCTTTGCGGTGTGTCTGTATGGCTTTTATACCCTGTGAAACTGCCTTATTCAGTTCTTGAAGATAACAGGGTGAGATCAGATTATCGGCATCCAGTATGAGGACATAATCGTATGGCTGGTCTGTGATGGTCTCTGCTGCAATGCGCAGGGCTTTTGCCTTGGAACTTTCCTTTTCATGCAGTTCTATCAAGCCGATGCGTTCTTTGCGCAGTGAGGCATTGGTTTCGGGACGCATGTGGTCGGATATGACTATCAGGTCGTAAAGCTCTGCCGGATAAGTTTGGCGCAGAACGGAAGTGACGCAGGCGTGAATGACCGCATCCTCTTTATAGGCGGGAACAAGGATGATAAAACGTTGCCGGACAGTAGTCGCGGGATATTTCTTTTGTTTGAAGAAATGAGAGGCGGCAGAAAACAGGACTATATACCCCACACTGACGGAAAGGTAGATATATAGCGTATATTCCATGATATGTATAATTTCCGATAGCATGGGGCTTTTATTTTTTCTTTCTTAAAAGCATATTGAATATCATGCCTGCCGCCAGAAAGGGGATAGCTTTCATGGCTTTGTTGAATTTGCTGTCCACCAAGTAGTTTGGAGTGGCTATTGCCATAGTCAATAAGAAAGTGAGTAATAATCCCCACCATTTTAGGCAGGCGCTCCAGTGGAAGTATACGGACAGGAAACTGAACAGGAGGAGGATACCTAGCAGGATGGTGCGAGGGAAAATGAACCATTGCAGAATACGGTCGGCATAATCAAATTTTCCACTTAAAATGGCGCCGGGCAGATTACCGATATTGGTGAACAGGGAATAATATTGGGTTTTAATCCAAGTGCTATGTTGGGTATAGAATTTTTTCTTTCCACTATTCTTCAAGGCATATACATGGGTATTATTTAAATATTCCACATATATCCGTTCGCGGAGCAGCAGGGATTCGATGACTTTTTCATCGTCATCGTCTTTTAAATGACGGATGTTTTCTTTGAACCAAGTGAAGTCTATTGCGGTTCCGGAGCCGTTCAGCGAAGCTGAAAGTCCCAAATTGACATGCCCCGCACGAAGAATGGAATTATTGATCTCGTCGGTGATGGCATTCAATATGCTGACATTATTGGGTCTTTCTTGATAGATGCGATGGGTTTGGATGGCATTGGAGCCGCTGGCATACGTATTGTTGACAACTTCAAGAAAATTGGTGTCCACTACATTGTCCGCATTCATGATTAAAACGATATCGTATTGTCCTTCTTGTAATTGTGACATAGCTGCTTTGACAGATTTCATTTTTGAACTTTTCTTGAACCTGGCTTGCAACAGGGTGATGGGATATTGTGCCAGCTGTCTGTTTGTTTCCGGCTTCAGGTGGTCTGAAATGACGATAATGTCATAGCAGTCTATGGGATATTCTTGTTGTAGAAATGATTTGACGGTATAGGGTATGTAGTCATCGTCCTGATAGGCCGGTATCAGAATGGCGAAACGGTGTTTTACTCTTGATTCGGAATATTTGTCGGTGCGGTTGCCTGTTGCCGCTATGGCGTATACCAGCAGGTAAAAAACAGTAAAGGCGCATATCGCGAAAAGTAATAGTTCTATGTATGCTAGAAATATCATGGCTGTTTGTCTTTGTTTCTAAGTTTGAAAAATGCTTTTGTTCCCTCCCAATGTGCTTTGGCTATGGCTTTCTTTCCTTTCCCCAAGGCGGTCAGTATGTTTTTGGGACATACAATCATTGTCTGGTATAAGATGGAAACCGGAAGTTTCCAGTCAAAGAGATTGCGGTAGGCATATAGTAATCTGTTTCTGCTCAGGTAATAGTATTTCAACGGACTTTCTTTTCCGGTGGAGCTGCTGTCCTTGTGCCATATTTCGCAAGCGGGATCGTACCATAGTTCGTAGCCTTCCCTATTGATATAGGTGCACCAGTCCAGTTCCTCATAATATAGAAAATATTCTTCGGGCATCAGGCTAAGCTTGTCTATTATTGTTTTTTTCAGTAACATGGCGGCACCATGCAGATAAGGCGTTTTTTGGGCGGGGTAGTGGCCTTTATTTATTTTCCCTTTGCCTATGGCTCTGTTTCTTAAGGTAATGGGCGAAAGTTGGGTGTATCCTGCAAATTGTATGGCGTGCGGTTCTGCATAATCCCGGATTAACGGGGAGACACCTGCTATCTTGTCGGAGGACAGAAGGCGTTTTATCAACAAGGGTATGGCATCTTTGACCATACAAACATCATTGTTCAGCAAGAACAGGTATTTTCCTTTTGCAAGGTTTATACCCAGATTGTTACCTCCGGCGAATCCTAAGTTCTGCTCACTGCGTACGGCTTGGATAAAAGGATATGTTTTTTGTAGCAAGGCGGCTTCATTGGCAGTGGAACCATTGTCAATGACTATCATTTCATAACTGACAGAGAATATAGTGGCTGTCCACGAGTCGATAAATTCGCAGGTGTCGTGAAAACCGTTATAGTTCACGGTGATGACGGATAGGTCAGGCTGCCGGTAGTCCATGTATTTCTGAGTATTGTTTATCTAAATAAGGTCCTAAAAAAACAAAGGTGAAACAGGAATAAATCAAGATTCCGTTAGGAAACTGGAAATAAACCATATTGGCGTAAGAAGCTACCAGTATGCCTGCACAACCGCATAACATACCTGTCAGCGGTCCTCGGATTTCCGGATTTCGGATTTTGAATAAAAGAATGTAGGAGCCCGATAGAAATAGAATGGCATGCATACCCAAAAACACACACAGCCCCACTATTCCCATCTGTTTCCATACATCTACCAGACTGGAGTCTGAAGGACAGATGGAAACGAAATAATATTTGTTATGGGGAGGAACTACCCCGTCTATGGCTCCCATGCCTATGCCGAAGGGCATTTCATCCATGTAGGCATTCAGTGCTTTCTGGTTCTCGAAACGCGCCATCATCGATTGGTCCTCTGTGTCGAAAGCGGAACGCATACGGCGGATCAATTTATTGCTCTCTCCGATCTTGGTGTATTTCAGCATTCCTACTCCTCCAACAAGCAGGATAAAGGAAATGATGCCTATTTTCCAACTTTTAGACAGGAACAGAAAGAGCCCTAGCCCTGCAATGGGTACTGCTATGGCCGATCGGGTTCCCGATATTAACAGACCATAAAATCCTGCCATACCCACTATTAAATAGAAGAGTCTGAGAAATAGGTTCTTTGTATAGAAAAAAGTAAGCGTGAAAACAGTGCAGGATAATCCCATGCTGGCACCGAAAAGACCCGCGTCAGTGAAAAATGAGAAATAGCGGATACCGGAATGGATAAAATGGGTACGTGCTCCGTAGGCCCACAACCAGCTTAGCTCGGTACTGTCAAAACCTTTGTTCTTTTGCCAATATCCTTTTGCGGCAGCCAGTAGGGTCATGATACCCCATAGTATTAAAAAGTAATGGATAAAAGTGTAGCGATTGCAGTGTATGGATAGAATAATACAGGTCAGAATAGGGTATAAGGCCCAGGGTCTTAAAATACGAAGCCATGCTTCCATGTAAAATTCACCGGTTATACCATTACCTATGTTGATGATACAATATAGCAGCCAGACCAATGTGATGCAGGTATAGACGTTCAGTATTCTTCTGAAATGATGATTGCTTTGCAACTGTTTCAGAAGAATAAGGGCCAACATGATGCCGTAGAGCAAGTCAAAGATATTGGTAATGGCAATAGGGATGGAATGATATCTGTTAATTCCCATTATCAGGTAATTCAGCATAAAGGTGATGGCCAGCAGAATAGCGGGTTTGTTTATGCATATAAAAATAAAAAGCGTGGCAAAAGGTATGAACCCTATTGCAACTCCTATGGCAGGTTTCATGTTGAGGGCTGTCCATAGGCATAAGCACAGCCCGATAATAAAGCTGGCTAGAATTTGACCTGTATGGGTTATATTTATTTCTTTTGCTATCATTATCTATTTTCCTTTGTATTCAATGGCGGTCAGTCCGAGTTG
>UMIF01006685.1_pt1 | contig 10687 bp, 9 predicted proteins | sample 1965721 | NCBI WGS metagenome assembly UMIF01 (sample SAMEA4836119, study PRJEB28245) | human gut metagenome | biome: gut microbiome; material: fecal sample | place: Denmark | collected 2008
GGACAGAGCAGAACAGAAAAGATTTGAAAAAGATGCAGAAAAAAGGCTTACATTGAATACAAAGCTGATCCTTGTTATAGTAGGAAGTCTGCTGCTTGCTATCGGACTGTTCTTTATCTGGCTGAAGACAACCGTATATGTGATAGATAAGAAATATCTGAATGAGACGACTGCTGCACGGAGAACGGAAGAAAAGATTGACCGTTTCTCTGATTATGTCAGTAAGAATAAAGTCAAATCCACAGATATGAACGCCATTCTCAGTTGGCAGCGGGAAGAGGGAAGTGTATATCTTCTGGTTTACCAGAACGAGAATGTAATATATGATTCAACAAAGCAAAAAAGACGAACCATGATGGAACGTTTTTTTAATAAAATATCCAATGGAAATCAGAAAGGCAGAAAGCTTGCAGAGTCTGAAGAAGACAAGCGGCAAATGCTGAATAATATCAAAAGCAAACATTTGCTTGAGATTTATCGGAAGAAAGCAGATTCAAAAAAACAGGAAGAACGATCAGATCAGAGTATCTTCGATGATACGTCCTCTACGGAGACGGATTATACAGAGACGATACCATCCAATACTTCGGATGTGGAAGATTTTGCATCCCAGTATGGCAGTTATGCATTTTATTCGGTTCGTTTTGAAGATGGATTATATGATGTCTGCATCGTAGATTATTCCGAGAAAAAGGTCTATTACATATGGGTGACGATAGGCTTTCTGGTATGTTCATTTATATTTATGTTGTTGGTTATGCTCTATAACGGCCGGGTAGTAAGGCGTGTAAAGAGATTGACACATGAGGTGTCGAAGATCAAGAAAACAGATATCAATGCGACGATCACGAAGTCGGGACATGATGAGATCCTGACACTTGCTGAGAATATAGACAGCATGAGAAATTCGATCATTGATCAGATGACTAAGGAAAAAGAAGCCTGGCAGGCGAACCGTGATCTGGTCACAGCGATGGCACATGATATTCGGACGCCGCTTACAGTATTGAGCGGATATCTGGATCTGCTTGAGACAGGAGAATTTGAGTCCCAGGAAGAATACAAACAGTATGTTGATATCTGCGTAGATAAAGCAGGACAGTTAAAAGATCTGTCAGACAAGCTGTTCCGATATTTCTTCGTTTATTCCGGGCATACCGATGAACTGAAAATGGAAGTTTATCATGCAAAGGAGTTTTTCCAGCAGATGATCGGAGAATATATGTGCCTGCTTGAAGAAAAGGGAATCACTTTCCGGATCACAACAGAGGACAATTCACCGCTGATAAAGATCGATGCCCCATATCTGAAACGATTGTTTGATAATATATTTATAAATATAAGAAAATATTCTGATTACAGCAAGCCGGTAGATATCACATATCACACAACCGAATCGAAGGTAGAGCTGGTGATCAGTAATTATATAAATAAAAACAGAAATGAAGCTGAAAGTACCAGAATTGGACTCAAAACCTGTGAGAAGATCGCACAGGAAATGGAAATAGAGTTTTCAGCAAATGAGAAAAAAGACAGATATACAGTCAGGCTGATATTTGTAATTGTAAAGTAAAGGAGGTCCAGAGATACTCTGGAACAGATGTCTATGAAGAATGTACTGGAATTTATTGAAAGATCAGCAGAAAAGTATCCGGATAAGTTGTCTGTAGCCGATATAAACGGCGGTTTGACTTATAAGGAACTGGAACAGACAGCAAAACAGATTGGTGCATGGTTGTATCAGGGACTTGGCGGATGTAAGAACCGTCCGGTTGTCGTACTTCTTGATAAGGAACCGAAGAGCGTTGCGGCTTTTATGGGAGTTGTGTACAGTGGGAACTTTTATGTGGTTATAGATGCAGAAATGCCGGTAGACAGAGTGAATAAGATCTTAAAGGCATTGCAGCCGGAAGCTGCTGTAACAGACAGCAAGCATCTGGATAAGGCTGCAGAGTTACAGGTTGAGACAGAGGATGGTCAGGGATATGGACTTAAACTCTTTAATATGGATGAGATGGATCAGACCATAGATCAGAGCTGCCTTGCAGATGTCAGAGCACATATGATCGATACAGATCCGGTATATGCATTATTTACCTCAGGTTCAACAGGTGTTCCGAAGGGGGCTGTTATATCACATGCGAATATCCTTTCCTATATTACATGGTATACGGAAGCATTTGATATTAACGAGACGACAATATTTGGTAATCAGACGCCGTTTTATTTCAGTATGTCAGTCTCGGATTTATATAGCACATTGAAAAATGGTGCAACATTGTATATAATACCAAAAGCTTATTTCTCGTTCCCAATCAAGCTTATGGAGTTTCTGAATGAGAAAAAGGTCAATACGATCTACTGGGTTCCGTCGGCACTTTCGATCATTGCAAACTATAAGATGTTCCGGTATGCTGAGCTTCCGGAGTTGAAAAAAGTATTATTTGCCGGTGAGGTTATGCCGACCAGGCCATTAAATTACTGGATCGAGAATCTGCCGGATGCCATGTATGCCAATCTGTTTGGCCCGACAGAGACGACGGATATCTGTACTTATTATGTGGTAAACAGAAAGTTCCGTGATGATGAGCCGCTTCCGATGGGAAATGCATGTAACAACTGTGATGTATTTGTACTTGGTGAAGACGGCAAGGTGGTTTCACCGGAGATCAATCCTGAGACAGGCTTCAGTGCAGAAGGAGAATTATATGCCAGAGGTTCATTTGTCGCTCTTGGATATTATGGAAATGCAGAAAAGACAAAGGAAGCATTTGTTCAGAATCCGTTGAATCCGAATTATCCGGAGCTGATCTATAAGACCGGAGATCTTGTCAAATATAATAAATATGGAGAACTGGTCTATATCTCAAGAAAAGATTATCAGATCAAGCATATGGGCTATCGTATCGAGCTTGGTGAGATCGAGGCGGCTGCCGGTGCGATCGAGGGTATCAGAAGTTACGCATGTATCTATGATGATGCAGAAGACAAGATCGTATTTATATATGAAGGAAAGAAACTGGATGACGCATTTCTGCTTGGAGAGTTCAAGAAGAAGGTTCCGCATTATATGGAACCGAATCAGTTTGTAAGAGTGAAAAGTATGCCACATAATCAAAATGGAAAGATTGATCGTAAGTGGCTGAAAAATAATTATAAATTATAAAAAAGTGAGGACAAAGAAATGGAAGAATTATTAGAGATTTTAAATGAAGTAAAGCCCGGAGTTGATTTTGCAAATGATACAGATCTGGTTGGTCATGGTATACTGGATTCTATTACAATGGTAACACTGGTGCTTGAGCTTAACGATGCATTTGACATCGAGATCACACCTGTAGATATCGTACCTGAGAACTTCAAAACAGTTCAGACGATCTATGATATGATCCAGAGATTAAGTGACGACTAGGGAGTAAAATAATGTCATATACATCGATAGCTTATTTAGGATTTATATTGATGGGATCATTCTTTTTCTATTCCGTTGTGCCGTTAAAGCATAAATGGAAGGTCCTGTTGATATTCAGTTACCTGTTTTATTTCATTAATTCAGGTAAATATGTTGTGTTTATATTGTTTTCATCGTTATCCATCTATTTCGGCGGACGACTGCTGAATAAGATCGATGATGGCTTCAGTATGGCAAAGAAGGTACTGCCAAAAGAAAATAAGAAGGAATATAAAGCGATCATCGGATGGCAGAAGAAATGTGTGTGCGTTTCAATCGTTCTGTTGAACCTTGGTATTCTTGTATATCTGAAATATTCAGTATTCTTTGGACAGGTTTTCTGTGATATATTAAGTCTGCTCCGTATTAATAAGACGAATCCAATGCAGAATATGATGCTGCCGCTTGGTATCTCGTTCTATACACTGTCGGCGATCAGTTATATCGTTGATGTTTACAGAGGAAAATACAGAGCATCCGATAATTTCTGGAAGGTGAATCTGTTCCTGATTTTCTTCCCGCATATCGTGGAAGGTCCAATCGGGCGATTTGACCTGTTGGGTGATCAGGTTTATGAAGGTCATGAGTTCAACTATAATAATATGACTCAGGGCTTGCAGCTTGTTTTATGGGGTCTGTTTAAGAAGATCGTTATAGCAGATCGCGCAAATATGTATGTAAACCAGATCTTCAATTTCCATGATCAGTATGATGGCTTATATGTAGTTGTCGGAATGCTGTTATATACCTTGCAGTTATATGCGGAATTCTCCGGCTGTATGGATATCGTAAGAGGTAGTGCTCAGATGTTTGGTATTCAGATGTCTGAGAACTTTGCAAGACCATTTATGTCAAAGACAGTCAGTGAATTCTGGAGAAGATGGCATATGACACTTGGTGCATGGTTTAAAGATTATGTATTCTATTCCATCTCATTGTCCAAGGCATTTATGAAGCTCAGTAAGAAGACAAGAGAGAAGTTCAATGCATTTTTTGCAACTCTGATCCCGACCTCTATCGCGATGCTCGCGGTGTGGTTCGGAACCGGTATCTGGCATGGAGCCAGCTGGAAGTATGTTATGTATGGTATTTACTACTGTCTCATTATGATACTTGGACTTCTGACAGAACCGTTATTTAAGAAGCTGTATGAGAAGATGCATGTGAACCGGGAGGGCAAGATTTATAAGGCACTTCAGGTAGTAAGAACATTCATATTTGTAAATATCGGTATGCTGATGTTCCGTGCGGATGACCTTAAGATCTTTGGACAGATGATCGTATCGATGTTCCGTAATTTCACATTTTCAGTGCTTACAAGCGGAGATCTGTTTGAAGTAAAGCTTGATGTCTATGATTTCCTGTTACTTGCATTTGGTGCACTGGTATTACTGCTGGTAGGTTTATATCAGGAGAAGGGACATCATATCCGTGAGGAGATAGCAACAAAGAATATCGTTCTTCGTTGGGTATTATATTATGGACTGATCTTTTCTGTGATCATTCTGGGCGCATATGGAAGCGGTTATGAAGTGGCCGGATTCATATATGCACAATTTTAGGATAGATGGTGAGAGACATGAAAAAAGAAAGAGTAAAAAACATTATAAAAGTTATCGTGTTTATGCTGATCTTCTGTGGCTTTATGGCACTCGGCTCCGTCATGCTTTATCCGAAAACGAGTGATCCGGAAGGCGGCTTATCAAATCCAAATGCCAGAGGCTTCTATGGAGAACCAAAGAATTCCATCGATCTGGTCGTTATGGGAAACAGTAATGCCTACAGTGCATATTCACCGATGCTGATGTGGAAGAAATATGGTATTCCTTCCTATGTTGTTGCGGAAGGCGCACAGAATATTGCCGAGACTGTTAATATATTAGAGGAGCTTCTGACATGTCAGAAGCCGAAGCTGATCATTTTGGATGTTGACCTTTTATGGCAGGGTAAGACACAGGTATCCAGAGTAGAAGGAAATGTGAAATCTCTGATCTACAAATATATTCCGATCATGAAGTATCATGACAGATGGAAAGGCTTTGTGCTGGGTGATAGTTTTAAAGCAAAGAACTACACATATCGTTCTTCAAGCAGAGGACAGTACTTAAGTAAAACGGTTGTACCATATACGGGTGAAGACATGATGGTAAAGACTGCTGATGTCGAATCGGTACCGAAGTCATCCAGGTTCTTCCTTAAGATGTTCCTTGATCTCTGTGAAGAAAATGATATCGATGTGATGTTTGTCGAGATGCCGACAGCTAATTCATGGAATTATAAGAAGCACAATGGCATGACAAAGTATGCCAAGGAGCTTGGCATTCCATTTGTTGATCTGAATACCACAGAGGGTAAGAATGCGATCAACTGGAAGAAGGATACCAGAGATGGCGGAAGACATCTGAACTGTTATGGAGCTAAGAAGGTAACAAGAGAGATCGGTAAGTATATTTCAGAGAACTATACATTTACGAATAAGAAGAAAGATCCGGAGTATAAGAGTTGGAATAAGGCTTATAAGGAATATAAGCAGTTTATGAAGACAGATAAGAAGTCTTCCGATAAGAAACACAAGAAGTCGAAGAAAGCTGACATCAAACAGTCAGATACATCTGATGCAAAAAAGCAGAAAACAGAAAAAACAACGACTGAGAACAAGTCGGAGACAACGACAGAAAATACAGCTACGGAAGAAGTAACAGAAAGTACAGCTACGGAAGCGAACACAACTCAGCAGTAAGAGATTGTAAAGTATATAAGGGAGATCATGGAGACACAGATATGGATTTGCAGATCTGGAAGCGCCATGATCTCTCTTTTTATGAATCGGATACTTTATATGCCTGCATAAACATGGAATAAATTTTAAGGTAAGAAAATGGTATTTGTTATTTATTTTTGTGTAAATAACAGCTTCTTGTGATAAAATGGCAATGAAATGTAAATAATAGTTGCAGAAATATAGAAAATTGTACAGGCATGCCGGGAAATAAGCGGAATTATGGCAGTATACGATGCTTTCACAGATGTCTGGTGGCAGGATATGATAGGAGGATATGGAATATGAAGATTTTATTTTATGATACGAAGAAATATGACAGAGATTCATTTGAAAAGATATTACCGGAATATTCAGATCTGGAGGTAGAGTTCTTAGAAGCAGATCTTTCACCGAGAACAGCAGCTCTTGCAAAAGGATATGATGCGATCTGTGCATTTGTAAGTTCTGATGTCAGTGAAAAAGTAGTTGAGTGTCTGGCTGCAAATGGTGTAAAATTAGTGTTAATGCGCTGTGCCGGATTCAATAATGTGGATCTGGATGCAACAAACCGTTGTGGTATCACGGTGCTCCGTGTTCCGGGTTATTCACCGGAGGCGGTTGCAGAGCATGCGATGGCACTGGCACTTGCGGTTACCAGAAGAATCCATAAGAGCTATATCAAGGTTCGTGAGAATAATTTCAGTTTGGTAGGTCTTACAGGTATGAACTTCTATGGCAAGACCGCGGGTATCATCGGAACCGGTAAGATCGGAGCGGCTATGTGCCGGATCTGTCATGGATTTGGCATGAAGGTTCTGGCATATGATATGTACCGGAATCCATCCCTGGATTTTGTAGAGTATGTGGATCTGGATACGCTGTTATCGACCAGTGATCTGATCTCCCTTCACTGTCCGCTGACAGATGATTCGTACCATATGATCTGCACAGAGACGATCAATAAGATGAAGGATAATGTGATCCTTGTAAATACATCGAGAGGCGCACTGATCAAGACGGAGGATCTGATCACGGGAAATCGAAATAAGAAATTCTTTGGTATCGGTCTGGATGTGTATGAGGAAGAAACAAATAATGTATTTGAGAATCGTGAGGATGATATTCTGGAATCCTCGATCACGGCAAGACTGCTGTCGTTCCCGAATGTCATCGTAACCTCCCATCAGGGCTTCCTGACGGAAGAAGCACTGGAAGCGATCAGCCGTACCACACTGGACAATGCGAGAGATTATGAGAATGGCACGATCAAGGATATAAATGCCGTGTAGAAATATATGCAAGATAAAAGAAGTGCAGAAGATAATCGTCATAGAGAAAATGAAAGCTATGTAGAAAAGGAAATGATTATGCAGAATTACAGATTTCTGATCGCCTATGATGGGACGAGATATCATGGGTGGGAACATAAAAAAGACGTTGTGACCATACAGGGAAAGATCGAATCAGTGCTTTCCCTGATGGCAGGCGAAGAAGTACGGATCAACGGAGCGGGAAGAACCGATGCAGGTGTGCATGCAAGGGCAATGGTCGCAAGCGGCCCGGTTCCGACAGATAAGACACCGGAGGAGATCCGGGATTATATGAATCATTATCTGCCGGATGATATCTGCATTTTGGAGGTTACTCCGGCAGCAGAGCGCTTTCATGCAAGATTTAATGCAAAGGGCAAGCATTACCGTTACACGATCTATCGTGGCAGGCTGAAGCCGGTATTTGACCGGAAATACGTCTGGACTCTGGATGAGGGTGAGACAATCGACTGTGAACGGATGCGAAAGGCAGCAGCTTATCTGGTCGGTGAACATGATTTCAAGAGCTTCTGTGGCAATAAGCAGATGAAGAAATCGACGGTTCGGAAGTTATTTGCAATCGATATTAAGGAAGATGGCGATTATGTGATTCTTGATTTCCACGGAGCCGGATTCTTACAGAATATGGTTCGTATCCTGACCGGTACTCTGGTAGAGGTCGGGGCAGGCAGAATGGAACCGGCGTACATGGAAGAGGTGCTTATAGGCCGGTGCAGACAGCTCGCAGGGCCGACCGCACCACCACAGGGCTTGTGCCTGATGCAGGTTGATTATGAAAAAAAGTAATATGGAGTAAGTAGTACAAATGAATGAATTTAAAAATGGGCTGAAGGATGGAATCCCGATCGCCCTGGGGTATTTTGCAGTTAGTTTTAGTTTTGGTATTCTTGCGATCAAAGGCGGACTCAGTGTCTTTCAGGCAGTTCTTACCAGCGTTACAAATGTTACAAGTGCCGGTCAGTTTGCCGGACTTCAGATCATCATTGCCGGGGGAACGATCCTTGAGGTGATCCTCACTCAGCTTATCATCAATCTGAGATATGGTCTGATGAGTCTTTCACTTACGCAGAAGTTAGCTGACGATGTAGGCATCTGGAAGCGTCTGATCATCGCATTTGCAAATACAGATGAGATCTTTGCAGTTGCAATGGGATATTTCAAAGAAGTGACCTTTCCGTATATGTTAGGACTTCAGATCCTTCCGATCCTTGGATGGGGCGGTGGTACATTTGCCGGAGCAGTAGCCAGCGGGCTGCTTCCAAAGTCTGTGTGCAGCGCACTCAGTCTTGCACTTTATGGCATGTTCGTGGCGATCGTTGTTCCGGTTGCCAAGAAGTCAAAATCTGTGTTATTTGTGGTATGCGTGGCAGCTTTGTTCAGTATCTTTTTATATTATGTTCCGATATTTCACTTTATCTCGACCGGAATATCGATCGTTATATGTACAGTAGCGGCAGCAGCAATCGGTGCAATCGTTGCGCCGGTTAAGAAAAAAGGAGAAGAATAGAGATGAGTGTATATACATATATTATCGCAATGGCGGTTGTCACATATCTGATCCGTGCGGTGCCATTGGTGTTATTCAGGAAAAAGATAGAGAATCAGTTTTTAAGTTCGTTTTTATACTATGTGCCATATGCCTGCCTGACGGCACTTACCCTTCCGGCGATTTTCTACAGTACGGAAAGTGTTATCAGTGCGATCGCAGGATTTGTCGTAGCGGTTATCTTTGGTATCCGTGAAAAAGGGCTGGTAGTTGTAGCGGCTGCCGCCTGTGTGACAGTGTTTGTAGTGGAGAGAATATTGGCGTTTTTATAGGGGGTTGTGAATCCGAAAAGTAAGGACAAAGAACTTGCTATATCGCCGACCTGGAATGTAAAAGACTTTTGACACGCTAAAAACCTTGATGTCAATGTTCTTTGATAGCCCAAATATGACTTTTTGATTAGTATGTGTATACTAGGAGGTGAAGAGATGGAACTCGGAAAACAAATAAAAAAACATCGTCAGGAAGTACAATTATCCCAAGAGAAGTTAGCCGATCGAGTTTATGTTTCAAGACAAACAATCTCAAATTGGGAAAATGATAAAAGCTATCCAGATGTGAATAGTTTGGTATTACTGAGTGAAATCTTTCAAATTTCTCTTGATAATCTAATCAAAGGAGATATTGAAGTTATGAAAGATGTAATTCAAAAAGAAGAAATTGTAAAAATGAACCGCTATGGAAAAATCTACACTATAATGCTGATTGTCACTGTAGTTTCGGCAGTTCCGCTATTTATGTGGCTTGGCGTTTGGGCATTCATCCCTTGGGGAATCATTTGGGCACTCTCTATGTACTTTGCCTTTCAGGTTGAAAAGGTAAAAAAAGATAATGATGTTCAAACCTATAAAGAAATTGTTGCATTTTCTGAGGGGAAACTATTGGATGATATACAAAAGCAGAGAGAAATAGGTAAACGCCCATATCAGAAGATTTTTTTAGTTATAGGTAGTGCACTGATAACATTTGTTGTTTGTGTATTAATCGGATTTCTGATGCATATTTTTATGAACTAATAGTGGTAGACCGTAAACTTCCGGTTTAGAGAGAACGTAGAAATGATTCGATTTTGTCCAAAGGATGAGATACAAAATACAATATACGAATAAATAAAGATGATTGGTTTTATGATAAGACTGGTCGTCTTTATTTTTTCGGAGTTTGATATGCAACTATAGGGAATTAAAACTTAGTGAAAAAGTGCAGTAAGTTTTAAGTTGTAGGAGTGTGCTCCATGTATGACTGTTGAAGATGGAGAATATTATGCGCATCTTCATATGAGTGTCGGAAATGAGAAAGGTGAAGTGTTTGGAGGGCATCTGAACAGAGCTGTCGTGAGTGCAACCTGTGAAATGGTAATTACGGTCATTGATGGAAAAGTTGACAGAGTTTATGATGAAGAAACAGGGCTTAATGTATTTAAGTTTGATTAGATGCGTTGAACTATTTATCGCGTTAGTGAGACGCAGCAAAGAGAAGAAAAGCAAATAAATTCCGGGTTATAAAACATAAGGATTTTTGTTACTTAATACAATTTTCTGCTCTACAACCTCCGTCATAATAAAAATGTCTCCATCATTTCAAAAGAGAATGACGGA
>UMIF01023557.1_pt1 | contig 10498 bp, 5 predicted proteins | sample 1965721 | NCBI WGS metagenome assembly UMIF01 (sample SAMEA4836119, study PRJEB28245) | human gut metagenome | biome: gut microbiome; material: fecal sample | place: Denmark | collected 2008
TTAACTGTTCAGGCTTAAAGTCAGAAGTATCTTCAAACATCGTACTGAATGTGTCAATCAGCTCCGGATGGTTGTTGAGCAGTTCAACCGTAGAATTCAAAGACTCCAACTGATGTGCTTTATAGTGCAGTACCGAAAGAGCATTAAAAAGATTTTCCGTGTTATCTTCTTTGGAAACTGTCACGCTGTTTTTAACCGTTGCAGACGGTTCGTTTTTTTCGACTGCTTTATCATTGTACAAAAGCTCTCTTTGCTCACGAATTTCGTGAGCAATTGCGTTGATGGCATCTTTGTATATATTGTCAACCGTAATAGTTGTATTTTTACCGAATATTCTGCCCGAAAACGGAATATCCTGCTCTGACAGTCTTTGAGCAACCTTGTAAGCGAAATCAGTATTATATTTGCGATACATCTTATCACCAATATCATTGTATTTGGTTGTTCCGATGATATTGTTTGTTACATATTTCCTGTTGTTGGAATCGACTATTGAATCATAACTGATATTTAACTTTTCAAGATTCGGAACAGTAGCTCTGCCAACCGCAACATATGATTTGTTCTTGTTAATATAGCCACAGTAATTAAGTCCTGCGTTTTCGAGAGCATCGGTTATGCTCTCAAACTGGCTTTCAGAAGCTATAATAACCTTTTTATACTGATTCGGAGTGTTGCTGTTCCATATCTCATTTCCATATAATTTAATCATTTCATTCACCTCTTAAAGCAAAAGGAACCGTTACACTAAATGCAACAGTCCCTAAATAATATTCATAATTCCTGTTCTTTCGATTTAGTGTTGTTACGCTGTTCGTTATGTGTATGTGCAATTTTGTCCGCATTCTGTTTTATCTGACTGCGAGAAATCAGGGACTTTTTCGGTTGCTTCGGTTGTTTCTCGGCATTATGTTCCTTATTTGGAGTTTTTGCCGCTTTGTCATACTCCTCTTGCTTATTGCCGTTGTTGATAATACCGTCAATGCTGTCATAATCGTCCTCAATCGACATTTCGGCATTTTTTAGGTAGTTTTCTTCGAATACAGCTTTTGCGGCAGATGAAACGATTACATCAGCCTGCTTTTTTAAAGCCTGTGGGTTACTTGTAAACTCATCAACAATGTTCTGACAGCTCTTGCTGATAATATTGTCACCTTCCTTATCGGGCATAGTTTTAACCGATTCAAACTTATCTGACCACTCATTAAGAGCCTTGAGCTTGTTTATCAGCTTAGCTTTCTTGTTGGTGAGCTTGTCGATTTGTTTTCGCAGTTTGAGTTTTTCGGACATATAATGAGTTTGACCGTATGCTTTTAGTGCAACATCAAGTTTGCTCTGGGTATTATCAAATTTTTCAGAGGTTGTCCTCATTGCCATCGTCCTGTATTCCTGCATACCTTTGACAAAGTTTTCTTTCCTGCCGTCAGGGAATTTCATATTATCAAGAAATTTATTGATTTTTTTGCAGTTATCAGCACGGCTTTGCTGCTTCAAAATCTTCTGCTCATTCGATTTGATGTTCAGCTTATGAGAATGGATTTTCTCATTGATATTTACTATTTTCTGTCGCCTTTCAGCCGACAGAACAGACAATGCTTTATACACAGGCATTGGTACAACATTTCTCATTGATTCAACCGTTGAAACAAATTCAGCACTGCGAACCTTTTTTATGTTGAGTTTTTCGATTTTTGCATTGAGCTTATCGTTTTTTAGATTAAGCTCATCAATTTTGAGATTGCACCTGTCATACAGCTTTGCAAAAATCGGTATTGAAAATTCTTTGCTTTTCGTTTGGTCGAGCAATTCAGGTTCGGATTTTGTCTGTTCGGGTTGGAGATTGTCATTATTGACTTCTTCATCTCGCTGTTTTCTTTTATCGGTATTTAGATTATTATCAAAATCATTTGTAATATCAGGCATTTTACTTCCTCCTTCGTTTATTTTTTATGGAAACAGCAATTACTAAAATTGCCAAAATTGCGGTTATAACAATTACTGCAATAATAAAATCAAAACTTCTGTTATTGTTGTTTTCGGTTTTTGTTGCCGTATCAGATGCAGTTGTATCCTTTACTCTTTCAGCAGTCACAATAAGTCTGTGACTGTTTACACCGTATGGATAACAAGTTATAAGACTTAATAGGTCTTTTTCTTCGTCAACTGACAGTAACGATATGTTGTCGGGCTTAACAATGTTTTTTGCTGTTACAGCATAGGTAAGCGTTTCATCAAGGACGGACACCTTGATTTCATCACCGATTTCAAGCTCGTTGAGATTGTCAAAAAACACCTGCGTAGGATAACCCGTGTGAGCTGAAAGCACCGAATGATTTCCTATACCGCCAATCGGAAACGCTGTATTTGGCAGATGAGCAACACCTTTTTCAAGCACTTTATCCGTATCCCCGTGGTAAATAGGCAGTTTTACATTGATTTTTGAAATATCAATGTAGCCTATAAGACCGTCACCAAAATTGAGAATATCGTCATATCCGTCAATCACGCTGTCTGTATCGTAAGAAAATCCATTGATAAGTTCTGATAAATTGTTGTTATATTCAGCAGCAGCCGACAAGTACTGTGACCTGTCGGCTGCTGAAATGCTGTCAAGAGATGCGGCATAATTGTTAATTGTGCATGCGGCGAAAAAACTATTGACAGCATTTGATACAGAAGGGTACAGCACAAAGCAGAGTGATGCAGTCATAAAAATTATTCCTATTATCAAGGTGCATTTGCTTCTGCATTTTTTCAATGTGCTGTACTCCTTTCTGTTTAATGTGAAATTACTTGTTTGTAGCTTTTACTCTTCTGCGAATGAGCAATGTTGCAATACCGCCGAGTGCAAAAGCTGTGCCGAGAATGTAGAACATAACTGTTCCTGCACCACCGGTCTGTGGTACAACAACCTTTGTATCCTTTACATCAACGCTTGCTGTGCCGTCTGTTGGGCAGTTTGTGATGTATGAACCGTCAACAAATGTTGTGCTATAAGTTACATCAATTGTCACAGGAATAACTTTGCCGTAAATGTTGTAGCCTGTAGGAGCTTTTGTTTCGACAATATAATATTTACCGCTTGCAAGTTTGATTTCTTCTTTACTTGTGTTGTAGTAAGTAACCTTGCCGGTCTTGTCGGATACACCGCTTGCAATGGCATTTGTAAGAGCAGTTGCGTCCTCTTCTGTCTTGAAAAGGCTGAATTCTGCACCTTCGAGAGCCTTTCCGTCTGTATCTGTCTTGTTTGTTGTTACTGCAAAGGTATAAACATAAACTGTATTACCGTTTACTTCTGATTCAACACCGTTCTTGTTAGAATAAACGAGCTTTGTTTCTGAGTTTGGGTTGCCTGTCTTTCCTGCTACAGCGTACTTATTGAGCTTTGCTGAATAAGTTACAGATGTATAAGTAACACCTGCTGCATAAAAATCATTTTTCTGAAGATAAGCGTTTGTGAGAGCTACATTAAATGTTGTAGCTTTACCATCAACTTCTGATGTTACATTGAGAGCATAATCAGTTGAAGTAAGGTCAGCAACCTTACCGCCCTGTGCGTTGAGAAGTGCAACCTTTACGCTGTCCTTGTCGAGAGTAAGACCGGCTGACATTTCATCATATACGGTATATGATTTAAGTTTCATTTCTGATGAACCGGCAGTTGATGACTTAATCTCGAAGTTTACTGTGTCGCCGAGAGAAACATCTGTAAAGTTTGTATTGTCCTTAGTGCTGTTTGTGATAGTCTTACCTGTAACTACATCACCGTCATTTACCTTTGTAGCAAGGTCGATAGCATTAATGCTGTAAACCCAACCGTTGTTGTAGTACGGAAGAGATACAACAGAGTTTGTAACGCTTTTAACACCGGCAGGATAGTTAGTAGCCTTAATGTAGTACAAGCCCTGAGCAAGGCTTGAAAAAGTCTTTTTTACAGATGTTGCCGAAGTAGTAAATGTGCCAACTGTTGAAGCAGTTGACGGGATTGAAGAAAGACCGTCAAGAGCTGAGAGAACATTCGATGTCTTTCCGCTTAAAATCTCATCAGAGATTGACGGAATGAGCGAATCATAGCCTGTCTTATACGGATTTTCGGTTGTTTTGAGTTCTGCAACCTTATACACCGTGAATGTATAGCCGGGCTTAGAACAATTGAGCGTGAATGAAACCTTCTTTGTTTCATCAAGAGCGTTGTTGTTTGTTGCGGCACTTGCAAATGGGATTGCAGTAAATACCATCATAACGGCAAGTACCATAGCTGTCATAATTCGTGTGATTTTCTTTTTCATTTGTGATTTTCCTTTCGTGATTTTTTATATTTCTTGCTACCGTGTTTATGGTAGTCATAGATGAAAATTATAGCCATTGCTCCGAGTGCCACGGCAACGAAGTAAAACGGAGCAATACCACCGCCACCTGTTTGAGATAACACAGATTTGTTATCGGCAACGGTTAATGATATATTAAGTGTGTTTTCATTGTCGGCTGAAATTGTAAATTCAACCTTTTTACCGTATGGCATATAGCCTGACGGAGTTACAGACTCAACAAAATAGTAATCTCCTACCGGCAGTTTACGGATTAACAGAGTGCCGTTTGTTGCCATACAGTCAGTTGCAGATTCAGATTCAGAGAGGTACATATATCTACCTGTGCCGTTTTGAATGCATCTGACGGGTGTGTCATCTGACTTGTAGAGCTGCCAACCTGATCCGCCAAGAGCTTTTGTGCCGTCTGTTTTTGTGAGCTTAACCGAGCCTGTTTTTACAGTATTTTTGATACTTGCAAAGGTTACGGTATCAGTATCAAGCGTGACGGTTACACTTCGTGGCTTATTGTACTTATACGGTAAAGAATAAGTGCCGTCATCGTTCAGAACACCGAGTTCTGACACCTTATATTTGAGCAATTCGTCATCGCTGTTATAAATCGGCAAGTCTGAAATTTCAGGACTTAAACCTTCAAGGTTTGTGCTTACTTTTTCGTTAAACCCTGTATCAGCACAGCTTATTTCAAAATACAAACCGTCCACAACATCATCTTCAGATGTTTTTTCTACCTGTAACGAACCTGTTTTTACGGTGTTGGCACAATCATATGTATAGTTGTATTCATCGGTATCATAGATTGTAAATTCAACTGCATCTTTCAGTTCATAACGGCTCGGAAACTTGTATGTTCCGTCTGACTGTTTAATGCCGATTTCGGTCAGTCTGTAGGTGATTTGAAAGCCGTTTAGGTCAACTACATATGGCAGAATACCATCAATTTTGTTACCGTTTATGTCATAAAATTGCATATTATCTGTACTTGCTTTACCATTTTCATCAGTAGTCAAAACGATACTTGTAATCCCGTTTCCGTCTGCATCATAAGCCATAGGAGTAGGGATAAGGTCATCATCGAACTCTCGTTCGTCATCAAAAGATTCGAGCTTAAAGCTCAAGCCCTCGATAACTCCGTCCTCGGAAGTCTTATTGATATTAATACTTCCTGTTGCAGGAGCGTTGTACACGGAATAATTAAGAGTAGATGTTGTTCCGTATTTGTTGGCAGTCTTAAACTCTGATTCAGCCTTTTCAAGGTAATTGTCAGGGAAATAATAACTGCCTCCGCCGAGAAAACCTTTTTCAACAACCTTATATTTTATAGGAATACAAATTGCTGAGTTTGGAACGGTCAGACAGCTTTTGAGTTTTTCGCCGTACCTGCTGTAATAATTAGCTGTTCCGGTAGAATCTGTAACAATATCACCATAATATTTGCCGTTTTCGTCCTGTACCCCAAACCAAACTCCAGACACTTTACCGTTGTATGAGGTCTTTTTAACAGTTAAATCTGTTTCAGAAACTGTATTCTGAAAATTAAATGTAACCGTTTTGCTTTCGTCAAGCGTTAAAGACTTACCATTAGCATTTGATTTTGCTTCTGATGATTTGCCATAGTAGTATCTTGAATAAGCATTCTCACAATTGCTGAATACAGCATTTGAAACACCTTCAAAATATGAACCTTTATAATTGATTGCATTTTCTTTCTTTATCGTCCAAGTGTAACCGCCATAGCTGTGAGATCCTAAAGTAGTCTTAAAACCAAGCTCCTTGACTGTATAGGTTATCTTGTTGCCTTTATCGTCATATACCCTCAAACCTTTAACAGTCGCTTCGCCGTTTTTATCGGTTGAAACTGCGTTGTACTCGTTGCCGAGGCTATCTGATATTGCAAACCAAAGATTTGAAACTATACCGTCTGTTGATGACTTCTTGATTTTGAGGTCAGCTTTTATGGCATCTTCATAAATCGTCTGAATAACGGCTGTTTCAACGGTTGAGTTTTCCTCATTTGCAATGACAGGATAAACAGTATCGTCAAGCTCATAGCCTGTCGGTGCGGTTATTTCTTTGATGTAATATGTTTTGCCGACATCTACCGATTTTGCAAAAGTCCCCTTGCCATCAGCACTTGTTGTGAGCTTGTCATACAAGCTTGCACAAGCTGAATCAGAGTACAAGCCATATACTGCTCCGCCGACACCTATACCTGACTGATTAAGCTTGTTAATGCCCACATATGCCTTTGCCGGCATTTCATCAATCGGTACTTTGATAGGGGTATTTGTGTCCTGAGCAAGACCGGCAATTTCTTCATTTATTACTCTGTAAAACACAACATCACTTAGCGAGTATCCGTCAGGAGCTTTTTCTTCTCTTATAACAACTGTACCGATAGGTACTGTAATTAAGTTGTTGTTGTAATAAAATTCATCAGAGTTATATCCATCTGCAAGATAGTTTTTATTAAGCTCAGCATATCCATCTTCGTCAGTCTGAATATACCAAGTCCTTTTAAGGTTTTTGCTGTCAAGTGCAGGAGCGGTTTCATCTGCTTTGACATCATAGTCCTTATCAATTTCCTGTGCGTAGTATTCAATGCTGAAAACCGCACCGCCAAGACCTTGACTTGTTGTTTCGCCTGTAATTGCATTCTTTTTTTGTAACACAATACCGACAGGGTCATCTACAGGCTCATCAGTACAGCTAAAGCGATAAATTTTTGTACCGTCTGCGGCTTTTTTGCCTGAATTCACAAATGTATATACAGTTTCGTCAAGCTCATAGCCTTTTGGTGCTTTGGTTTCTTTTGCATAGTAAGAAGCTGATGCGTCAACATATTTACTGTAACTGCCGTAACCGCTTGCATTTGTTGTAATACTGCCGATTTTTTTGGTACAAGCTTTGTCTGTGTATATGCCATACTCAGCTCCCGACAAGCTGTAACAACCGTTGCCAGCTGTAAGCTCTTTGTTTGATGATGATTTGTGAAGTTGCAGCTTGACAACATCCGGAAATGTCAACTTAACATATCCGTCTTTAACTGTATAATTAGAACCCTGAGCAAAAGTCTGATATGATGCATAGTCATTACTTGTAATTAAATACAAACTGTTTTTGTTCTTGATTCCATGTTCCTTCAAAAAAGAATTTTTCATTGTCACATTAACTGTCGTACCAAGATTTTTAGAACAGGTAAATGTTATCTTTTTACCGCTTACGCTGACCTTAACATTTGAATTGCTGACGATTACATCGGATGCTTTAGTTACTGAAGCGGTACCGTTCTTATCAGTCAAAGTGATTGAATACTGTCCGTTTGATTGATTATATGACATTTGATACGACTTCGCAGAACTGAGCGATGATGCAGTATATGACGGATTTCTCACGGATTTTTTGCACCAAGAAACCATATTGTTGTATGCCGTTGTGACATTCGCAAGCGAAGTTTCTGCCGAACTCGTAGCCGTCATTGTATTTGCAGGTGTAAGTAACGGCTTACCGGTAACCGCTTCAAAAGTTGATGCGTTACGCTTGCCTGCAACAATCTCAAAAATCAAGAGCTGCGTTGCATAGTAGTAATGAACCTTCTCTTCCTTTGCAGCTTCAAATCCGCCAAAGCCCCAAGCAAGTATCAGATTAACTGCATTTTGCTGTGCAGTAGTTAGCTGTTTCCAAGCTGCTGATTGAGATGTACTTTTTACAGTAGCAGAACTTGTTAATTCAGATGCTTTATCCGGTTCAATACAGTACGCTCTTTGTGTGTAGTCTAAAAAATTCAAGGTTTTTCCGGATGGAGCAAAAAAGTGCACCTTGAAATTTTCCCAACCTTCATAATGCTGACTGTGCTTTTTTCCGTTTGCGTCTGTATAAGTATATTCAGCTGTTTTCTTGTATATAAAACCTTTGCCGTCTGCTCCACGATTGCCTTTAACCGAGGCAGCACTTACGGAAAACGAACCAACAGACAATGAGCCGATAATTACAGTCAAGCATAAGAAAACCGACAATATTTTTTTAATTAACTTCATTCAAATTTTTCTCTCCTTTCATCTAAATATTGAAAAAGAAAAACTACTGTATTCTTTTATGGGTGATGCACGAATCATATTTACCTCCGTAAATTTATATTATTAACCACCTTAGTGGGGATTGTAGGGATGCATCGGACAAATTAATGCCCGATGCAAAAGAAGAATAACAATGAAAACTTAAAAAGTCTTGCTGTCAAGTGAACAGTGAGAGTCATAAAACAGAAAGTTGTAATCAACTTAAAATGTTAAGGTCATATATGTAGTTAAGGTCAACATTTGTTGATATACCGTTAATTCTACCGTTATCTGAATACTGCCACACATCACAAGTGATTGACGGCTTTATATACCATTCTGCGTTCCAAATGGAAATGCCGTTATTTTTTAAGGTTTTGCGATTGAGCAGATAGTCATAAACGCTTGCTGAGGAATACACACCCGATTTAAAGCCGTTGCTTTTGAGTTTGTTACAGAAATTGACTGCCATTTTTGTATAATTGCTGTTGCTTGTACTCATTGCAGGCTGATATTCCATATCGTAGTAAACAGGAAGTTCAAACTTTTTACCCTTGATACAACTAAGGCAAGCATCTGCTTCTGCTGTTGCCGTTGACGGTGACATTGCATAGCTGAACCAATATGCTCCGACTTTAAGACCGACGGATTTTGCTTTTTTGTAGTTTGTTTCAAACATATTGTCTTTTTGGCTTTTTTCTTTACCGTAGCCTGCACGGATAATCACATAGTCATAACCGGCTGATTTTACCTTGTTAAAATCTATTGAGCCTTGCCAAGTTGATACATCAATACACTTTGCGACACTTCCCGAAACAGTCAGCTTGCACGATGCGGTTTTTCCGTTGTAGGTTTTGTATGTGATTGTTGCTGTTCCTTGAGATTTAGCGGAGATTTTTCCGGTTGAATTAACCGTTGCGACATATGTATTACTGCTTGTCCAAGTACTGCGATAACTGTATGCGTTATTGTTGAGCGTAGCTTTAAGCGTTTTACTCTGTCCGACTTTAAGGGTTGCAGATTTATCAGAAACAGTTACTCTTGAAGGTGCAGATTTGACTGTTACCTTACAAGTAGCTTCTTTTCCATTGTTGAGCTTACATCTTATCGTAGTAGTGCCGGCTGTTTTTGCAGTAACAAGACCGCCTGCCTTTTGGACGGGAGCAATTGCGGTGTTATTCGAGTAATAAAGTCTGTAGTAGGCTGCTGTATTGTTCGGAATACTGCTGTTCAAGTCATATTTTTCACCAACACCTAAAGTAATACTTGTTTTATTAAGTGTGATACTGTCAGCAAGTTTTTTGACTGTTACGGTACAGCTTGCAGTCTTGCCGTTATATGTTTTGGCTGTAATCTTTGACGTGCCGACACCGACAGCAGTTATTTTGCCGTTATTGTCAATACCTGCAACCTTACTGTTGTCAGTTGTAAACGACACCTGTGACAGCGTTCCGTTTTCAACCGTAGTTTTTAATGTGTAGGTTTCAGTTGTGCCAAGTGTGATACTTGACTTGTCAAGTTTTACACTTTTAGGTATAGTAGTAGGCTTTGGAACAGTTGTAGGTTCTGTAACTGCTTCCGTTGTAGGCTCTGTTGTTGATTCTGCTGTTGTCGGTTGTTCTTCTGTTGGCCCTTTAATCAGACCTACGATAATCTTCTGTACAAGTGTTGAATCAACAACGGTAATCACACCGTCTTTATTAAGGTCATACAACTTAATTTGTTTTTCATCAAATGTTGTCATACCTACAACATTCTTCTGAATAAGCGTTGCATCTTCGACTGAAAACTTTTTGTCTGTGCTTACTGCTCCTGCACTAAAGGCACAAAGGCTCACAAGAGTAGTGGCAGTAAGTAAGCCCGAAATAATCTTATTTTTCAGTTTCATAACTTCCTCCTTAAAGGGTTATATATATTCCGCAAAATTTGCGGTTTGTCACCCTAAAAATCAAAAAAATTTTTAAAAATAAAAACCTTCTCATATATATTCCGTAAAAATCGGGTTTTCGCACCCCCTAAATTGAAAAAAATTTTAAAATTTTTAAATTTTTTTTGAAATTTCTTTGAAATTATTCCCCAAAAGAAAAAATGCTCCGTTTTGGAGCATAAAAAGGG
>UMIF01016299.1_pt1 | contig 10414 bp, 9 predicted proteins | sample 1965721 | NCBI WGS metagenome assembly UMIF01 (sample SAMEA4836119, study PRJEB28245) | human gut metagenome | biome: gut microbiome; material: fecal sample | place: Denmark | collected 2008
GACTTCCGGTTCGTGGTCAGAAGACAAAGACTAATGCAAGAACTCGCAAGGGTCCTAAGAGAACAGTAGCAAACAAGAAGAAATAATCACTTAGAAAATAAGTGAAAACGCCACTTGAACGTAGTGCGCGTTTGGTTCTGCGGACGAAGAAGCAGAGCTACATTATAACTTAAATAAAGTTTAGAAAGTAGAAAGTAGGTTAGTTTAAATATGGCTAAGAATGTTGCAAAGAAAACAACTAAAAAGCGTGTAAAGAAAAACGTTGAACGCGGACAGGCACATATTCAGGCATCTTTCAATAACACAATCGTTACTTTAACAGATGCTGAAGGAAATGCTTTATCATGGGCAAGTGCCGGTGGTCTTGGATTTAGAGGTTCAAAGAAATCTACTCCATATGCTGCACAGATGGCAGCAGAAACAGCTACAAAGGCAGCTTTAATCCATGGATTAAAGACAGTTGACGTATTCGTTAAGGGACCAGGTTCAGGAAGAGAGGCAGCTATCCGTGCCCTTTCAGCATGTGGTCTTGAGGTTACATCAATCAGAGACGTTACTCCGGTACCTCACAATGGATGTCGTCCACCAAAACGTAGAAGAGTCTAATCAGGAGGTATAGATTAAAATGGCAGTTAATAAAGTACCTGTACTTAAGAGATGCAGATCACTTGGTTTAGAGCCAAGTTATTTAGGATATGATAAGAAGTCTAGAAGAAACCTTACAAGAGCAAACAGAAAGGTGTCTGAGTACGGACTTCAGTTAAGAGAAAAGCAGAAAGCTAAATTCATCTATGGTGTTTTAGAGAAGCCTTTCCGTAACTACTACAAGAAAGCAGATCAGATGAAAGGATTAACAGGTCTTAACCTTATGACAATCCTTGAGTCAAGACTTGACAACGTAATCTTCCGTCTTGGTTTCGCAAGAACAAGAAAAGAAGCTAGACAGATCGTTGATCACAAGTTCGTTACAGTAAACGGAAAAGTTGTTAACATCCCTTCATACCTTGTAAAGGCTGGCGATGTTATCGAAATTAAAGAGAGCAAAAAGAATACTCAGAGAATGAAAGATATCGTCGAGGTAGCTGGCGGAAGAATCGTTCCGGAGTGGTTAGACGTAGATGCTGAGAAATTACAGGGAACTGTAAAAGACTTACCTACACGTGAGCAGATTGATGTTCCTGTAGATGAGATGCTCATCGTCGAGTTATATTCTAAGTAAAATTAGGTTGACTTGCCGGGGATTTATTTCCCGGCTTATCCACTCTTTGATAACATATAACAACGATACCCGAGAAGGAGGGAATTTGAAGTGTTCGATTTTGAAAAACCAAAAATTGAAATCGCAGAAATTTCAGAAGACAAGACATATGGCAGATTTGTTGTAGAGCCATTAGAGAGAGGTTACGGTACAACACTTGGAAACTCTTTAAGACGTATCATGCTTTCTTCTTTACCGGGCGCTGCAGTAAGCCAGGTCAAGATTGATGGTGTTTTACATGAATTCAGCTCTATTCCTGGTGTTAAGGAAGATGTTACAGAAATCATCATGAATATCAAGAACCTTGCAATTCGCAATAATAGTTCTACAAATGAACCAAAGGTTGCATATATCGAATTCGAAGGTGAAGGCGTTGTTACAGCAGCCGATATTCAGGTTGATTCAGATATCGAGATTTTGAATCCTGAGTTAGAGATTGCACACTTGAATGGTGGTGCAGATTCTAAGCTTTACATGGAGCTTACAATCACAAACGGCAGAGGTTATGTCGGAGCAGAGAAGAACAAGAACGAGGATACACCAATCGGAGTTCTTGCTGTAGATTCAATCTACACTCCTGTTGAGCGTGTTAACCTTACTGTAGAGAATACCCGTGTAGGTCAGGTTACAGATTATGATAAGCTTACATTAGATGTATTTACAAATGGTGCATTGGAGCCTGACGAGGCAGTCAGTCTTGCAGCTAAGGTATTAAGTGAGCACTTAAATCTGTTCATCGATCTTTCAGAGGCAGCACAGCAGGTTGACGTTATGGTCGAGAAGGAAAACGATGCTCAGGAAAAGGTTCTTGAGATGAACATCGACGAGCTTGAGCTTTCAGTTCGTTCATACAACTGCTTGAAGCGTGCAGGAATTAACACTGTTGCAGAGCTTATCAATAGAACACCTGAGGACATGATGAAGGTTCGTAACCTTGGTCGCAAGTCTTTAGAGGAAGTTTTAGCAAAATTAAAAGAATTAGGTTTAGAGTTAAATCAGACTGAGGAATAATTCATTCGAATAATCCTTGCACTGATTCTTCTAAATAAATTGGTCATATATAAATTTTAAATATCATATTTATGTTTATGTGTGACAAAACTCATAGCGGCAGGGCCAGTAAGACCAAAGAGCGTGACCGTGTCTGATACATGAGTGGCAACTGATTTGAGCATTTGCTTTTTGAAATAAGGCAAAGCTTTATCACAACAAGATACGATGTCTGGCAGTAAGACCGAAGAGCGTGACCGGATGTCCCACAAATGGAGGAAATTAAAATGGCAAAATATCGTAAGTTAAGCAGAACATCAAGCCAGAGAAAGGCTTTACTCAGAGGTCAGGTTACACAGCTTCTTGTTAACGGAAAGATCGTTACTACAGAGGCTAAGGCTAAAGAGGTTCGTAAGATCGCTGAGGGTCTTATCGCATTAGCAGTAAAAGAGAAAGACAACTTCGAAGAGGTTACTGTAACAGCTAAGGTTGCCCGCAAGGACAAAGATGGCAAGAGAGTAAAAGAGGTTGTAGACGGAAAGAAAGTTACTGTTTATGACGAAGTAGAGAAGAAGATCAAGAAGGATTCTGCTTCACGTCTTCATGCCAGAAGACAGATGCTCAAGGTTCTTTACACAGCTAAAGAGTCTGACGGCACAAAGAAGGGAACAAAGACTATCGATGTAACAAACAAGTTATTCGATGAGATCGCTCCTAAGTATGCTGATCGTAACGGTGGTTACACAAGAATCGTTAAGATTGGACAGCGTAAAGGTGACGGAGCTTTAGAGGTTCTCCTTGAGTTAGTTTAATATTTAATCGGTATAAATCTTAGACTAAATACAGCCAGAGATTTGAGTGGATGACACTCACTTCTCTGGTTTTTTATTTCTAGGGTAATTATTCTAATCTATTGAGAAAAACTGATGCGTCTTATTTGCATGTATAGTTCGACTGCCTTTGGTTTGAATTCGTAACTGTAACGCATAAAAATACCCCTTTCACTGGATATCCAGTAAAAGGGGTACATATTAATTTCACACGGCTTTTTTAAATACGATTAATTATTTATTCTTTGCTGCAGCCTGCTCGTCATTGTACTTCTGAACACACTTCTTGATTCTGTCATATGGTGAGAGAAGATCACTGATAGAACAGTCGTGGTTTAATGTATCAATGAGGTATGCGATGTATTTGCTCATGTCACAGCTGATATAGTACTCCTTAGAGAGAAGCTCAGGTGACTGGTAGATAAGGTTTGTTGTAACTACTCTGTAGATGAGACCCTCCTCGTATGCTTTGTCAAATGAAGCAAAGCCGTTTGTGAAGAGACCGAATGTAGAAACAACAAAGATTCTGTTAGCTTTACGCTTCTTGAGCTCTCTTGCTGTATCTATCATACTCTCGCCGGAAGAAATCATATCATCGATGATAAGAACATCCTTACCCTCCACATTTGTTCCGAGAAACTCATGAGCAACGATAGGGTTACGTCCGTCAACGATACGGCTGTAATCACGACGTTTGTAGAACATACCCATGTCTACTCCGAGTACGTTTGCAAGGTAGATAGCACGGTTTGTAGCGCCCTCATCAGGAGAGATAATCATAAGATGGTCAGCATCAATAGTGATATCCTTTACGTTCTTTAAGATACCCTTGATGAACTGGTAAGAAGGCATTACATTCTCAAAACCGTTCAGAGGAATAGCATTTACCACACGAGGGTCATGAGCATCGAAGGTGATGATATTGTCTACACCCATGTTGATAAGCTCCTGAAGAGCCAATGGACAGTCAAGAGACTCACGGCCTGTACGTCTGTGCTGACGGCTCTCATAAAGGAAAGGCATGATAACTGTTATTCTTCTTGCTTTTCCGCCGGCTGCAGCGATAACACGCTTTAAGTCAGCATAGTGGTCATCAGGTGACATGTGGTTTGTCTGACCGCATACTGTGTAGGTAAGACTGTAGTTAGTTACATCTACCATGATGTACAGATCATAACCACGAACAGACTGGTTGATAACACATTTAGCCTCGCCAGAACCGAATCTAGGTGTAGAAGGCTTGATAATGTAGCTGTTTTTGTAGTAGTCCTTGAAAGCACTCTCGTTAGCATGCTGGTGCTCTCTGTGCTCTCTCCAGCCCTGTAAGTATGCATCTACCTTCTGGGCAAGACCTATACAACTGTCGGTTGCAACAAGTCCAAGTGTACCGGTTGGCATAGTCTCCAAAATTCTCTCATCGTTTGGCATTGTTATTCCTCCATATAACCATATAATAAATAAACTAAATATATAATATAAAAAGCGTTATTTTGAAAGACGCTTTTTAATTCGTATGTCATCTCCAAAGAGCTTGATAAAACTATAATTGCTTGAAATTCTTGAAAGTGTTCTCTCGGAGTAAATCTCTGCTATCTGCTCCAAATTCAGATTAGTGGAAATAATAGTAGATTTCCGGCGCAGTATGCGCTCATTTACACAAAGGAAAAGCTGTGATGTGGTAAATGAGTTGGAAAGCTCGGTTCCGAGATCGTCTATGATAAGTAAATCACAGTCGAATATATTCTGGTGCGCTGCGATAGCATCTGCATCCTTTTCAAACACACCTTTGCTTAATATATCAAATAATTGGAATGCTGTAAAGTAAATTACGGAGTAACCTGCATCTAAAAGCTCTTTTGCAATGCAATTAGATAAAAAAGTCTTTCCGACACCGGTATTACCGTAGAAAAATATGTTTTTAGGTTTGTTTTCAAAATTATCTATAAATTCATGACAGTTCGTCACGGCAAGCTTTGCTGTGGCGAGCGCAGACAGCCCTGTCGCAGGATTTTTCTGCTCATCTGAGTAATAATCAAATGAGAGCGTGGAAAAATTCTCACGAGACAAAATCTCCCTGATATTGGACTGCGAATAAACGGTATTGATAATAGCCTGCTTGAAACAATGACATTTCTGACCGTTTATGTATCCTGTATCGTGGCAATCTGGACAGGTGTAAATAGGCTCAAAATAATCAAGCGGATATCCGAGTGTGGATAGCAGTGCAGCACGCTCCTCTTTATAGTCATCGATTGCAAGGCGTAAAGCGGCAAGAGCATTCTCATCGCCGTCCATAAGCCTGTACGCCTGCCTGACAGATGCGGATGCAATCTCTGAGTCAATCTCCCTGAGGCGGGGCGCCTTGCGATAGGCTTCCTCAATACGCTTGTCATGTATGTATTTGTTCTGAAGCTGGCGTTTATCGTAGCCTCGCATTATCTCATCATATTGAGCATTGGTAAGTGCCATATACCCTCCTTGGGATGTGTAAATCTAACTTGAAAAATCATACAACGAAATTGCGCAACAGAAATCATACAAGTTAAATTATATAATTGAAATCACGCAACAGAAATCATACAGTTTAAATCATATAATTGAAATCATGTAGCTTAAATCATACCGTAGAATTGAGAAACAGCTTCTCCAGCTTGTCGTAATCATTGTTGCGCTGATTGAAGTTGTTAAATTTATTCTTGGAACTTGAATTATTGCTTTTGGGTTTTGAGGAACCGTTTGCAGCATTTGTGCCTTGTGATGAGCCTGTAGCAGAGGCTTTATTGGTCTTGGCAAAGTTGGCATCAAGCACTTCAACATCCTTTAATGTATGTACATCCTTTTTCCTCCAGTTCGCGAGTATCGAGTCTGTGTACTCGAAGCTTGGCTTCTGGATAGCTGAAATAGTTTTACTGCAGGCGGCCTTTACAAGCTCTATATCGAAACCGTATTCGCCGACCCATTTGTTGATGAGTGACACCTCAGAGTCAACCAGATTGCGGCCTGTGATGCCTAGAGCCTTCATTACAGAATAGTAAATCTGTGAGTGAGCGGCTGCATCGTCCTTTGCCTGGTCTACGGTCTTTATGCCGGCATCGGCCCAGCCGAGAGCAACCTTGTTCATGTACCGAAGGCTTGAATGTCCTTTGGTAATGCAGTACTCCACGAGATACTCCACCAGGTCTGTAGAAAAATGAAGCTCGTCCAGCCAGTAGAGCACCATATTGGTGTCTGTGGATGAAAGCGTATGCTTCAGATATGTCTCTATAATAAAGAAAAGCTCTGAAATGTCAGGATTCTTTCTAAACTCCTTAATCTCATCAAGTGTGTATTCCTTCTGTGAAGAAGCAGGCTTGTCAGGAGTCTGGCTCTTAAGCTTTTCCACAACAGAATCCTGCATCCGAATATTCGTGGTAGAAATATTCTGTGCAGCATTATTAACCACGCCGTTTTGCAAATTATTCTGCGCGGCATTATCAGCCACAGTGCTTTGTGTATTACTCTGAGCAGCATGCATACCGGATACAGAAAGACTGCAGAGGTTGATTCCCATAATCTGGCCATCAGCGCCGGATTGCAGCTGTAAAATGCCCTCAGAGGCCCAGTAATTGAGAGCACGTATGATGTCGGCCTCAGTATTGCTGAAATGATCGGCAATCTCTGAAATAGTTGCTATGCCTGCCCCAGAGCCTGTCGCACGGAGCAGATAAAGGTATACCTTGACAAACTCACCGTTTGCCTTTGGCATGTATTGATCTATAAAAATATCTGACACAGTAGTGAATGATGTTGCTATGTCACTGCTAATGTTTATCGCTGTCATATAAAAAACTCTCTTTCGCTTAACCTGTGAGCAATTATAGCACAATATTTTAACCGTGTGAAGATGGTAAAAGTGCTACAAGCCTTGTAAATTCGGGCTTTCTGAATCCACAAAAAAATGTGGATAATGTGGATAACTATGTAAAATAATTGAAAAATCAATGTATCACAGGGTATATAAGCTGTTGAAAATTATTTAAAAAATCCACACACAAAATGAGAGTTGTTAACATTTTGTATGTGGATAACGTGGATAACTTATTTCTTAAGCAGGTCTTCGCCGATTTCTACTACATTTCCGGCACCCATTGTTATCAACAGGTCACCGTTTACACAATTTTCTGATAAAAATTTCTCGATTTCCTCAAATGATGGGAAATAGTGCGCATTCACACCTTTTTCGAGCAGTAAATCAAGGATGTCCTTAGATGAAATGCCATAGGTGTTCTGCTCACGAGCAGCATAGATATCAGCTAGCACCACAACATCTGCCATTGAAAGAACATCGGCAAAATCATTTAAGAATGCCTTGGTTCTGGAATAGGTATGTGGCTGGAAGCAAAGGACAAGCCTGTCATGTGGATATTTTTGTGCAGCTGTCAGTGTTGCACGGATCTCGGTTGGATGGTGAGCGTAGTCATCAATGATTGTGACGCCTTTTCCCTTGCCCTTGTACGGAAAACGTCTGTCAGCACCGCCAAATTTGTCGAGGCCTGTGAGGATAGACTCCTCATCAAGACCGAGTGTGGTGGATAAAGCTATGGCTGCGAGCGCATTGCTTACATTGTGAGCGCCCGGAACAGAGAGTTTTACGTCGAAAAGTGGACTACCCTGTCTCATAGCTGTAAAAGATGCACAAGCTTTATCGTCATAGGTTATATTTTCCGGATAGAAATCATATTTTGAATCAAAGCCATAGGTGATAATCTTCTGAGGAAGACCTGCGACAATCTCTTCATAGCGGTCAATTTCACCATTGATGATGGTAGCACCACCTGCGAGAGTGTTTGATGCATACTCGCGGAAGGAATGCCTGATGTCGTTGATATCCTTGAAGAAATCCAGATGCTCAGCCTCAATATTTAAAATAATACTGTAGCGTGGTCTGAAATTCAAAAAGCTGTTTGTGTACTCACACGCCTCAGAGATGAAGTACTCTGAATCGCCCACACGCAGATTGCCGTGGATAGATGACAAAATACCTCCTACGGAAATGGTAGGATCTGTCTGAGCGGCGAGAAGAATCTCACTGATCATGGATGTGGTGGTAGTCTTGCCGTGTGTGCCGGCTATAGCGATAGAATAATCGTAATTGTCCATAATCTGTCCGAGAAGCTCGGCTCTGGTAAGCATTGGAATACCGGCTGCTTTTGCTGCGGCAAACTCAGGATTGCTTTCGTGGATAGCAGCAGTGTAAACCACCAGGTCGATATCTGAGGTGATATTGTCTGCGCTCTGACCATATATGACTTTTATGCCCTTGGCAGCAAGAGTTTTTGTGAGGTCTGATTCCTTTGAATCGGAGCCGGAAATGGTAAAGCCCTCCTCATGCAGAATCTCTGCGAGACCGCTCATGCTGATACCGCCGATGCCTATGAAATGGATGTGTATTGGTTTGCTGAAATCTATTTTATACATTTATTTTACCTGCCTGATTTATTATAATTTATATTGTAACTATTAAGAACTGCTGAGAACAAAAAGCCGATGCGTCATGATTGCATGTAAGCGACAGATTTTCTTGTTCTGAATAGTTACTTTATATTAATTATACAACTAAATACAGTATTTGCAAAGGAAAAATAAGGTGAAAGCAGGCATGACTTTCAAATGATAAGAACCCTTGCAGGTTAAACAGATATACGATAAATGACACTTGTGCAAAATGTCAAAAAAAAAGAAAAATATTATTTGATTTTGTGAAAAATGTTGAAGTGATAATGCGGCTGTGGTATAATTTTTTTTATAAAAATAATTCATCCGGACCATATGAATTTGATGGGTTTAAAGTATATGGCAGTAACTGCAATTTATGCAGCGGCAACTATAATTTATATGGAAACAATTGTGATTTATTATAGAAGCATTACAGATACGGTTATTACAGAAACTAGTGGTGGGGACCGGATGGGCACAACAAAAATTAGGACAGACGAGGAGTGATAACGTGATTAAGAAAGAAATGATAGCCATGCTTTTAGCAGGCGGTCAAGGCAGCAGACTTGGTGTTCTGACAGCGGACGTAGCAAAACCGGCAGTTTCGTTTGGTGGAAAGTACAGAATCATAGATTTTCCGCTTAGCAATTGCATCAATTCAGGCATTGATACAGTTGGGGTACTTACACAGTATCAGCCACTCAGACTTAACAGCCACATAGGAATAGGTATTCCGTGGGACCTCGACAGGAATAACGGAGGAGTGGCAATACTGCCTCCTTATGAGAAGAGCGGCAACAGCGAGTGGTACACAGGTACAGCCAATGCAATCTACCAGAATATGAGGTATATAGACAGTTACAACCCGGACTATGTGTTGATACTGTCAGGAGACCATATTTACAAGATGGACTATGAGGTGATGCTTGAATTCCACAAGGAAAACAATGCAGATGTGACCATAGCAACAATGCCGGTGCCTATCGAGGAGGCCAGCCGATTTGGTATCGTCATAGCCGATGATGATAAGCGCATCAATGCATTTGAGGAAAAGCCGGTTCATCCGCGTAGCAATCTCGCATCAATGGGCATTTACATATTCTCATGGCCGGTGCTAAAGGAAGCCTTACTTGCACTAAAGAATCAGGAAAACTGTGATTTTGGCAAGCATGTCATACCATACTGCTTTGAAAACGACAGACGTATGTTTGCATACGAGTTCAACGGATACTGGAAGGACGTAGGTACACTGGGCTCATACTGGGAGGCCAATATGGAGCTTGTGGACATCATTCCAGAGTTCAACCTGTACGAGGAGTATTGGAAGATTTACACAAGGAACGATGCAATCGAGCCACTTTATATAGCCAAAGGAGGTCATGTGGAGCGAAGCATCATGGGTGAGGGCTGTGAATGCTATGGTCATGTGGAACATTCTGTTATAGGTGCCAACGTCAAGATTGGAAGAGGCGCAGTAATACGTGATTCCATCATCATGCGTGACACGGAGATAGGCTCCAATGTCACGATAGACAAGTCCATTATTGCCGAAAATTGCAAGGTGGGCGACAATGTGACACTTGGCTTCGGACAGGAGAAGCCGAACGTATTAAATGAGAGCATATACTCATTTGGGCTTGTCACTATAGGAGAAGATTCTGTGATACCGGACGGGGTAAAGATAGGCAAAAATACAGCAATCTCCGGTGTTACATATGAAGAGGATTACAAAGATGGTGTGCTTGAGGGCGGAGAAGTTATTATCAAGGCAGGTGACGGAAAATGAAGGCAATAGGAATAATTTTGGCCGGCGGCAACAATAATAGGATGAAGGAACTGACAGCAAAACGAGCAGTACCGG
>UMIF01017487.1_pt1 | contig 10291 bp, 9 predicted proteins | sample 1965721 | NCBI WGS metagenome assembly UMIF01 (sample SAMEA4836119, study PRJEB28245) | human gut metagenome | biome: gut microbiome; material: fecal sample | place: Denmark | collected 2008
ATCTAATGGCTTTTTCTTGTTTGGATTGTTAATAGTAATTATTCCTCGAAAAAAAGACCAACGGGCTAGCATCTTGTAATAAAATACCCTGAAACAAATATGGTGAAAAGTTTTTGGGGTATGCTATAATGATGCCGACAGGCAGCTGGGCAGTGTGGCTGCCTGTTGGGTAAATATAGGCGATAAAAGGAGCCGGTAGAGAGCGTTATGAAAAAGATTTTTATTGTGGAAGATGATAAGAGCATATGCATGGAGCTTGTTGAGATTTTGGAGAACGAAGGCTATGCAGTATCCTATCTGACTGATTTTGAACATTCAAAAGAGGAGATTCTGGCAGCGAGGGCAGATCTGATTTTGATGGATATTAATATTCCGGGCATAAATGGCAGAAATCTGTTAAAGGAGATTCGGAAGGAATCGGATATTCCGGTTATTATGGTGACTAGTCGTACATCAGAGATGGACGAGGTTCTGTCGATGAGTTATGGGGCAGATGATTATATCACGAAGCCGTATAATCCGACGATCCTGTTGCTGCGGATCGCAGCAGTGCTGAAACGGATGGAGGGAAGCCAGAATGCAGCATCCTATCGTGGAGCAGAGGTGAATTTCAGCAAAGGGACAATCCGGCTTAGTGAGAAAGAACAGGTTCTGACGAAGAATGAGATGATCATTTTCCAACGGCTGTTAAGCAGTAAGGACAAGATCGTATCCAGAGATGAGATCATGACAGATCTCTGGGATAATGAAGAATATGTAAATGATAATGCACTTACGGTTAATATCAGCAGGCTTCGGACAAAGCTTGCGGAGCTTGGACTGCCGGATGCGATCGAGACAAGAAAGAAACAGGGGTATCGTCTGATATGAGAATTTGTGAATATATAAAAGATAAAGCGGGTATTCTGATCGGTTATCTGTTATTTATAGCGATCATGTTAATTGCTTTTCGTGCGATGCGGACACCAGGGGAGCTGACGGTGATCTTTCTTGTGCTGACAGTTTTGCTTCTGGTAACTGTCATATTAACAGACTATATAAAACGCAGACATTTCTATAATTCCCTTTATGCACATATGGAGCAGTTGGATCAGAAATATCTGATCATGGATACGTTAGAGGAGCCGGGCTTCTATGAAGGAAAGCTGGTCTATGAAGCGTTATATGAGATTAATAAATCCATGACAGAGCATGTGAGGGAGTACCGGCAGAGTGTGGATGATTTCAAGGATTTTATCGAGATATGGGTGCATGAGATTAAACTGCCGATCGCAAGTCTGGTATTGATGTGCCACAATAATCAGGATAAGATACCGAAGAAATACGAAGATCAGGTGAACCGCCTGGATGCATATGCCGATCAGGTGCTGTATTATGTCCGGGCAGAACATGCGAGCAAAGATTATCGGTTTGATTCAGTGCGAATCAAGTCGGTTGTGAATAAAGTGGCGTTGAAGAATAAAGATATGTTGCTGGAGAGTGACATTTGTCTGGATGTGCATGACGTTGATGTCAGCGTTACGACAGATGCCAAATGGCTGGAATTCATGATAAACCAGATCATGAGCAACAGCATCAAATATATGAAGCCGGATGAGGATCGGCAGATCCGGATCTGGACGACAAAAGCAGGTGACGATATCACACTCCATATCAGAGATAATGGAATCGGAATTTCCGAAGCAGACCTTCCTCGCGTTTGCGAAAAATCGTTCACCGGCGAGAACGGACGTCGTTTTGCCAAGTCAACAGGTATGGGCTTATATATCGTAAAAGGTCTGTGCGACCAGCTAGGACACCATCTTACCATCACTTCCAAAGAAAATATCGGAACAGACGTCGCTGTAACCTTTGGCGGAAACGACTATTATCTGGTGGATGAATAAAACTATACTTTACCATGTGCCCCTTATCTGACAGACAGATAAAGAATGCCCAATGTCTTAACCTTACAAAACTGTAACCTTCTGTAACATAAGAAAAACGACACTCTCCCTTGAAAACGATATACTCACACTTGTAAACAGGAGATGAGGTGTTGACAGGATCAACAACTCTTAACTCAGTTATTAATAGAAAATGGTGTGTGGGTAAATCGTTTTAGTATTTCGTGGATGTTTTTATGGGTCTGTTGTTCTGACAGTGAGCAATCCCTAAAATCCATAGAGCAGCCGACTGAGTGTTCTGCTATCCTGTGCCATGTCGTCGGAGCAATGGTTTTATCGCGACAGAGACATGGCACAGGATAGCAGAACATGAGGAAAGGCAAACGTGATTTTACGGGATGCTCACTGGTGGAACAATGGTCACAAAAAACATGTAAGTGTTACCTGAACGATTTAGTCACACACCGGATAGCAAGGAGAGATAAAAGTGGAAACAATTTTAAAGATTGAGAATATCGAAAAGTATTACGGCAACAAATCCAACATTACAAAAGCCATTGATAACATTTCATTTAGTGTAGAAAAAGGTGAGTACGTTGCGATCATGGGAGCATCCGGAAGTGGAAAGACGACACTGCTTAATTGCATTTCCACCATAGACCGTGTCAGCAGCGGTCATATCTATGTAGGAAGAGATGATATCACAAAGCTTCGCGGCAACCAGTTGAACCGCTTCCGCCGGGAAGAACTGGGATTTATCTTTCAGGATTTCAACCTGTTAGATACACTGACAGCATATGAGAACATTGCATTGGCATTATCGATACAGAACACTCCTGCAAAGAAGATTGATGAAAAGATAAAGAAGATCGCAAAGGAGCTTGCGATCGAAGAAGTCCTGAATAAATATCCATATCAGATGTCCGGTGGTCAGAAACAGAGAGTGGCATCTGCGAGAGCGATCATTACGAACCCGAAGCTGATCCTTGCCGATGAACCGACCGGAGCACTGGATTCCAAATCCGCAAAGCTGTTGCTTGAAAGTCTGAAACATTTGAATGAAGAACTGTCAGCTACGATTCTGATGGTAACACATGATTCCTTTACCGCAAGTTATGCCGGTCGCATCCTGTTCATTAAGGACGGTAAAGTATTCCATGAACTTCGCCGTGGAGCAGACAGCCGAAAAGAATTCTTCAACAAGATCATAGATGTCGTAACTTTGCTTGGAGGTGACTTAAATGACGCTATTTAAGTTATCCCTTAGTAATATGAAGAAAAGCCTGAAGGACTATGCAATCTATTTCTTCACTTTAGTTCTTGGCGTAGCAATCTTCTATATTTTTAATGCGATTGAGACACAGACGGCGATGATGAGGATCTCCAAAGATACCAGAAAAATTGTAGAGCTGATGGCAAATATCATTTCCGGTGTCAGCGTATTCATTGCATTTGTGCTTGGTTTCCTGATAATATATGCCAGCCGATTCCTGATGAAACGGCGTAACAAAGAATTTGGATTGTATCTGCTGCTTGGAATGGGCAAATGGAAGGTATCAAAGATGCTGTTTATCGAGACACTGATCATCGGTCTGGTTTCACTTGGTGTTGGGCTTCTTTCCGGTGTCGGAATTTCCCAGCTTACCAGTCTGTTAGTTGCAAATATGTTTGAAGCGGATATGTCTTCTTATAATTTTGTATTTTCAAGTTCTGCATTTGTAAAGACCTGTTTCTATTTTGCTATCATCTATGTGGTTGTGATCCTGTTTAATACGATCGCGATCGGACGCTGCAAATTGATCGACCTGTTCCAGAGAGGCAGAAGATCAGAGACTGTTAAGATGAAAAATCCGTGGATATCGGTATTCGTATTTCTCCTTTCCGTAGCAGGACTTGGATATGCATATTACCAGATCAATTCAAATACAACAGAGCTCTATATGAAAGATATCTATTTCTGTATCGGGCTTGGATGTGTCTGCACATTTTTGTTTTTCTGGTCGATTTCCGGTATGTTGTTCCGGTTAGTTTCTTCCATGAAACGTGTTTATTATAAAGGGCTGAATTCATTTGTCATCCGTCAGATGAGCAGCCGTGTAAATACAAATGTACTGTCAATCTCGATCATTTGTATTATGCTATTTGTTACGATCTGCGTGCTGACTTCGGCGCTTACGATCCGAAATGGTTTGAATGAGGGTTTAAGAAGGTATGCTACCGTTGATGTAAATATTACCAGACAGGTAAGAAGCTCCGATTATGATGTTGAAGCCGGTAAGGGTGCGGATGAGGATGCTTATTATGATCCGACATGGGATAAACGCGATATTTGCGATATATATAAGGAATATGGAATTGATTTGCCGTCTATGTTTTCAGCCTATGAAGATGTGTATATATACTCATTGCCGGATTTCACATACGGGGATACGTTCAGTGAGCAGGCAAAGGGTGAGTTCCTTGGTGACCAGCCGGTGTATGGTATGATGGATGTTATGGAAAATGTCATGACAGTGTCCGATTATAATCGTGTGGCAAAGCTGTGTGGTTTTGAAACTGTGTCGATCAAAGATGATGAATACGGAGTTGTGGCAAATTACAAGCAGATGGTGAAATACAGAGATATGTCATTGCAGGCTGGTACGACGATTCAGGTAAATGGTTATGAACTGAAGCCGGGAATGAGCAAATGTCAGGCTGGTGATGTCCAGATCTCTACGCAGGCGATTAATACTGGTATCATTATTGTGCCGGATGGGGTGCTTACAGGAGTAACTCCGATCTCTGAAAGCTTGCTTGCAATCTATAATACGACCGATACGGATAAGATCATGGCGAGAAATGAACATATCAATCTGGATGATGACCCGGATGTCAGGCTGAGTCTGAATACGAAAGAAAATGTAAAAGCTGCCAGTATCGGACTTGGCGCGATTGCATCCTTTATCGGCTTATATATTGGAATGATCTTCCTGATCTCCGGTGCAGCGATCCTTGCATTAAAGGAATTGTCAGAAAGCACCGATAATGTGGAACGATATAAGATGCTTCGAAAGTTGGGTGTGGATCAGAAGATGATCAATCATGCGTTATTTGCACAGATGGGTCTGTTCTTCCTGTTTCCGCTTGCACTTGCAGTCATTCATTCAATATTTGGATTGAAATTCAGCAGACAGATCCTTTCGCTGATGGGAGCAGATGACATGGGAGCAGCCATGCTTATGACTGTTGTTGTTCTGGTTGTGATCTATGGCGGATATTTCCTGATCACCTATTTCAGTGGCAGAAAGATCATCAGTGAACAGTAGGGTTTCCTTGACGATGACAATATCTCGCGGTATAATTGGGGGCAGGATTATCGAACGAAGAAATGAAGGAGACTTTTTAAGATGAGTAGAATTATTTTAACCGGTGACCGTCCTACAGGACGACTTCACGTTGGACATTATGTTGGTTCCCTTTCTGAGCGTGTAAAGCTTCAGAATTCAGGAAACTATGACGAGATATATATAATGATCGCAGATGCACAGGCACTTACAGATAATGCCGAGCATCCGGAGAAGGTAAGACAGAACATTATCCAGGTTGCACTTGATTATCTGGCATGTGGGATCGATCCTGAGAAATCAACGATCTTCATTCAGTCCATGGTTCCGGAACTGACAGAATTATCTTTCTATTATATGAATCTCGTTACAGTATCTCGTGTACAGAGAAATCCTACTGTAAAATCCGAGATCAAGATGCGTAATTTTGAAGCAAGTATTCCGGTTGGATTCTTCTGCTATCCGATCAGTCAGGCAGCAGATATCACGGCTTTCCGTGCAACAGAAGTGCCGGTTGGTGAAGATCAGCTTCCTATGCTGGAACAGTGCAAGGAGATCGTTCACAAATTCAATTCCGTATATGGCGAAACTCTGACAGATCCTGAGATCGTATTACCGTCTAACAAAGCGTGTCTCAGACTTCCGGGTATCGATGGAAAAGCAAAGATGAGCAAATCTCTTGGCAACTGCATCTATCTTTCCGATGAAGCAGATGAAGTAAAGAAGAAGGTTATGTCCATGTATACAGATCCAAATCATATCCGTGTGGAGGATCCGGGACAGATCGAGGGAAATTCCGTATTTACATATCTGGATGCGTTCTGTCGTCCGAAGCATTTTGAACAGTTCCTGCCGGATTATAAGAATCTGGATGAACTGAAGGAGCATTACAGCCGTGGTGGTCTTGGTGATGTTAAGGTGAAGAAGTTCCTGAACAATGTATTACAGTCAGAGCTTACACCGATCCGTGAACGTCGTAAGATGTGGGAGAGCCGTATTCCGGATGTTCTTGACATCTTAAAGGCAGGAAGCGAGGCTGCACAGAAGAAAGCAGCAGCAACTCTTCATGATGTACGTTCTGCTATGAAGATCAATTACTTTGATGCAGACGGGCTGGAGAATGATTATAAATAAAATTGACAGACATAAGAGGACGGTCGTGAAAACGGCCGTCCTTTTGTCGTACAGCAAAAAGTTGGAAAAGTTGCAAAAATGGAGCATAATAAGGTTGGAAAAGTTGCAAAAATAAGGCATAATAAGGTTGGAAAAGTTGCAAAAAATGTTCCTGGATCGGATGAAGTTAGAGCAAACGATATATAAATTAGATCTGACAGGTTTACAGGGGTAAAATAAATATATGGGGAGACACCGGATATGAAAAAGACGATTTTATTATTAGGGGCAGTTGGAGTGCTTATGATGACAGGGTGTGCCGATGAAGGTATCACGACAGATTATGGAGAATGGGTAGCTACATCCGAATACAGTATGGATGGAACAACTGAGAATTACCGGACAATAGAAGCAGATGCGACAGCGGAGAAGACAGAAGCAGCATCAGAAAAAGAAGCGGGGGAAAGTTCAGATCATATGAATACACAGAAAAAAGACAGCACAACAGAAAAGACAGATGGGACAGAGGAAACGAGATATTCGTGCGAAAATTATACATTTTATAGAGTAAATGATGATGTGGACCTGGCAGGCAGTTATTTGTTGTTAAATGTGTATGAGGACGAAGCACTTGCAGAATATCATGGCCTGTTCATTGGTCAGATCGTTACATTATTTGGCGATAAGGAGACAACCGAGAATAATGAGGAGTTACTGGACTATACGATCGCGGCAGAAGATAAGGATGGTAAGGTGATCTATCTGACTTTATATTATGGGGCGTCAGGACCGGCGATCGGTGGCTTTGATGGTGACGAATATATGGCGGCTGCAGAAGAGCTGGAGAAGCTTGTCAGAACGACAGAGCCGATTGACTATGAGTGCACCAGTGTCTATGAGGATCTCGGCATGACGATCCGAATGGGAACCAGAAATGGACGGGGTTTTTATGAAACCGAGATGCCGGAAGGTATGGAAGACTTTTATAATGATATGTATTAATGAAAGACAATCGGATAAAAAGAAAACTGTATGAAACACATACAATAAGGTATAATGAATACAGACAGATTAACCCATATGCAAGACAGCGGTTTTATATATGATAAAAATCTGACAATGTGCCAGGATGTTACGCCAAATACATCTGAGGGGCGAAGCATGATGTATGCAATAACCTGGAATAATTCCGGAACAAAGATGATCCAGGTAGGAATAGAACCGAAGCGCCTGATTGATGAGATGAATCAGAATCAGATATCGGTAGTTATTTCCAATATGCCGATGTATACAGGCATCAATATATTTGTTGCGGATAGTGGAGATGGCAAAATCCTTGGAAGTACAAAAGCAGCAATGGTTGGTAAAACGCTGAATGATGTCGGTATATCCCGTGATAAGGTTACTGAACAGGCAGATGTCCCTGCAATATGCTACAGGAACATAGATGGTATTGTGAGCCGGTGCGCTTTCGACCGGACAGATGACTATATCGTTGTGGTTACCTGCAATTTACTTTCGAATATAAAGACAGATGTTATCATAATGGTGATTATGATCGTGTATTTCATAATTGCTGCGAAAGGCAGTGGGAGAATTTTGAGGAACTTGCAGAGCAGGCGGATGAGAGAATGTATGTCTGTAAGGCAGAATACTACAGTAAAAAGGGAGAAGACCAGAGAAAATTGCAGGCTGCACATAATGCACTTACAAAGCTATATACTAAAGTACTTATCATTAATCTTACACAGAATTCATATCAGATTGTAAGTATTGACAGAGAAAGCTTAAAGAACAGTGTGTTTTCGGCAAAGCTTTCAGACTGGTTTGAGACATTTGCAAATTCAGATGAATTGCATCCGGATGACAGACAGGCATTTTTGCAGAAGACTGCACTTCAAAATCTAAAAAAGAATATCAATGGCACCGGAAAGTCATACAGCATCATATACAGGAGAAAATATGGCGAAGAGTATAAGGATACAATGATGGAGATCCTGGCTGCGGAAGACTATACGGATGATAGTCAGGTATGTTACCTCTGTGTAAGATGTCTTGGTTAGTGTAAAAATTGTTAGAAAATTTTTCTAATTTCAAGAAAATTCTGTGAAATGGCTTGTATTTCATACTTCCTGCGGTAAAATATAGATAGGAACAACGGAAAAGTTGTGCCGAGTTAAAAGTGGGAAGGAGACTGATATGAAAAAAAGAAGTCATTTATTTGTAACCAGAGAAATCATAGAACAGGTTCCACAGAACAAAAGGAAGTGGTTATTGTTAGGCAGTATTCTGCCGGATATATTGGTTCATACCTATATTAAGAAGCATACCTGGAAAAGTTCATTTGATAATACAGTGAACCGGATACAGAAGCTGGAAGAAAAGGGGAAGAACAGCAGATATTCTTTCCTGAAACTCGGATATGTACTTCATTATGTGGAGGATTTCTTCACATATGCGCATAACTCCATTTTTGAAGGCGGATTTTCTGAACATGTTGCATATGAAAGTGGATTTCAGAAGTTTTTATTTGGACATGGACATGTAGAACAGGAAGAAACGAGCCGGATCGGGGAAATGGTTCATTCCGTGGAGGAAGCGGTCGAGTATCTGAAGAAAAACCATGCACTGTATATGACGGAGGCCGGAGATAATGAAACGGATGCACGCTATATTCGGAATGCATCAAAAACCATTGGTACGTTTCTGGTACGGGCATTTGCCATGAACAGTGTGGCAGCAGAGGAGTATGTTCCGGCATACGCGCTTGCTCCATCCTATCGAAAATAAAAGGCAGAGCAATCTGATATAAAAGGATAATTATGACTGCCAATGAAAAATATGAAGTCACCTGATACTTTGCATTGTATCAGGTGACTTTTTATCTGATGTGTTCGGCAATCACTGATACCACGATTCCCAGAACCGCGGAAAGCAGGATCAGAGAGATCGCTGACAGCTTCTGCTTCCATTTGCGCCGGATGAAGAAATAGATTCCTGCAAGCAGGCACAGAATAATGATAGCAGGGATATTCACATCATATTCGGATAAGCTGACATACCCGGTAGACTTTAACAGCATGTTGATTCCGGTTGCAAGGATCAGGGCCAGGATAACCGGTTTGATGCCATACAGAAAGCCCTGCACGTAGGTATTTTTCGTCAGATTTTTTATAACTGCGGCAATTAATAATATAATGAAAAAGGACGGCGTGATGACACCGAGAGTAGCGACGATACCGCCCGGAAGTCCTGCCTGCGTCGATCCGACATAGGTCGCCATGTTGACTGCGATCGGACCCGGTGTAGATTCACAGACACCGATAAAATTGTAAAAGGCATCTTCACTCATCCAGTTATGGCGGATGACAGCATCCTGGATCAGCGGTATCATGCCGAAGCCGCCTCCGAAGCTGAACAGTCCTACTTTAAAGAATTCAATAAACAATGTCAGATATATCATTTGTCTGCATCCTCCTTTCGGATCCTTTTAAAAGAGGTACAGAAAATTCCGATGATGCCGCCTGCGAGGATCAGAAGAATTGCATTAACGGATTTGGAAAGCAGTTCTCCGATCACCATGATTATAAAAGTAACTACAAATACAAGAACCGGTATTTTTTTTCGGTCGAGTGTTTTCATCATGCTGATTCCGGTTGTAAGGATCAGAAAAGCAACGGCACATTTAATGCCAACGAAGGCATATGCTACATATTTATTTGCAATGAAAGCATCAAAAAACAGAGAAATGACAAATATAATAATAACGGATGGGATACAGACACCGAGGGTGGCTGCCAGACTTCCGCGGAAGCCTCTTTGTTTATAACCAACAAAAGTAGCGAGGTTGATCGCCAACGGCCCGGGTGTTGATTCAGCGATCGCAATCACTTCGATCAGTTCGTCTTCCGTGAGCCAGTTTCGTTTTGCAACTACTTCTTCCCGGATCTGTGCGATCATCGCATA
>UMIF01026889.1_pt1 | contig 9908 bp, 9 predicted proteins | sample 1965721 | NCBI WGS metagenome assembly UMIF01 (sample SAMEA4836119, study PRJEB28245) | human gut metagenome | biome: gut microbiome; material: fecal sample | place: Denmark | collected 2008
CCTCGGTCATTTCCGAAAGTATCACCGTCTTGTTATTCTCTGTAAGCACCTTGCCCCATACATCTTCGGTATCGGTCGTTATGCCGAGCCTGAATGCTGCACGGTATTTCTTGTCGCTTACAGGGTTTAAGTCCGCAGTTTTTGCCGCTCTGCCGATATATATCGGTAAAACGCCCGTTGCCATTGGGTCAAGCGTTCCGCCGTGCCCGATCTTTCTTGTTCCTGCGGCTCTTCTCATAATTGCCACAACGTCAAACGAAGTGAAATTCTGCGGCTTGTTTATGCATATAACGCCGTTTATCTCATTCATTTGCTTTCAGCGCCTTTTCAAACACAGGCAGCAGTTTAGCCCTTACGAACTCTATACTGCCCTCGATCGAGCAGCCTGCCGCTCTCGCGTGACCTCCGCCGCCGAACAATGCACACACACTGCCCGCATTTATCGGTTCTGCCGTTCTGACCGATACCTTGAACGTTGTCGGTCCTTTCTGCTTTACGGTCGCACCCAGCAGCACGCCCTCGACCTGTCTTGGCAGACTGGCAAGACCGTTGAAATCCTCACCGTCGACCTTATCTGCGAAGCGTTCCATTATCTCGGTCGTGAGCCACACTACAGCTATCTTATCATCACAGAAAAACTCCATTCCCTGTGTTATCACCTGCTCAAGCTCCAACCTGCCCTTTGACTTCATATCAAACAGCTTATAGTTTATGCCCGCAACATCAAAGTTATGCTCCATAAGCTTTGCCGCTATTATATGAGTCCTGCCGGTCGTATTTGAATACTTGAAGCAACCCGTATCTGTAGCAAGTCCGGTATAAAGGCATGACGCTATCTCACCGTCGAGCGGCGCATTCATCTCTTCTGCTATCTGATAGATCAATTCACAAGCCGCCGCGGCATCCGGATCGACAAGTGTATACTTTGCAAATTCCCGTCTGCTTTCATGGTGGTCTATCGCAAGATATATCTTATCCCCGTACACTGCGTCAAGATCGCCGAGCAGCTTTCTGTCAGCTACATCAACGCTCACTATGGTTTTTTCTTCAAAATTCTGCTGTATCACAGTTTCACGCAGAAACTCCATTCGCGGTGCTATTTCATCAGCACACATGACCTTCGCCCGCTTACCCATTTTCTGCAGCACTCCGCAAAGGCCGTACGCGCAACCCAACGTATCGCCGTCGGGATTTGCGTGCGACAAAATCAGAAAGTCATCATTGCTTTTGAGTATCTTTGCCGCGTTTTTTATGTCTGTTATCATTGACCTTACCTTTCGTCGTCGCCGTCATCATCGGTTTCGGCGGGCTTTGGCAGCTTGCTTATGACCTCGCTGATATGCTCATAATAATCCATTGAATTGTCCGGCACGAATATCAGCTGAGGGAGCTTACGCATCTTCACACGTTCATTTATTCTTCTTTTGAAAAAGCCCTCAGCCTTTTTTAGATGTTCGGCAACAGTCTTTGTTGTGTCGCCTCCCGCAAGTGTTGTGATATAGACCTTGCAGTAGGAAAGATCGTTTGTCAGCTCACAGCGTGATACGCCGACCATTGCCTTGGCTACAGCACTGTCCTTTATATCACGCATAGCTGTGGAAATCTCGCGCTTTATATCCTCGGCAAGTCTTGCCGTATTGAAATTTGCCATTAGTCTCTGTACTCCTCGGTAACGAACGCCTCAAAGATATCGCCTTCCTTGATGTCGGTGAACTTTTCAAGCGTGATACCGCACTCATAGCCTGCGGCTACTTCCTTCACATCGTCCTTGAAACGGCGTAAGCCTGCTATCTTATCAACAGCAACGATTATACCGTCACGGACAACTCTTACCTCGCCGTTTCTCTGTACCTTACCGTCAAGGACATAAGAACCGGCTACTACGCCGACGCTCGACAGCTTCATTACCTGTCTTACTTCGACACGACCTGTATCGACCTCTCTGTACTTGGGAGCAAGCATACCCTTCATGGCTGTCTGAATTTCTTCTATTGCGTCATAGATTACTCTGTACAGTCTTATATCAACTCCGTCACGCTTTGCGTTTTCAGCTGCGGCGGGATTAGGTCTTACGTTAAAGCCTACTATGATAGCGTCCGATGCCTTTGCAAGCATAACATCGCTTTCTGTTACGGCACCTACCGCACCGTGAATTACCTCTACCTTGACTTCCTCGTTTGAAAGCTTTGACAGTGACTGCGAAACAGCTTCTACAGAACCCTGTACGTCTGCCTTTACTATGATGGGTAGCTTCTTCATCGAGCCTTCTTCGATCTGTGAGAACAGATTATCAAGGCTGACCTTCTTATAGAGCTTGAACTGTTCTTCCTTAGCGTCGAACTTTCTCTTTTCAACAAGCTCTCTTGCAAGCTTCTCATCTTCAACAGCCGCAAAGTCGTCGCCTGCGCTCGGAACTTCCGCAAGACCCATGATCTCAACGGGAACAGAAGGACCTGCTTCCTTTACTGTTCTGCCCTTGTCGTCACGCATTACACGAACACGACCGACAGCTGTACCTGCGATTATTGTATCGCCTGTGTGGAGTGTACCTGTCTGTACGAGAACAGTAGCGATAGGACCTCTGCCCTTGTCTATTCTTGCTTCAATGACAACGCCCTTTGCCAGTCTGTCCGGGTTAGCCTTAAGCTCAAGAACATCTGCTGTAAGGTTTACCATTTCAAGCAGCTCGTCTATGCCCTCGCCTGTCTTTGCAGAAACGGGAACGCAGATAACATCTCCTCCCCACTCTTCGCAAACAAGACCGTGCTCGGTGAGCTCCTGCTTTACCTTGTCGGGATTTGCGGCGGGCTTATCCATCTTGTTTATCGCAACTATTATCGAAAGATTAGCAGCCTTTGCGTGATTTATCGCTTCTACCGTCTGCGGCATGATACCGTCATCTGCCGCAACAACGAGTATTGCGATATCAGTAGCCAGCGCACCTCTTGCACGCATAGCTGTAAACGCTTCATGTCCGGGTGTATCAAGGAATGTGATGTCCCTGCCGCCTGCCTTTACTCTGTAAGCACCGATGTGCTGTGTGATACCGCCTGCCTCGCCTGCGGTAACGTTTGCGTTTCTTATTCTGTCAAGAAGCGATGTTTTACCATGGTCAACATGTCCCATAACAACAACGACAGGTGAACGTGGCTGTAAGTTCTCGTCTGTATCTTCAACTTCTTCAAACAGACGTTCTTCGATAGAAACTACTACTTCCTTGGTTACCTTTGCGCCGAACTCCTCGGCAACGATACAAGCCGTATCATAGTCTATGGACTGGTTTATCGTAACCATTACGCCCAGCCCGAACAGCTTCTTGATAACATCTGCGGCTGTGACTTTAAGACGTGACGCAAGCTCCGATACTACTATCTCATCGGGAACCTGTATCTCAAGCTGTTTCTTTCTTGCCTTTTCAAGCTCAAGACGCTTCAGCTTCTGAGCCTCGGTTTCCTTCTTCTTGCTGAACTGCTGTTTGCCCTTCTGCGACTTCTGGCTTATCTTCTGCTTCTTTGTGTAAGCGTCGTTCTGTCTTCTGTTTCCGCCCTCTGTAGACGCAATCGTTTCGTACTTCTCATTGTACTTATCGAGGTTTACATAACTGCCTCTTGTATCAACGTGCTTTGTGACCTGCTCGCCTCTCTGTACAGCTTCACCCTTGACGTGCTTTGTCGGAGGTGCATTTGTCTTGATATTTGCAAGGTCGATAACGGGCTGCGCGGGAGCTGTCTGCTGTGCAGGCTTTGAATCCCTGCGGTCGTTTCTGCCCTGATAGCCGTTTCTGTTGTCGTTTCTTCTGTCGTTGTTTCTGTCACCGTAAGGTTTTCTTTCGCCGGATTGTCTGTCATTACGGTTGCCGCCGCGATCACCGTTTCTGTCGCCGTAAGGCTTTCTGTCGCCCTGCGGTCTGTCATTACGGTTGTCATTGCGGTTATTGTTACGCTCGCCGTTTCTGTCACCGTATGACCTTCTGTCATTGCGCTCACCCGCAGGCTTTCTGTCGGCAAACCTGTCATTCTTTGCTTCGGGCTTTGCTTCTGCCTTTGTTTCAGGCTTTGCTTCGACCTTAGGCTCAGTCTTTGCTTCGACCTTAGGCTCAGCCTTTGCTTCGGGCTTGCTGTCAGCCTTGACTTCCTTTTTGGGTTCTGCCTTGGCTTCGGTCTTAGGCTCAGTCTTTGTTTCTGTGGGCTTAGCCTGTGCCTTTTCCGTCTTTTCGGGCTTATCGTCAGCCTTAACGGCTTCCTTTTTGGGTTCGGGCTTCTTTTCCGCCTTCTTTGCAGACTTTACCTCGGGCTTTTCTTCCTTCTTTTCAGCCTTGCTCTTACTTGCCGACGCGAAATAAGAATTGAAATTGTTTACCTGGTTTTTCTGCGAATACTTCTCAAGTACGACCGAAAGCTCTTCTTCTGAAAGCGAAGCCTGCGATTTTTTCTGTACGCCGAAATATTCCTGTACAACTTCTGTAATGTCGTTTGTTGAAACATTAAGGTCTTTTGCCAGCTCGTTCACACGATATTTTTTATCCATTCACTGATCCCCTTTTTGGTCAAATTTAGAATTGTATATATAAATCGGATCTACCGCTTATTTCCCTGTGTGCCTGCCCGTAAGACTTACGAACAAGCCCTCGTCGAGAACGGCAAGTACTCCCGTGCGCTTTCCGATAACATTTTTGATTTCGTCCATCGTATTTTCACACACATAAAGCGCCGTTTCGTACTTATCGCAGAAAAAACGCATTTCCTTCTGCGTTTTTTCCGATACGTCCTTTGCGATAACCACGCCGGCTATCTTTGATCTCGGGTTTTTAAGCTCATCGCATACAGGGTCAAACCCATGTATCAGCTTTCCCGACTTTCTGCAAAGTCCGAGTGTGCTCAGAAAATTCATTTCCGTTGCTCACCGTCGCTTTCTTCGATGCTTTCCAGCAGTTCAAGATATATCTCCTGCGGTACGGCACATTTAAGCGAACGTTCAAGCCCTCTCTTTTTCTGTGCCGCCTCAAGGCAGCTGCGGTTCTTGCAGACATATACCCCGCGCCCCGATTTCTTGCCCGTAAAGTCGAGCATAAATTCTCCCTCGGGTGTGCGAACTACTCTTACAAGCTGCTTTTTGTCCTTCATCTCATCACAGCCTGCGCATTTTCTCATCGGCGTTTTTTTCACTGCCAAAGCGACTCATCCTTTCATTGGAAAGCAGATCATTCCTCCGCGGGGGCTTCCTCTTCCTCTGCTTTTTCCTGCTTGCTTTCTATTCCTTCATAGAAACCGCTCTCGGGGCGGATATCTATCTTAAATCCCGTGAGCTTTGCCGCCAGCTTTGCATTCTGTCCTTTATTGCCGATAGCGAGCGAAAGCTGATTATCGGGAACAATAGCTGTGCAAGCCTTTACCTCGGGGTCGGGTATCTCTACTCTTATAACATCGCTGGGCTTAAGCGCCTGAGCAATAAACTCCTCGGGCTTCTCACTGTAGAACACAACGTCCATCTTCTCCCCGCCAAGCTCCGCACATACCTTGCCGATACGCTGTCTGCCGGGTCCTATGCACGCACCGAGTGCATCGACATCGGGATTGTTGCTGATGACTGCGACCTTTGAACGGGAGCCTGCTTCTCGGCTGATAGCCTTTATCTCAACAGTACCGTCAAATATCTCAGGCACTTCGCTCTCAAACAGACGCTTCACAAGCTCCTTGTTTACTCTTGAAATTTTCAGTGTAGGTCTGTGGTCCGATGCTGAAACGCCCGATACATAAACCTTGACCATATCGCCGGGCTTAAGCACCTCACCCGGAATTTGCTCGCTTCTGAACAGAGGTACTTCATTGCCGTTGAGGTTTACTGTAGCATTACCTGTTCTGGGTTCTGTCTTAAGTACGGTAACAGTGACCGCTTCGTCCTGAAGTCCTCCCCACTGTGCTACAAGCTGTTCACGCTCTATCTCTTTCAGACCCTGCTTTATTACCTGCTTTGCCGTCTGCGCCGCAATTCTTCCGAAATGGTGCGTATCAAGCTTTATCGCTACAATATCGCCGTACTGAAGCTTTCTTCGTGTATACGACTTAGCCTCCTCCATCGAGATCTGATTTGCGCTGTCCTCAACTTCCTCGACAACTTCCTTCTGTATAGCTACATCAAACTTGCCCTTTTCGATATCGATATCGAACTTGATATTCTCGCTTCTGGGATATTCCTTCTTTACTGCAATAACCAGCGCTGTCTGTATCTTGTCTATAAGCACAGCGGGATCTATCCCTTTTTCCTTTGCAAGCAATGTCAGAGCCTCAAAAAGCTCCGTTGTGTTGCTGTTAGCCATTTTTAATAATTCCTCCGTTATATTTTTTTATGCGTCAAGAGCGATTCTTCTGCACTTCGCGGCATTGAATGTCATATTGCCGTTTTCAGTCTGTACAGTAAATTCGCCCGAATTTTCATCATACTCCGAAAGTACGCCCGAATGATATACGGTCTTGCCGTTTTCATCACGCACCGTAACCTTTATGCGTTCACCTTTCATTCTGACAAAATGGAAAGGCTTTCTCAATTGTCTGTCAAGCCCCGGAGAGCCGACCTCAAACACATCCACAAGGTCAAGACACGGCAATGTGTCTACCGCCTTGTTCAGCGGATCTGTTATCTCCTCACACTCGGTATCGTCAATACCTCCGTCCGGTTTGTCAAACAGTACCTTAAGATACCACATTGCGCCCTCTTTTTCAAAGATAACATCCCACAGCTCATATCCGTACCGCTCTATTATCGGCAGTACCTTACGCTCGGTAAGCAGTTCGACCTGCTCTGCCTGATTTTTCTTGCCGCCCTTTTCTTTCGGCACTTTGAAAGCCTCCTTTCGACACAGAACTTTAAAAAGCCCTATATATGAGCTAAAGACCGAGATGAACTCAGTCTTTAGCCTACCATATTCTACTTTAAGTAAGTATATCACAGATTATGCCCGTTGTCAAGCAAAATTACGCTATTTTACCGTAAACAAGCCGTTTTTCGCTGTTTTCGGTAATTTTAATTGATTTTCTTATGACATATACGGCATTTTCCCGCTTTTTTAGCCTTATACAGCTGTTCGTCAGCTTCATCGAAATAACGCGCATAGCTAATGTCGTTATTATCGCTCCACGCAATACCGATACTGCACTTTATCTCGTAATATTTTCCGTCTATCTCGGTCGCGCACGCCATCTTCAGAAAATCCTCGAATTTATCCACAATAACAGACTCGCTGACAGCTCTTGCAAAGACTATAAACTCATCTCCGCCGAACCTGCCGATAATATTGTTACGGAATTTTTCCGTCAGCATCTTGCCCACCGCTCTCAGCACCTCATCGCCGAAGCTGTGTCCGTATGTATCGTTGAATGCCTTGAAGTCGTCGATATCAAGCATTACAAAAAAGCTTTTCGCTCCGGTTTTCTCATCAATGAGTCGCTGAATGTGGTTTGTCGTTGCAAGCTTATTCAGCAGACCCGTTGTACTGTCTATCTCAACAAGCTGTGCCATACGCTGATGTTCGCGTTTTTCCTCATCTATATCCTGCGTCCTGCCGAGAACTCTTACGATTTTCCCGCTTGCATCGGCAACGCTTGAATAGTACGTCCTTACCCAGCGATAGCTGTTCTGATCTATTATCGTAGATCTGTAGTCGAGCGTCAGACAGCTTACAGGCTTTTTGCTTGCTTTTTTCAGCGCCGCATAGAACTTTGCCGCATCATCCGGATATACGATCTTTGTACGTTTTGAAACCTCCGCATAGTTGCTTATGGATCGGTTTGCCGAATCCGCCTTACCTCCGCTGTACGAAAACGTCATTATATCATTGGGAATATCATATTCAAATGTGACCGCATTCGAGGTCGCCTCAAGTATACGGTAACGCTCAAGATTTACCGCATTTTCATATTCCGCCAGTTTTCTGTGGGTCATATCCTGCACTATTGCAAGGAAAACCGGATGCTCACTCTCTATAAAATCAATAAGTCCCGCTTTTACAAGCACCCATATATCACTGCCGTCAGAGCGCCTGCCTTTGCACTCGGCATAAAACGTTTCTCCTGTCTTTGCCGAGCGGATACCTTTATCAAATATCATCTCGGCGGACTCGCCGTACAGCGAAGCGGTAACGCTGTCTGCATATTGCTCATACTGTTCTTTGGTGTATCCGACTATTTCGTAATATTTATCATTGAGGTACAGAGCTCTGATCTTGTCGGGGCACAGCTCATATATAGCAATACCGCACATCAGATGTTCAAGCATAGTTGTGCATATTGTTTCCCAGTTATAACCGGGCTTGAAACGTTTCTTAAGCTCGCCTATATCCCTGTTTAACGGTTCGGTCCTTGCATCGATCTCATTATCTGTCATGATATTCTCTCCGTTGTTTCAAAATTGTTTGGGTGCAATAGAATGATCAAACGTATCAAAAGCCGCTTTTGCGGCGGCTTTTGATCACTTTATATAAAACTGCTGCATAAATCTTACACATCGGACGTACTCGTTTGCAAGTTGTTGAGCGTCAACATTGTATTTTTTTATGAACTCCTCGACCTTATCCCAGTTCGCGTGCTCATAGTCGACTACCAGTCTGAACACATCTCCGAACAATCCGTCAGCGCCGAGCAGACCGTTCTTTATCTCATCTGTTACAGGCAACTCCTTCATTATATTTCCTATATCCCGTTCGTCAGAAGTGCCTGCAACTACGGACATGAGTCCCATAAGGTACATTTCTTTTCTGTGTATGTACTGCCCCGGCATTACCTTTGAGATACTCTCACAGAACTTTGCTCTGAACAATGCAAGCCTTATCAGCTCATCGGGAGTGTCCTTCTGCAGACGCTGCAGCCCGACAAGATATATCCATTCTTTAAGCTTTTCAAAGCCGAGCAGCACAAGTGCCTGATGAATAGTCGATATCTTGTTTCCGGTATTGCCGTACATTACGTTTATAAGTCTTAACAGCCTTATAGTCAGCACAACATCGGTCGATATCACCGACGCTATCTCCTCATAATCAGGCTCGGGCGAATACACAAGACCGAGTATATGCAGGAACGTCTTTGCCATAGGCGTATTTGTCCTGTGCGTCATAAGCAGAGGCTTCGCAAAGAAATATCCCTGCATATATGTACAACCCAGCCGCTTTGCATACTCGACCTCGAGCTGTGTTTCCACCTTTTCGGCGAGCATCGTCTTATTATATGCAATACACTTTTCCGCTGTGCGTTCAACAGCCTCACGCGAGGTGTGGAAGTCAAGCTTTACTATATCCGCAAGCTCAAACAGCGCCTTTGTATTATCTCCGTATTCATAGTCGTCAAGCGCGAGCAGATAGCCCATTTTCTTAAGCTCTATACACCGTCTTATTATCTCGGCATCCGCCATTACGTTTTCAAGAAGCTCCACTACAAGTATATCGCTCGATATCATCTTCGGAACTCCGCGTTTGATAAGATTGCCCGTAAAATTGACAAACGCTTTTTTGCCGCCGAGAACACTCGTTATGTTATCCACAAAAAATGCATTATTTATTACATCGGCGGTGCTCACATCACCGTTATTCCCCGTATATGCATTGACTCCGGGCTGATTTCTGTAAAGCAGCTCATAACCAAATGTATTGTTATTCACATCAAGTATAGGCTGACGTGCAAAAAATACGTTCTCCACAGAGATCCTCTCCTTCGTGTTAAATCCTTACTTAATAGTTTACATTATTTTGTCGTCAAAGTCAACAATAATACCTATTTTTCGCCTTTCTGACAGAGTTTTTTGTAACATTATACAAAATGTATGTAATTTTTTACACATTTCATTCTGTATTTTTCGCTGAACCCGCAGTCGGCAGACCTGTAGTTCCGGCAAAAAAATTAACAGCCGCAAATCTGCGGCTG